>Ga0105247_10000238_pt1 | contig 51733 bp, 35 predicted proteins | sample KBSS24metaG_FD_81519 | JGI IMG/M metagenome (GOLD analysis project Ga0105247, IMG submission 81519) | Switchgrass rhizosphere microbial communities from Kellogg Biological Station, Michigan, USA - KBS S2-4 metaG | ecosystem: Host-associated > Plants > Roots > Rhizosphere > Soil | place... | reverse complement strand
GAGACGGGGGCCGGTGGCCCCAACAGTTCGGCCATCTCGTCCTATTCGATAGCGTCCAACGGGACACTTGTGCCAATCAGCGCCAGCGTTCCCACACTGGGTGCGGCGAACTGCTGGAATGTCGTGACGCCCGACGGTCGATTTGTCTACGTCTCGAACGCCGGTACCTCGTCACTTTCCGGGTTTCAGATCGGATCTCACGGAGTGCTCACTGCGCTGCCGGGAACTGTGGTGGGCGTAAATCCGTCAGGTTCCACCAATCTCGACATCGCCGTGAGCGTTGATGGCGCGTTCCTGTACTCGCTCAACGCTGCGAGCGGGGCCATCGGCATATTCGCCATCCGTGCGACGGACGGGACGCTGACGAATCTCGGTACGGTGACCGGGTTGCCGGCAGCCGCCGGACTCAACGGCATTGCGGCAAATTGAATCGTGAGGGATCTGATGACACGCAATATTTTCGGTGTGCTGGCAACACTCCTACTGTCAGGGCTCGGACTGCCCGGGACACCCGCGCGGGCCGAGCTGGCCGCCAGCGCCGCGGCCGCGGTCCCCCTGAAAGTCGGTGACCGCGCGCCGGATTTCGTGGCATTGCGTGCCGACGGAACACCTTATCGATTCGAAGCAGGGCACCTGCAACATCCCTATGTATTGATTTTCTACCGGGGTGGGTGGTGCCCCTACTGCAATGCTCAACTTGCGGACCTGCGGCACGTTGAGCCCAAGCTTCGAGAGAACGGTTTCGAAGTCATTTTCTTGAGCACGGATCGCCCCCAGTTGCTGTACAGCAGCCTCAAGACTCGAGACATTCACTACACGTTATTGTCGGATCGCGAGTTGCAGGCCGCCCAGGCCTTCCACATCGCCTATCATCTCACCGACGAGGAGTATTCGGAGGAGCTCAAATGGGGCGTTGACCTGGAGAAGACCACGGGCACGGCAAACCATGCTTTGCCCGTCCCGTCCGTGTTTATCATCGACATGTCGGGAATCGTCCGCTTCGTTTATTCGAATCCGGACTATACGGTTCGATTGGGAGCCGACTCACTGTGGAAGGCGGCGCTGCCGCTCAAACCGCCACATACGGAACACTGAGGATGAGAGTAGCAATTCGCACCGCCGCGATGGAAGACGCGAGCGCGTTGCCGCAAATCGAGATCTCCGCGGGCAGAAGCTTTCTGGCGATCGCGGATCTCGCTTGCCTCGAGAGTGAGGAAGTGCCGATCGAAACCCACCAGCGATACATCTCACTGGGAACAGAGTGGGTCGCCGTGAACGAGGATCAGGATCTCGTCGGGTTTTTGGCAGCGGAAGTATTCACGCAGGACCTCCATCTTTGGGAGCTCGCGGTGCGCGAGGACGTTCAGAAAAGAGGGGTTGGCCGGCGTTTGCTCGATGCGGCCGAGACGTACGCGCGCGATCGGCACCTGGAGTCATTGACGCTCACCACTTTCGCACACGTGCCGTGGAATGCCCCATGGTATTCGCGGCTGGGATTCCAAGCCTGCTGCGACGATGAGCGCCTCGCGGCGCTGGTACGAGCTGAAACTGCGCGTGGCTGGCCGCAACGATGCGCGATGCGCAAAAGAAGAATCCGCAACCTCTAACTCTCCGAGACTTGGACGCGCAGATCGACGATGGGCTCGGTGCCTGACAGATTGTGCAGCTGACGTAAACGCTCAATCTGACTCAGCGACGCGCGCATGATGCTTGCGGCCGCGATATAACCCTGGCGATACAGATTGACGATCACAGCATCGCTTAACGCAGCGAGGGCATTGGATCCCAGGCTGTAGAGCCCTTCGATCTGATGCTCGGTGCCGTTCTTGCGCGTGAGGGTCACGGCAAGGGGGCGAATAAGCCTGAGCTCAGCGAAGCGGTCTACCATTTGCTGTGCATCGGCTACATCGCTCGTCACTCGCTGCAGACGGACACGAGCCTCGTTTACTATTCCTGTTGGACGGCCGTCCGCCTCAAAGAGAGGGACCCCTTCGGGTCCGAGTCTCGGGCTGGTCTCATCAATCGCAAGACCAAGCTCGGTGTTCGCATCGAGGAGAAACGGCGCCACCATCGCTGCCTGGGGAAGATAGGTTGCCTGCCATCTCTGAGCGTGCCAAAAGAGGTTGCGAGGCTCTTCCAGGCTGAAGAGCGTGATGAGATTGAAGCGTCCAGTGTGGGCGTCCTTGGCCAGGCAGAGGGGAAAGTCGGCGCTGGCCGTCCCCAATTCGGACAAGCCAATCATGGCGTAGCGCAGCCGGCCCACATCAGGAACCGGGTTCAGCCGAAGTGCGGCATGGCGAGTCCGCTCAAGAGCTGCAATCTTCGTCATACCAGCTGAAGACCATGCTCGCGGATCTTCCCAAGCAGGCTACGGTGCTCCGGTAACCGGCGCAACGCGTCCGAGCGCTGTGCGCCGGCCCTGCCTAGTAAACGCTCGGCCGCCGGACGTTCGGCGGCGATCGTGGGAAGCTCAGCATAGCGGGTGGGATATTGCATCCCGTGCAGGATGTACTGATAGCTTGGCCAGGAGAATACCTCGCGCGCGAACGTAAAGTCCTGCGCTGCAGGAGGATGCGTTCGCCACAGCTCGAGCCGCTCCTGCAAGGAATCCGGTATGGAGGCTCGATCAACGTTGTCGCGCCAGAATGCCGTGTCAGTCCGCTGCGTAAGGACATAGTGCAGCTTGAGGAATTCAACCACGCGGTCCCAGTGATGGTTGAACGTCTCATTGAACTGCTTCGCAAGTACGTCCATTGCACGACGCGTCCGTGGTAGGCGATCCGCAATCGCATCCATCGAAATCTCAATCAACATCAGGGCGGAAGCCTCGAGCGGTTCCAGGAAACCCGCCGAGAGACCTACGGCAACGCAGTTGTTCTTCCAGAGGATCTGTCGATGGCCGGCATTGATGTCGATTCTGCGAACTGTCAGATCCTGCGCCGCGGGGCCGACGTACCGCCGTAGAGCTTGTTCCGCTTCATCGCCGGTGGTGTGCGAGCTCGAGTACACGTAACCAACGCCGCGCCGTGTCCACAGGCCGATGTCCCAAATCCAGCCCGCATCCTGCGCAGTGGCTACGGTATGGCAGACGATGGGGGTATCGGCTGAAGGGTAGGGAACCTGCATCGCCAAGGCACGATCCGCAAAAAGGATGTTGCCCCGTTCGCACAGCGGTACCTTGTACACACCGCCGATCAGAATGGCCCTGAAACCCGAGCAATCGATGAAGAAGTCTCCCTGAATCTCCTGCTCGCCCTGGAGCTTGAGGCACCGTATGTCACCGCCCTCAGTTTGCTCGACATCGACCACATCTCCAACGATGTGCTGCACACCCAGACGGTTGACGGCATGATCCTTCAGTAAGCCGGCAAATTTCCCGGCATCGAGATGGTAGGCGTAGTTTGCGATTCCCGTATATTCGGGATGGGTGATCAGCTTCGGGGCAAGTCCTCTGTCGCACAGCGCGCCTTGGAAATCCACGCAATCGGCGAAGCCCCCAACAACACCACGACTTCCGCTCAGCGCCACCCAATGAGGTGAGAGATTCATCTCGGTGGCGCCCACCGGCGGGTTGAGCGGGTGATAGTAAGCGTCGTCCGGTGTGCCGTGCGTCCAGCCGACAAAGCGTGCTCCCTGTTTGAACGCAGCATCTGAGCCGCGGATGAACTCCGTCTCCGTGATTCCGACCTTGGCCAGGGTGTTTCGCATCGTCGGCCAGGTGCCCTCACCCACGCCGATTGTCGGATGTGTCGCTGACTCGATGAGAGTCACCGTAATATCGCCGCCGCCTGTGGCGTTACGCGCCGCGATTCTGGCGGCCGCAATCCATCCAGCAGTGCCGCCACCCACAATCACGATTCTGCGTACAGGCCGTTCGTCAGGGCCCGCCGCATCCTCTACCCGCATACCCATTCCCCCTTGCCTGGCTCGCGCTGCGATCTGTTGCTTTTACGTGACTGGCCGCTCGCGGGCCGTTGTTCCTTTTATCATATAAATGTCCCTCAGCCAACCCCGTTGCGCCGCAATATCATTTGTATTATAAATACGATTAGTGTGAGCAATCATATGTTGGCCCGCGGACACACCGCGAGGGGGGCAGGGGAATGATTTCGATCAAGTCTCGTCGTTTGCGCCGGACAGGCTCGGCCGCGCTGGGTACGGCGATTGGTATGGCCGTGAGTGCTGCGATTCATGCGGCAGATACTGTAGAGAGCGCTGATACATTACAGGAGGTGGTGGTCACCGGTATCCGGCAGAGCCTGAGTTCCGCGGCCGACCGCAAACGCGGCGCCGAAGTCGTGATGGACTCGATCACCCAGGAAGATCTCGGCAAGTTTCCCGACGCGAACGTCGCGGAGTCGCTCCAGCGCATCCCGGGCGTGTCCATCGACCGCAATAACGGCGAAGGTCAGTTCGTCACGGTGCGGGGACTGGGTCCGCAATTCAACACCGTGCTGTTCAATGGCCGTACGCTTGCTTCGGCGACCAAAGATGCAAATGGCAACTATGCACGGCAATTCTCTTTCGACCTGCTCGCTGCCGAGCTGATCAGTGGCGCCGACGTGTACAAGACGTCGCAGGCGCGCATGCAGGACGGCGGCATTGGTGCCACCATCAACCTCCATACGGCGCGCCCTCTGGACTTGAAGGGCTTCAGGGCGGTCGTGACTGGCAAGGCTAACTACGAAGACAGCAGCGGGGACACCACGCCGCAAGCGTTTGGCCTGATCAGCAACACGTTTGCGGACGACAAGTTCGGGCTTCTCGCTTCCGTTTCCTATCAAAAGCGCACGCCTTCCATCAACAGCGTCACCTCCGATGGTTATCTGCCGAACGTCGCTGTCGGCCCGCAGGCCGCTCCCTTGTTCAGCAATGTTTATGCGCCACGCAATCTGAACGTGAACAACTTCCTGGACCGCAGGACTCGCGTTGGCGAGACCCTGGTTGGACAATATCATCCGACGGATGAGTTGGTACTGACGGTTGACGGCCTATACGACAAGTTCAAGTCGGATTCCGACAACCATTCGCTCGGTGCGTGGTTTGAGCCATCACAGTATACGGCGGCCACTATCGACGCTCATCGGAACGTCACGTCGCTTACCACGAACGGCAATGCCGACATGATAAATCAGTCCAAGCTGCGTGACACCACGACATGGGAGGGCGGTTTCAATGCCGATTGGAAGCCGCAAGACAACCTTCATGTTGTCTTCGACACGACCGCTTCCAAGGCGAGAGATGCGGGCGCAGGAAAGAGCTTCTTCACGGTCACGGGAGTGCCGACCGTGTACAGTTTCGCTGAAGCGCAGGGTGACGGCTTCCCCTCAGTCTTCAACTTTACGCCGGGTGCGTTGACCGACCCGACACTCGCGCGTACCCACCTTGCGCAGCGCGAGGGCTCTGATGTGTCTGACCGGGTCTTTGAGACCAAGCTCGACGTTGAATGGCACGCGGACCAGGGTCTGTTCAGCGCGGCGCGGGCCGGCACCAGCTTTACCAATAGAAAGTTGGAGACCTTCAGTGCGGGTACGCTGAACGTCGGTTGCCTCTACTGCGGCTATCCGACCCTGACCGACCCCACTCTGCTGCACACGTTTACGGTCAGCGGGCTCGGCGGTAACGTGCCGACGCAATTCATGGCGTACGATCCGAATGCATATCTGGCGTTCCTCTCGAGCCCAGCCGCTTTGGCGGCGCGCGATGCCGCGCTCAATCTTGCGCCGGGGACCTCCGCTGCACAGTTCGCCCAGCAGTCGCAGGGACACGGCTATGATGCCGTTGCCAACCCCGCTGATTTCGTGAAGGAGCGGGTCTATTCGGGCTATGTCGACGCGGATTTCAAGGGTGATGTGCTCGATCGTGCCTGGCTCCTGAATGTGGGTCTGCGATATGTCCACACCGCCGTGAGCGCTCATTCGTCGCAGCGGGCGCTGGTGGACCTCCTGCCGGTTACCAACGATCCGACGATCTACAATGCTGTGTATCAGAACGATGGGGCGTATGTCCCGGTCGATAAAGACAGCGACTACAATGCCGTGCTTCCCAATTTAAATCTGAAGGTGAATCTCGCGCCCCAGGTAGTGGGGCGCCTGGCAGCCTCGAAAACCCTTACGCGGCCGCAGCTCAATGATCTGAGGCCGGTGACGTCCTATGACGTGACCCGCCCCGCCAGCCTCGAGTCGAGCGGCGGCAATCCCGATCTGAAGCCTTATCGCTCCACGAATTACGACGTATCGTTGGAGTGGTATCCGGTCTCGGCCACCACGTTGTCGGTCGCCGGGTTCTACAAAGACATCAAAGACTTCATCGTCACCACCATCCAGAGCGAGACGGTTCCTATCGCCAATGCCGGCAATCTACCCGTCGCGGGATTCATCACCGGCCCAAATGAGGCGACGTTTGCCGCTGCGCGGCCCCGCAACTCGAGCTCGGCGGCGGTGCGCGGTGTCGAGTTCAACGTCGTGCACACGTTCGATTATCTGCCCAGCTTCCTCAGTGGCTTCGGCACCCAGCTCAATGCGACCTTCGTAAGCACCAACCGCACATTCGAGAGGCTGTCGCCGACCGACCGCTTTGCGGTCGTGGGCTTGAGCAACTCGCAGAACGCCGTCGTGTTCTACGAGAAGTACGGCCTGTCCGCGCGGATAGCCTACAACCATCGCCAGAAATTCCTGTCATCCATAGCGCAGGGTTCCGGAAACGAGCCGCTGTTCGTGCGCTCCTACGGTCAGTTCGACGCCAGCATCTCCTATGATGTTACGCAGAACTTCCAGGTTCTCTTCGAGGGGACCAACATCACGGACGCGAAGTACATCACGACGGCGCGTTATGATGACCAAGTTCGCGGCTGGTATGACTATGGTGCGCGGTTTGATGCCGGCGTTCGGTATAAATTCTGACCCGTACCGAAGGCATCCATGAACGTGAAGCGAATCTGCGTTGCCCTGGCGTGTGCGGTTGCGGCTGCCATTCCCACCATCACGGTGGCAGCCGCACCCACCCACAGCGTCGGCTTTGACTCGTACAGCTTTATTATCGACGGCCAGCGGACCTACCTGTGGTCCGGTGAGTTCCACCCCTACCGGCTGCCCAGTCCTGAGCTGTGGAAGGATATCTTTCAGAAGATGAAGGCGGCCGGTTTCAACACCGCCTCAATCTACTTCTCCTGGGGTTATCACTCTGCCCGGGAAGGTGAGTACGATTTCTCCGGAATTCGCGACATGGACCGCGTGCTTGATGCCGCACGCGATGCCGGCGTCTACGTGATCGCGCGTCCGGGGCCATACATCAACGCAGAAGTGGATAGCGGTGGCTTTCCGCTTTGGCTTACCACGAAGAAGTTACGCAATCGCAGCGGGGATCCTGAATACCTGCGTTACGCGGATGAGTGGCTGACGCAGATTGATCGCATTCTGGCCCGCCACCAATGGGTTGATGGCCGTGGGACCGTCATCGCCTACCAGATAGAGAACGAGTACTACATCGGCTCGGACGATGGCCGCGCGTATATGGAGCATCTCGAGGCCAAAGCTCGAGCTGACGGCATCTCGGTGCCCCTTGTCGGCAACCATGACGGCACGTTTGTGGACGGAAGAGGGGCAATGGCGGTCAGCGGGTGGGACTATTACCCGCAGGGTTTCGACTGCTCGAACCCGGCCGTTTGGAAACCCGCGCCGGATATGTCTCGCGCACGTACGGCCGGTCAACCACTGTTCACGGCGGAGTTCCAAGGGGGAGCGTTTGATCCCTGGGGAGGCCCCGGCTACCCCAAGTGTGCGGAGTTGATCAACGATCGCTTTGCGAACGTGTTTTACAAAGAGAATATCGCTGCGGGAGCCACCGCACAGAACTTCTATATGCTGTTCGGAGGCACGTCCTGGGGCTGGCAGGCCATACCGCAAAACTACACCTCCTACGACTATGGAGCGGCGATCACGGAGGCGCGCCAATTCGATCCCAAATACTTCGAAGACAAGCGGATTGGTTATTTCGTGACGAGCACCGCGCCGCTGCTGAAGACCGCAGACTCGGCCTCTGCTCAGATCGATGATCCCGCGGTAATAGATATCGCGCGCGGCAATCCGGACACTGGCACCCAGTTTCATCTCATCCGGCATGGCGATACAACCTCGGCCGCGGTAGCGGCCGTGCACCTTGCCCTGACGATCGACGGCACACGCATTTCGGTGCCGCAACGATCCGGCACGGCTCTCATGCTGAACGGCCGCGAAAGCAAGTTGCTCGTCGCCAACTATCCGTTCGGCGCGCAGAGGCTGCTCTATTCGACGTCGGAATTGATGACGAGCGCCACGATCGGCGGCCGCGACATCATTGTTCTCTATGGCGATCGCGACAGCCCGGGCGAGACGGTTCTACGCATCGACCGACCTCATGACGTGCATGTGCTCGATGGCGCCGCGGACGTCGAGCAAACTCCACAGCAGCTCAGGCTGAATTATCTCCATGCAGGTCTCACACGGGTTTCGGTGACGGGTGGAGCGAGGCCGTTGCTGGTCCTCATTGCGGATCGAAAAGCGACGGAGCGGCTCTGGCGCCAGGAGACATCCCAGGGGCCTGTGTTGGTGATTGGGTCGCATTTGCTGCGTACGGCCGCGATCCGCGCTGGTGCCCTGGCCCTGACAGGCGACGGCGACGAAAACGGCGCAGCTGAGATTTTTGCGCCGCCCATGAAGTCTGTCACCTGGAACGGTGTAGCCCTGAAAATGCGGCCGCAGGAACATGGCGCCGGTGGCATTGCGGTAGCGCTCCCGTTGCCGCGGTCGATTTCGTTGCCGAAGCTGGCTGGCTGGCGCCGCCGCGACGGCGCACCCGAGGTCGCGAAAGACTTCGACGATCGCACCTGGCGAGCCGCTGATCTTACGACCTCCAACAGTATCACCAAGCCCGTATCCAACCCTGTTCTGTTGGCGGACGACTATGGGTTTCATACGGGTAACACGTGGTACCGCGGGCACTTTGCGGGTGATGGCGGCAAGGCTCCCACCGGACTGCGGTTGCGTGTGCAAAGCGGCGGCACGGCCGGTGAGTTTACTGTGTGGTTGAACGGGCACTTCCTCGGAAGCGTTCAACGCAAGGAGGAGGCGGCTTTCGGCTTCCCTGAGAAGCTGATTGAGCACGGTGATAATGTGGTGTCCATCCTCACTGTCAACATGGGCCACGAGGAAGACTACCAGTCGAAGGCCGAAAATCGTACCGGCCGCGGCATCGTGTTCGCTACGCCGCTCGGTGTGCCGCCCAATGCCGTGTCCTGGCGAATACAGGGCAGGCGCGGGGGCGAAGGCGCGACGGATGCGCTACGGGGGCCTTACAACGAAGGCGGACTTTTCGGTGAGCGAGAGGGTTGGCCCGGCTCGGACGGCCATGACCCTCAATGGACGCCGGCAACCCTTCCGGCCGCTGACGCAATACCCGGTGTGGCCTGGTATCGCACTGATGTGACGCTGGCTGTGCCGAAAGATCAGGACGCCTCGATCGGTATCCAGATCAAGGACCCGCCCGGGCGCCACTACCGCGCCATCCTGTTTGTCAATGGATGGCACATGGGTAACTATGTCGCGGATATCGGGCCACAACACAGCTTCCCGATCCCGAATGGGGTACTGCATCCGCAGGGAAGTAACAGCATTGTGATCGCAGTCTGGAAGGTCGATCAGTCTGCGGGCAGTTTGGGTGAGGTATCCCTGATCAACTACGGAAGCTACCAGTCCGGATTGAGCCTGCCAGCCCCCCGGGCCCGATAAATACCAATCGTTGGCCCTATCACACCGACGATACTCTAAGCAATTGCCTCCTACTTTGGTCGCATCAGCTGCATTCTTGTCCCCAGAAGTACTAACGTTGTCTTTTTAACACACAGCATAAATATTTGCATATTCAGTCAGTTAAGTAGTTGTCGCTCAAATTTGTTGGAGGAATGTTTGACAACGTTGTCAGCGTAGGTGTAATTCTTCGCCCCGACAGTCAACCAATGGATTGAGGGAGGGGGAGATGGCGACTGTGGTGCGGACACCTATCGGGGCGGCGGTCAGGGCAGCGCTAAGGTTTGGCTCTGCTTCGTGTTGGGCCATGATGGCAGCGGCCGGCGCAATGGCGCAGGACGGGGCCGATCAAACGGCTGGGGCAAACACTCAACCTTCGGCAGCCACAGCGCCGAAGACGTCAACGGCGGATGCCCAAAGCGGCGACTCACTCGCCGAAGTCGTTGTCACTGGCATTCGCTCCAGCATAACCACTTCACGTGCGATCAAACGCGATTCGCTGGAGATCGTCGACGCCATCGCGCCTGAGGAGATCGGCAAGCTGCCCGACACGAACCTGGCGGAGTCGCTCGAACGTATCACCGGCGTCTCCATTGACCGCTCGGGCGGTGAGGGCGCCTTCATCACGGTTCGCGGGTTCGGACCGGAGTTCAACACGGTATTGCTCAATGGCCGGCAAATTGCCTCGGCCACCGACCCCAGCCAAGCCAGCGGGCGAGCGTTTTCGTTCGATACCCTGGCATCCGAGCTGGTTTCCGGAGTGGAGGTGTACAAGTCGTCAACCTCGCGCCTGCAGTCCGGGGGGGTCGGCTCGACTGTCAACGTCAAGACGGCTCGGCCATTCAATTATTCCGGCTTCAAAGCTTCCGGTTCGGTCGATGTGAACCGTGACCAGAATTCGGGCAAGTCTGCACCCGACGCGTCGTTCCTCGTCAGCGACTTATTCGCCGATGGACAATTCGGCGCGCTGCTTTCGGGCAGTTATCAACGACGCAAAGACCGGCTCGATGCGGCGACGACGGATGGCTGGATCGTCAATGGCGGCACTCCGACTTCGCAGATCAACGGCGGCGCCGGGGTGCAAAAAACCGCCAGCAATCCGCAGGGCAATCTCTTCGTTCCCCAAGATTTCGGCAGCCAGGCACAGTTCGAGGATCGCAGGCGTTATGGCGGTACCCTGGTCCTGCAATACAAGCCAAACGACAATCTGACACTAACGTCTGACACGCTTTATTCGAAGTTCACGAACACGACCGACACGCGGTCGTATGGGCATTGGTTTACCGCATCAAACCTGACTGACGTCGTGACTGACGCCAATGGGACGGCAATCGACATGACGCAGGGCATCGGCCAGGCGTCCGACTTCCATGACAAGAAATACGACAAGGTTACAGACCTGGTCTCTACCGGTCTCAATGCGGACTGGAACCTTTCGGATCGCGTGAACCTAAGTCTTGACGGCAGCTATTCACGTGCCACCGAAGACCCGAACGGCGGCAAAGAGAGCGAGCTCGCCTTGCTCGGCTACACCGGGCAGACGATTCGCTATCGGTCGGACGGTTCGATTCTTCCCTACACGACCGGGTTTATCCAGAACGCCGCCGGTGTCGTTGGTGATTCGCAGCCGCTTTTCCAACACGTCATGCTCCTTCGGGGCTATGGAGTCACGGATACAGTCGGTCAGTTCCACGCCGACTTCACCTACAAAGGCGACAGCCCGGGCGAAGGCCTGGCCAATCTGCACTGGGGTGGGTTCTTTTCGCGCGATAGAAAGGATACGTCGCTCTATACGAACGATGGCGGTACGGGCTGCACGACCTGCGGCTACAATAACCCCGCACCCCCGGGTGTTCCGATTGGGGTGTTCAGCCTCGGTAGCGATTTCCTTTCCGGGTTGAGCGGCGCGAATCGCCTGCCGACGCAGTGGCTCACGTTCGACGGGACGCAACTATTCGATGCGATCACCGCTCAACAGCGCCTGTTGAACCCGTCGTTTACCTTCGCTCCGCCCAAGGTGAACAATTCGTTGGTCATCGAACGAGTGTTTGGCGGCTATCTGGATGCGCAGTTCGTCGGCAATGTTGCGGGAATGAAGTTCACCAGCGTGGTCGGCGTGCGGGTCGAAGATACTCACGCCGATATCAGCGGCCTGGCGACGCAGTTCGTTGAGTTGACGAGACTGGCCAACGACGCTACCCAATATGGGGTTACGACTGCTGGTACGAACACGGTCTCGAGCTCGAGTCACTACACGGATATTCTGCCGAGTGTCTCGTTCAGGTTGGATGTGACCGATACCTTGGTCGCGCGCTTTGCCGCTTCGCAAACGATGACCCGGCCGACGCTCGAGCAACTTTCCCCGGTGACGACTCTGGTGACGTTGCGGCCGGGGAATTTCGCGGCTGCCAGCGGAAATCCTGACCTGAAGCCGTTCAGGTCCAACAACCTGGATATGTCGTTCGAATATTATTACGGACAGTCAAACTACGTCTCGCTGGGTTTGTTCTACAAAAACGTCAGTAATTTCATCGTTTTGAATCAAACAACCGGACCGGTCAACAATACGGCCAAAACGCCGCTGCTCGATCCTGCTACGGGCCTGCCCGCACAGTTCACGATCACAGCTCCGCAGAATGGGCCCAGTGCGGTCGTAGACGGGGTGGAAGCCGGGGTTACGCAAGCCTTCGGAGAGACCGGCTTTGGCGTCCAAATCAACGGTACGTACGCGCATAGCGACAAGACCCTGAACACTGCTGATCTCACCAACAAGTTCGCCCTGACCGGTCTGTCCAATTCGGCCAACGGCGTGCTGTTCTACGATAAGCACTCGTTTGAGGCTCGAATGGCGGTCAACTGGCGCGATCACTTTCTACAGTACCTCTCGCCGCCTCCACTGAACGGCGCCGGACAGGCCGTGACTCAGGTCCGGGCCCGGTACCAGCTGGATGCGAGCGCGACCTACCATATCAACAAGGAATTCGCCGTCTTCGCCGAAGGAGTCAACCTTACAAATACCTTTGCGCTGAAATACGCCTATTATCAGAACCAGTTCATGTCTGCCGAGGATAGCGGGAGCAGGTACAAGGTGGGCTTTCGCGCCAGCTTCTGACCTGCCGCATGGGTTGCCGGGCACGTAAATCGCATGGCGCATGTGATTCGATCGATATGCATTGTGGGCGGGGGCACCGCAGGATGGCTCGCGGCCGGGATCATCGCTGCGCGCCACCGCTCGCAAGACGGGCAGCCCGCAATGGGCCAGGGCGTTCAGATCACGTTGATAGAGAGCGATACGATTGGCACGATCGGCGTCGGCGAAGGTACTTGGCCGACGATGCGCACTACACTGAAAAAGATGGGTGTCTCGGAGACCGATTTTTTTCGCGAGTGCAACACCTCATTCAAGCAGGGGGCCAAGTTCGCGCGCTGGGTGACCGGTGACCCGACGGACTTCTACTATCATCCGCTTGTGCTACCCGAAGGCTTCCCGAGCCTGGACCTGGCATCGGCCTGGATGGAATATTCGGCCAAGCGCGAGGACGCTCCTTCTTTCTCCAATGCGGTCAGCTACCAGGAGGCAGTCTGCGAGCTCGGGCTCGCGCCTAAACTCATAACCTCTCCCGAATACGCCGGAGTCGCAAACTATGCCTATCATCTGGATGCGGGGCGCTTCGTTACATTCATCCGCGATCATTGCGTTAACCGGCTCGGCGTCCATCATGTCGTAGACGACGTGACAAGGGTTGTCCGAAGCGAGACGGGTGACATTGCCTATCTGGAAACGAGCAAGTCGGGACGACTCGATGGTGACCTCTTCATCGACTGCTCAGGCTTCCGGTCGCTGCTGCTGGGCGAGACGATGGGTGTCCCCTTCGTCGATTGCAGCGACGTTCTGTTCATCGATCGCGCCTTGGCCGTGCAAGTACCCTACGCGGCCGAAAACACCGACATCGTTCCGCATACGGTATCCACGGCGCAGAAACACGGATGGATTTGGGACATTGGGCTACAGAGCCGGCGGGGCGTGGGTTATGTATTTTCGAGCAGTCATACTACGGCCGATGCCGCGCTCGGCGAGCTGCAAGCGTATATCGGCGAGCAACACCGCGCGTTGCAACCCCGGGAAATCAAGATTCACGCGGGGCATCGCCAGACATTCTGGAAGGGCAATTGTGTGGCCGTGGGTCTCGCCGGGGGCTTCCTTGAGCCTCTCGAGGCATCCGCGCTGGTCTTGATCGAGCTGTCTGCAGACATGATCGGCGGCATGTTGCCGGCGACGTGCGAGATGATGCACATTCTCGCAAAACGTTTCAATGAGACTACTCAATATCGGTGGGATCGGATCATCGACTTTCTCAAGCTTCACTACATTCTCAGCAAGCGCGAAGACTCGCGGTTCTGGATCGACAACCGTGATCCGGCGAGCATTCCTGATAGCCTGAAAGACCAGATCGAGCTGTGGCGTTATCGAGCGCCCGGCGATCAGGATTTTACGAGCAACGCCGAAATGTTTCCGGCCGCCAGCTATCAATATGTCCTGTTTGGCATGGGCTTCAGAATGGTTACGTCGCATCAGCAACCGCAGCGCCCTGCAGGCGCCATCGAGCAGGCTTTTGCGCGCAACGAGAGCCTGAAGGTCAAGTGGACGAAAACGCTGCCGAATAATCGTACGCTCATCAACAAGATCAAAGAATTTGGTTTGCAGAAGATCTAGACGGGGTTCAATGAGATGCGCCTGGTAGAGCTATCGCGTGCGGAACACTCCGGACTCAGGATAGATTCCCACCTGGCCGAGGCGGCCGCCGCCAAGCAGCACCTGATACCCATTGTGGCGAGCGAATTTCGCAAAGCGGCCACACAATATCCGATTGTTTTCGCAAAGAGTCCCGAGACCGGCCGCTTCGCTGCGTTCGTGCTGAATGGCCTGCAGCCGCAGGAAAACCTGTTCTGGTCCGGAACGAAGCTGGATACCGCGTATGTTCCGTTGAACATACGCCGTGGGCCATTCTTCGTCGGAACAGGCGAGTCCTCGGGCGGCGCGAACGACAATGTACTGTGCATAGATGTTGAAAGCCCGTGCCTCAGCGCAGCCGGCCAAAAATCCATAGTTGACCCCGACGGCAGCGATTCACAGTATTTGCGGGAGATATTGGCGATCCTGCGCGAGCTGCTCGACGGCCAGGAACCAACCAGCAGCCTCATCAATACGGCCTTATCCCTGGATCTGCTGTGTCCGATTGTGCTGGACATTGTCCTCGAAGACGGCAAGCCACTGCAGGTCGAGGGGTTGTACAGCATAGATGAAGCTCGCTTCAGGGCTCTCGGCAAGGAGCAGGTTGAAATGCTATGGAATGAGCGGCTCATGGAGCCGATTTATTCCGTGATCATTTCCACCGGTCAGATATTCAACCTGGTGCGTCTCAGGAATGAGCGGGAAGCGCTCAGCCGCGCCTGGCGCGACACTGGGAAATGACAGCTGGCAGCAGCGGCCAGTATGGATAGGTTTGCGTTCAATCCGAACGCGGTTGTCAGCTCGGCGCGCGTGGGGAAGTGCGGTGGCGTGGTCACCGTAGCGGATAACGTGCTGCAGCACCCGCAACTATTGGCTGAATTCGCACTGGGCTGCGAATTCGCCGAAGATGTCAGCAATCTATATCCCGGTGTACGCGCGCGCGTACCCGCAGAATTCTCACCACCCTTACACGCGTGGCTCAATCGTGCGCTACACGCTACAGGTGCGTTGGAGGGAAGCTGCCACATACATGAAGATGACAGCTTCTTTTCCATTGTCAACAAAAGCCCGACAGATCTACTGCCGCTGCAACGCATCCCACACTATGATTCCACCGATCCGGGAGTATTCGCGGCCGTCCTTTATCTGTTCGAGCGCGCCCATAGCGGAACCTCGTTCTATCGGCATCGAGCCACCGGCTATGAAAAAATAACTCCCGATAATGCGGGCAACTACCGCACCGCTCTGAATCACGACCTGAAAACCCGCGGCCCGCCTGCCAGGCAATACATGAACGGCAGCAATGTTGTATTTGAGCGGCTGCACTCGGTTGATTCCGTATTCAACCGGATTGTCATTTATTCCGGCAACGCCCTGCATGCAGCTGATATCGATGGCAGCCTCTTTGACGGTAATGAGGCCAGCCGCTGGAGACTGACGATCAGTTCAATCATCCGTAGTGCCAACCCAGCAGATTCCACTGCCATAGAAACAAACAGAAGATGACACTGGCAAGGGCAGTCAGTGTGTAACCGATGCGCCGTCCCACGGTCCAAAATCGGCTGCGCCATACGTTGCAAGTGACGACGATCAGCCAGCCAGTCAGCCCGACGAATATGAGCGGCATCACCAGCGCTACGCTGAGCGATGCAGGAATGTGCTCGAAAAGTCCGTCCAGGCCCGTAGCGGCAACCACGCCGCCAATGACCGCAAGCGTCGCAAAGGCCCAAGCCGCAACACCGGAGCCGATCCACACCGCACGCCGCTCAACCGTCGGCATCGCCCGCGCCTCGCGCCAGCGATAATAGGCCGAAGCCAGTGTCCCGAGGAACACCAGGGCGGCCGCACCCAGCAGCGTAAACCAGAGCGATCCCTGTTCATGCAGCGGCGCCCGCTCGGTTGGCATGAAGGGCAGTATGTTGAAGAACATGTGGGTCGCATTTCCGGATGCATCGCGGCGGAACGAGACCTTTATTCTGCCGTGCATGACTTCGCGATACAGGTCTGTGGCAATCGGTTCGAACTGCAGCGCGTCCTGCCCGAGTCCGCTCAATACCAGATTGCCATTTTCCAGCGCAGCGACCTTGAGGGGTGTGAACAGGTTCAGCACCTTTTCGATGTCCGAGTGATTGCGGCGTGTCCACTGGTATGTGCCGCTGTATTTAGCGGCGAGCACGCGGGCTTCGGTGTCCGGGAGCCGGGCGGTTCGCGCTGGCGATGGCGGAAAATATCGGTCGAAGAAGGCGTCTTCGACCTTCCCGCGGACGCGGTTGTCTTCAGTGATGAAGGACAGGAACAGCCCTACGTTCTGCTGCGGCAGCAGTAGCATATCGCTGTGCTCGTACATGGTATCCCCTCCATGACCCACTGCGTCGAACCCGTTCACGTCCTGGTGATAGAATCCCAGCGCCATGCCAGGGAAGCGCGGATCCGGGGCAAACGCGGTCGCATGCATGAGTTGAACCGTGTCCGGCTTGAGAATGTGGCGATCCGCATAGCGTCCCCCTTGCAGATGCGCCACCATGAAATGAGTCATGTCCAACGCCGACACTGCGCCTGAACCCGCTGGCCGGAAGCCGCCTACGATCTCATAGCGTTGCGCAACCGCGCGGCCATTTTCCATTTTGTAGCCGGTAGTTACGTATTGGCTCAGCCGCGCGGGCACCGGTTCCTGCACCGTGGCAAACTGCATGTCGAGTGGCTGGAAGATGTTACGCTCGATGTAGTCGTTGAACGCCACGCCGCTCACTTGCTCGACTATGAGGCCGGCGAGCGCGGCGCCGTAGTTCGAATAAGCGGACATCTCGCCCGGCGGCCGCACCCTCGCGGGCATGTGTTGCCGCATAGCCTGTTCAATCGGTAGTTGCTTTGTGGGGTCGCTGTTGATGAGGTATCCCAGGAAGCCTTCTTCGAACCCCGCCGTGTGCGTCATGATCTGGCGCAGAGTCACAGGCTTCGAGTACGTTTCCGGAAGTCTGAATCCCTTGAGATACTCATTCACGTCCTTGTCCAGATCGAGCTTGCCTTGCTCCACCAGTTGCATCACCGCCGTCCACGTCAATGTCTTCGTAGTCGAGCCGATGCGAAACAAACTGGTGGCCGGGTCGACGGGGGTGTTCCGGCCCAGATCGCTCTTGCCATACCCTTTGGCGAACAGCAGTTTCCCGTCTTTGACAATGGCGACCACCGCACCCGTCACCTGATGCTCTTCCATTCCCACCCGCATCGCGCCGTCGAAAAATGCCTCGAGTCCAGGTAGATCGTCGAGGCTTGCCGGGGAGGGGGAGGGCTGTGGAGGTACAGTCTGGGGGAATGCAGCGGTAGAGGTCACTAACACTGCCAGCGCCAGGCAGGAGAGAGCCGATCGAATGAACATGCTGATGAACTCCTCAGACACTCGTTTGCTTCCTGAATTGCCGCGCCTGGCGGCGTGAGATTTCCACTTCCGGTCCATCGCGCAGCTGAACGTGTATCTGGCCATTGACACCGAGCTCCACAGCCTCGATGAACTCGAGATTGATGACCTGGCGCCGATTGGCACGGAAGAACTTCTTTGGATCCAGCCGCTGCTCGAGCATGCTGAGGGGCCGTCCGAGCAGTGGGTGGATCTTTCCCCACGACAGGCGCACGTAGTTGCCCTCAGCCGTGAACAAGCGAACCTCGCGCAGGGGCACGAACCAACAGCGCGGACCATCCCGCACGAACAGCTGTTCGAGAGCCGCTTCCGGCTGCGCTGCGGCTCGTACTTGCGCTACCTTCACCCTGGACAACGAGGCAGCCAGGCGCTCCGGCTCAATTGGCTTGAGCAGATAGTCGAGTGCGTTGACTTCGAATGCACGGACCGCATGCTGGTCGTAGGCGGTCGTGAAGATGACGTGCGGCAATTTTTCCAGGCGGGCGAGCAGGTCGAAACCTGAGCCGCCGGGCATCTGAATGTCCAGGAACAGCAGCTCGGGTGCGAGCTGCTCGATCTGTGCCGCGGCCGCATCGATGTTGCCGGCTTCACCTACGATCTCGATCCAGGCGAACTCGGCCAGTAGACGCCGCATTTCGCGGCGCGCCAGGGCCTCATCATCGACAAGCAGTGTTCTCATGCGCTGGGTGGAATGTGAGCTCGGGCAGCCGCCCAGGCCGGCCGTGTCAGGTCGAGGCTCAACGTGGCCCGAGGTCCGAAGAGCAGACGCAGGCGCTCACCTGCATTGCGCAACCCGATACCTTCCTGGGACGCATGCTGCGGGCGGCTGGGGCATGGATTTTCTACCTCGAGAATCAGTGCGCCTTGCTCCACACGCGCGGCTATTCTGAGGATGCCGCCCTCTGGCAGCTCCGCGATGCCGTGTTTGATAGCGTTCTCAACCAGAGTTTGCAGCAGCATGACCGGAATCCGCACCTGGCAGCTTGCGGGGGAAATGTCACGTTCGATGTGCAACCTTTCGCCCAGGCGCAGCGCCTGCAGTTCCAGGTAATCGTCTACGATCGCGAGCTCCTGCTGCAGGCTGACGAGCTCTTCCTGGCCTGAGCTCAGCGTGTAGCGAAGCGTGCGTGCGAGTTGTGTCACAGCCGTCTGAGCACGTGCGGGATCATCGGCGATGAGCGCCCGTACGGTGTTGAGCGCGTTGAACAAGTAGTGTGGATTGAGCTGTGACTTGAGAACCCGGAGCTCGGATAACTGCAACGCTCGAATGAGCTCGGACTCGCGCAGTTCCGCGGACTTGCGGTCCCGTACCGCCAGAACGGCAAAATACAGAGTGCACCAAAGTGAGAACAGCACCGTCCAATTGAGCATTTGCACGCCGGACACAAACAGCCGGCGAAGAGCGGGCGGGTCGATCAGGACTTCCCCGGTCTGCCATGTGTCAAGGTTCATGACACGCATCAGGATCGCCGCCAGCAAGCCGAGGAGGGCGCTTGCCGCAATGACGCGCGTGATACGCGCACCGAGGCTCAGGCGCCGCCAGCCATGCGCCTCCATGAAGAGGCGCAGCGAGTGAGTGAGTCCCAGGCCGATGCTGCTCAGGACTGCTGCTTCAAACGCAGCGGCTTTCCAAGGCAGGTGATCGGTCAGCGCGGCCGCCAGGAGGTTTGCGCCGCCGTACAGGCTCCAGCCTGTGAGCTGACAGGCCCAGTAGGCCCATTTTGAGTTTCGCGGCTGGGGCAAAGGCGGGTTCACAATGTCCGAGGTGTCGCGGGTTGCGCAATCCTATCCGCAAGCGGCAGCGGTCGTCTCGATCTGCGGGTGAACGGTCAAAAAGGTTGGGCGGACGGCTGTAGCGCAGATCTTGAGGACCTGGCACGGACCGTACCCTTCCGGGAGAGGCGATGCGCGGCACGCGCGCCTGTAAATTCCTGGATCGTTAGAAGCTGCCGCGCAGGCCGATCATGACCCGGCGGCCGTCGTCCTGGTAATTCCCCGGCAGGTCGATCGGCTCGAAGCGGCTCCGGTCGGTGTCTTGCAGGATATTCGTCGCCTCCACTATGAGTGAGAGGTGATCGGTCACGGTGAATGTTACGTTCGCGTCCAGCGTGCCGAAGGGCTGCTGGATGAGATCATCCTTGGTGGTTGCTTCGTTGCTCACGTAGTACTTGCCTCGATACGTGTACGCCACGCGGCCACCGATGCGGCCTTTTTCATAGTACAGCGTAGCCGTGTAGTTGTTCTTTGAGGCACCGGTCAATGGGATACCACCGCCATGGCTCTGCATGTACGTGTAGTTGGCCAGAACGCCTAGGCCATCGAACGGCCACGGGAGAAACGTGAGGTTCTGCTGGTACGACAGCTCGGCGCCGGTCACCGAGGTGCCGGGCCCGTTCACGAGGCTGCTGCGGGTCCAGGTCTGACTGCTGGGCGTACGCGAGTTGTCCGGGTTGATGATGGTGACGGTCACCGGCACGAGCGTCTGCAGCGGAATGATCTGCGAGACGATGTCCTTGTAGAACAAAGTCACCGCCGCCAAGCCGCCTGGATTGAAATACCATTCAGCCGCTAGATCCACATTGTTGGAGCGGAACGGATCCAGGTATGGATTCTTCGCGGTCAACGACTGAGTGGAGCCTGACGCCGTAATTGTGGGTGAGATTTGCGATAGGGTGGGGCGCGACATGGTACGTGAAGCGGCTAGCCGCAACAGCAGATCAGCCGTCAGGTCGTACTTGAGATTGAGGCTCGGCAGTACGTCGAGGTAGTTGCGGTCGACGGTAAGCAAGCCGGCGGACGGTACTCGGGTAGCCGAGCCGGCGGATGGCTGGAAGGTGATGTTGTTCAGGTCGGGAATCACGCCCACCGAGCTCTGTTGGGTGCGTACTACGCGTACTCCGGCGTTGCCCGTAAGCTTGCTGTCAGGCTGCCCGAAGTTTGCTCTGAAGTACAACGCGTAGGTGCGCTCCTTGACATGGGTGGAGCCAGATGGATCGTTGGTGATCGTTGACAACGACTCGATGCGCTGCGCGCCGAATGCGTTCATGAAAGCCTGGACATCGTTGTCCAGCCAGACCTGGGGGAACACTGCCGAGGTATTGCCCTTGGCATCCAGAAAGGTGCCGGTACTCGGGCGGATGGGCACCAGGAACAGGTCGGCGGGCGGGGGTTGGGTCGCGCCCCCCCACAAGGAGGCGAGCTGGGAGGTGGTTCCGGTAATAGTGCGGGCGTCCTCGTCCACCTTGCGCTCGGCAGCCCGCGTGCCGACCTTGATGCTGTCGAGCCACCCCCACTTGATGTCCTTGTCCACATCGATCGACAGATCGTTGTTTTGATCCTGGCGGTGGCGGCCCCATTCGCCGTTGAAGCTCAGCAATTTAAAGGTTGCGGGGTCGAGGCGCGCCGTGTTGTCCGCCGCCGGACGGACAAAGCCCATCAACCCGGAATCCAGACGTGTGTCATAGATCACGTCGGCGCTGCGCTGATTCTCTTCCAACGGGTTACTGCGCACCTGGGTGGCGCGAGAGTGGCTCAGCTCGGTCGAGATCTTCAAACCATCGGTGTGCCAGGCGCCGCCGAGAGTAACGGACAACACGTCACCGTCACGGGTCTCCCTTCGGCCGTCGGCCCGTTCGTCCACACCTTTCAGATCCATCGAGGTGATCAGGTTTACGGGCTTGCCGTTATCGCCGGTCGCGTATGAGTTTCCCGGGCGTTGCTCCACTACGACGCTACCGGGGACCACGGGACCTGTCGCCCCTATGCCAAAGCGCAGCAGGTCGGAGTAGCTGGGAGCAATGACGTTGACCTTGCTGTAAAAGCTGTCAGCAGTGAAGTCCCAGTGTTCGTCAGGGCGCGCCTGCAGTGTCAGGTTATACGTTTGGCGCTTGTCATCCTCGCGATCGATGGTCTGGAAGTCCTGATCGAGCATCGCGTATACCGTTTTGTCGCCCTTGTCGATGGTGCCGTTGCCGTTGAGATCGAGCCCGGCCCCAGACTCCGCGCTTGCCTCTGTTACGCGCCTGTAGCGCGTAATGCGTTGCTCGTCCGTCTCAGTGTATTTTTTTGTGTACGCCGCGCCGACAGACACTCCGAATTTGCCGTCGGCGAACACATCGGTATAGAAGGCCGATGCACGCGGCGCCCACTTATCCCGGTTGGATTCGTCTTCCCCCGAGAGTGTGCCGGCGAATTTGCGTTTGCCGATGTCAAGCGGACGCACGGTATGCGCAATGACGGTGCCGGCCAGGCCGCCTTCCTCGAGATCAGGCGTCGGGGCTTTGTACACCTCGATACTGCTGACGAATTCCGAAGGCAGAATCGTGAAATCAAAGCTGCGATTCAGGCCGCTGGTAGTAGGGCCGATTGCAGAGGTCAACTGGTGCCCGTTGAGCTGCACCAGTGTGAAGTCAGGTGGAAGGCCGCGGATGGTGACGTTCTGCGCTTCGCCACGGAATCGCGTGATCTGGATGCCCGTGACGCGCTGGAGAGACTCGGCGACGTTCTCGGTCGGAAACTTGCCGACATCCTCGGCGGAAATCGCATCTACAACCGTGTCGGCGACGCGCTTGGTGTTGATCGCATTCTCGAGACTGCGCCTCACGCCGGTAACGACGACCTCCTGCAGATCCGCCCCGTCCGGCTGCCGGGTTGCCGCGGACGGCGGCTGGGCAGGGTCGGTTGTCTGCGCCTGTGCTGACGTTCCAATCACACACAGCGCTGCCGCAGCGAATGAAGTGCCTCGCATGCTGACTCCCCCTCTATCTGGTCAGACATCTTTCCGGCCTTCCACAGGTGAATGAGCCTGGAGAGACCCATCAACCTAGTTGTCCAATATTGCGCCGTGGCCTTACCAATTTCAAGAATCCAATGTACGGCAGGCGCTAGCCTCGGCTTTGCGCGACGCCCTGCCGGCGGCGGCTTCTGAGGGCGGGTGTAGAACGACCTCTGGCCTGACCTCTACGGTGCTTGCCAGTGGGCAGAGATTGAGGTTTACGCCGGGGGGTGTCAGACAGGTGGGAACGACGAGGCGACGGATCGAGCCTCATCGCCCCCCAGGTGCGCCCGTCCGGGTGAGCGCATTACAAGAGCACAGCGCCCGAGACCAACCCCGCTTTTCCGGCTTCTTCCTCCGGCTCTTCTTCCGGCTCTTCCGGGGGGCCTACTGTTTGGACAGGTTGAGGTACCACGCCTGCGTGCTGATTCCCATGCTAGACGAGCGTGCGCTGGCCGAGCCGCCACCCGGTGCGCTCAGGGGCGAGAGCACTCCTTCGGCGGGGATCGGTGCGACGACGAAGTTCTGGTCGCCGCCGAGGAACAGCGTCTTGCCATCCAGGCTGATGGACATCTGTGGGTGGTTGCAGTCGGGGAACACGCGGCAGGTTGGGTAGTCGTTGATTTCAAAATATCCCAACACGGGCAATTCGATCTGCGTGGGATTGCGCGTGCTGCTGTCGATGACGAAGATGCGCGGCTTCGCGATTGGCGCTGTGGTGCTGCCGAATTCGGTTGCGGCGTAGGCTATTACATAGGTGCGCGTGCCGTCGGGACTCATTTCCGACTCGAGCTTGATCCACTGCGTAGCGGCGGAACCGGGGAACACGATCTTGCCGATCTGTTCGAAATCGCGGCTGTACACGACATCCGAGTTGAACACAACGCGATTGCCGTCTTCGCTCGCGCTCGCCCAATAGAACCGCTCGAATCCGGCCGGGTTCTCGTGAGCGACCGAGGTCGCCGCGTCAAGATACAGCGTGTAGAACGGGTACGCCCCGGTGCAGCAGCCGTTCTGGTGGATGTACAGGCGCTCGCCATCCCGCCCGAGAGCAAAGCGTGAATCCTCGAAGAGCCACTGAGGGTTGCCCTGCAGCTGTGTGAATGCACCCGTGCTCAGGTTCACGGAGCCAAAGGAATAGGGGGAACCCGAGAACCAGGCACGGCCGTCGTTGAGGATCGGGATCGTGTCGTGGCCGGGCTGCATGCTGGGGACGTCAAAATGCTTCTGTTCGGTAAAGCTCGTCGTTTGACTGGCGTCGAGCAGCCGCAGATTGCTCGTCGTTGCGCTGGTCGCGACGACGAGGCTCGCGCCGCCGGGGGTCATGCCGAGATTGGCAATCGCGGGGACCGACGTCGTGGTCAACGACCACGTTGCGCCCGTATAGCTATACCGCTGTAGCGTATTGAGACCCATGTTCGCGAAGTAAACGGCGTCGCGCTCGGGATCGTAGAGCATCGAGCCGATTGTGCCGCCTGTGGCGAATGCTCCGTATGTGTATGCCTGGGGAGCGATGACTTGGAGAGTCTGCCCCGTACCGACGTTGCCCGTCTGATTGGTCGCCTGCACTTGGTACGAAGACACAGCCATCGCCGCTGCTTCGATGATGACCTCCGTGTCGTTCACCTTCGTGTACACAGGGTTCGCGGCACCTTGAATCGTGAGGCCCGATGCGAGGTTCGAAAGCGCGTCGAAGCCGACACCGCGAACGATAAGGCGGATAGGTTTCGTGCTGAGCTGCACGTACGGAGCGATGCTCGTGACCTGGGCGAGCTTCTTGGTCACATGGAGCTGGTAAGTCACCGGAGTCATCGTCGCGAGCGAGGCAGTAACGGTGACCTGCGCCGTGTAGTCCTTTCCGTTCTGCAGAGCCGCGAATGCGGAGTTGTCCAGCGTGTAGTTCAGGTTGGTGCCGGTCTGGCCGCTTGCGCGGGTGAGGGAGAGCCACGGCGCATCGGTCGTGGCGGTCCATCCGACCGCGGGGCCGGACGCGATGTTGATGGGCGTCGAACCCGAGAGCTGTGCGGTCGTGGTGTTTGCGTCGATCGTCCGAATGATGTCCGCCGGCCGCACGAGTCCAACGCCCACGGTTACGGCGAGGGGAATCGTTACGGCGAGAACCGGGTAATCGCCCTGAACGACCACGTTCGCGGAATAGGATCCAGCCGTGAGGTTGGTGGCATCCGCCCAGACCTGGTAGCCGTTCGCGGTGTTCGTCACCTTAACCCAGTCGCGCGACCCGGAGACCAGGTACTCGACCGTTGCGCGATAGGTTGGGTCCCAGGTCGCCGGTGTCACATTGACGGCGACGGGCGCGCTGGTGCTGCCTTCCGTCGCAGTGAATGTAAGATTTGCGGGGCTGACCTGCAGATTGTGCTCGCCGCCCGGCGGAGCCGAGACGTGGTAAGCGACTGTCAGGAAGGTGAACTGGTTGCCGGCGTCTACCCTGAACGTAGACGTGTAGTTGCCCACCGGGTAGGAGCGGGCAACGATGCGGAAGCTGGTCGATGAGAGGTTCTCGACCCGGAACATATTGTCGGCGCTGAGATTTGTAACGTTGAAACTGGTCGCTCCATCAGGAAGCTGCAACGTGAAGGTCTGCTGACCTTCATTGCCGCTTACGGCGCTGATGTCCACGCTGTTGCCAGGGGTTACCTTAAGTCCTGGACGCACTATCACCGTGTAACTCACGGCGAGCGGCGTGTTACCCAGCCGGTTGTTGCACGCAGCGTCGGAGCACGCCAGGAGCAGGACCCGGCCAGTGTAGGTGCCGGGGGCGAGGCCCGCTGCCGGCGAAATCTGGAATGTACCCTGTACCCCGCTGATGACCGCGGGGATTATGTTGTTTATCGCCGTGCCCTCGACGATTGCGCCCACGTAGAGCGCGCCTGAATAGGTACCCTGCGCCGTCGCGGTGACGGTCTGCATCGGAAGAATGCCGCCGGCTGGGTTTTCGGTAAAGTCGAATCCTATGGACGTGCGGTCGAGCGTGAATGTGAGGCTGCCCGAGCCGCCGCCATCGGAGCTACCACTGCCGCCGCCGCCACCGCAGGCAGCGACCAGGATCGTGAGGAACAGAGTGACGAGGACGGTTCGTCGAGTGCGTCCGTGCTGATTCATATTTGGTTTTTAGCTACGAAGGACGCGCGCGAGCTTAGCAGTGCCGAACGGCCTACGTCTCGCTTTGTGACAATATACGTCCGGCAGTTGGTGTCCCGCGGACACAGCCGTGTTGTACGTCGATACAGCTCTAGCCGGCCGCCCGGCACAGAAATCTGCCGCTTCGGGTCCGTGTCGGGGCGCTCTGCGTCCAAGCCAGATTGCCATTCACGAACACGTGTACGACACCTTCGGATATCTGGGCAGGGGCGTCATACGTCGCGCGGTCAACGATGGTTTCGGGATCGAACACCGTGATGTCAGCCTTCATACCCACCGCGATCAGGCCGCGTTTGGCGAGGGCGAAAGTCGCCGCAGGCAGCCCCGTCATCTTATGAACCGCCGTTTCGAGACTGATCACATTCAGGTCGCGGACATAGCGGCCTAACACGCGCGGAAAAGTACCCCATAGGCGTGGATGCGGCAGCGAGTCGTGCGGAAGTCCATCCGATCCGACCATACAACAAGGGTGCATCAGGATCTCGCGGACATCCTGCTCGTGCATCTGAAAGTAGCTGGCGCCGCCGGGCATCAGCCGCTCGGCGGTGAGCGCCTCGGTGATACCCCATTCCTGCGCAATGGACTTCAGTGTGCGCCCGGCCAATTCGGGATAGGGTGTGGACCAGTTGATCAGGATCTCGACTTCGCCGTCGGCCAAGTCCGGACGAATGACAGTCGAGCCTGCCGTATACGGGTAGCAATCGAGGTGGACCGGCTGGGTTTGGCGGGCGGTGTCGATCAGACCGAGAGTCTCGGCAGCCCGGCCCCAGTTACTTACCCCGGCGCATTTGTGATGTGACAGGACCAACGGTGTCCGGCCCGGCCTGCTGACCGCAAAAGCCTCCTGTAACGCATCGACGATGCCGTCGCGCTCGTCGCGAATGTGCGCCGTGTAGACCGCGCCGGCTGCGCTGACTGTTTGGGCCAAAACCTGCAACTCTGCAACATCGGCGGCCTGGGCGGGGGCGTAGAACACCCCGGAGCTCATGCCCACCGCGCCTTCGTCCAGGGCTTCGCGCAAGAGGACGTTCATCTGCTCGCGCTCCGCTGTAGTGGCGGGGCGCTCAAGGTCCCTGACACACCGAACGCGTAGCGTTGAATGGCCCACCAGGGCAGCTACGTTGACGCGCGGCGACACCGCCTCGATCGCCCGGCGATAGCCGGCAAAGGTGTCATATGCGAAGTCATCTTTCTGGCCGAGCAGATTGAACGGTTCGCTGACTCTGTCGCTGAAGCGCAGGGGAGGGGCGGAGATGCCGCAATTTCCGACGATCAGTGTGGTGACGCCCTGGCTGATCTTCGGCGTCATGTCCGGCTGGGTGATGCAAATCAGATCGTCATGGGTGTGAGCGTCAATGAAGCCGGGTGCGACGACCAGGCCCGTGACGTCAATGATCCGAATAGCCGAGACCTTCGCGAGGTCGCCGATGGCGACAATCGTATCGTCACGCACGGCGACGTCGGCGGCGAAAGCGGGCTGGCCGCGGCCGTCAATGATCAGCCCTCCTTTCAGAACAACGTCAGCGTGAATGATATCTTGTGCCATGTTGGGGTCTATTCGAGAACTCTCTAGAAAAACGTCTTCAGGCCACCGACAACCGTGTAGTCGTCGTCGACCTCCAGAAGCAGGGACCACTTGTCGAAGGTGGTACAGGGATGCGATATGTCGAAGCCGAGAAGATCACCAACCGCCAGATCCGCTTCCACCGGCACGGTCAGGTAACCATGTTGGTCGTTGAGTTTGTCGACCGCCAGAGCCTCGATGGGTTGCGGCACGTCATGGCGGCCATCGCGAAACCACCAGCGGGCCACGGGCAGGTCGATGTCGTAGGACACGTCGCGCTTGCCCATTAGCACGATGGCCCGGTTCGGCTGCGGCCGCGATATTACCCGCGTCCATACTTCAAGGGCGGGGACGAGGCTCGGGCCCGGTCCTTCGATCGCCCGGTCTTGAATGCGCGTCAGCAACCGGCGATAGAAGCCGCTGTCATGCGTCACATAACAACCGCTGCGCAGAACGACGACCACGCCTGGCGATTTGGCAGGCAGGACGTGGGCTACGAGGTCGTAGTAAGCGGATCCACCGGCGCTCAGGATGATCTGGTCAGGATTCGCGAATAGATGCTCGGCGGCCAGAGCCTCGTAAAGGTGCAGGACGGTCCGCAGGTAGTCCGCTACCGCAGCGGCGTCCTGGGCGGCATCTTCTGAGACGATCAGGCCTTCATAGCCTTCGATTCCGTGAAGCTCAACATGGGGCAGCGATGCGATGGACCGGGCGAGCGCCAGCCCTTCCTCCAGGGTGCGAACCCCGCAGCGCCCGTGGAGCATGCCTACTTCGATGAGAAGCCGTGCCCGAGGCGCCCCGGAACACTGACCGAAGCCGGCGGAAATCGCCTGTGCGCCTTCGAGACTGTCGACCAACACGTAGTAGGCCCGCTGCGGCGCTTGTGCCCACAAACGGGCCAGCCCCGTGATTTCAGCCCTGCCAACCAGTTGGTTGGCCAGGATGAGGCGCGGCACGCCGATGTCGTGACACAACTTGAGCTGCGTCATGGTCGCTACCGACAGACCCCAGCAACCGTGGCTGAGCTGACGCGCGAACAACTGCGGGCACATGGTGGTTTTGGCGTGCGGCGCGAGCTCAACGCCCACGTGCTCGATATAGGCCTGCATCACTCTGAGGTTGTTGTCCACTGCGGAGCGTTTCAGTACGGCAACGGGCACGGGCAGATCGCCCCGCAGCAAATTCAAACCCCGCCCGGCCAGATCCTCAACCCGGATGATGGATCCGTCCAGCGGCAGACCTTTGGTCCCCGCCGGCAGGCTCATGTTTGCAAGCTCGCTCAGGCGCAAAGCCGCCCCGGTCAGCACGGCGGCTGCAGGGCGATCACTTCTATTTCGACCTTGGCGTCGACCATCAACGGGGACTGCACACAGGCGCGCGCCGGCAGCGCTTCCTGGAAGTAACCGGCATAGACGCGGTTGAAGGCCTGAAAATCACGGGCGTCGTCGAGCCATACATTCGCTTTGACGACGTCCTTCAGCGTGCAACCGGCTTTCTGCAGGATCGCGCTGATGCTCTGGATGCAGTGGTGCGACTGGGCAACGATGCCGCCCGGGATGACTTCACCGTCTTCGCCCAGCGCGACCTGGCCGGACACGAAGACGAAGCCGTTCGCGATTGTCGCCTGGCAAAAGGGCAGGTGCTGCCCACCGGTGCCCGTTCTCGCACCACCAATGCGCTCAATGGACAAAAGACCTCCTCGGGCTTGCGGCGCCGCATCATTTGAGAACCTAAAACCTATCAAAAATGTAGCATCGTTAAAGTCAAAATGGAACGGCAATGACATTTTCGCGCGCCGGGCAATTGAAATTCCTCGGAAATGTCATTAGCTTCGACCCGATAGCCGCCGCGCGATGTTGGGAAAGAAAGCCGTATGAACAAATCTGGGACGACTCCCGACAGCGGCGACATCCTCCCGCGGCTCCAGAGCATGATGGATTCGATGACGCGGGCGGAGGTCAAGATTGCCAAGCGGATCCTGGCAGCGCCGGATGATTTCGTCCGCGCGAGCGTGCGCTCCGCTGCCGCCGATCTCGGTGTCAGCGAGCCGACGATCCTGAGATTCTGCCGCGCCGTCGGCTGTGACGGCTTCAAGGACCTGAAGTTCCGCCTCATCCAGGAACTCGCGTTATCCCAGGCGATGACTGATCAGAGCGAGCGCGCCACGAAGGCAACACGCGCCGTTGGCGCGGAAGGCGCGGGTAAGGGCCGCGATGATGATCACGTGTTCGACACGATCATCGAAGCCCTTACGCGCACGCGCGACACGTTGATTTACAAAGATCTGTTGAGCAGCGCACACGCCATCGCGAAGGCCGGGAGCGTCGTTGTCTACGGCATCGGTGGCAGCTCGGCCGCCCTGGCTGCCGAGGCGCACAACCGCCTCTTCCGGCTGAACATTCCGGTCATGGTTTTCACCGACGGCTACACCCAACGCATGTCGGCTGCGATCCGGGCCGAAGGCGATGTCGCGCTTTTTGTCTCATCCACCGGTCGTCCGCGGGAATTGCAGGAGAGTTTGGAGCTGGCGAAGTATTACAAGGCCACCTGTATCGCCATTACCGATAAAGACACCCCGTTGGGGCGTGAGGCGGACATCTGCCTGCACGTCGGCCTTGCCGCATCGGGAGTCGAAGAATTTCAGCCCAATCCGATGCGCTTCGCGCAACTCTTCGTGATCGACCGGCTGGCCTACGAGGTGGCCGCGGTCCTTGGCGAGCGCGCACATCTGGCCTTGCGCCGAATGCGCGGCAGCGTCGCCTGGCTGCACGGTATCGCGCCTCAGCAACCCATCGGCGACTGAGCAACAGCCCGCGCGGTAGCGTGGCCAGCCAGCCGCGGGCGTAGCTCCGCTGAGCCGCTATGTAACATTTGCTACATCCCTTCTGAGCGTTCGCATGCTCAATGTAGATTATTGATCTACAACGAATAATTCAATCGGTCAGGGACTTCTGGCAGTGTCGATTTATACAACAATAACAGAAATGACGTATTTTTGATTGACGCTTGTGTAAAAGCGTGTTTATGCTCGAACCGCTCAGACATTTCTAACAAACCGCCATGGAGTGGCCTACGTACGGGGTTCACAAAGATGCCAGGGGCCAGACAAGATTTATATCGTTGCTTCATATCGGTGTTGGTTTTGTCAATCATGCCGGTCCACGCAGGAGCCGCGGAGGCATCCAAGGCGGCTACGGACGCCGGCACGGGTGAGGCCCTGGAAGAGCTCGTGGTGACCGGGTCACGAATCACTGCGGCGGGTTTCACACAGCCAACGCCGACGACCATGTTATCCGCGCCGGATATCGAGAAAGTCGCCGAGCCGAATCTGTTCAATGCGATCGCAGAATTGCCAGCGCTCCAGGGCAGCACCGGGCGCACGACCTTTGTGAACAGCACCAGTAGCGGCATGCAGGGGTTGAGCTCATTCAGCCTGCGCAACCTGGGCACCATTCGTACGCTGACGCTGCTGGACGGACAGCGAGTAACCCCAGCGAATATCACAGGGGTTGCGGACGTCAGTCAGTTTCCGCAACTGCTCATGAAGCGTGTCGATGTCGTTACGGGGGGCGCCTCAGCCTCGTACGGATCTGACGCCATCGGAGGTGTCGTCAACTTCGTCACCGATACGAAGTTCGTGGGCTTCAAGGCTAATATCGAGGCCGGGGAGACTACCTACCAGGATGACAAGAACGGAACCGTTCAAGCTGCCTGGGGCAACGCATTTGCGAACGACCGGCTCCACCTCGAAGCGAGCGGTGAATACAGCAAAGAGAACGGCGTGCGCTCCGGCGGCTTTGGCGTCGGACCCGGAGCGGGCGGGCGGACTTGGTTCACCGCACCGGCGTTTCAGGTTCGTCCCATCGGTCTGACTACCGATGGCAAGCCGCAATACACCGTGATCCAGAATTCGCAGCAGTACCAGTATGCGAAATATGGGCTCGTTACAAACGGTCCGCTGCAAGGCCAGGCCTTTGGCGTCAACGGCGTCCCGTACGATTTCCTATACGGATCAAACGGCGTACCCCAGAAGAACGGTACCGTGAGCAACTGCTACAGCCCGTTCTGTGTGGGCGGCGATCTGAGCGGCGATGTCGGCCAGACCCCGAGTCTGGCAGCGCGGCTGCAGCGCTCAGTAGGCTATACCCGGCTCGGCTACGATCTCGACGGCAGCAACGAGGTCTATATCACCGCGAACGTGGCGCGGGTGACCTCGATGAATCAACCCAACGCGGGGGCTGAAAAGACCGCCAATCTGAATATCCACTGCGACAATCCCTACTTGACGGCCGCGTTCCAGGCGGATTGCGCAACCAAATACCCCGGCACGGGAACCGTCTCCGGAACCTTCGGGTTCGGCACCAGCAATGGTGAGTTTCCAAACCCGGTCAGCGTGAATGCAATACGGCAGATGCTGCGTTTAGTTGCCGGCGCGGACGGCTCCGCAGACATCTTCGGAACGAAATGGTCGTACAACGGTTATTACGCTTTCGGTACCAACCGCACGAGCATCGATGTCGACGACATTTCACTGACGCCCCGCTACAACGCGGCCATCGATGCGCTCGCCGGACCGAATGGCACGATCGTTTGCCGCAGCGCGGTTGCTCAAGCTTCCGGATGCAAGCCGTTGAATGTCATCGGCCAGGTTGCCGTCGATCCCGCGGCTCTCGCGTATGTGCTGCCTGCCAATGGACCGCAACAACGTTCCCGCCAGGAGGAGCACGTCGTCAGCTTCAATGTCAGCGGCGAGCCTTTTTCGCTGTGGGCGGGACCAGTGGCTATCGCAACGGGCGCGGAGTATCGCAATGAGTCTTACGCGACCCACGCGGATCCCTACGGTAACGGCGTTACCGCCGACACCCCAAACACGACGGCTTATCCGGCCGATCCGCTGTTGAATACAGCTGGCAACAACTGGTACGCCGGAAACTATCACAACGGGCAAGGCTCCTATCACGTCGCAGAAGCCTATCTCGAGCAGAACATTCCCGTCCTGAAGTGGGAGCCCCTGGGTGAGGCCAACCTCAATCTCGCCATCCGGCAAACGAGGTACAGCACCTCCGGAAGTGTGACGGCCTGGAAGGCGGGTGGCACGTGGAAGACACCCATCGATGGTCTCAGTTTTCGGACCGTGACCTCACGTGATATACGCGCGCCCAACTTGAGCGAGTTGTTCGCGCCGGTAGTGGTGACGAACAGCTTCGTCATCTCCAACGGCAGGAACATCACCGTACTCGGGGAAACTGTCGGCAACACCAATCTGAAACCCGAGATCTCCCGCAATACGACCTTCGGCGTCGTCCTGTCCCAGCCGCAGTTCCTGCCCGGCTTCAGTGCGTCGATCGACTATTACGATATCCGGATAGCGAACGAGATCTCGACTCTGACGGCGCAGAACGAGGTCGATCTGTGCGCGGCCGGAAATCAGGAGCTGTGCTCGCAGATGCTGCTGACCAGCACGCTCCCGAACACGAACTACGTCAGAGTGCAGGCTTTCAATCTGGCGACTGTCCGTGATAAGGGCTTCGACGTCGAAGCCATGTATCGCACCGGACTTGCGCCCCTGGGGCTGCCCGGCTCTGTGACCGTGCGTGCCCTGGCAACCCATGCGATCAGTTTCCTCACCAATTCCGGTATCATCGGGACGATTCCGGTGGAAAGCGCCGGCGTCAATCAGGGCACCGGCGTCAATTCGGGCGGCATCCCCAAGTGGAAGGCCTACTTCACGCAAGGCTGGGATACCGACAAGTACAGTCTGACGGTCACCGAGCGTTGGTTCACTGACGGTGTGTACAGTAACGAATATATTCAGTGTCAGACCAATTGCCCCGTCTCGACGGTCGCCCACACCACCATTGACAACAATGTCATGAAGGGCGCCACCTACATCGATCTGGGCGGAACGTACAATGTTTCCGGCAAGCTGACCGCCTATTTCAAGATCGACAACCTGCTCAACAGGTCGCCGGAGCCGGCTCCGCAGACCAGTGTCTATTATGGTGCGAACCCGTACCTGTATGATGTCCTCGGGCGCATGTATCGTGTTGGCCTGCGGGTGGGCTTCTGAGTAACTAAAGAGGCAGGTGGCGGTTCAATGAACATTGGATCGTCATCTGCAGCGGCGCTGGGTGAGCCAATGGCGGAGCTTTACGTGTCTTGACCGTTCTTGCCGTCGTTCTTCTGATCGCGTTACTTATTCTTCTCATCAGTTGGGTCCGGGTGCCCCCGTTTGCCGCCTTCATCGCAACCGCCCTGACGGCGGCGCTGTGGTTCGGCATGCCGCTGAACGATATCGGCAGGTCGCTGGAGCGCGGGGTAGGGGATATGCTGGGCGGACTGACCGCCATCATCTGCCTCGGAGCGATGTTCGGCAGGATAATCGCCGACAGCGGAGCGGCCCGGAGTATTGCCAAGGCGCTCATCGGCGCGGTCGGTGTCAGGCTCATCCTGATCGCCCTGGCGCTGACGGGCCTGATCGTCGGCATCCCGCTGTTTTTCGCCGTCGGCTTTGTAGTGCTGGTGCCGCTGACATTTTCGCTCGGAACGCGCACGAAATTGCCGGCCGTCCAGCTCGGCATTCCGCTGCTGTGCGGCCTTTCCATAGCGCACGGCTTTCTGCCACCCCATCCGTCACCGATCGCGCTGATCAAGCTGTTTGGAGCGGATATCGGCGTGACGTTGATATACGGATTGATCGTGGGTGGCGTGACCCTGATGATCGCGGGTCCCCTGTTGGCGCTGACACTCAAGGGTATTACGCCGCAGGCCGCGGGTCAGGCAGAGGATCAATCCGCGCCACTGTTTGCTGAGTCCAATTTGCCCGAAGAGCGCTTGCCGGGAGCGCTCAACAGTTGGCTCACCGCCGTTGCGCCCGTGACGTTGATCGCGGCCGCGACCGCCGTTGCCTATGCGCCGCACCTGTCGCCCGGATGCAAGGCGACTGTCGCGTTTCTTGGACAACCGGCCGTCGCTCTTATGGTGTCTGTGATTTATGCGACGTTCAGCCTGGGTGTCGCCCGCGGCATGAGTCTCAAAACCCTCATGCAGGCTTACGGTGTGTCCCTGCAGGATGTTTCCGGCATATTGTTGACACTGGCGGGGGCCGGCGCCCTGAAGCAGGTGTTCGTTGATAGTGGCGTCAATGCGCAGCTGGCCGCATGGCTGCAGACCGTTCCCCTGCAGCCGCTGATACTGGGGTGGCTGATCGCCATGGTCATCCGAATAGCACTCGGATCCGCCACCATAGCCGGGCTGACGGCTGCGGGTATCATGGTGCCCATCGTTGCCGCCAGCCACGTCGATCCGAGCCTGATGGTGTTATCAATCGGTGCGGGCAGCCTGATGTGTTCACACGTCAACGACGCCGGGTTCTGGTTGTTCAAGGAGTATTTCAACCTGAGCCTTCGGGATACCTTCCGTTCCTGGACTGCGATGGAAAGCGTGGCCGGCGGCGTCGGTCTGCTATGTGTGCTGGCCCTGAATCTGGTGCTGACCCTGTACGCCAGGCATTGAGCGAAACCATGTGGCGCAATTGGATTGATAGTTTAGCCGGCATCGCGTTGCTCGCTGTTGGTACGGTGGCGGCCAAAGAGCCATCGCTGATTCCTTGGCCCGCAGAGGTTGCGTTGCTACCCGGTGTCCTCGTGGTTGATGGGCAAACGCCCATTTGCGCCACTGGCGCAGCCAGCAAGGTGGCGAGGCGTCTGCAAGCGACGGTCAAAGCAGCACAGGGACTCGATCTGCAGGCGCGCGGCTGCGAGCGTTCGGGCATTACACTTGCTTTGTCCTCCGTGGCCCCTATCACAGATAGTGAAGGCTATACCCTCGACGTGGGCGCGGACGGCATACGAATCATGGCGCGCGCCGAAGCAGGTCTTTACTACGGCGCCATGACGGCGGCGCAATTGCTGTCAGCGAGGGCGGCGCATGCTCCGAGCGTTCGCTTGCCGCGTATGCACATCGAAGATTATCCGCGTTTCAAGTGGAGAGGGCTGATGCTCGATCCGGCCCGTCACTTCCTGCCAGTGGCGGATGTCAAGACGATCATCGAGCAGATGGGGCAGCACAAGCTCAATGTGTTGCATCTTCATCTGACAGACGATCAAGGCTGGCGCATTGAGATCAAACAATATCCGGAGCTGACCAGGATCGGCGCCTGGCGCAAACCGCCATCCAACGGCGGGCCAGGCAGTGAGACGGATACTTATGGCGGTTTTTATACGCAGGACGACATCCGCGACATCGTGGCGTATGCGGCTGAGCGCTATATCGCGATCGTTCCGGAACTCGATTTACCTGGGCACGCTCAGGCTGTTGTTGCCGCCTATCCTCAACTCGGGGTGACGAGCGGCCCAGTCGATGTGTCGAGCGACTGGGGCGTCAACTACTGCCTCTACAATACGAGCCCGGAGGGCCTGACGTTCGTCAAAAACGTGCTCGACGAGCTCATGGCCCTGTTTCCCGGCAAGTACGTCCATCTCGGTGGCGACGAGGCGGTCAAGGACAAATGGAAGGCCTCGGCGGCCATTCAGGCCCAGATGAAAACGCTTGGCATCGCGGATGAGGATGCGATGCAGAGTTGGTTCATGGAGCAGATCGGATCGTATCTCGCCGCGCGTGGCCGCACGATGGTGGGCTGGGATGAAGTCCTTCAGGGCGGTGTTCCGCCGGGGACAACTGTGATGAGCTGGCGCGGTATACAAGGCGCGATCACCGCGGCGCGGCTCGGCCATGACGTCGTGCTGTCGCCTGCACCCACTTTGTATTTCGATAACCTGCAGAGTCGCCGGGATGATGAGCCTGCCGGGCGCCTGGCCATTGCTCCTCTATCGCAGGTATACAACTTCGAAATCATGCCACCGGCGCTGAGCCCCGAGGAGGGACGCAACGTTTTGGGCGCCCAAGCCAATCTGTGGAGCGAATACCTGCTGTCAGGTTGGTACGTCCAGCACGGCGCTTTCCCCCGCGTCGACGCGTTGTCGGAGGCGCTTTGGACGCCGTCTTCGCACATGAGTTGGGCTGGGTTTCTCGACCGTCTTCCTGCCCAGATGCAGCGTTATCGCCGCCAGGGAATTGCCGCTGCCGATTCCGCATTCGCCGTCGGATTCCAGGTGGTCAACGGGCGCAATGCGGCTGTGCGCAGTGGTGCCGGTGCGGTGATGCTCTTCAATCAGACCGCGTTCGGCAAGATCCGCTACACGCTCGACGGGTCGGAGCCGAACTTACAGGCAAAACTGTACACCGCGCCACTGGCGCTCGCACCGGGCGCCGTAATCAAAGCCACGGCGTTCAGCGATGACGGGCTGGCGTTGGCGGCCGTCCGCAGCTACGAATTCAGCACCGCCAGCCTCCTGGCGCGCTCCTCGAATCAACTCGAGGCGTGCCCGGGCGGCAATCTGGGTTTACGCCTCCCATTGACTCCGAACTCACCTGCCGTGGCGCCCGTCTACGATGTGGACCTGTTCCAGAGCTGTTATATCTACCCCAAGGCGCCCCTGAGCGGGGTGAGGGCCCTGCAGTTTGAGATCGCGCGCCTGCCGCGCAACTTCGCTTTGGCCAACCATAAGAACCAAGTGAAGTCCTATCCGGCGCACACGCGCTTCGGTGAGCTGGCTGTTTACCAGGACCGCTGCGAAACCGGTCCCGAATTAGCGCGTGTCGCTCTGCCCGATCCTGCTACCAGTGAGGCTCAGCAGAGCATTCAGGCCGCGATCGCGCCCATGCCCGGGGAGCATGACCTGTGCTTGATTTTCACCGCTCCCACCAGCGGTCCTCTATACGTCATTGGCGAGGCAAGGGTTACCGTCAACTCGTCGAGGTAATGTGCTCTGGCTCCACTTTATAAATGACCCGGACTTCACCGGGCTGGGCGTATGGGTACTTGTCCTTCCCGAGATATTTCTTGGCCATGGCGTCGATGTGCTGGTCGGCACCTTCCCGGGTACGCCCGGCTACTCGGCCGCGCACTTCCAGGTAGCGATACGGGTTGTCAGGATCGGTGATCGACAGTGCGACTCGCCCATCGCGTTGCAGGTTCTTGTCCTTCTGCCGGCCCTCGGCCGTGTTGATCACAACATGGCGTCCGTCGAAGTCCACCCACACCGGGGTACTTTGCGGTTGACCGCCGGGCATCAGCGTTGCCAGATGCGCGAACGCCTTCTTCTTGAATAAATCCAGGTGCGAATCCGGTATGACTGTCTGCGCCATGGTCCCACTCCAGATATCGACTGTATCCAAATAGTACCCGCACCCGTTGCGTACCGCAGCGGGAATTTGGCCGCGGCCTCAGCCTTGACCGCGCCGCGCAAAGTCAGCGCAGCTGCAGTCCCACTCGCAGCCCTCCCAGGCCGGACTGCAACATTCGTCGGCCGGCCACCGCAGCTGCCGCTAGTCTCACGGTCCGGCAAATGCCTCGTCGTCAAGAGATTTCGCGATGAATCGCTCATCGGGCGCACCCATATTGATCGCAGGACTCCTGCTCCCCACTGCAGCTTTCGCTGCCAGCACAGTACAAGATACCGTTGACGTTCAGCATGTGATGGATGCTTTCCACGCTGCCGTTGTCAGCCATGACGGCGCACGGCTCGCTGCTCTGTTCACACCGGAAGGCAGCACGTGGCTCAATGTATTATCGGATGATGCTTACAGGCGCGCGAAGGCGAAGTCGCCGGACGTAGCAAAAGTTCGCTTGGGCAGCTTCACGGAGTTTGCTGCATTCGTATCTACCACCAAAGCCAGTCTCGAGCCGCGCCACACCCGCGTTCGGATTCAAACCGACCACACCATTGCCTCGGTGTATTTTGATTTCGTGTTCCTGATTGACGGCAAGGAGGAAAATCACGGCAGTGAGACCTGGCAGTTGGTCAAAGGCACCGAGGGTTGGCGGATCGCCGCAATCGCGTACTCCTCGGATCCGCATGCACCGTAAGGTGGCAGTCATCGCTCCAGATGTGATTTCTGGTTGAGGTTGGCACTGCGCCATAGGTAGAGGGCGAGGAGGGCGTGCGCACCTGTCCGCATCGCGTGCGGCTCGTCACTTGCATGATGAATTACCGCTCCTGGCGGGTGCTTGCGCCAGTGGCCGTCACCCTGCTGCCAGGAGGCAGTACCTGCCAGCGGAACGTAAATCTCTCGCGCTTCGTGCCGATGCCGGGGGTAGTGGGTTTCGGGTCCCAGGAGCAGGAAGCCGCACGCGAGTCGTTCGCTTGCGAGTGGGCCACTCAGACCTACGAGCTCACTCCAGCCGTAGTTCTCCAGGAATGCTGCACTCACTTGCGTCGGCTTGTAAGTCTGACGCCAGGCCATCAAAGGCGCGGCGCGAATGAGGCTGTTGACCAACTCGAGGCTGAGGGCCGGCGCATCGGCCTTGATTTCAGGCAACCACCGCAGAACAGGGAGCACGGAGGGCACGACCGGACGGCGCTGATTCGTGGCCGGCCAGTCAGCCAGAAACGGAGCTAACACGGCCGCGTGCAGCGAGTCCAGCAGCGCGCGCGTCCGGGCGATGAGGTCCCCAGGGTCAGTCACGAGTGCCGCCGCCGCACACCCTTTCAGGAAGCGGCGCCGCGATTCACAGATCATGTGCGCAATGCCCGCATTGCCGCTACGATCCCTTTGCGGCATCCAGCTTGATGGCCAACTCCACGATCGAATGCGCGGCGATTGCATTCCAGGCGCGAAATACCCTGTAACGCACCCCGCGGATCACAGGATTGATGGCCGAGGCCTTATAGATGAGGCTCATCAGCGAGCGCAGGATGGCCAGGATCTCGCCACGCTCATAGATCCGGTCAATCGACATGCCGTGTCTGTTCTGGTCGCGTAACTTCACAGGGACACTATAAAACCCGGTTACCGGAGACGGATCGAACGCATAAACCTGCTTGACGTGTTTGACCGAGTCGTACGGTAAGGAATAGGCGAACTGCTGAGCGAGCCCGCCACCGAGGGAGTGACCCGTTGAGTAGAGCTCGAGCCGGGACAGGCGCGCCGGATCCACCTGGCGCGACCGCCTCTTCAGCTCCAGGTCAAAAGCCGGGGCGAAAGTCTGGACTACATCGGTGTACTGGTCGTGATGCCAGGGCACGAACCAACGCAGGTTGGCCCACCAGTCGGCGTTGTTTGTAAAGACCGTTCCCCCGAAGGTGACTGCGACAGCCGGCGGGTCCTGCCTTTCCCATACTTCAACACGAAGGTGCGTGGCTTTGATCTTCGCCAATAACCCGTCGCCGGGAAATCCCGCCCAGCGCTCCCATCCCGCGCCAGTCAAGGGCCCTGCCGGGTCGGGATTTGGATCCGCGGCAGCAGCGGGCGGTTTGCGGGCCTTGGTCCGCTTAGCTGCTTCCTTTGCGCCCGCACACGTCTTTTGATACGCGGCCACACTCAACCAGGCGAATTCCCAGTGCTCTGTGGCATAGGGAGCGATCGGGCGGGGCGAGCTGAGAAATCGCTCACCCGGCTCCCGGAGCACGACCTCGGAGGCTGTCTGCCACAATGCCCGCAGTATCGGTATCCCGGATTCCATGAGCCTCAGCCACTGACTGTGATGTGAGATAATAACCACGGCATTCCAAGAGGGGTATGCAGCCATGTCCGAGCACAAAGCTACGATCAGCTGGAAACGCACCAGTGACGAATTCCTGAAAGGGAAGTACTCGCGCGAACATACCTGGACGTTCGACGGTGGCAGTGTAGTTCAAGCCTCATCGTCCCCGTCAGTGGTCCCAATCCCTTATTCGAACCCGGCAAACGTGGACCCTGAGGAAGCCTACGTCGCTTCGCTTTCCAGCTGCCACATGCTGACGTTCCTGTACCTGGCCGGGCGCGGCGGTTTCCAGATCGACAGCTACGATGATGCGGCAGTGGGTCTCATAACCAAGGACGAGCGCAAGATTCCGTGGGTCAGCACCGTTACGCTCAATCCACGGATAGTCTATGGCGGTGACAAACGACCGACACCGGCGCAAGAGGAGCAACTCCATCACCAGTCTCACGAGCAATGCTTCATTGCCAACTCCGTGAAGACCGCCGTAGTTGTAAAGCCGAGCATGACCTAAGGGTCTGGCACGTATTGCTGTTCGGGTGACGCCGGAAACGCGTCAGTGATCGGCGGCACCGGATGCGGCCGCTCGGCGATGCCCATCGCAAAGAGATTTTCGAGACTGTCATAGCGAATGCGTATGACCTCGTTCGGTTGGGTTTGCATCCTGGCGAACTCGGTATGGTTGACGTACGACACCTCCCGTTTGCCGTGGCCTGTGCCGAGTTTTGGCGCGGGGGCGGGTACAGGCGCGGCCTGTAGGGGTGGCGGCGGCGCCTCAGCTGGCATGGGCGCCGCGGCTGCGCGCTCTATCTCCCGCCGGTCCGGCGATGTCGTGGATACCGGTGGCGCGTAGACCGGCTGGGGCTCACGTTCGCGAAAGACCGCCACCCCGATGACGCCGATGTTTGCCGGCCTTCCGGTGCGTTCCGCGTAGGAGTTCGGGGAGGCGGTGAAAGTGAACGCAGCCACCTGCGCGTCACTTTTCCGCCATCCGCTGATCTGGTATCGCTCTGCTGCATCGAACACGTAGCCGGTTTGATTCCAACCCGCGGTGGCTCCGGAGATGACATTTACGCCGTCGACCGATGTTACGGCCAATATGCGCTCGCCGAGCCGGTTGCGGATTTCGATTGCGTAGGTGGCGCCAGGTGACCCGGCCACCCAATACTCCCCGTGGTACAGGTAGGGGGTGAGCTCGAGCCCACTTCTGCGGTCGATTATGGTGACTTGTGCGATGCCTCCCACTGCCAGCGCTTCACAGCTCACAACCAGGGCGGCAAATGCCGCGAAATAGACGGTGCGTTTCATATCTGCTCCAGTACTGAACTCCAGTATGTAAGCGAGACAGACGCCGAAAAGGGGTTAACGGGAACCTAATTCCGTGCGAATAGCCGCGGCGCTGGATCGTCCCACCACCACAGCTCGAGCACCTTGCCGGTGATTCGGGCGCGCAGGCGCTCATTGCCCTCGATCGCGAACAGTCCTTCTGCCGTCAGAGGAGCAAGCCGGCTCGGAGGGCGGTTGGGTTGGTGGAACCACAGCGCGCCCTCATGAAAATCCACATCCACTTGACCATATCCAGCATTCGCCTTGCCATAATGGCCAACGAGTGTCTTCAGACGTGTGAGCTCAAACGCTACTGGGTGCAGCCGTGCCTCAACCGCAACGCTCGCCCAGGCGTATTCGGCCTGCGCGGGCGGGCTCACACCAGGCGCCTGCGCCAGTCGTTTCAAGGCGAGCGCTTGCGCTGTCTCGAGCGCCGTCCCGGGAGCGGCTGCAACGTTCGGCTCGACCCCGACACCGTCCCAATTAGTATTGCTGAGCGCGTGCACGGGGCGCCCGTAAGATATGCTCAGCGTGTAGCACGGCGGGACCGGCAAAAGCCTGTTGTTGTTGGCCGCGCCACCCGTTTTGGCTCCGACCAACTCGCCCAGCTTGAATTGCTGGATGTCGTACGCAAATGCTTCCGCCGCTGAGCCCGTACGGCCATCGATCAGCACATACAGCGGTTTACCTTTCAATCGCCCGGCGGGCAGGTAATCCAGGGCACGCGATTGCGTAGCAGCCCGCCCCGCCTCGAGGAATGTGTACTCCAGGGTGCCTGCGTCGAGGAAATGGCTGACCAAGTACTGGACCGCCGGGTGCGAGCCGCCAGGCACGCCCCTGATGTCGATGATCAGCGCATCACCCTCTTTGAGAAACCGCATGGCAGCGTCGTAAACCGCTCCCGTCTCATCGGGAACCCACTGGAACTCGGTGATCTTCAGATAGCGAATGTTTCCAGGCAGGATCTTCGCTTCAGCCAAACCGTGATGGTCGCGTATGGCACGCCGGCGCTCAAAAGCCTCCTCGCCGTCCGGGCCCTTTTGAGGGGCGATGGCGGCGGCATAGGCCTCGGGATCCACACGCATCCACAGGTGTTGGTCACTTCCCGCATCCTTGATGTCAGCCGTAATTCGCTCGGCAAACAGGTACGGATCGTCCACGTCATAGCGTCCGCCTTGCTGCCCCTGTTCCAGGCGCGCAATGATTTTGGGCCGCATGTCGGGGAAGACATACAGTTCCTGGAGTTTTGCCTCGATGGCCTGCATCGCGGTGGCTCGGTCGCCGGCCGATAGTCGTGCGAGGGGTTGCGCCGCCTGCGTCAGCGCAACTAGTGACGAACACAGAACAGCGAAGGCCGTGATCCAAGGAGCCATGCGCATCAACACACCTACCATCAGGAAGCTTTCTTGTTGTCTCGTTGCAATCGGGCCGCGGTCTCTTCGATGCGTTCTGCGAAAGGCTGGCGCTCGAGCGCCGCAACGGTTTCGCGCAATAGCGACGTGAGCGGGCACGACAGCTCGGCGTCGAGGGCCTGCGCAGCTGCATTGGTAGCCTCCCACTGGCGTTGCAATGCTGGCATCATGGCTTCGGCAGCTCGCGTCAACACAACAATACGCTCGCGTGCATCGCCACCGGGCTTGAGCCTGACCAGCCCGTGCTTCACCATCTGGGAGACGGTCTGGCTGACGGCTGAATGGGTGATGCCGGCATGCAGCGAGATGGCGCGAATGGAGGCGGGTCCGAGATCGAGTAACGCCCGCATGATCGGGGTGTAGCGTGGCCGATAGCTCAATCCCGAGCGCGCATATGCCTGCTCGACGGCGCCATCCAGGAGCTCGATGAGATGCCTGAGCAGAGTACCGAGCGTCGCCGTGCGAGGTGCAGTCACCACGTTAATGTATAAGCACTGTTACATCTCCGCAAGCCACCTGGCGCCCGGCGGCCGCCAGGCGGGCGTGAGCCCTTAGTCGAATTCGTCCGCTGCGCAGATGGAGCTAACATGTACCGCCCAAGGGAATGCGCGTGTCAGGACACGGAGCAGTTCGATATGACAACTCGAAAAGATGTCAAATCCGTCGTGCCGAAAGCGGATGACAGTGTTGATCCGTGGATGGACCGGTCCGCCATCAGCGGGCGGCAGCCCGTCGGGCGCATCGTTCACGACGATCGCGGTAACGCCATCTGGAAGTGGGGCGGAGACACTTCAACCCACACTACGTCGGGAATTCTCAAGCACCTCGATCCAAACGATCTGAAGGTGGAAGGACAAGGGAGCGCATCAGGCGGATCCCGTGGTATTCAAACCCGAGTGCCTGATGCCGGTGGGGGCTACGATCCGTACAATCAAAGTGAGCCCAGGGCGAAGCTTGGGATACCCAAGCCGAGGAAGTCGCGGTAAACGCTGACTCAGTCAGTGACTGCAAACGGTGGGTTGCGTATCTGAGTGACGCAGCCGGTGTCGAGGGCTGTCACGCTCGCCGTTGCGAAGAAGCGTCGTCCAATTGAGTCGAGGCATGAGTCGTCCGACACGTGACCACCGGGGACGACAATATGCAGGCTGTGCGGGAAAGCCTTGCGGGTTTCGTCACCCCATTTGGGCGGTGTCACGGGATCCAGGTTTCCGGAAATGAGTAACGCTGGCACTTCCGAACGGAACGGCGCGAAGTAGTCCTTGGGTATCTTTCCGCGGGGCCAGACAGAACATGCGGCCATCTGCCCGCGCACGCGATAATCGCCAATGAAGCTCCCCGCCGTGGCGCGCGCGATCTCTTCAGGGCGGATGCGAGCCACATCCTCAGGGCATGTCACTGACAATAACAACCCAACTCGAACTGAGTTTCTCAAGCTGCGGCTGTAATGCAGCGCTGCTTCCGCAAAGGGGCGTAAATCACCGGCGAGCGCGCGCTTGATTAGAAGCGGAATTCTACTGGCGCTCTCCGTAGAGTAGAGCATCACACGCAAGCCATCACCGAATGCCGAGGCCGGCAGCGAAAGCTCAATGGGGGCGCCGGTCGCGGGATGTCCCACCGTGACCTTCGCCGGCTGATCACGTAGCCGCTGCAGGATGGTGGCGAGATCTTCATGTAAATGCGGGTATGCCGTGTTGCAGGTACTGTCCGCCTGACATTGGGAGACAAGAATGTCAAAAGCGCGTTGTGCGGCAGCCGCATGATTCAGCGGCCCAGTGTCGGAAAGCGGTACGAGGCCTGATAGAAGTGCGGCGCGCACGTGGGGCGAGAACGCGTGGATATATGCTATTGCCTCGCGAGTACCGTAGGAGCCGCCCTCCAGGTTGATCTTGTCATAGCCGAGTGCCTGGCGCAGAGCATCGAGATCCTTGACGGCAGCAGGCGTTGTGTATTGCGTGAGATCCGCATCCCTCGAAAGGGCAGCGGCGCAGGTTCGGTAGTCGGTTCCTTCAAAGAAGAGCGGCTCGAGATAGCCCTGCGGGTTATCGTCCGAACCGCCTAGCGCGCAGTCGAGACGCAAATCCGCACTGGTGCCCCGAAAGTCAACCAGGACGAGGTCATGCTCCTCGCGCTCCCAGGATGTCGCGAAGATGGTTGCGGATTCGGTTGCAGTCTGACCCGGGCCGCCGCTGAGGAAGAAAACCGGCTCGCGCGCGGGCTGCAACCTGGACGGCAGGATGATGAGGTTGAGTTTGATCTGCCGTCCCTGCGGCCGTCCCCAGTTTTCCGGAACGATGAATGTGCCGCAGGCGGCATTCTCCTCTGCCTGCAGCTTACACGGCGCGACGGAAAGGTTGGCCGGCGGTGCCGCAGTTGCCGGGTGGGTCAGTACTGCACCATACAGGTCAATGCCATCCCACAGATTGCCCAGACGCAGATTCTCGTTGGCTGCGTGTTGATTGTTGTCGTAGTTCGCGATGCCAACCACGATAGACCGGGTCCCAAGCGCCTCGCTGATCACTGCGAGCGGCAAACTTCCGCCCGAAGTGGGTAGCTCCACGATAGCTTGATCCGAAGACGCACGGACGGCGGCCGCAATCGTCCTCGCGAACGGGTCGTCCATCGGCGTGCGCGCGGCGGCGTAACTGCCCGGCTTCGCCATCATCGTTGCGATCAACGGATGTGCAAGGCGTTCTTCTGCAGTCGGCTCGCGATCAATGACGTAGTACCCTTTCGAGCGCACGTGCGCCAGTAGCTTGTCATATTGGCGTTGGGGATCGTTGCCCAGGACGAGCCGCAAATCGAGCACTGCGGTTGCGGTCTGCGCAATCATGTTGGTCGCCTGATCGCCGACGTTGCCGCTGCGCATTCCATTGATGTTGAGCGACGGAAGTGTGATGGCCTCGTTGAGCGGCCGGTCAGTTTCCGTAGCGGCGAGCCCCAGCTGGCGGCGCAGCGTCTCATCATATTCAGTGGCAGCTGCTATTGCCCGCCGCTCGGTCTCACCCAAGGGTGCAACATCATCGTACCATCCCGGTACGATGACCTTGCCGGCTTCGTCCTTCATCGACGTGAGCAGCCGTGCCAGGCGCAAGGCTGGATTGGGTGCCCAGTTGCCGTAGTGGCCGCTGTGAAGGGGTCGGTTGGGGCCGTATACCGTAAGGCTGACATTCAGGTCGCCGCGCGCGCCGTAGATCACTTGCTTCCTGCCGGACTGATGCACAGGTCCGTCACAAACCACCCACAGCTGTGCGGTAAACAGCGGGCGGTTCTCTCGCAGTATGTCGCCCAGGTGGGGCGAGCCAGCTTCCTCCTCCCCCTCAAAGACAATCTTGAGATTGTCTGTGGGTTGCCGATGCAGCGCGCGGAGCGCCTCAACGGCGCTCAAAATGACTATCACGCCCGCCTTGTCATCAGAGGCACCGCGCGCGTACACGCGAACCTGCGGGTCTAACCGGCCCGCGGCGTCCATCGAAATGACTGTTGCATCGTCGGCTGCGGGACCTGTTCGCAAGGTTGGACTGAACGGTCCGGAGGCCCACTCGGCCGGATTGACCGGTTGGCCGTCATAGTGCGCATAGAGAACCAACGTCCGTTTGGCTCCCGGCACTTTCCACTCGCCGTAGATCAACGGTGGTGTATCCGGCGCCGCGGCCGGCTCGAGCAGGCGCGGTGCGAGGCTCAGCCGCTGCATGATTGCCACGATCGCATCGGCATTGCGCCGAATATTGGCGCGGTCGCTCGCCACGTTTGGGATTTTCAGCAACTCGACGTATTGCTCGAGGATCTCGCCCGCGTGCGAGGTGCGAAATGCCCGAATGTCGGCCAGAGAATCTGCAAGAGGTGCTGCGGCAAAGGCCTGCATGCAGAACGCGGCGCAGCCGAGGAGGGCGGCGGCGATTGAAAGAGTCTTCATTCGTAGTTCGGCCGCAATCGGCCGCGCCGTGTAGTGGAGTCAGTACTTTATCAGAGCTCACCGGTCGTGACGCTATGGATGGCCAGCCGCACATCGTCGCTGACCAGGGTCATGTAGTGGTTCATACCAAAGTCTGAGCGCCTGAATGTCGTGGCCGCATCAAGGACGCAGCGGCTTGCACCAGATGGCCCGCCCTCGCAGGTGTAGCCGGAAATCGAAAGGGATACCGATTTCGTGACACCCAGAAGGGTGAGCTCACCGTCGATGCGCACAGGCCGCCCCTGCTCGAATGCTACCCGCCCGGCCTTGTAGATGATCTGGGAGTACTGCTCGACGTTAAGAAAGCTCTTTCCCCGTAGAAACGTGCGCGTCGCAGGGTCGCCGGTCGCGACGGACAGCGCGTTCACAACGATATCAACTGACCCATTGCCGGCTTGAGCATCCAGCAACACCCGGCCGGAGACGCTATCGAACAGCCCGCGCCGTTTTGCGATCCCGAGATTGCGTACTTCGAAACTGACTACGGTGTGCGCGGGCTCGATGGCGTATGCCTGGGGAGCGGATTGGGCATGGGGCGCGTTTCCCGCGAGGAGGGCGGCGGCGCTCAGCCAGAGCAGTTGCTTGAACACGGTGAGACCCACGGCGCGTGACCGGGCCCCAGATTGGCTCAAGCGGCGGATGCGGATCTGTCAATCGGTTGACACAGCACGCCCGCGGTTGCGCGGCTCAGTGAGCGCGATCGGCAGCAAGCTCGCTGGGATCTATTACGCGCCCCCCCAGGATGACCTTGTAGATGCGGGAGTATCCCTCGACCGTTCGGGTGGGATCCTCGCGCAGCAGCAGCAGATTGGCTCGCTTACCGACCTCGACGGTGCCGACCTCCCGATCCAGATGCAGCGCCCGTGCGTTGGACAAGGTGGCTGCCTGAAATATCTGCGCAGGGGTTACCCCGGCAGCCACCAGCCTGTGCATTTCCAACCAGGCGTTGAGTCCGGGCGGATTGGCGTAGGTGGGTGCGCTGGGCGTGTCGGTACCAAACAGTAAATTTGCGTGGTGCGCGGCGAGATAGGCGGTCGCCCGATCATTTCGGCTCAGCATCAGCGCAAAGACGGATTGTACCTGGGCCTCCCGCGCCTTTGGATCGGTAATGGGAGTGTCTGACATGGAGTCCCGAAACCAGTGCCCCTCCGGGGTTCCATACCACTCGAGCAAATCAGCGGGCAATACCCTTGTCAGCATCGGATCGGAGAGGAAGGAGGTACTGTACAGATCGCGTATTCCGATCAGGACCTGCATGGTCGGTTGCCATCCCACCTGGCGTGCTACGAGTTTGTCCAACAACGTGCGTACCGCCGGTGTGACTTCGGTCGTCGTCGATGAGTCGTTCCAATTCCAGAGGCCGTGGACCATTACATCGACGCCCGCGTCCAGTCCGAATGTCTGGGCTTCCACTGAGCTCGCATGCAACAGAACCGGAATTCCGGCTGCATGGGCCGCGCCGGCCAGCCTTCGGATGGTTTCCAACCGCGGCACGGGTAGATCGTGAACGCCACCGAACCCTCGCTCGAAGAATGTTTTCACACAGATGGCCCCGTCAGCCTTCATGCGCGTCACCACGGCCTCGGGCGAATGCGCTGCCGCCTCAATGCCCTTCGGAAGAGTGGATTCAGATCCAGGCTCGACGATCATGTAGGGCATGCTTGCGTAGCGCGCCGGCTTTGGCGTGTAGTTCGTTGGATAACCGTCGATCAGGGGCGCGCCCCCGCAAAAATAGGTGTCCGGCACGAGAGTGTGACTCTTCCAGCGGGCCATGGCCTCAGGCGTCGAGATCAGATCTATCAGGGTGGTGAAGCCGAAATACAGGAAGCTCCGCGGGATCTGCTCCCTTGCCGCCCGGGCCATCGCGGGATGAAGTCTCTCGTGCTCGGGCGTCATTCCGGGAACCTGATCGAGGTGGACGTGGCTGTCGATCAACCCGGGTACCAGATAGAGCCCCGTCCCATCGAGTTGAGTTGCCGCAGTGGCGGGGCCCCCGCGCGGCGGGCGTGCCGTGCCGCTCTCAAGAATGGCCGCGATGCGTCCTTCCTTGACTATCACCGTGGCATCGCGCCTGGGTTGCGGGCGTTCCGGTGAGACGATGACGACGTGCTGAATCCGCAATTCCTGCGAGATAGCCGGCTGCCAACCCAGCGTGACCAGCGTCAGCAGCCACAACGATGCCTGCATCCTCAAAGACACCCCCGTCTATCAGAAGTAGGTCACCGTCAGGAGCGGCGCACGGGATGCGCGATTGCCGCCAGTTGAATCATCGATGATCATCAACACCGGGATGGCCGGACCTAAATCCTCCATGATGCGCACCTGGAAGTCCACGAGCCCCCGGCGTTGCGCTTCCACCATCAGGGCGGTGACGTCGATGGGTACCATCTTATTTACATCTGCGCTGGAAATATCGGGCGTGACGATGACGGACGCCAATGCCGGCTGCGCGCCGCGGTCGTAGTCGCTCGCGAACAGCGTTGGGGGTTGAAACGCCACCAGGTCAACCCTGAGCGGAAGCTTACCCGCAATCGGCTGCAGATCATCAACGTAAAACTCCAGGGAGGCGGAGTCGATGGAGGCATTTGCCGGAACACCGCCGGAGCCCGACAGCGGAAAGTCGAGGAAGGCTCTGAATTCCGTCGGGTTCATCGGATCGCTACCGTCGATACCGGCAAACACAGTCTGCGCGGCGGGCTGAGTGATGGTGAATTGGGTGTCGGAGACCTGTTCGATATCGCCATCAAATCTCGGGTCGCTGAGGATTTGGGTGGTGACCGATGGCGGCGGTTGGATGCTGCCATCACCGCCACCGCATCCTGAGAGACTTAGGACGCTACAAGCTATGGCGATTACGGGTGTTCGGACGTGCATGAAGACGAGCTCCCTGTTCGGGCGAGGCGGTTGCGCCTTCGCTTATAGACCACTATACGCGCGCTACCTGAAGCGCAGCTGACCGGCGGGACCGAGCTGGCGAGCGTCCGACGAGGCGAGTTTACCCTGCGCCAAGCCGAGTCCCTTGCCCGCGCTTGCCGCTCGAGCGGGTGGTTGCTACGCTGAGGTTCGTAGCCCTGTCTGCTGTGGCGTTTGCCGAAGGCTGGGATGCCATCTTGCGGACGCTCTGCGGCTGGCGTTTGATGCGGTGCGTGCAAGGGGGCCGGCGAGCGATGTTGGTCGGCAGATTCAGGCGGCTGTGTGCTTCCACCCGAGCCGTCGAGCTCCAACTCACCAATGGGCGTTAGCGACGCCATCGCCGTGGAAAGGTTGAGGGAGGACGGCGAATTCATACTGTTGCGGGAGCTGCAAGCGGGCGCTCCTGGGCATGTGCTCGTGCTGATGCCGGAGGCGGAACGGCCCACGGCGTCGAGCCTGCGCAGGCTCGAGCATGAATTATCTCTCGCCGCGCAGCTCGATTCGCGCTGGGCGGTTCGCCCAATAGCGCTGTCGCGCCGGCAGGCAGGCCGCACGGTTCTTCTCCTGGAGGATCCCGGCGGCGAGCTGCTCGAGCGTCTCATCGGGCAGCCGCTGGAAGTCACGGAATTCCTGAACCTGGCGATTGCGATCACGGCCGCGGTAGCCGAAGTACACGCCCGCGGCCTGATACACAAGGACATCAAACCCGCGAATATCCTCGTCGATCGCGCCGGTCACGTGCGTCTGACCGGCTTCGGAATCGCCTCCCGGGCGCCGCGCGAGAACCAACTGCTGCAGCCGCTGCAGATCCTGACTGGCACTCTGCCATATATGGCGCCCGAGCAGACCGGCCGGATGAACCGGCTGATCGACTCGCGCAGCGATCTGTATTCACTCGGGATGACTTTATATGCGCTGCTCACCGGCAGACTACCCTTTGCGGCTGACGATGCACTGGGTTGGATCCACTGCCATGTAGCCCTGCAGCCGGCTTCGCCTCGTGAGCACCGGCCACTGCCTGAGCCACTCGCTGACATCATCCTGAAACTGCTCGCCAAGTCGGCCGAGGAACGCTACCAGAGCGCGGCGGGTCTGCAGGCCGACTTGCAGCATTGCCTGGCGCAGTGGCGGCTCCAGGGCAGTATCGATGCCTTCGCGCTGGGCCAACACGACGCACCGGATCGCCTGGCTTTCCCCGAGAAACCATACGGGCGCGAGCGGCAGCTCGCGGTCTTGCGTTCAGCCTATGACGCAGTGACCGCCGCAGGCACACCGATCCTCATGTTGGTATCAGGATATGCCGGGATCGGCAAGTCTGCACTCGTGAACGAGTTGCAGCGGGACCTCATCGAGGCGCGCGGCTGGTTTGCTGCCGGCAAGTTCGATCAATTCAGACGGGATATCCCCTATGCCACGCTGATGCAGGCGTGCAGCAGCCTCGTTCGTCAGCTCCTCAGCCGTGCGGACGCGCAGATCACACAATGGCGCGAGCGGATGCTTGCTGCTTTGGGCGAGCATGGTCAGCTCATCATCAGCCTGGTTCCTGAGCTCGAGTTGGTCGTAGGTAAACAGCCACCCGCTCCGGAGGTTCCCCCACAGGATGTGTTGAACCGTTTCCGCAGGGTGTTCCGGCGTTTCCTCGGGGTATTCGCGCGTCCCGGGCATCCGCTCGTGTTGTTCCTCGACGATCTGCAATGGATGGATGCCGCGACCGCTGACTTGCTGGAGCACGTGCTGACCGAGCCTGAGGTACAGCACCTCATGGTCGTGGGTGCGTATCGGGACAACGGGGTCGCTGCCGCCCACCCGCTCGCTTCACGACTCAAGCGCTTGCGAGGTTGTGGCGTCAGAATGGAGGAAATCGTCCTCGGCCCGCTTGCACCCGATGATGTAGGCCGCCTGCTGTCCCATGCTTTACATTGCGCGCGCCAGCACGTCGAACAATTGGCGTGTCTCGTATTTGAGAAGACCCAGGGTAACCCCTTTTTCGTCATCCAATTCCTGACCACTCTTGAAGACCAGGGCCTGCTCACGCGCGACCCGGTCAGCGCGGCGTGGCACTGGGATTTGAAACGCATCCAGGCGCAGGGATTCACCGACAATGTCGCGCATCTGCTGGTCGCGAAGCTGAAGCGTCTGGCGGCGCAAACCCAGCAGGCG
>Ga0105247_10000235_pt1 | contig 52355 bp, 44 predicted proteins | sample KBSS24metaG_FD_81519 | JGI IMG/M metagenome (GOLD analysis project Ga0105247, IMG submission 81519) | Switchgrass rhizosphere microbial communities from Kellogg Biological Station, Michigan, USA - KBS S2-4 metaG | ecosystem: Host-associated > Plants > Roots > Rhizosphere > Soil | place... | reverse complement strand
TCATCACCGCAGCGAGCCCGCTGTGGCAGCCATGCCCTCATCACCGCAAGTCCCGGACTCCGGGGAAGCCCTCCCGGTTGACGAGATGACGGCTACTGAGGCCGCTACCAGCGGCGCAGGCGCAACAGCCCAGGCCTCGGCCGAACCCAGCAGCTCGGCACCGGCCGACATAATCAACCCGAACGCCCCGAAGAGCTACACGGTGAAGCGTGGCGACACCCTTTGGGGGATCGCCTCGACGTTCCTCCGTGATCCTTGGCTATGGCCTGAGGTCTGGTATATCAACCCCCAGGTCGCTAACCCACACCTGATCTACCCCGGCGACACGCTTGCGCTCGCGTTCGGTCGCGATGGCAAACCATTTATTCGGCTTGAGCAGGGCGGCGCTGCCCGTCTCGACCCGCGCCTGCGCAGCTCGCCGCTGGATGGCGCTATTCCCACGATTCCCTACTCCGCGATTTCCGCGTTCCTGTCGCGCCCGTCGTTCCTGACCAAAGAGCAGATCCGCGAGGCGCCGCATGTGGTCGCGTTCCGCGATGAGCACGCCGTTGCCGGTACCGGCCATGAGGTATACATCGCCGACCTGAATGCGACACCGAATTCCCGTTTCAGCGTCGTGCACGTTGGCGATGAGCTGCGCGATCCCGACGACAACAAGGTGGTTGGCTACCAGGGAATCTACACCGCGACCGCGTTGGTTTCGCAGCCCGGCAGCCCGACCAAGGCGCTGTTGATCGACACGGCCCGCGAGACGCTGCAGGGCGACAAGGTGTTGGCTGCCGATCTGGACGTGCCGCTCAACTTCATGTTGCGCGCACCGCGCAATGATGTGCACGGCCGGATCATTTCGGTTATTGACGGCACCCAGGCCATCGGCCAGTACCAGATCGTCGTCATCAACCGCGGCAAGCGCCACGGTATCGATGCCGGTCACGTGCTTGCCGTAGATCAGGCTGGCAAGGTTGTTCGCGACGTGTATGGCAAGCAGTCCAGCTACGCCCGGTATCTGGGTGGCGCGGGTAGTTCGTTTGCACCGAAGGTGAAGCTGCCCGATGAGCGCGCAGGCACCCTGCTCGTATTCAAGTCGTTCGACCGCATCAGCTATGGGCTGATTGTCGGTGCCGTAAACGTCATCCACGTGCAGGACGTCGTCCACAACCCGTAATTGCGCAGAGCCCCGAGTTTCTCGGGGCTCTCAAGACGACGCCGGCCTCATTAAATTGGGGCAATGGACGATTCTTTAGCGGTTAAGACAGTATTGGCTCGGGCGCCGGCGCTCTGCGCCGCGCACGTGCAGCAGCTGGTTGCTGCCGCCGCGGGCGATATGGCCCGTATCATCGAGTTGGAAACACTCAACCGCGTGAAGCTGCCGCCTGCGGCGCGAGCCTCGCTGGTGTTCCCCGATCAAGCCCTGCTGAAGTCGGATCTCGAATGGATCGAGGCCAGCGGCGCGCAATTGCTCGCAAGCACGGATGCGGACTACCCAGCCCTGCTGCGGCAGCTTCCGGATGCACCGGCCGTGCTGTTTGTCCTCGGGGACAGGCAGAAACTGGCCTCACTCCAACTGGCGATGGTTGGCGCGCGCAAGGCGACCAGCACCGGCTGCAACCGGGCCCGCGAGTTCGCTGAGTACTTCGTCCGCGCGGGGATCACGATCACCAGTGGACTTGCGCTTGGCATCGATGCGGCAAGCCATGAGGGCGCCCTGCGAGGTGGCGGCCAGACCGTGGCTGTCTGCGCGACGGGCCTGGACAGGCTCTACCCAACTCAACATGCCGGTCTCGCGCGCCGCATCTGCTCAAGCGGCGCGCTATTGTCGGAATTCCCCCCAGGCACGCCACCGCTGCAGATGAACTTCCCTCGCCGAAACCGGCTCATCAGCGGCCTGTCCCGCGCCACACTCGTGGTGGAAGCAGCTGTGCACAGCGGCTCCCTGGTGACGGCGCGCTGCGCCATGGAACAGGGCCGGCCGGTATTTGCCATACCGGGCTTCATCCACCACGGCTCGAGTGGTTGCCACAAATTGATCCAGCAGGGGGCCACCTTGGTGGAGACGCCGGCGCAGGTGCTCAAAGTTCTGAAAATCCCCCTTCCCGCTCAAGGACTTGTGCGTCGCAAAGGGCACCGTATACGTCCTGGGGCAATGGACAAGGGGTATGAAATGCTGTTAGATGCCGTCGGCTTCGAGCCAGCGACGGTTGATGTTCTCGTGCTTCGCACCGGACTTTCGGGCGAATCGATTGCTTCGATGTTGCTGGCTCTCGAGCTCGAGGGGCGCATCGCCTCCTACCCTGGCGGTCGTTTTGGCCGCATACCTTGATGATGACCGGCACCGTTCTCGACATCCTGATTTACGTATTCGACCGCTACATGCTCGACGAGGTACCTGAGGTGCCCGAACGTGAGCATCTGGCGCGCGATCTGGAACGCGTGGGCTTCGCTCACGCGAATGTTGAGCGCGCGCTCGATTGGCTCGCCGACCTTGCCCTGGAGCGGGACCGGCCGCCGTTGGCCATTGGGCCACTGGCAAACGGTGCCCTGCGTATCTACTCGGACGGCGAGCTGGCCCGACTGTCCACTGAGTGCCGCGGGTTTCTGGTTACGCTCGAGCGGCTCGGGATCCTGTCCCCGCAGCAGCGCGAGATTGTCATCGACCGGATGCTGGCGCTCGATGCGGACGAGCTGGACACGGAGCAGTTGAAATGGGTGGTGCTCATGGTGCTTTCGAGCCAACCCGGACAAGAACAGGCGTTCGAGCGACTGGAAGATCTGGTGTCCGATGTTCATCCCAACACGCCGCATTGACCTGCGCGAGTCAGCGTAGGTAATGGCAGACAACCTCGTCATCGTCGAGTCGCCGGCCAAGGCGAAGACGATCAAAAAATATCTTGGCAAAGATTTCGACGTGCTCGCCTCCTACGGGCACGTGCGTGACCTCAAGCCCAAGGAAGGCGCGGTCGATCCCGACCACGGCTTCAAGATGCAGTACCAGGTGCTCGAGAAGAACGAGCGCCACGTCGAGGCCATCTCGAAGACGCTGCGCAAGTCCAAAGCCCTCTACCTGGCAACCGACCCCGATCGCGAAGGCGAGGCCATCGCCTGGCACCTGAAGGAAATCCTCGAGGAGCGCGGTGATCTCGACGGCAAGGACGTACACCGGGTGGTGTTCTACGAGATCACCAAGAATGCGATCCGCGACGCCGTAGCGCAGCCGCGCGGCCTGTCGTTCGAGCTCGTCAATGCCCAACAGGCGCGGCGCGCTCTCGATTACCTGGTCGGATTCAACTTATCGCCGCTGCTGTGGAAGAAAGTACGTCAGGGACTTTCGGCAGGGCGCGTACAAAGCCCCGCGCTGCGCATGATCTGCGAGCGCGAGGCCGAGATCGCCGCATTCATCGCGCAGGAATACTGGACCATCGATGGTGAAGGCGCGCATGCATCACCGTCGTTTCCGCTCAAGCTGATTGAATACCGCGGGCAGAAGGTCGAGCAATTCAGCTTCGTCAACGAGGCGCAGGCGCGTGAAGTTGAGCGGACGATCGAAGCTGCGGCGCGGGACGCCGCAGCCCGGCGAACCGCGGCGGGGAACACCGAAGCGCGATCCAGCATGGCGCCGCACGACGCGCAGCGCGATGCCGCAGGCATTGGTGAGCTGCTCGTTGCCGCCATTGATCGCAAACAGCGTCGCCGCAATCCCGCGCCGCCTTTCACGACATCGACATTGCAACAGGAAGCAGCGCGCAAGTTGGGATTCAACGCGCGTCGCACCATGCGCCTCGCACAGCAACTCTATGAGGGTCTGGACATCGGCGAAGGCAGTGTCGGCCTGATCACGTACATGCGTACGGACTCCGTCTCCCTCGCCGCCGAAGCCGTCAGCGAGATCCGCGAAGTCGCCGCCGGCCTGTACGGCAAGGATGAAGTGGCTGACGAGCCGCGCATCTACAAGACCAAGTCGAAGAACGCCCAGGAAGCGCACGAAGCCATCCGCCCCACGTCCGCCAGAATTACCCCGGCGCAGGTGGAAGGCAAGGTCGACGGCGATCTGTACAGGTTGTATTCGCTGATCTGGAAGCGCGCCGTTGCGTCCCAGATGAGCCATGCGGTTTTCGACACGGTTGCAGTGGACATGCTTGCCGGTCCCGACGGCGCCGAGCGGCACATGTTGCGCGCCAACGGGTCCACCCTCATCAAGCCGGGTTTCATCTCGGTGTACCAGGAGGGACAGGACGATACGAAGACCGACGATACGGATCACATCCTGCCGCCCATGAAAGAGGGCGACCTCGTTTCGCTTCTGACACTGCGCGCCGAGCAGCATTTCACCGAGCCGCCGCCTCGATATTCGGAAGCGTCGCTGGTGAAAGCGCTCGAAGAGCACGGCATCGGCCGGCCGTCCACGTATGCGACGATCATTTCGACGCTGCAGGATCGCGAGTACGTCGAAATGGATGCGCGCCGTTTCATTCCGACGGACATCGGCAAGATCGTCAACCGATTCCTCACCGACCACTTCCATCAGTACGTCGAATACGGATTCACGGCTGCGATGGAGGACGAGCTCGATGCAGTCTCCCGCGGGGAGGAGGAATGGACGACGCCGCTCGAGAAATTCTGGAAGCCCTTCATCGATCAGGTCGACAAGATCGAGAAGAACGTAACCCGCGAGCAGGTTGCACAGGCCCGCGAGTTGGGCAAGGACCCCGCGACCGGTAAACCCGTGACCGTGCGCATGGGTCGTTTTGGTCCGTTCGTGCAGATCGGCACCAAGGACGACGAGGAGAAGCCACGCTTCGCAGGCCTCAGGCCCGGTCAGAAGATGGACGCGCTGAACCTCGCCGATGCCATGGAATTGTTCAAGCTTCCACGCACACTCGGCGTGACCGCCGACGGGGAGACTGTCATCACGAACGTGGGCCGCTTTGGTCCATACGTGAAGTACGGCAGCAAGTACGTTTCGCTGAAGGAAGACGATCCTTACGATGTCAGCCTCGAGCGTGCCCTCGAAGTAATCCGGTTGAAGCAGGAAGCTGACGCCAACCGTACGATCACAGACTTCGGTGTTGACGGTATCCAGGTGTTGAATGGGCGTTACGGTCCGTACGTAACGGACGGCAAGAAGAACGCCAAGATCCCGAAGGATCGCGACCCGAAGACGTTGACACTCGAAGAGTGCCGCGTGTTGATCGAGCAGGCTCCTGCACGCGGTGCCGGACGATTTGGCCGTGGTAAGCGCGGCGCGGCTGGCAAAAATGCGGGTGGTAGCAAAGCCGCGGCGGCTGGCGGCAAGGCAGCGGGTGGCAACGGCAAAGCGACGGCCAACGGCACCGGCGCAGACGCGATTGGCGCGCCCGCCGGCGACAAAGCGAGCAAGGCCAAGCGACCACGTCCAAGCACCCCTGCATCGGCCGGCGCGAAATCGGCGGCCACGGCAGGCTCCAGGCCGGCCACCGCGCGCTCGAAATCAACGGCCTCAGCAGGCTCCGGACCAGCCACGGCCGGCGCGGAATCACCGGCATCGGCCGGAGCGAAATCGCCCGCCGCGAAGGCATCGGCAACTGCGAAGAAGCCGGCTGCCGCAAAGAAATCGGCCGCTGCCGCATCCGCGGCTGGCAAGGCAGCGGCGGCAACCGCCCCGGCCAAACCAACTCCCAAGCCACCCACAAGCCGTCCCCGCGGTGAGAAATAACTCAACCTCGGGGGAGCCTGTCTGACGAGGCTCCTACCGCGGTGAAGTATCGACACAGCTTCCACGCCGGCAACTTCGCTGACATCCACAAGCACGTCACTCTGCTTGCCCTGCTCACCTCGCTGAAGCGCAAGGAAAAAGGCTTCGCGTACTTCGAGACTCATGCCGGCCGCGGCGCGTACGACTTGTCGCATCCATCACCCGAAGCGGCGGGCGGCAGCGGGCGCTTCAGCGCCGGCGAGTACCGTGCGGACGAGTTGCGAAATTTTGCCGCACTGTTGGCCGACGTACGCGCAAGCCGCAATCAAGCGCGGGCCTATCCGGGCTCACCGTTAATAGCAGCCCACGAGTTGCGGCCTCAAGACAGAGCCGTATTGAGTGAAATCCTCCCGGCGGAAGCCCGCCTGCTGGAGCGCGAACTCGAGGCGCATCCGCGCATGCGGGTGGAGCGAGCCGACGGGTTCGAAAGACTCCGCGCCTGGCTGCCACCGACGGAGCGTCGCGGTCTGGTCCTCATCGACCCGCCGTACGAAGAGAGCGGCGCGGATTTCGAGCGCGTAACTGCCGCCATCGTCGATGCGCTGCAGCGGTTCAGCACCGGTATCTATGCGGCGTGGTATCCAATCAAGGCCGAGCGTGAAGTTCGTGCCTGGCATGATACGTTTGCACACGCGGTGGGCTGCGAGACGTTGGCCAGTGAGTTATGGGTCTATCCCCGGGACTCGAAGGTCGCCCTCAACGGCTCCGGGATGCTGATCGTCAATCCTCCTTATCAACTGTCCGAGCGCATGCAGATCTGGTTGCCGCAGCTGCAGGCACGGCTCGATACCGGTCATCCGGGTGGCACCAGCGTCAAGAGTCTCACTCGCCCGACGTGACCCCAACGCCCCGTGACGGCACAATGGCCCCATGACAGGCGCGGCTCCATGACAGATCGGTACGGAGTGGTGGGACACCCGGTGAGCCACAGCTGGTCACCGTTCATCCACGGCCTGTTTGCCCGCGATACCGGGCAGGCATTGAGCTATCGGCTGTACGACTTCACGCCGCAGGAGTTCGAGCCGCGCGTACGTGACTTCTTCACTCTGGGCGGGCGCGGCCTGAATGTAACTGTGCCCCACAAGATCGCCGCAGTGCAAATCGCCTCGCAGCTCACGACGCGAGCCACACATGCAGGCGCCGTCAACACGCTTGCCAAGCAGAAAGACGGAACGATTCTGGGCGACAACACCGATGGCGCAGGCCTCGTCCGCGATCTTTGCGACAATCTTGGCCTCGTCATCATCCGGCGGCGGATCCTGATCATCGGTGCCGGTGGCGCAACACGGGGAGTCGTCGGACCCCTGCTGGCTCTCGAGCCAGCCGCTGTCGTCATCGCCAACCGCACGGCGGAACGTGCCAAAGAGATGGCAGAGACGTTCGCCAAGCTCGGCACGGTTCAAGGAGTTGGATTCGGCGCTGTATCCGGCCCTGCGTTCGATGTTGTCATCAACGCCACCTCAGCGAGCTTGAGCGGTGAGCTACCGGCCGTACCTGCCTCTGTCATCGGCCCGGAAACGGTCTGTTACGACATGGCGTACGGAAAGACGGATACGCCATTCATGCAGTGGGCGCTGGAACACGGCTGTGCGCGCGCCATTCAAGGTTGGGGTATGTTGGTGGAGCAGGCTGCGGAATCGTTTCGGGTCTGGCGCGGAGTCAAACCCAGCACCGCCTCGGTGTTGACTGCGCTGAAGGAACACGCGCTCAGCGCATCGTGACGAGCTCTTCCGCGCTCGTCGGATGGATGGCGACGGTGTCGTCAAAGTCTCGCTTGGTCGCACCCATCCGCACTGCGACTGCGAATCCCTGCATCATCTCGTCAGCGCCCGGACCGATCACATGGACCCCGACGACGCGCTTCTCCGCTCCCGCGGTGACCAACTTCATCTCGGTGCGTGGCTTGCGCGTCGTGAGCGCGTGATACATCGGAACGAAGCCTGACCGAAACACAGTCACTCCTGCATCGCCATACTTGAGCCGCGCCTCCTCCTCGGTGAGTCCCACTGTCCCGATGGGTGGATGCCCAAACACGACCGTCGGGATGTTCTCGTAATCGAGGTACCGCTCGGGCTGACCTCCAAACAAGCGATCGCTCAGGCGCCGGCCCGCGGCAATCGCCACCGGCGTGAGTTGGGCACGGCCGGTTACATCGCCGACGGCGTAGACACCTGCGCTGCTGGTAACTTGATACTGGTCCGTCACGATGAATCCGTAGGCATCGAGATCAACACCCGCGCGCTCCAGACCGAGGCCTTCCACGGCGGGAACTCGCCCTATCGCCCAGACAACCGCATCGAACGGCGTCAGCCGCCTGCCATCGCGAACCTCGAGATCGAGCGCGCCGACGGCGGTCCGCTCCAGCGCAAAGGGCCACGCGTTCGTCGCTATCTCCACGCCCTCGTCGCGCATGATTTTCAGCATGGACTCGCCGAGCATGCAATCGAAGTCCTTGAGAGCCTTGTGCCCGCGCAGCACGAGAGTTGCTTTCGAGCCCAAGGCGGCAAAAATGCTGGTCAACTCGATGGCGATATAACCGCTGCCGACGACGGCGACGCGATCCGGGCGCTTCTCGAGCTCGAAGAATTCGTCCGAGGTGATGCCGAGGTCCGCCCCGGGGATATCAGGCAGCATTGGACGGCCACCGACGGCAATCAGGATATGGGGCGCGGTCAACCTGCGGCCCGCGACGTCGACGGTGCGTGCATCCACGAAGCTCGCCCGGCCCTGCACGACCTCAATGTGGCGCTTGGCCAGATTGCTCGCATAGATTCCATTCAGGCGTGCCACATAGGCGTCGCGCTTGCTCTTGAGGAGTGGCCAGTCATGCGGCTCGGCCACGCCGAGACGGAAGCCATACTCGGCCGCATCTTCGAGACCATCGGCGATCTCCGCGGCATTCCACATAACCTTCTTGGGTACACAGCCGACATTGACGCAGGTGCCCCCCAGCCGCCCGGATTCCACGATGGCTACCTTGGCTCCGTATTCGGCAGCGCGTTGCGCGGCTGCCAGACCGCCGCTGCCGCCACCGATGACCACGAAATCGAAATTATTCATGCGCTTCGCGCAACTCCTTAGGGGGATCGCGCTTCGCGCGACCCCCGAAGAATATTACATGGGGGCGGAAGGGGTCTTGGCGCCATGCCTCGTTCGGACTGCCCGTCCTCCCCCGTTAAGCCCTAGAATGTAGAAGATCCCAGCTGCCGAGACCCGCATGGAAAACCCCCTCCTGGGCCACGAGCCCCTCCCCCCCTTTGCGCGCATTCGCCCTGAACACGTCGAACCCGGCGTCCGGGAACTGCTTGAGCGTAGCCGTGCCAGAATCGAGCAGCTCGCAGCGCTCGAACGGCCTACGTTCGCGACCGTCATCGAGCCGCTGGAGGAGCTGCAGCATCGGGTCTCGCGAACCTGGTCGCCCGTCAGCCATTTGAACGCGGTGCTGAATTCCGACGCGCTTCGCACTGGCTACAACGCTTGCCTGCCGCTGCTGTCTGCGTATCAGACAGACCTCGCCCAGAGCGAGCCCCTGTATCGCGCCTATCGCACAATCGCAGAGCAGGAGAGTGCTGCCCTTGGGCCCGTGCAGAAGCAAGTAATCGATCACGCGCTGCGTGACTTCCGCCTTGCCGGTGTTGGATTGGACGCGCAGCGCAAAGAGCGCTTCAAGAACGTCATGCTCGAGCTGACGCAGTTACAGGCGAAGTTCGAAGAGAACGTGCTCGACGCTACCAACGGCTGGAGCTATCACGTCTCCGATGAGTCGGAGCTACGTGGCCTCAATTCCACGTTGATTGAGCAGGCTCGCAAGCGTGGTCACGAGCAGCGCGTTGAGGGTTGGATTCTGACCCTGGATCAGCCCACATACGTTGCTGTGGTAACTGATGCAGAGTCGGAATCCCTGCGGCGCGCGTTCTACGAGGCCTGGACGACACGGGCATCAGATGAGGGACCCAATGCACGGCGCTGGGATAACTCAGGAGTGATGGAAGACATCCTGCGCCTGCGCCACGAAGCAGCACGGCTCCTGGACTTCAAAAGTTATGCCGAGTACGCCCTCTCTACAAGAATGGCCCACAGTGTCGATGAGGTGATGCAGTTCCTGCTCGAGATGGCTCGAACCGCACGTGCCGCCGCACTGAAAGAGTTCGAGGATCTCGAAGCTTTCGCCGGCCGCAAGCTCGCGGCCTGGGACGTAGGTTTCTATGCCGAGCGGTTGCAACGCAGCAGATACTCGGTCTCACAGGAAGAAATGCGGCCGTACTTCCCCCTGCCACACGTGCTCACGGGCCTCTTCGAGGTCGCTACGCGGCTTTTCGGCATACGCATCACGGAACGGCAGGACGTTCCCGTCTGGCATCCTGACGTACGCTTCTTCGAGATCCAAGCGGCCGACGGTCAGCCAATTGGCAGCTTCTATCTCGACGCTTATGCGCGGTCCAACAAGCGCAGTGGCGCGTGGATGGACGAGTGCGTCGGCCGGAAGCGCCTCAATACTGGATCCGCACTTCCCGTCGCGTATCTAGTGTGTAACTTCCTGCCGCCCAGTGGCGACCGGCCGGCACTACTCACGCACGACGACGTGCTAACGCTCTTCCACGAGTTCGGTCATGGACTGCACCATCTGCTCACGCGCGTGGACTACCCGAGCATCGCCGGAATCAACGGAGTGTCATGGGACGCAGTGGAGCTGCCGAGCCAATTCCTTGAGAACTACGCCTGGCACCCGGACGTTTTACGGCGGATTTCCAGCCACGTCGAGACTAAGGCCCCGCTCCCGTCTGAGACTCAGGCCCGCCTCATCGCAACACGTAGCTTTCATGCCGGGCTGCAGATGATGCGACAGCTCGAATTCGCATTGTTCGACTTCCGCCTGCACGCAGAGTACGACTCGTCCAAGGGCGCTCGCGTCATGGAGATGCTGCGTGAGGTGCGCAGCGAAGTCGCTGTCGTTCCCGTGCCGGAGTGGAATCGATTCCCGAACAGCTTCGGGCACATTTTCGCGGGTGGTTACGCCGCGGGCTATTACAGCTACAAATGGGCCGAGGTACTTGCGGCGGATGCCTTCGCCGCGTTTGAGGAAAATGGCGTGTTCGACACCAAGACCGCACATCGTTTTCTTGATGCGATTCTAACCCGGGGTGGCAGCCGCGACGCACTCGATGCCTTTATTGAGTTCCGGGGCCGCCGGCCCGATGTCCGCGCGTTGCTGAAACAGCACGGAATTCTGGCCCCCGGCGAACTGGCGGCATGAATTCCAGAGGTTCGCTCTGGATGGCGGCGCTCGCTCTCGCTGCATCGGCGGTGCACGCCGAGCCGATCTACGTGATCGAGCAGTTGGTAGTCGGTGTCACGGATGCACCCGGACCGAACGGCGAACGCATCGGGCAGGTCAAGAGCGGCGACAAGCTGGACCTCATCGAGCGCCAGGACGACGAGACCCATGTGCAGCTTCCAAACGGCAAGGACGGTTGGATCAAGTCATCCTACCTGTCCACCGAAGAACCCCTGCAGCACCGTCTGACCGAGCGCACGGCCGAAGTCGAGAAGCTCAAACAAGAGGGGGAGAAGCTCAAACAGGACATGGGCCGCCTCGAGTCGCAGCTGGCTGCAGCCCGTGTTGCTCACAACGCGGCGCCGGCATCAGCCCCAGCACCAGCGCCGCCGGCGGCTAACACGCCAACCGAAACTATTCCGCCTGCCGTTTCCGACGCGCTGTCGGGTGGGTCCACACCCGTACGGGAAACCGTATTCCTGCGCTCACCCGAGTCGCCCGGCCAAACTCCGTGGCCGTTGGTGCTCGGGACCTCTGTAGTGATGTTGCTCACAGGCTTCGTGCTCGGCTGGAAAACGCTCGACCGTCGAATCCGGCAGAAATACGGCGGACTGCGGATTTACTGACGTACGTCAGGTGTTGTCTGACGGCAAAAAGCGGCAGGCACCCCTTTCGCTTGCGCCTCGCTTTGACATAGGTTGCCAGCAAGCGCAGCAATAGGAGCCTCGTTGCCGATCCGGTGACGGATCCGGTGCTGGGGCGGAGCGCTCTCGTGGGTGCACCGCAACTCGTACTTCAAAACTGTGCGGTGTGTCGCTGGCACTACCCTCAAGGGGTGGCCTAGACTGCCGACGATCGAAGTTCGAACTGGGGACGGCCGATCATAGCCGCGCGGACAACATTGAAATGAGAAGCGTTCGGCGCAGCGATTTTGACGTGACCAACACCGTCCAGGTGAGCTCTCCCGAGGCGGTGTTCGGCGCGATCAAGACCCTGTTCGCGCCGACCTGGCCGACGCTGTCCCTCAAACCGCTGGAGGATGCGTTCGCGCACTTCGAGCGGCTGTTCGCCGGCGAAATACCCGGCTATATGGGTGTCGATACCGTCTATCACGATCGGCAGCACACGCTCGATATCACCCTGGCTCTCGCGCGCCTGCTCGTCGGTTACGAGCAGCAGCATGATGACAAGAGCCGGCTCGGCGGCGACCGCGCCCTGCTGGGGCTGCTCACCGGTCTGTTTCACGATGTGGGCTACCTGCGCCGCCTGGATGATCTGGAAATCAATAACGGCGCCGAATTCACACGCACGCACGTGTCACGTGGTGCGCGCTTCCTCGAGGAATACCTCCCGGTGATCGGCCTCGCGCATGCGGTACCGGTCGCCACCGAGATTATTCATTTCACCGGCTACGAAGTGCCGTTCGCGCAGATCAAGGTGACTGACCCGCGCGATATCAAGGTCGGGCACCTGCTGGGCACTGCCGACATGATTGCGCAGATGGCCGACCGCTGTTACCTCGAGAAGTGCCGGGATCGTCTGTACGCCGAGTTCGTGCTGGGAGGCGTCGCCCTGCCGATCGCCGCCAACGGCGGGCGCCAGGTGAAATACGCCTCCGGGCTCGACCTGCTGCGCCAGACACCGGAGTTCGTTGCCGAGGTGCGGGCGAAACGCCTCGATGGCGAATTTCACGCGGCTTATAAGAATCTTGAGATCCTCTATAACGGCCGCAACCCGTACATAGAGGCTATTGATAGGAACATGGATTTTCTGCGGCAGATCCTGCGCAGCGAGAACTGGCGGCTGCTGCGGCGTAACCCCCCGATTTTTGCGGCTTCAGCTGACCCTATGTCTACCATGAGGGGGTTGATGCTGGGGTACATCAAGCGGGTTTGGGCTTCCAAGCACGACAGCCACTAGGAGGCAGGAGCGGAGTTGCCCAGTGGGTTAGCCCCCGGGCCACCGCGATCTTGTAATGCGCTCACCCGGGCGTGCGCCCAAAACTGTCTCAAGCAATCCGTCCGCCACACACTCCCCCACAGTCAGCTCCCCGACCCCGTACCGCCCCCCACGGTGCGCCCCGCCCGGGTGAGCGCATTACAAGAGCACGGCGCCCGAGACCACGCACTCCAGGTTCCCCTCTTCTCTCGCTTAGGCCGAATCAACTGCCAACACGTACCGCTGATACAACTCCGGCAGCCGTTCCAACACTGTTTGTTTGCCCGGCATCTGCGCGCCCTCCAACACCTCGCGCAGCAGATCCAGACTCAACACCTCGAGCGCCGGAAGCGCCACTGGCGCATAACTCAAGTGCCAGGGCTCGGGTTGCACACCGCCCTGGAACGTGCCGTACGGGCGGAAGAATCCAAACCGCCGCATGTTGGAATCCAGCCAGCCATTCAGACTCGCGAAACAGCCGTCGGGGGCGAACTCCGCGGCGGTCAATTGCGGCCGGGCCCCGGGCGGCAAGGCCGCGCTGTCGATGACGTCGATTTCACTACCCCAGTGATGGCGGCTGGCGCCGGGGAGCGCCGACCAGATCAGGATGGCGTCGATCAATGCAGATTCATATAAATCCGCACGGTTTATTACGGCTCCGGCCGCATCCAGCAGGGGCCGCGACCCGTTGAATTTCCCGCTCCAGATGGCGAGCTGATGGTTGAAATCGCGGAACCCCGACACGACATTCAGGTCTATTCCTGCGGCCCGAGCCTCGTTCCGCATGGCGATGAGGGCCTCAGCGGTGCGTACGTGCACTACACATCTTGGATCCGCCACGTCGCGGACATGAGTGGCAGCCCTTCCCGTCACCTCCAGGAAATTCAGCGCCCGACCGGAAGATTCGGCGTTTATCGGACAGTCTCCCATGGCAAAAGTGCTCGAATTACGCCGCGATGCGGGTAGCCCGAGGAACGCACGGCGGGTAAACTCGGTGAGGAAATCATAAGGGGATGGGGAAAGTCTTGGAATTGCTGCCGGAATAGATGTGACAGCGGTCAGCCTCAAGTTGAAATACGCCGCCGCGGCCTTCCTTGCCGTGGTGCTCGTCGTTGCCGCAGTCACCGGCGTGCTCGCCTGGCAGCATGACGTTGGCACGCGACTCCTCGGCACTGTAGCTGAAAATACAGCACGCGATCGTGTGGCGGTTGAGCTACGCGCGCGTGTTGCCGCGACCGCGACTCATGCGGCTGATTCTATTTCGGGCGCGGTCCGCTCCCGGGACACGGCCGCAATTTCGCGCCGCCTGCAACCCTACGCTGACGATTCGACGATCAGCTCCATAACAGTGACAGATCCCGAGGGTAACGCCCTGTATCGGTGGAGGCGGCCGACACCACACCCGGGCACCCTGGAGTTCGAGGTAACCGAGCCCATACGGGAACTGGTCGAAAGCATTCCGGGAGTGCAGACACCGAAGACATTCGGTCAGCTCACTATTGCGGTCGAGCAGGTCCATCCAGTAGCCGCCGCTACATTACGGTCCCGAATGGCGGCCGCGGACGCCGACGAGGTGCAGCGCGGATTGTTGCTGGCGGGCGGATTGGCCCTTGCCGGGGGTCTGCTCGGAGCGGGGCTGGCCTGGCGTGCTGGCCGCCAACTGGAACAGCCCATTGCCGCGTTGATCAAAGGCGCGGATCGCATCGGTCAGGGCGACTACACGCGGCCGGTCGACGTGCGGCGGCGGGATGAGCTCGGTGAGCTGCAACAGGCTCTCGAGCGGATGCGCGGGCGGCTGCGGCAGTCGACCGTCAACAAAAACTACCTGCACAGCGTACTGAACAGCATGACGGACGCAGTGTTCGTCACATCGCCGGATGGTGTCGTCAAAGTTGCCAACTCAGCCGCCTCCAAGCTCCTCGGCTATGCCGAAGAAGAGATCCTGGGGCGGGGCATCGTCGCGATACTGGAGGAGCGGGAGCGCGAAAGCTTCGATCTGCTGCAGGCGGCTCAAGAGACGAAAGAGACCGTCGTCCGCACTCGTGGCGGCCAGACGATTCCCGTGTCATTTACCGGCTCGCGCATCGAGACGGACGATCCGCAGTTCCAGGGCAATATCTTCGTCGCCCGCAACATTACCGACCGTAAGCGCGCCGAACGCCGTATCCGCTACCTCGCCCGTTACGATGCGCTCACGAAGATTCCCAACCGGATGCAGTTCCAGCACCTGCTGCAGCAGACGATTGCGCGCGGACTGCGCAGCGGCCAGGTGGTCGCCCTGTTGTACCTGGACATGGACCGCTTCAAAGAGGTCAACGACACGTTCGGTCACGGCTCCGGCGACCGGCTGCTCGAAGTGCTCGCTGAACGGCTCACACGCGCCCTGCCGAAAGATACCGTCATCGGCCGCCTGGCCGGCGATGAGTTTGCGCTGTTCGTAGAGGGATTGCCCTCGGATGCGGACAACCGCGGGCCCATTGCGCACCTCGCCCGCTCGATCCTCACTGAAGTCAGCCGCGCGTTTCAACTGAATCAACATGAGGTCTTCCTGACCGCCAGCATCGGTGTTGCCTTCTGCCCGCGCGACGCCGAAAACGTCATCGACCTCATCCGCAATGCCGATGCGGCCATGTATTACTCGAAGCAGAACGGCGGCAACACGTTCGCCTTCTACTCCCCGGAGATGAATGCGGCGGCCGTCGAGCGCCTCATGTTGAAGAGCAAGTTGCGCCGCGCGGTGGAGCGCGACGAGCTCGTGATCCGCTATCAGCCCAAGATCGACCTGCGCAACGGCCGCATCATCGGTGCCGAGGCCCTGTTGCGCTGGCGGCTGCCCGGCCACGGGGACATCCCGCCTGCGATTTTCATTCCGCTGGCCGAGGAATCGAATCTCATCCTCGATATCGGCGAGTGGGTACTCAACCGGGTGTGCATGGACTACCGGAACATGCAGACCGAGGGCGCCAATCCGGGGCGGGTGTCGCTCAACCTGTCGCTGAAGCAGCTGCGCCAGGCGAGCTTCATTCTGCGCTGCCGCGCCGTGTTCCGCCGCCACTCCGTATCCCCCACCTCGTTCGAGCTGGAGATTACGGAGACCACCCTGATGGCCGATGCCAAGCGAACTGTCCGGCTGCTGGACGAGCTCTATGCAATGGGATTGCACCTGTCGATCGATGACTTTGGAACTGGCTACTCCTCGCTTTCGGCCCTGCAGCAGTTTCCTATCGGCACTTTGAAGATCGACCAGTCCTTCGTGCGCGACGTGAGCGAGGACGCTGGAGACGCCACGATCGTGAAAACCATCATAGAAATGGGTCGCAGCCTCGGTATGGAAGTCGTCGCGGAGGGTGTCGAGTCCTTGCGGCACCTGGACTTCCTGCGGCGCAACGCATGTCACTACGCGCAGGGCAAACTGTTCGGCGAGCCCTGTACCGCCGAGGATCTGCTGGCGCTTCTGATGCGCCAGGCGGGTGGCACGGCGCCGTTTGGACACCTGCTGCATCACGCCGATGAGCTGGCCAGCCGGTCGGCCTGATTAAGTCACATACCAGCGGACAGCTAAAGCGCCCCCGGCAGTTCCGCGCGCCTACGCTCAGACGCAGTTAGAATCACTTCATGCCGTTCACATCGACGATGCGCGACGTGCCAGCTATACGTCGCTCGCGCGTGTGGAGGCGGGCGATTCTGTGGACTCTCGTGGCACTCTGGATCGCCACAGCGTACTGGCAAACCAACAAGGCGCTGCCATCCGGTGTTCACGTTGACTCTGCGTGGCATCCCATAACAACTCGCGATGCGACCTTCATCGCTGACATCACCTCAGCCGATGCCTATGGCCGGCAGAGCTCGAGCCAGGCGATCTTTGATGAGGTACTGGGTGTCGTACGCTCCGCGCGCAAATACATTGTGCTCGATTACTTTCTGTTCAACTCGCAGCTGGGCACACCGGCGGGCGCGGGCACTGCATTGCGCCAGCTCTCAGGCGAGCTGCGCGATGCCCTGATCGAGCGCCGGCGCGCGGTCCCCGGGCTGCAGGTGTTATTCATCACCGACCCCATTAACGAGGTGTACGGTGGAATCACCTCGCATGACCTGCGCCTGCTGCGCGCCGCCGGCGTCGAGGTAGCCGTCACCAACCTCGACGTGCTGCGTGATTCCAACTTCATGTACTCCAGCCTGTGGCGCCTGGGAATCAAGTGGTGGAGCGGCGGCGGTGACGTCTCCAGCGGCGACCGAGCGGTCAGCGAGGGAACCCCCAGCGGGGGGGACTCGCAAGACGAAGCGCGCGGCGGCTGGCTGCCAAATCCCCTGGACGAAAGCGCGGGAGCGATCTCATTCGGCGCGTGGGCACGACTCCTCAACTTCAAAGCCAATCACCGTAAGCTCGTCATCGCGGATGATGGCCGGGAGGGACTGGTCGGCATCGTCGGCTCGGCCAACGTGCACGATGCCAGCAGTGCGCATTCCAACGTGGCGCTGAAAGTAAGCGGCCCCGCGATACGGCCCTTGCTCGAGAGCGAGTTGGAGGTCGCGCGTTTCTCCGGCTGGCACGGTCATCTGCAGACTGGCCCGGCCCCGGACGATCCACCTGCGCTACCCGGTGATAAGGACGGGGGCCGGGTGAAGGTGCTGACCGAAGGTGGCATTCGCACCGAGCTTCTCGAGCGGCTGGATACCACCGGCCGTGGCGACAATATCGACATCGCAATGTTCTATGTGTCGGACCGCGGGGTCATCGAATCGTTGCTCGCCGCCAGTCACCGCGGCGTGAACGTGCGCCTCATGCTGGATCCCAACAAAGATGCCTTTGGGCACGCCAAGAGCGGGATTCCAAATCAGCCGGTCGCGAGTGAATTGGTCGCGGCCAGCGATGGCGCAATCCACGTGCGGTGGTACCGGACCCACGGTGAGCAGTTTCACACCAAGCTCGTGATGGTTTACGGCCCCCAGAACTTCTGGCTCACCCTGGGGTCGGCCAATCTCACCCGCCGCAACCTGGCCGACTACAACCTGGAGGCCAACCTCGCGATCGAGGTGCCGCGCAGCTCGCGGATCGCGCAGCAGACGCTGGATTACTTCGAGACGTTATGGAGCAATCGAGCCTCGCTGGGAATCGAGTACACCGCCGATTTCGGCTACTACGCCGATCCCTCCCAGCTGCACTACTGGCTCTACCGGGTCATGGAAGGCACCGGCGTCTCGACTTTCTGAGCCGTCTTCACCGCCTCCGCGGTTCGCACGGCCAGCTCATCCAAGGCCTTGTTCGAGGCAGCCTCGAACGCCGAAACGACATCCCCGAGACGATTCGCGCTGGCCGTCGCGGAACCCTCGGCAATGAAGCTGTCGATGACCTGGCGCCCGGCACGTCGGCCAAGTGTGCAATCGAGGACTACGTGGATCTCGGGGGCCGCGGAACTGCCCCCGTTGCCAGAAGTTGCCGAGTAGTCCGCTTCGAACCGGCGGATCACGATCTGCAGCAGGTAGTCGGATGAAAAGGCGCTGGCGGAATCCTGCACCGTGGACCACGCGTCACTGGCGCGCAGGGCATCCACGGCCAACACCTCGACAACAGCGGGCAGAGCGGCCGGCCAGCGGCTCGCCACGAAATAGCTCATCCGATGGTCGGATTGAACCAACAGGATGTGATCCGACTCGAGGCCCGGGCCTGCTATTGGACGGCCGACGTACACCGAAGCACTGGCCCGTGCCGGCTCGGAGCGCGGGTGAGGCGCTGCCCGCAACACGTAAACCTGGGTGGCGGGCGTACTGCTGTGCAATCCGCTCGAGCAGCCTGCCGACGTGACTGCCATGGCTGCGCAGACCGTGCTTCGCCATTTGTGCCGCATGCCCATCACCGGGGAATCTCCACGCCTATCTGCTGCGGTTGATACAGAAGTTGGGATGGATTCTCGCGCAGGCTGCTCGAAAGCTCGCGGATCTCCTCGGCCGCCGAGCGGCCCTCGCGCAGCAGACGCTGCAGCTCGGGCAACCCGTCGCGCGTAAATGAGCGCAAGTCCTGGCGATTGTCGCCAACGAGCTTGTCGATCTGATCCGTTGCATTCGCAAGGTTATCCGCGACCACACGCACTCTCTGCAACGCACTGACGACTTGCGGGCCCGCCTGATCCACAACCTCACGTGCGCCTTTTGCCGAAGCTGCCAGATCCGCTGTCGCCGTCCGCAGCTCGTTGACGAGCGTATTGACGTCGCGCAGAGTCTGCGGCAATCCCGCAGTTGCCTTGTCGATGTTGTTCAGCGAGTTCGTGATCGCGGCAATATTCTTGTCGCTCAACGCCCGGGCGGCTCGATCGACGAGCTCGCCCGCTGAGGCCAGCACGTCCGGCAAGCGGGCCAGGAAGACATCGAAGCGTGAGCGGGAAGAACGGATCACCGGGTATTCGATTCCGGCCACCACCGCAGGCAGCGGCAGATCGGCTTTGATCTGTTGCAGGTCGATGTACAGGAGACCCGTGACGCCTTGCAGCTCCAGTTGCGCCACCGTTCGCTCAGATATGGGTGTCGATGAATCAATGTCGACGATCACCTGCACTCGTCCGGGATCCCTCGGATCGATGTGCATTTGTTGGACGCGGCCCACCCCGACACCGAGATAGCGCACGGCCGCACCGCGCTCGAGCCCGCTCACGCTACCCTCGAAGTAGATTTCATAGCGGCGAAAACTCTTGTGCTCGCGGCTGTCCGAATACCAGTAGACGAACAGTGCGGCGACGAGGGCCACGACCAGCACGAATGCGCCGACAGCAGCGTAGTTGGCCTCACGCTCCATGCTGCCCTACTTTCGCCTTCGCGCGCTCGTCGAGCCGGGCAACAGCACGCTCCCCGTGGAAGTAGGATTGAATCCACGGATTGGGGTTCTGCACGATGCCATCGAGTGTATCGACTTCCATACGATGGTCGACGATCACCCCGACACGATTGCAGGTACGGAAGATGGAGTCCAGATCATGCGTGATCATGACGACGGTGAGCCGCAGTTGCTTTTGCAGATACAGTATCAGCTCATCGAACTCGGCGGCGCTGATCGGATCCAGGCCCGAAGTGGGCTCATCGAGGAACAGCAGGCGCGGATCGAGCGCCAGCGCGCGGGCAAGGGCCGCGCGCTTGATCATGCCGCCGGACAACTGTGCCGGAAATTTCTGCGCCGCATCGGCCGGCAGGCCCGCAAGCCGCACCTTGAGCATGGCGAGCTCGTCGCGCTCGTGTGCCGACACATGCAGATGCTCCAGCATCGGCAGCTGAACGTTCTGCATGACCGTGAGGGCCGAGAACAGCGCCCCCTGCTGAAACGTCACACCGTATCGCGCTTTCACGGTACGCAATTGCGCGGTGGACATCTGGGTGATGTCCCGCCCCTCGATCCGGATCGTCCCGGCCTGCGGACGCTGCAGCCCGAGGATGCTCCTCAGCAGCACTGATTTGCCGGTGCCCGAGCCGCCGACGATGCCAAACACCTCGTCCTCGCGGACCTCCATGTTGAGGCCGTTGTGCACGACCTGGCTGCCGAACCGGTTGACCAGTCCCTGCACCTGCAGGACCGGGTAGATCAAACTCCCAGCTCCATGAACAACACGGCGAACAGGGCGTCGGCCAGTATCACGAGGAAGATCGACTGCACCACCGCAACGGTCGTGAGCCGGCCCAGCTCGCGCGAGGAATCACGCACCTGCATGCCTCGATAGGCGCCTGCCATGCCGATCAACAGTGCAAACACCGGAGCCTTCATCAGTCCAACCCAGAAAGTACTCGGCGCGATCGCCTCGTTCACCCTCGTGAGGTACTGCGTGATGGGGATGTCGAGCAGATACCGGCACAAAAGCGCCCCTCCCATCAGGCCAATGATATCCGCAACGACGGTGAGCAGTGGCAGGGCGATCATGAGACCGAGCAGCCGCGGCAACACGAGTGCTTCGAACGGATCCACGCCGATCGCATGCAGGGCATCCACCTCTTCGTTGAGTTTCATCGAGCCCAGCTCAGCCGCGAACGCGCTTCCCGAGCGGCCTGCCACGATGATCGAGGTTAGCAGCACACCCATCTCGCGAAGCACCCCGATCGTCACGAGGTCCACCACGAAGATCTCGGCACCGAAACGGCGCAGCTGCTGGGCGCTCATGTAGGCAATGATGACGCTGATGAGGAAGGCGATCAGGGCCGTAATCGGTATGGCCGTGATGCCCGTGTCATAGATGTGACGGACGATGGAGATGGGCCGTAACCGCTTTACGCTGGTCGCGGCCCGGCCGAGGGTCCTCAAGACCCGCCCGAAAAAGGCCAACGCCGCCACCAGGTCGCGCCATTCCCGCACGGAGTAGATTCCGATCTCCGCCAGGCCCAATTCGGCCAGCGGTCCGATTCCAAACTCCTTCTCATCCTTGCAGAGCGGGGGACCCTCGCCCTTCAGCGTCGAGTCCACGAGTCGCAATTGATCGGGAGGCGCGCCCTGAAACTGTACCTCGGCGCCTGCCTCGCGGGCGTTCTGCAAAAACTCACGCAAGCGCCATGCGCCGGTGAGATCCAGCGCGGTCAGTGCCTTGGTACGGATGAGGACGCGGCGCGTGCCTGCGAGGTCAACTGCGGCCAGCTCCGCGTCGAGCTGCTCGAGCTCGAGGGCCCGCCACTCTCCCGTCAGCTCAACCTCGAGGCCCTGCTCGGAACGGCGCAGCTCGAGGAGCATGTATCAGGTGTCGTCGCGGTAGCGGCGGATCCTGATCGCCGCGAAGACGAGCAGTGCGGCCACAACGAGGCCGAGCCACAAATCCACGTTCAGGAAAGCCTTGCTCATGGGGATATTGTCGAAGAGGTCGGCCAGCGAGACAACTCGGCCGTGGCCCATCTCGGGAGTGATCGGCTGCTCGAGCAGCGCGTCCCAAATACCCGTCCAGCTCCGATACTTCAACAAATCCGCGGTGTAGCGAGTGCCGAAAGCGGCCCTCTCGACGATGATCGCGATCACGGGAGGGAGTGTGGCCCACAGAAACACGTTCTTACGAGCCCAGGCAGACACGAGCAGCAGGAAGGCGGCCATCGGGGCGTACCAGAGCATCGACACTATCAGCCCGTAGAACATCAATGCCTGAACCTTCAACCAGGCGAGGGTGTCCCAACCGACAGTGATGTGGGGAAGCGATCCGAAGGCCGTGCGAGCAGTCCAGATGGCCTGGAATAGAACACCCGACACCATCGCGGTCAGATACACCCCGAGCGGTACGACTACCACGGCCACGAGCAACTTGGAGATCACCGTATGCGCATCGGAGACAGGCATCGACTTCCAGAACAGGATGCTGCGGTCCTTGCGCTCGAGGTACAGGCAGTCCAGGAGGTAGAAGCTGACCACGATCACCATAACGAGATACTGGGGCAGGCTCTGACCCCAGAGTATCAGCGTGAACAATCCGAGCCGGTTCTCCGCGCTGGCGAAGTCCGCCGGATGGGCACCGAACACGACGTCGTTACCAAGGTGTATCGGAAAGGCGGTCAACACCAGTAGCCCGCCGACGATCAATGGCGTGATCCACAGAGCACGATGCTCCCAAAACTCCCGCCGGATCAGCACGAGCATCGTCTTCAATGTGGATTGCCGGGCAGCTGCGCTGACGGGCAAAGCCACCTCGACCGGCGTGTCGGCGCTGGGAAGGTTCGTGTCCGGAGTACTCATGAGCCCCTCGCCTGCATCTTGGCGACGAAAAGGTCCGCGACCGACGGCGTGCGCATCTCTCCCAGGCCATTGGCTATGGAGCTGAGCTCCGCGGCTGTCCGCCCCTCGAAAAACATCGCGACCCGCCCGAATACTTCGCGCTCGTAGAAGGGCCCGAGCTGACGCGCCTGCGCGGCATTTTCGGCATTCACCGTGAGCTGCAGGTAGCGCTCCGGCAAAGCATCCACAGCACTCTCCATAACAACGTGCCCACGGTTGATGAAAATCACATCGGTGAGGAGATTCTCGATCTCCTCGACCTGGTGGGTCGTGAGAACGATCGTACGCTGTTTGTCGAAGTAATCATTCAACAGGGTGTCATAGAACTGCCGCCGGAACAGCAGGTCGAGGCCCAGTGTGGGCTCATCGAGCACGAGCAGGCGCGCATCGATCGCCAGGATGAGGGCGAGATGCAGCTGGGTGATCATGCCTTTGGAAAGCTCACGCACACGGCTGCTCATCTTGATGTCGGTCTTTGCCAGGAAGTCAGCAGCGCGCGACCGATCGAATCGCGGGTGTACGCCCCCGACGAAGTCGAGCGCCTGGCTGACGCGCAGCCACCTCGGAAGCACGGCAACATCCGCTATGAAACAGACGTCCTGCATGAGCTCATTGCGCTCGGAGCGCGGATCGCGTCCGAGGACCCGCAGCTCGCCGTCGAACTGCGTCAGGCCGAGGATGGCCTTGAATAGGGTTGTCTTGCCGGCGCCATTGGGACCAATGAGTCCCACGATGCGTCCGGGCTGGATTGCGAAGCTGACAGAGTCTACGGCCGTCGTGGACCCGTAGGACTTCTTCAGTCCGCGCGCTTCAATTACTGCTGTCATCTTTCGTGGTTCCCGGCGTCGATGGCCAAGGGGTAGTCGGTGCAGCAGCGCCGCCCTTTAACAGTTCGGAGGGCGACAGTCCCAGGCGTTGAATCGTCGCGTAGACCTTGGGCCATTCCTCATCGAGGAATCGCTGGCGCTCGTCCTTCATCAGCGCCTTGCTCGCGCCGGCACTTACGAACATTCCCAGCCCCCGGCGCTTTTCGACCAGTTGCTCATCCACCAGCTGCTGGTATCCCTTGAGCACAGTCAGCGGGTTGAGCCTGAATTCCGCAGCGACGCTGCGGACCGAGGGTAGCGGATCCCCTTCCTTGAGGGCGCCTTCCAGAATCATTGCCACCACTCGGTCCCGCAGTTGCCGATAAATCGGCACGCTGTCATCCCACTGCGGATCCATTAGTGCTCCGGGGCTCATGGCCGTAACGGAAGATTAGCCGACTAATCTACCAAAACAGCTGGCTGAGACTGTCCGAACCACACATGGCGCTGCTGGATCGTCAGCTTGGCCACCCGGGCGATGGGCGCCGCGCCAGGGGCCGCAGACGTGGACTGTACAAAACTCCAGCTCAGTACCGCGGTGATGGCCAGGGCGCCCATACCGCAAGCGAGAGTCCTCAGGCTGTCATTGATTGCGTTCATTGCCGTCTCCTTCAAAGACGCCGTGATCTGCCCTATGCATTTCATCGTCGTCTTGGTGTTGTATATGACTACATCACTACACTAGTGTCAAGCCCGATCACCAAAAGTTTTCAAGCAGGGCCTTGGCTGGGGGCTGGGGAACACTTGGTGGCGTTCGTTGGAGGCAAGAGGCGCGAAAAAGGTTGAAGAAGGGTCATTACGGGGTTGGCGCACTGGTGGGCCAGCTCACTGACGCGCGCCTTGGCCTGCACGGCGGCTCGCGCGTACAGTTACGACCGATGACCCCAGACGACGATGGCGAGCTCATGCTGCGGTACGTGCGCGGCGACCTGCGTGCCTTCGAAACTCTTTACGGGCGTCATCGCGGTGGCCTCTATCGCTACCTCGCCCGGCACACACGCAATACGGAAACCGCCAACGACTTGTTCCAGGAGGTCTGGAGCAAAGTCATTGTGAGTCGCGACCGATACGAGCCGCGAGCGCAATTCAAGACATTCCTCTATCGAATCGCGCATAACTGCTTCATCGACCACTGCCGTCGCGCAGTCGTACGCAACGAGACCAGCGGCGCCGAGGATGGCTGGGAGAGCGCAATACCCGGTTCTGAGCAAGACAGGCCCGACACCCGCGCCGAGCAGGCGCAGATGACGGCACGTTACCGAGCCGCGCTCTCAGCATTGCCATCCGAGCAACGGGATGTTTTGCTGCTGTACGAGTCCGGGCTGTCGCTGGATGAGATCGCGACCATCAGCGCCGTTGGAGCGGAAACTGCGAAGAGCCGGCTACGCTATGCGGTGGCCAAGTTACGTGCCACCCTCGCGCCGTTGGCCGAGGTTTTCCCGGTCGGCGCCGTCCAGGAGCCAGGCGCATGACCCTCCCCGAGACCGACGCTGAGTTCGAGGCTTATCTCAAGCGACGTACGGTGCTGCCGAACGGTATGTCAGACCACGACAAACTCGAGCCGCCCAAAGCTCTCGATGCAATCGTGCTGCAAGAAGCGCGCGAGGCAATCCACGCACAACAGCGGTTGAATCGCGCGCCTCGCTGGGCCCGACCCGTGGCGCTCGCGGCGACGATTCTGTTGTGTTTGTCGATTCTGTTGAATATCAGTTTGAACACGCATCGTCCAACAGGGCATCAAGCCGCCAGCGGCACCTCATCGCGGGAAGTTATCCTTACCGAAGCGAAGGTGGCCGAGCCGCGCGCCACCCGCCCGCAGGTGCTGGCCGAACCCAACACCCCGGCGCCTGATGACTCCCGGCGTGCCTACGGCACCGCCGTCGATAAGGCGACAGCATTCGCCAATGGCAACCGCCATGCGCGGCCAGTGGGACCAACCGACGCCGCGCCAGCCACCAACTCCGCCGCCGAAAAAGCCGCCCAGTTTGCCGACCGCGTTGGCATGCCGGTCCAGGCGGCGGACGAGGCGCCCTCCGCAGTGGCCCGCCCTCAGGCGCCGGCGCAAGTGCCCGCCCCGGTGGCCCGCGCTCAGAAGCCGGCTTCCCCGCCAGTCGCCGCGCAGGCTGCCCCACCGGCGACTGCGGCGGCAGAGCCGGAGCATGGCCAACCGGCCGCGCTGACCAAACGCAAAGCCGATACAGACGCGCCCCAGCCCCCAGACCCAAAAGTCTGGCTGCAGCAGATTGCCGCCCTGCGCGCGGCGGGTAAGACAGCGCAGGCGGACGCGGAAATGCATCGCTTTCGGGCCGCATTCCCCGCCTATCCGGCCAAACCAGACCCTTCCGCCGCCTCCGAGCCGCCGAAATAGCCTGGGACGCCTGGTCGACGGCAGCTGCCTGGGGGCGCCAAGCGCTGCGTTGAAGTAAAATCGCGGGCCCTTTCGTTGGAAAAAAGCACCGTCATGAAGCCAGCCTTGAACGTCGCGATCACCGGCGCCGCCGGCCAGATCGGTTATGCCCTTGCCTTTCGCGTCGCCTCCGGACAGATGCTAGGGGCGGATCAGCCAGTCAACTTACATCTGCTGGAGATCACCCCGGCATTGGGCGCCCTGCAGGGTGTACTCATGGAGCTCGCCGACTGCGCCTTCCCGACACTCAACAAGGTAGTCGTAACGGACGACGCCAAGGTCGCCTTTCGAGACTGTAACGCGGCCATGCTCGTAGGAGCCCGCCCCCGCGGCCCCGGCATGGAACGCAAGGACTTGCTCCTGGCCAACGCACAGATTTTCTCGGCCCAGGGCAAAGCCCTGAATGAAGTAGCGGACCGCAACGTGAAGGTGCTCGTCGTCGGCAATCCGGCCAACACGAACGCACTGATCGCGCGCGCAAACGCCCGTGATCTCAACCCACACAATTTCACTGCGATGACGCGCCTGGACCACAACCGCGCGCTGAGCCAACTGGCAGAAAAGACCGGCACTCACGTCACTGCCATTCGCAAGATGACGATCTGGGGCAATCACTCCGCTACCCAGTACCCTGACATCAACCACACCGTCGTGAACGGCAAGCCGGCAAAGCCGCTTGTCGATCAGAAGTGGATCGAGGAAACCTTCATACCGGTTGTGCAGCAACGCGGCGCGGCGATCATCAAGGCACGCGGTGCTTCATCCGCGGCGTCGGCCGCCTCAGCAGCCCTTGACCACATTCACGATTGGTTCCACGGCACTCCCGCCGGTGACTGGGTCAGCATGGGGGTGCCATCCGATGGCAGCTATGGCATCAAGGAAGGCGTCATCTACTCTTATCCGGTCACGATCAAGGACGGCAGTTACCAGATCGTGCAGGGTCTTTCGATTGATGAGTTCAGCCGCAAGCGCATGGACGCAACCGACAAGGAATTGCGGGAAGAGCGCGACGGAGTCGCTTCGTTGCTTGGCTGATCGCCTGCTGCGATCGAGGGCCCGCTGGGTTGACTCCCCAGCGCGGCCGCGCGCACGCTGACGATGAAAGCTTGGTAGCGGCGGTCCCCACGCGGGGTACCGCCACTACCTGACTCGCGACCCGGATCGACGGTGAGCAGGCGGATGCCTGCGCAATAAGGAGAATCTATGCTCGGCGCGATCATTACCCTCCTTCTCGTCGCAGCCGCGGCCTACGCCGTCACGCAGGTCGGCGGAGTGATCACACTGCTGTTCATCGCGGCGGTACTTTTCCTCGCATACCGTCGTCTATCGTTGCTGGCGTTCACGGCCACATTCACCGTTCTGCTGATCGCCTACACCCTGCTGGGCGCATCGAGCGCCCCGGCCGGAATATGGAAAGGATTTCTGTGGGTGCTGCTGGCAGGACTGTGGCTGCTCAACGTCCGCCCACTGCGCAAATCGCTCATCACACGCCCGTTCATGAAGGCGTACCTGAAACTTCTGCCACCGATGTCGCAGACGGAGCGCGAAGCACTGGAGGCCGGTACCGTCTGGTGGGACGGTGAGTTGTTCACCGGCGCACCAAAATGGCCCAAGCTACTTTCGGCAAAGCCTCCGGTCCTCTCGCCGGAAGAGCAGGCATTTCTCGACGGGCCCTGCGAAGAGCTTTGTCGGATGCTCGACGACTGGAACATCACACACGAGCTCGGCGACATGCCTCCGCACGTGTGGGAATACCTCAAGGCGAATGGCTTCTTCGCGATGATCATCCCGAAGAAATATGGCGGACTGGAATTTTCCGCCTATGCCCATTCCTGCGTGCTGGTGAAGATTGCGAGCCGCAGCACCACAGCGTCGTCCACGGTCGCCGTACCCAACTCACTCGGACCGGCCGAGTTGTTGAATCACTATGGCACCCAGGAGCAGAAAGACTACTACCTGCCACGTCTAGCGCGCGGCGAGGAAGTACCTTGCTTTGCACTGACGGGGCCGCGTGCGGGCTCGGATGCAGCCTCGATTCCCGACACGGGAATCGTATGCCGCGGGATGTGGCAGGGCCGCGAGATCGTCGGAGTCAAACTCAATTTCAACAAGCGCTACATCACCCTGGCGCCGATAGCAACTGTTGTCGGTCTCGCCTTCCGGATGTTCGACCCGGAACAGCTCCTCGGCACCAAAACCGACATCGGCATCACCTGCGCGCTGATCCCGCGCAACACGCCGGGCATCACCATCGGCCGCCGTCATTTTCCGATCAACATACCGTTCCAGAACGGCCCCATCCAGGGCAAAGACGTGTTCGTGCCGCTCGATTTCATCATCGGCGGACCGAAAATGGCCGGCGCCGGCTGGCGCATGCTGGTCGAGCAACTCTCGGTCGGCCGCTGTATCTCGCTGCCTTCCAATGCCACCGGCGGCTCCAAGGCCGGGGTCTGGGCAACCGGGGCGTACGCCCGAATCCGCCGTCAATTCAACATGCCGGTCGGCAAATTCGAAGGTGTTGAAACCGTGCTCGCGCGGATGGTCGGCCTGACATACACAATGGACGCCGCCCGCTCCGTGACGGCAGGTGCAATCGATGGCGGCGAGAAACCGTCCGTCCCATCCGCAATGCTGAAGTACCACGTTACCGAAATGGGGCGGCAGGTCGCGAACGACGCCCTGGATGTACACGGCGGCAAGGGTATCTGCCTGGGCCCGCGGAACTACCTGGCCCGCGGCTATGAATCAGTTCCCGTTGCGATCACCGTCGAAGGCGCCAACCTGCTCACGCGCAGCCTGATCATCTTCGGCCAGGGCGCCGTGCGCTGCCACCCGTTCGTGTTGCGAGAGATGACTGCCGCCCGCAATCCCGATCGCACGCAGGGAGTCAACGAATTCGACCATGCCCTCTTCGGGCACATCGGATTTACGATCTCCAACGCCGTGCGCTCGCTGATCATGGCGCTCACTCATGCCCGCTTTGCGCGGGTACCCGTCAAGGGACAGACCGCCCGGTATTTCCAACATATCGTCCGCTTCAGCTCCTCGTTCGCATTCGCCGTGGACGTCGCGATGCTGACACTCGGCGGCTACCTGAAGAAAAAGGAAAATCTCTCGGCCCGGCTGGGCGATGTATTGTCCTGCATGTACCTGGCCTCGATGGTGCTCAAACACCATGAGAACCAGGGCCGCCAGAGCGAGGACCTGCCGATCGTCGAGTGGGCCTGCCGCAATCTGCTGTATCACGCCCAGGAGCAGATGCACGGGTTCCTGCGGAACTTTCCGAATCGATTCCTGGCAGGCGCAATGCGCTTCTTCATCTTTCCGCGCGGCCGGACCTACTCGGCGCCCGGCGACCGCCTGGGACGCAAAGTCGCCGAGCTCGTGACCAACGCAACCGGGGCGCGCGAACGCCTGTGCTACCAGATCTACTGGACACTCGAGCCAACCAACCCGCTTGGCCTGCTGCAGGAAGCCCTCCTGCTCGCACAGACTGTCGAGCCCATCGAAAAGCGCATCCGTGTTGAAGGCGTCAAGACCGGACAGGTGACGGCCCTGGATCTGCCCGGACAGATCCAACAGGCGGTGGCCGCCGGCATCATCTCGGAAACCGAAGGCGCGGCCCTGCGCGAATACGACCGGAAAATGATGGACCTGATCAGTGTGGACGACTTCGCCCAGCACGAGCTGGGAACGAAGGCCGAGCCCATACCACAGGCGGCCGCCCGAACCAGCATCCATGTCGCCTGAGCAGGATGCCACCGCAAAGCAGTGCGCCAACTGCGGAGCCCCGGTGTCGGGCAAATACTGCGGCCAGTGCGGCCAAAGGTTCGAGCACGAGATCCATTCAGTTCGGCATTTCGCCCGCGAAGCCACCGAGGATCTGACTCATGCTGACTCGCGTTTGTGGGGCACCATCATCGCGCTGCTGTTCAAGCCAGGATTTCTGACACGCGAATTCCTCTCCGGCAGACGCGTCAGATATTTGCCACCGCTGCGCCTTTACCTCGTCCTGAGCGTGTTGTTTTTCCTGGCAATGGGTTTCGAAAATAACTCTGATCGAGCGGTGTCAATCAAGACTGGCACCGGCGGGCCATCGATCGCGCTCGTGAATCCGGATGACCAGGGTTTGGCCGCCAAACCCGGCGAAACGCTCGAGCAGCGCGAAGCGCGGATCTGTATTCCTCAGTACGATGGGCCGGCGCGTTCGCTCGTCGTGCCCTTCCTGCAGAAGGGATGCCGCGACATGTTGGAGCATCGAGGGCGGACGGTTGCAGAGGCGTTCACGCACAATCTTTCGAAGGCCATGTTCATCTTTCTGCCGGTGCTCGCACTCGCGATGAAAGCCATGTACCGGCGGCCGCGCCACTACTATGTCGAGCACCTGCTGTTCTTCGTACACAACCATGCATTCGGCTTTCTCGTGTTCGGTGTGCTTGTCTTGCTGCAGCGTTTCGCGCCGGAGCTTATCAGCGGCCTGCTGGAATTCGTCCTGTGGCTCTACGTCCCGTACTACGTTTTTGTTTCAATGCGGCAGGTATACGGACAGGGGCGTTGGCTGACGTTTGCGAAGCTCGTCATGTTGTTCTTTACGTATTTGATCGGTGGAGCGCTCGTGTACGCGATGACGGCCCTGTACAGCGTTTATTCCATCTGAGCCACCCGCTGTCGCCCAGAGCCAACAATGTACTGGCCAACGGCCTCACGGGCCGGGTGTTAAGCTTCGACACGCGGCCGACCCCTTGGCCGTCCAACCCTTGGTTTACGGAGAGTTCAGCCATGCGAATGTTTGCAATCACCGCCGCGCTTGCACTTGCGGCCACGGTTGTCTGGGCCCAGGAGCGCACCCCCGCGCCAGCCGGCGCCGAGGTGTACATCATCAGCCCGAAGGACGGTGCCAAAGTCTCGAGCCCGTTCGTCGTGCAGTTCGGCCTGAAGGGAATGGGCATTGCCCCCGCAGGCATCAAGTTCGACAACACGGGCCATCACCACCTGTTGATTGACACGGATGCACCGGCTGCGCTGGGCGCACCTCTGCCGGTTTCCGAGAAGGTCGTGCACTTCGGCAAAGGCCAGACCGAGACCACCGTCACCCTGCCCCCCGGCACGCACACGCTGCAACTGCTTCTCGGCGACTACAGCCACGTACCTCACAACCCGCCCGTGATGTCGAAGAAGATCACGGTCACCGTAACCAAGTAAGTTCCGCCCATGTCTTGATGCGGCGCACGGCGCCGGGGTCTAATCGGGGTCGCCGCTGTTGAGCGACCCCTTTTCATGAGTTGGCCAAAGGCCATGACACCTCGCGCTGTTCTTCATGTTGACATGGATGCGTTCTATGCATCGGTTGAACAGCGCGATAACCCCGAGACCGCCGGCAAACCCGTCATCGTCGGCGGGATCGACGGCCGCGGCGTCGTAGCGGCCGCCAGTTACGAAGTCCGCAAGTTCGGCGTCCACTCGGCAATGCCCATGAGCACGGCATTGCGGCTTTGCCCCCATGCGATCTGCATCCGGCCGCGCATGGCGCGTTACAAGGAAGTGTCCAACCAGGTATTCGCCATCTTTCACGAGGTGACACCTCTCGTTCAGGGCCTTTCCCTGGACGAGGCCTTCCTCGACGTGACCGCCAGCACGGCGTTGCTCGGAGATGCGGTCACGATTGCGCGGCGCATCAAGAGCCGCATTCTGGGGACCACGGCCCTCACCGCCTCAGTGGGTGTCGCACCCAACAAGCTGATTGCCAAGATCGCATCTGACCTTGGCAAGCCTGATGGCCTCACCGTGGTCACGCCTGAGCGGGTCCACGAGGTGCTCGATCCTTTGTCTGTACGGCGGCTTCCCGGCCTTGGGCGCAAAACGGGGGAGAAGGTCGAGGAGCGCGGAATCCGGACCTTCGCACAGTTGCGGTCAGCGCCAGATTCGGTGCTTTGGCCCCTGTTCGGCCGATACACCCAACGCATGCGCGAGCGTGCGGCCGGCATAGACGATCGGCCCGTCTACCCCGATCTCGAGGAAAAATCCATCAGCGCCGAGGACACCTTCGATCGGGATTTGGGCGATCCGGGAGCTCTGCGCGCGCAGTTGTCCCAGCTCGCCGACCGGGCGTGCGAGCGGCTCCGGAAAAAGCAGCTGACGGCCCGGTGCATCGGGATCAAGATCCGGCGGGCCGACTTCTCCACCTTCACACGCCGACGAGTGGTCGCGCCGCCGACACATGATGGGCGTACTATCGCGAAAGTGGCGAACGAGCTGCTCGCGCGCTGGCTGACCGAGAATCCGGGAGAGAAACTTCGGCTGCTGGGGGTGGTCTTGAGTGACCTGAGCGCCGCATCCCAGCTCGGCCTGTTCGAAGACACGCCGCCTCACACTAGCCGCCTGGACGCCGCGCTGGATGAGGCCCGGGCGCGCTTCGGAAGCCGAGCGCTGCGGCGTGGAAATACGATCAAGTAACATTGGCGCATGTATCTCTCTTTTTTCGGTCTGAACGAGAAGCCGTTCGCGATCACTCCTGATCCGCGCTATCTGTATTTGAGCGAGCGCCACGCTGAGGCCCTGGCTCACCTGCTTTACGGCATCAACGAGGCGGGTGGGTTCGTGCAACTCACCGGCGAGGTCGGCACCGGCAAGACCACGATAGTGCGTTCGCTGCTGGCCCAGACGCCGAAGAACGCGGAGATCGCGCTCATCCTCAATCCCAAGATGACCGCGCCCGAGTTCCTGCTGACGATCTGCGAAGAGCTGGGCATAGGCGTTCCGGATTCAGCTACCGAGAGCCTCAAGGATTTGGTGGACATCCTCAGCGGCTACCTGTTGCGCGCGCATGCGGGCGGCCGGCGCGTCGTGGTCGTGGTGGACGAGGCACAGAACCTCGCACCGGCTGTTCTCGAGCAGGTGCGCCTGTTGACCAATCTTGAAACCAACACGCGCAAGCTCCTGCAGATCATCCTCATCGGCCAGCCCGAGCTGCGCGAGCTGCTGGCACGTAACGAGTTGCGGCAGCTGGCCCAACGCATCACCGGGCGCTATCACCTCAATCCGCTCACTCATGAGGAGACCGCGGCCTACGTGCGGCATCGCCTGCGTGTGGCCGGAGCGACCAGTGACATGTTCTCCCCGACAGCACTTGCCGAAGTTTATCGGCTGGCTGTCGGAGTGCCGCGCGTCATCAACGTAGTCTGCGATCGCGCACTGCTGGGGGCCTACTCGATGGACCGCCATCGCGTAACAGCCAGCCTGGTGCGCCATGCAGCCGCGGAGGTGTTTGGAAAGCGCTTCACACCCCGCTGGCTGCCCTGGCTCGGAGCCGCGGCAGCGGCTGCAATGCTCGCGATTACTACCATTCTGCTGTGGAATCTGCGGCCTTGGAGCTCAGCGTCACATGCCACTGCGGCAGCCCCGGCCGCGAAGCGGGACAACCTTGCCGGGCTGGTCCCACCACCGATCGTGGCGGGCGCGCCGACGCCAATGACCGCGAAGCTCCCGTCAGGCTCCAGGTTGGCACTCTCGGGCCACGAATTGACCGAATTGCTGGCCAAACACCCGGCCGAGACTGATACTGACAGCGCCTTCTCCAAGCTGTTCGGGCTTTGGAGGATTCAGTACGTTCCAGCGGGTGTGGATCCGTGCAGCCAGGCCTCCACGCAAGGCCTTGAATGCCTGAATCAACGCGGTTCCTTCGGCCAGTTGCGACTGTACAACCGACCAGCCATTCTGATGCTCAATGACGATGGGGGCGCCAGCCACCAGGTAGTCCTGACGGCGCTCGACGACGAGCACGCGAGCATCCAACTGGGAGGAGCCAGTCACGAGGTCAGCATCGGGGAACTGTCACGTTACTGGTTCGGTGATTTTGTAATGCTGTGGCGGCCCGGCACGAGCCAGGTAAAGTCCCTGTCACAGGGCATGCGGGGCGATGATGTACGCTGGCTGCGCCGCAGCCTGCAGCGAGTAGTGGGTGGACCTAGTGACGGACCGGTGAGTGATGTGTTCGACGAGGATCTAAGCAAGCTCGTCCGCGATTTCCAGCGCCAGCACCGGCTCACGGTGGATGGGATCGCCGGCGTGCAGACGCAAATCGTGCTCGCCAGTGCGGTGGCTCCCGCCGACTCGCCGTTCCTCTATCTGGCCGATGCCCACGGCAGTTGAGCGATGTCGTTCATTCTCGATGCACTGAAAAAATCGGAGAGCGATCGGCAGCGGCAGTCGGGGCCCGCGCTGTTTGAAGTCAAGGTCGCACAGCCGAAGTCCGGATTCCCGGTGTGGGCAATTGCCATAGCCGCGTTGCTCGTCGTCAACATGATCATCGTCGGGTGGATGCTCGTGCGGCGCGCAACGCGCGGCGATGATACTACCGCGACAAACACTCCACCTGCCGCGGCAGCACCTGCACCTGGCGCTGCGGTACCTCCTGGAGCATCACCGTCGGTAGCTGCCGCGGGTTCGCCAAGCGCCCCGCCGCTCAACGGCGGGGCGTATAACGGTGCTCCGCCCAATGGCGCGCCGTACAACAACCTGCAATACAACGGTGCCCCAGCCAATGGGGCGCCATACAACAACGGGCAATACAACAGCCCCCCTCCCAATGGTGCGTCATATAACAGCGGGCAGTACAACGGCGCCCCTCCCGGTGGCAACTATGCCGGCAGCCCGCAGCAGGGCTACCCGCAGCCCGGCAACATGGCGCCCAATAACATGGCAGGCGGAAACTTGCCGCCTGCAAACGGACCGGCGGCAAACGCGCCCGCGCAGTCACAGTGGCAACCTGGAGCCGTCCCGAATCAACAGAGCATGGGCGCCAACCAGGGCCGCATGCCACAGCGCGACCAGAACGAACCCACACTGGCGGGTAGCGGCAACGCCCGCGACGCGGGCAGTGGCAACACCGACTCCGCTGCAAACCCCGATGACTATGCTCCGGCGACCGAGCCGGGCTCATCCCTGTTCAAAGGGCACGTGAAGCGAGGCACGGAGAGCGGGTTGGTGTTGTATCAGGACGCAGCGCTGGTGCCGGGTGCCAATCTGCCGCAGCTCCGCCTGGACCTGCATGTCTATGCAATCAAGCCGCAGGAGCGTTTTGCGCTGATCAACATGCACAAGATGCATGAGGGGGACTCCATCCAGGATGGCGTCCGCGTGGAAGCGATCACTCCCGACGGCGTCGTGATGTCTCACAACGGTTCGAAATTCCTGCTACCTCGCGAGTGAGGCCGGCACGGGCCGGTCACTCGGCGATATACCAGCGCTTGTCCACCTGTTCGACACTGAAACTCTGGAAAGGTAAACCCTGGCCGGACAGATCGTAGACGGCGCGTTGGCTCTCGTTCTCGTAGCGCGGCTCCAGGCCGCGGACGATGTGCAGAGTAGACAGGAGTAACTGCCGCGTACCCATACTGTTCTGACAGCTCGCCACCAGTGCCTCCAACGCCTTCTTGCCCGTAACCCGGCGGAAATTCGGGCTCATCTGCTTGCCGTAGTATTCATCGCACCGGCCAGCGTCGAGGGACTCCTGAGCGCTTTTCAGCAATTCCACAATGGCCGGAAGCGCCGCGGCCGTGGCGCCGCCTGTGCCGCGTCCGAGGGGCCCGGGCTGCGCCGCAGGCGGCCGTGCAGCCACGGCGATGTGCCGTCCCTCGATGAGATCGTCGATCTGTGCCTCGATCTCGCTCGGTAGCGTCGCTTTCCAGTCCTTCCCGTAAGGCTTGACCGTCACGACATTCACGACCTGCACCTTGCCATGCTCGCGTGGCTGGCGGCCGCGCACCACGATATGGACATGACCGCCCTTGTCGGCAATTGCGGCCAGCCCCTCCACCTCCGTGTACTCTCTGCCGTTCAGGTTGACGAATTTGTATGACAGCGTGGCGTAGAACCCGGTATTGGTCAGCCTCTCGATCTCTTCGAGCGGCATACCCGGTCCGAACAGCCTGGAGCGGATGGTACTGTCGCCCCGCTTCGCCTCGTCACGCAGCAGGGTGAGTATCCGAAGCCTCAGCGCCTGCAGATCATCGGGGTGGAGGGTAAAGGCCACCGCCTGGGGATCACCGCTGGCAACCGCCGACAGGAACTCCAGGACGGCCGTCCTCTGACCATTGGTGACTTTTTCGGCCACGGGCGCGCCCGCGGCCGGCATCGAAAGGAACGCCGCCAGCAGCAACAGGGACGCACCATAATGCAGCAGCTTGACCATGCCGGTTTTACCACCCAGCCCCCAGACGAGCGCCCGGAGAATACCCCACCGGTGTGTATGACGAGATTCACAGAATCCGTTGGCCGGTAGCGACAAATGTCCAACGCCTGCGTCATCGTCATTCAGCTTGCGGGCGGCGGTGCCGCCGCAGCAAGGAACCTCAATAGTTTTTCGAGCAGTCCACAGTGCATGATTTCGCGGGAACGCCGGTCGTGAGCGATATGCCACGAGAGCGGGTACCGACCGGCGAGAGCCTGGTCGTGCTGACCCGTGATGCGGCGTTGGCCGAGACCTTGAAGATCCTCGGCGCCGAGCACCACGTGGTGACCGTCGAAGCGGAATCTGACCTGGCAGGCGAGCTGTTGGCCAGGCAGACCGGCGTGGCGATCATTGATGCCGCCGCCGCATCCACTGCCGTGGAGCGCCTCACCGAACGGCTGAAGTCCCAGTTTCCGGACCTCGTGCTCATCGTCGCTGGCCGCCTCGATGATCAAAGTGCGCTGGCCGCGCAGATCACCACGGGGACCGTGTATCGATTTCTGCACAAGCCGGTCTCCGATCAGCGCGTAAAGCTGTTCGTGGACGCCGCCTGGCGCAGGCACGGCGAGGAGCTTTCGGGTGCCTCCGACCCGATGGGTGCGACGGGAGTGCTTCCCGCTGAGCGCAGCCCACTCCCCCGGAATGCACTTGCCGTTGGCGGCCTGGTATTGGTAGCACTGACGGTGGCAGGCGGTTGGCTCATGACACGCAAGCCAAGCGCCACACCCGTTGCGGCCTCACACATTGCCACAGTGCCCGCCGCTGGAGACGAACAATACGAAGCTCTCCTGGCGCGTGCCGACAAGGCATTCGAGGCAGGCAAACTCGTGACGCCTGCAGGCGAGAACGCTGCAGATCTCTACAAGCAGGCGCTCCGTCGCAACGGCAGCGACCCGCGCGCCGCCGCTGGAATCGAAAAAGTCATCGACAAACTGTTGTCGGCCGCGGATGTACAGTTGGCTGCCCAGCAGCTGGACGAGGCCCAGAAGCTCACCGAGCAGGCGCGGGCCGTCAAACCGGATCACGTGCGGGTCGCATTTCTCGCCGCCCGGATCGGCAAGGAGCGCGAGCGGTCGGTGTTGACCCAGGCGCGCCAGGCTGCCTCCAGCGGCAACATCGAGGGGGCAATCGCAGTGCTCGATGGCGCGGCCCGCGAAGGCAAGCACTCGACCCTCGTAGCCGAAGCACGCCAGGAGCTGGAGCAGAGGAAGCTCGACGACCGGGTAGGTGACTATCTCGCCAAGGCTGCGGAGCGCATGCGCCGTGGACAGCTCGTGGAGCCGGCACAGGACAATGCCAGGTTCTTCATCGAGTCAGCTCGCGCACTCGCCCCCAACGAGCCGGAAGTCAGCCTGGCGCAACGGCAGCTCGATGACAAGCTGGTGGCCGAGGTCCGCAAAGCGCTCGCCGCCGGCAATGCCGAAACCGCCCAGCACTGGATCGACGTGGCCGCTGATTCGGGTGCCAGCCGTGAGCAGATCACCGAACTGACACGCGAAGCGCAGCGAGTCCAGACGAGCGCCAAGGCGGACGCGATGGCGCGCCTCGCGCTGCTGTTCAATCAGCGCCTGACCCAGGGCCGCGTGCTCGACCCGCCCGCGGACAGCGCGAAGTTCTATCTGACACAGCTCGTGCAGTCTGATGCGACCCACCCTTCGACCGTGTTGGCACGCCAGGCACTGGCGAATCGGACGCTGGACGAGGCCAAGGCGGCCGTCCGCCGCCAGGATTTCATGGGCGCGCGCCGTTGGCTCGCCGAAGCGCGTGACGCAGGCAGCGACGAGGGCAGCATCAGCGCGGTCGAACATGACATGACAGCGGCAGTGGACAACACCAAACGCGCGACTGAAGTCGTGAATGCGGGCAGTCTCGTGCTGGCGCATTACACGCCGCCGACTTTTCCCGTCAGCGCACGCGAAGCCGGTTTGAGCGGTTGGGTTGACGTCCAGTTTGTCGTCAAGTCGGATGGTTTGGTATCTGATGTGATCATTACGGGTGCAGAGCCGGTCGGCATTTTTGAACAGGCGGCCGTCGATGCAGTTAGAAGGTGGCGCTATAAGCCCGCGCAGCGCGACGGGCACGCAGTCGATCAGCGTGCCCGTTTACGGATGAAATTCGCACTGGATAAATGATGGCCAAGACGATGCCCGCCAGATTACTCGTGGTTGATCAGGATGCCCGCTACGGTGAGTGGCTGAAACATCACCTGGGTGTCCTGCTCCCGGAATCCACTGTCAGCGCGCTGCACCTCAGCGATTTCGAACGTTGGAGCCATGAGCTCTCCGGACGCGACTGCGACGTGCTGATGTTGGCTGCGCCGTTCGGGTCGAGCCCCGAGGACCCCCAGGCGCAAGGTCTCGAGTTGTTGCGGCAATTGCGCGAGAAACCGCATTTCCCGGCGGTGATCGCGGTGGCGGAGGAAGGCAATGAGCTGACCGCCGTGCGCGCTCTGCAACTCGGAGCGGTGGACTACCTCCCCAAGCGCCTGCTCACGCCCGAGCGGTTGAAAACCTCGGTGCGGCTCGCATTGCGGATGATCGAGAAGCGGGTTGCACGCCGGATTGCCAATCTTGCGAAGGACTCCAGTGGCCTCAAGAGCGGCCTGGACAGTGCGGCCGAAGCGGCTCGCGCAACTGACGCCGAAGGTCCCGCGGACGCGAATCGCGCCGCAGCCGTGCGCAACCGCATAGACGTGAAAGACGCTGCAGACGCGAAGGGCCTCGCGGGGGCGGAAGGCGCCATGAATGAGGAAGACCGGACCGACGCGAAAGCCGTCGCGGGCGGGGACGACCGTGCGGACGGGCAAAGCCCTGCGACGGGGGGAAACCCCGCGGAGGCGCAAGCCCTCGCGAAACCGGGAGACCGCGGCGAGGGGCAAGACCCTCCTAAAGGCGAAGACCGCGCGGACGTGCAAGGCCCCCCAAAAGCGGGCGACCGCGCGGACGCGCGCCCGGCCAAGCACCCCACCCAATCCTCTTCAACACCGCTGCCATCGGCAAAGGCACCGGGCGGCGAGTTCATGCCTGCCAACTTCATTCCTGGCTACACGATTCACGCGACCATCGGTGAGTCGGAGAAGGCCGCTGTGTATGTCGCAACCAGTGTCGCGCTTGGCGAGAACGTTGCGCTGAAAGTCAGCAAAACGCTGCGCGACGAGGCCGCTGGACGCCAGTTCCTCGAACGTGAATACACGGCGATCGTGGCTATCCGCGATCCGTCGGTCGTTCAGATCCACGACTACGGCATACATGCCGGTTACGAATACCTCGTGATGGAATACCTGCCCCGCGGCGACCTGAAGGCGCGGATGCAACAGGGAGTGACTGAACAGGAAGCGCTGCGCTACGTCGCCCAGATCGCCGCGGCGTTGCAGGTCGTACATCATGCGGGACTTCTACACCGGGATTTGAAGCCCCCCAATGTCATGTTGCGTGAAAACGGCGATGTGGCACTCATCGACTTCGGACTGGCGCGGGCCCTGGACGGCAGCACGCCCAGCACCCGTACCGGCGTGTTGCGCGGCTCACCGTACTACATGAGCCCGGAGCAGGCTCTGGGCGAGGTGCTCGATGCGCGGTCGGACTTCTACAGCCTCGGCATCATGTACTACGAGATGTTGACCGGTAAGAAACCGTATACGGGCGGTTCGGCGATGGATGTCCTGCAGCAGCACGTCAATGCGCCGCTGCCGATGCTTCCCAAGGCACTCACACATCACGAGCCGATACTCCTGAAACTGCTGGCCAAGTCCCGGGAGGACCGTTACGCAACCGCCGAAGAAGTGCTCGCAGCCCTGGCTGCCCGCCGGGAGCTGATCCTGTCCGGCGGCCAAGAGAGCCCGCAGGTGGAATCGAGCGCCGCCTGAGCGCAACGAGGCGCAGGCGCCGGCGATGCTCCAAGGGGGGCATTGTCAGCCAGCCAGCACCTTCGTAACATCCTCGTGCCGTGACGTCGGACTGAAACGGCCCGAACCCATCGGTAGGGATGCGGATGTGCCCACAATCAGGAGAGCAGAGATCGCCATGCCAGCGGCCACAACTTCGATTGCGGGCCGGCCGGCATACGCTCTCGAAGTGCTCGGCGCCGCGGTAGTCTATTTCGCCACCGCAAGGCTGGGTCTCGATCTGGCTGTGGTGGCAAAACAAGTTTCAGTCGTCTGGCCTGCGACCGGTCTCGCGCTCGCCCTTCTCGTACTACGGGGCCGCCGGCTGTGGCCCGCAATCTTCATCGGCGCGTTTGCAGCCAATTACCTGAGCGACACGCCGCTGCTCGCCTCGGCGGGCATTGCGACCGGTAACGCCATCGAAGCGTTACTCGGCGCAACTCTCCTCCAGAGGGTGGGTTTTCAGCCGTCAATGCGCCGGCTGCATGACGTAGCCTCGCTGTTCCTGTTGGCGGCCTGTTTGAGCACCGCGAGTAGTGCGACCTTGGGTGTCGTCAGCATGTGTCTCACCGGCACCGCGCCGTGGAGCGCGTTCTCTTCGGTGTGGTCAACGTGGTGGATTGGGGATGCTATCGGCGATCTGGTGACCGCTCCCTTCCTGTTTGTCTGGGCCGACCAGGCGCGCAACCGCTGGCGGCTGCAACGGCTGACCGAGGCGGCTGCGCTGCTCTGCTCGATGCTCCTGTTGAGCCTGGCGGTGTTTGTCGACCAGGGTTCGGCCGTTCCGTACCCGGTGCACTACCTCATATTCCCGGCGGTCATCTGGGCAGCGCTACGCCTGGGTCAGCACGCGACCGCGACGCTGGTGTTTGGCGCAATGGCCGTAACGATTGTCGCTACACTGGCCGGGCGTGGTCCGTTCGTCGTGACTTCAAACGCCGCTGCCAGCCTGTTGCAGGTCGCGCTCTTCATGGCGGTTGTCGCCGTCACGGGATTATTCCTCGGTGCGGCGACGGCCGAACGTAACCGTGCCGAACGTCGCCGTGCCGAGGACTATGCGCGGTTGCAGCAGAGCGAGGAACGGCTGGCACGGCAGGCGGAGGAATTGGCTGCCGCGGATCGCCGCAAGGACGAGTTTCTGGCGGTATTGGGCCACGAGTTGCGCAATCCACTTGCGCCGCTGCAGAACGGCCTGGAGTTGCTCGCACTCGGTGGTAACGATCAGGCGCTCGTGACGCATGCCCGGCAGGTGATGGAACGGCAGCTGCGGCATCTCGTGCGGCTCGTCGATGACCTCCTCGATGTGGCGCGCATCCGTTCAGGCAAGATCGTGTTGGAGATCGAACGCGTCGAGTTGGCGGCCATGGTAGCCAGCGCCGTGGAGCTGGCGCGCCCGCACATCGACGCGCGCAGTCATGACCTTCAAGTCGTACTGCCGCCCGATACGCTGTGGACGAGCGCCGATCGGATCCGGCTGCCGCAACTGCTGGCCAATCTTCTCAACAATGCGGCGAAGTACACTGACGAAGGCGGAAACATCACCTTCAGCGTCGCTCAGCTGCAGGACCATGTCGTAATCAGCGTGCGCGACACCGGAATCGGCATGGATAGCGAAACACTCGAAAATGTCTTCGAGCTCTTCGCCCAGGCCGCGGGTACCGCCCACACCGTGCAGGGTGGATTGGGTGTTGGATTGAGCCTGGCTCGCAGCATCGCTGAATTGCATGGCGGTGTCCTCACGGCGCACAGCGACGGACCCGGCAAGGGCAGCGAGTTTGTACTTCGGCTACCGGCGGCTGAAGCACCGCAATTGCAGGCAACACCCGTTGCCCCGCCAGGCGAGCCCGCGTTCCGGCAGCGCATCCTGGTCGTCGATGACAACATCGATGCCGCTGAGAGTCTGGGTACGATGCTGGCCTACTCCGGACACGATGTGCGTGTTGCTCATGGAGGCGTGGAAGCCCTGAGCGCTGCACGCGAATTTGCGCCGAATGTGATGATCCTGGACCTCGGCATGCCGGAGATGGACGGCTACGCGGTCGCCCGCGCGGTACGCTCCGACCCGCGATTCGCCTCGACCCGGCTCATTGCCCTGTCCGGCTACGGGCAGCCCGATGATCGCCGGCGGACTGCCGATGTCGGCTTCGATGAGCACCTGGTAAAGCCGGTCGAGCACGATGTGCTCAACGCGGCACTGGGTTGAGGGTTTCAGATCGGCTTGCTCATCGGAACAAACTCGATAGCCACACCCGGCGCAACGTCGTAACGGACGAGCTCAACACCTGAATAGCCGCGCGCCGAGTACAGCCGCACCCCGGGAAGAGTCGACATCAACTCGACCCGCGAAAACCCGCGCTGGCGCGCCTCGGATTCGCATTTCTCCAGCAGCATTGTGCCGATACCCCGGCGCGCATACGCGGGATCGACAAAGAATGCGCGAATTTTCGCCGGCTCGGTGCGCGGGTCGAGCACGCCCGAATCCCGTTCCGCGCGCTTGTCGCCACCAAACAGTGTTCGGCGGTAGCTCCAACCGCCGCAGCCGACGATGGCCGCCCCCGCTTCAACGACGAAATAAGTTCCATCCTGGATGAGTTGCGAATCAACCCCGAAGGTTCCCTGTAATGCCCCTTCGATCTGTTCCGCCCGGTAGTCACCCTTGCTCAACTCCCGGGCCGAACGATCTATCAGGACCCGCAACGCCGCGCGATCCTCGAGAGTGGCCATGCGCAAATTCATCATTCCTGCTCCGCCTTCGATTCATCAGTGCCCCGCCCCCGCGCGCTTGACACTGCCAGCTCATAAAGGTGCAATGCGGGCCCGGAGCTTGCTGGCAACCCAAGGGTCGCAAGACGTCCCGTGAATCAGATGCATCTCGTCGATACGACCCTGTTCTATTCGCCCACGAGCGGTGGCGTCAAACGCTATTTGGACGCCAAGCATGCGTGGCTGAGCACCCACACGACGTGGGAGCACACCATTGTCGTTCCGGGTCCCGAGGACCGGGTCGATCGCGGCGGCGTATGCACGTTGGGCGGATTCGTCGTACCGGGCTCTTTCAACTATCGCCTGCCACTCAATCCAGAACGCTGGACGGATCTGCTTCTGGCACTGGAGCCCAGTATCCTCGAAGCCGGGGATGCATTTCATCCGGCCTGGTGCGCCGCTCACGTAGCCCGGCGCCGCGGAATTCCGGTGGCCGCCTTTTATCACTCGAATCTGCCGCAGATTATCGGCCGCCGCGCGGGTGGGTTCAGTGAGCGCGTAGTGGGGCGCTACATCCGCTGGCTCTACGAGCGCTTTGACGTCGTCTTCGCGCCGAGCCGCCTGATGTGCGCGTACCTGAATCACCTTGGCGTGCATCACGCCGTGTACCAACCTCTGGGAGTGGACACTGAGGTCTTCAGACCCGAGCGACGCAAGCACGATCTGCGAGAGAAGCTGGGGCTGTCACCCGATTCGCGCGTGCTGGTCTATGCCGGCCGGTTCGCCGGCGAAAAAAACCTGCCCGTGCTGCTTCAGGCGTTCGCCCGTCTCGGACACCCCTATCACCTGTTGATGATCGGCGGAGACCACGAAGCCCGTCAGGCAACCAACGTCACCATACTTCCGTATCGCCGCGACAGCCAGGAGTTGGCGCAGTGGTTCGCCTCGGCGGATGCCCTGGTGCACGCGGGAACCAAGGAGACCTTCGGACTGGTGATACTCGAATCGATGGCTTGCGGACGTCCGGTCGTAGCCGTCAACGCGGGGGCCATACCCGAGTTCGTCGACGATGCTGTTGGGATTCTGTCGCCGCCCAACAGCCCCGACGGCATGGCGGATGCCATTGCAGCGCTGTATGAGTGCGACCTTGAGCAGATGGGCGCCGCCGCCCGTGCGCGCGTGCTGCAGCGCTATACCTGGAATCATGCCTTCCAGGCACAGACGCTGTCGTACGCATCCCTCGTCGGCTCGCGCCGCCCCGCGGTAGCGCCGCGCGAAGTCATCGAGCTCGTAACTGCCTCACCGCACGATCGGCAGTAGGCATCGCGATAGCAGCCCGGCCTCACCGACCGAGCAACGCCAACAGCAATCGTTTGCCCAGCCGGTTGGAAGCGAGCCCCAACACAACACGCCAGAACACGCGCTTGCTCCACGGCACCAGGCGCGGTGTGATGGCGCGATAGAAGGTTGTCGACACTTCCCGGTGCAGGTGCGCTGACCGCGCAGGAAAGATCCATTCCCGCCGGCCGGTCCAGATACGGTAGCGCTCTGCGTCCAACTGCTCCACTGTTGCGTCTTCCAACGCCTCAGGCAAGTCAGCAGGGGCGCTGGCGGCAAATGCCAACGTCGCGGTTTCGTCAAGGCGATCAGTCGTGCGGCCGATGAGAGTGAGCCCCAACGGCCCCGCGTCGCGCCGGCAGCTGACACCACCGCGAAATCGAACAATCCGCCTGGCTTCATCCATTGGCGTCATCCACTTGTCCATGGCCCGCATTGCAACATCAACTCTTGCGACCCACACGCAGCGCAAGGGGCCACGTTACTTTGCGAGTACTGTGTGCATCAACCCATAGGGGCGCGAGTCGTTCCTCGAGGACCGTCACCGGATCGACGCCCTTGTCATCGACATAGCGGGCAGTCGCCGACCACGTGCGCAAATATCCGAGCAGATGTGCGCGCTCCCAGTGCGCCTCCATGTTGAATGACGGAGGCGCGATTTCCGCAAATGGGAAAGCCAGTCCGCGATAGCCCGCTTCGACGAAGCGGCGCTCGGGCGGCCAGTAAGGGCCGACGATACTCCAATAGAACTCCTGGAATAGAGCGTCAATTCCCTTGCCGTCAACCTGGAGCGGACCGTACGTCCAGACCGCCAGAACACCTGAAGGCTTCAGCACGCGTTGAACTTCGCCGTAGAAAGGATCTAGATCGAACCAGTGCAGGGCCTGCGCGACCGTCACGAGGTCCACAGACTGCGATTCGATACCGCTTTCTTGGGCAGGCGCGACCCGATATGTCACGTTGGGGCGCGTGTGCGCAGCGGCGACTTGTTGCGCACTTGCGTCCGTAGCAATCACTGCGTCGAACCGCTCCGCGAGTGCGAGAGTCGCCTGCCCAGTGCCGCAAGCACAATCCCAGGCGCTCTGCCGGTCGCGGCACAGCTGCGCCAAATAGTCGAAAATGGCCGGCGGATAGGCGGGGCGAAAAGCGGAATACTGGGCGGCCAGCCGTGAGAAGTGGTCCTTAAAACTCATTGGAGGCGCTCGTCATCACGCGAAGATGTCCGGGTATTGTACCGGCCACGTGATCTTCCGGTACGCTGACGGCTTCGACATCACTCATAGCGCCCCCGAGATACCCTTAGTGAGCTCATCTCTTCTGGAGCCCCGTCGCGGGCTGACGCTCGTTCACGCAACTTCGCTGGTCGTCGGCATCACAATTGGCACCGGCATATTTCTCAAGGCGGCCGTCATGGCCCAAGCGGTGGGAACTCCCGCCCTGGTGCTGGGCGCATGGGTCGTCGCGGGCATCATCGCCATCTTCGGCGCTTTGAGTTTCGCGGAGCTCGGCGCCATGCTGCCGCAGGCGGGTGGTGAGTATGTCTACCTGCGCGCCGCCTTTGGCGAAGTCCCAGGGTTCCTGTACGTGTTCAACAGTTTTCTCGTCGGTGGCGCGAGTATCTCGGCCTACGGAGCTGCCGTAGCCATCTTCCTGGCCGACATCTACCGCTTTGACAGTGTTTGGTTCGAACGCACGCTGCACTTCTTCGGATCCACATACACGTTCCAGTTGGGCGTGCGCCAGGTCATCGCCGTGGGTGTCATCGCGCTGTTCGCCATCATCAACTGCGCAGGCGTGCTGCTGGGAGGGCGCGTCCAGACGCTGCTCACTGCGGCCAAGGTCATTTCCATACTGGCGGTTGCCGGTGGCGTGTTCTTTTTCAGTGGCTCGGCGGATTGGGCCAACCTTACGGCGCAACCGGGCACGGGCGCGGGCCTGAGCGGCTTTGGAGCTGCGCTGTTCGCAGCGCTCTGGGCTTACAGCGGCTGGCAATTTCTACCGATGGCCGCCAGCGAAGTGCAGCAGCCGGAGCGCAATCTCCCGCGCGCTATTGTCGGCGGCACCCTGCTCGTGCTGGCAATCTATCTGCTCGTGAACATCGCATACTTGTATGCCCTGCCCCTCTGGGAGGTCGCCAGCTCCAATTCCACGGCCTATCCGGATGCGCCCTCCGTGGCAGCCAAGACTGTCCAGACATTTCTGGGCGCCAAGGCAGCGCCCATTGCCGCGCTGATCTTCCTGGTCTCATCGATCGGGGCGCTCAACGGCACCATACTCGCGCGTGCGCGCGTGCCGTATGCAGCGGCACGGGACGGCCTGTTCTTCGAAAGCTTCGGCCGCTTGAATCCGCGTACCCGGGTTCCGGTCATCTCGATCGTGTTGGTCAGCGGGTGGGCGGCATTGCTCGCCGCTTCGGGAACCTTCGACCAACTGACCAACATGGCCGTATTGTCGTATGCAATCTTCTGGACACCCGTCGTCTTGGCTGTAATCGTGCTGCGGCGCAAGCTTCCAGATGCTCCGCGCCCGTACCGGGTCTGGGGTTATCCGTTCGTGCCACTGGCGTTCGTGCTCGTGATGGCGTGGATAGTCGTGAATGCGCTGCTCACACGGCCCACCGAATCGGCTGCTACGATCGTGTTGATACTGCTCGGACTGCCGGCCTACCCGCTGTTTCGGCGCCGCCGGATGACGCCACGGCCGCAGCACGATGCATCGGCCGCATCAGAGTGACTCGAGGTCCCAGACCGTAAAGGGCGCGCCCCGGCGGAGCCAGAATCCACAGCCCGCCTCACGAAAATTGGTGCGCAGCCGCGAGCGGTACCAATTTGCGCTTCGCAGGTGCACGTTGGAGTCTGTGCGGCTGCGGTCGCAATTGTGCTCCCAATCCACGCGGGTCAGCGCCGTGAAATACAGTACGCCCCGGCACAGCTTGCCGAAGTTGGCGAGCGCGCGATCAGCCGTTCGCGAATCGAGATACTGCAGCACGTCGTAGCACACGACGACGTCGAATGGCGCGGTCGGCTTGTACGTTTCGATCTGCGCCTGCTGCCACCCATAGCGCTGACAAAGATATTCACTCGCTTCGATCCCTGTGTACACGGCACGCGGCAGGTAGCGCCTGAGCCATGGCCTCAGGAGCCCGGTGCCGCAACCCGCATCTAGGATTCGTCTCACGGGCAGGCCCGTGTGCAGCGCGTAGGCGGCAATCAGCCGTGCCCTGGCCTGGATCTCCCTCTTGCTCGTAACCGCCGTGTTCGGATCGTAGTAGAAACGGTTGTAGTACTCGTGATCGAAGCTCATCTATTAATTCAAGTTAATCAACGCCCTGGGACTCACCGTCGGCCAGGCCCAGCTCGGCGAGCAACCGCTCGGGATCCAGCGGCTTTGGGAGACAGGCGTCCGCCCCCGCCGTCATTATGCGCTCGAGGTTCTCCGGACTGGGAAATCCCATCATGGCAACGATCCGGACATGATTCAGCGTGGGACGGGCCCGCAGGCGGCGGCAGACCTCGAAGCCGTCCATGCCGGGCATCATCAGATCCAGCAGCAATGCGTGCGGGCGGAACGATTCGACCTTCACGCCCGCCTCGAAGCCATCGCGCGCAATCTCAATGGCAATCCGGGAGTCGCGCGACTTGATTATCTCGGCAACGAACAGCCCGAGTTGAATGTCGTCATCAACAATCAACACGCGGTCGGGGCGGCCGGAGCTGCGCGGCACTGGCGTGGCGCCCCGGCTGCGCGCGAACTCCTCGACATCACTGAGAAGGAAACGGCGATGACCACCCGGAGTCGTCAGCGAGCGCAACAGGCCGCGCGCGGCCCACTGGCGCACGGTCACGGGATTGACCATCAGCAACTCGGCCACCTCGTTGGGTGTCAGATGTGTCTTGTGCTTGGATTTCTTCATGATGTTCCTTTTCCATCCCTCCCCGAAGAGGCCGCATCCGGCGGCGACCGGTTCCTTTTGCGCAGGCGTTCGCCTGCTCACCACTGTGGGATTTGTGCGCTGCAAGCTTTCAAGCGTTTAAATCGATTTGTTCGATTTGTTATTCGCGTTGTAAGATTGAAAATTGCTAATTTGACAGAATATCAGGACGTAACGACCCCAGTGGTGATGTATCGCTCTAACCCCCAGTGGCGCTTTTCGAGCGCGCGCCGGACCACTACAGCACCGCCGGACTAAAGTCCCACACTCGTATCGCCGGCAGCACCGATTGTTGGTACCGCGCCATGTTGCCGCAAGTTGGATTCGCGCACCAACATCTCGAGCTGCGCGGCACTAAAACCGCCCTGCGGTCGGCATTTTCCAAACTCCGGTACACTGGTGGTGCACAGCAGCGTGGAGCGGCTAACCACTGAAGACGATAGGCATCATCTCCGATACGCATGGACTGCTTCGCCCTGAGGCTGTCCGTGCGCTTGCGGGCGTACAGCACATCATTCACGCAGGGGACATTGGCGGGCCCGGGATTCTCGAGGACCTGCGTGCCATCGCCCCCGTGGATGCGGTCAGGGGAAACAATGACAAGGGTCCTTGGGCTGCGCAGATCCCGCTTTACCTCGCACTGGAACTGGAAGGTGTGAGCATTCACGTCCTGCACGACGTGAAAGAAATGGACGTTGACCCTCGAGCTGCCGGCTTCGACGTCGTCGTATCCGGTCACTCACACAAGCCGACGGTGACCGAGCGTGATGGCGTGCATTTCGTCAATCCGGGCAGCGCGGGTCCGAGACGATTCAGCTTGCCGGTAACAATTGCCCGTCTCGACATCGCGACAGGCGCGGCGAGCTTCGTAGCCAGAATCATCGAGATATTGTGAGCGATTCATCGATCTGCCCCTACGGCAGTGACACCCTATTGCCGGGTCCGGCGCTACCGGCGTAGATTCGCGCCCGTGGTAGCAGAGACCCCGGATTCGCTGATGTCTTCCTTGCAGCCAGATCGCCGGCCCGCGATCTGGCCGTGGCTCGTAATGCCTCTGATCGCGCTGACCGCGTTCTATTACTTGGATCGGCTGAGCAGGGAGGCCCGCGAGCAGGACGATCTGGCCCCAGCGCCGACGGCGGTTCACGCAGACGGGCCCGCTGATTCTTCGACCACGCCCTGAGCCAAGCCGGGCGGCCACTCGCTTACGCACCGAATTAAGGCTCTACGGCCACGTGGTGGTAGCATACGCGCCCCCAATTCACAGCGATCCGCACCGACCCTGCAGCCCGGCCCCCCGCCGCGCCGGCATGAGGCGCTGACGGTCCACTCCCAGCTATGTCCCGTCCCGCAAAGACCCGCGTCCCCAAAATCGGTTTTGTGAGCCTCGGCTGCCCCAAGGCACTCGTGGACTCCGAGCGCATCCTCACGCACCTACGCGCGGAGGGCTATGAAGTCTCCCCAACCTACGACGCAGCTGACGTTGTCGTCGTCAACACCTGTGGCTTCATCGACGCGGCCGTGGATGAGTCACTCGATGCGATAGGCGAGGCGATCGAGCAAAACGGTCGGGTGATTGTGACCGGATGTCTCGGGGCTCGTCCGGAGCGCATCCTCGAACGGCATCCTCGCGTCCTGAAGGTAACCGGACCTCACGCCTACGAAGAGGTAGTCGGCGCCGTTCATGAACATCTTCCGCCACTGCATGATCCCTTCGCGGATCTCGTTCCTCCACAGGGAGTGCGGCTGACGCCGCGCCACTACGCCTATCTGAAAATATCGGAAGGCTGCAACAACAAGTGCACCTTCTGCATCATTCCTGACATGCGCGGCCGTCTCGTCAGCCGCCGGATCGACGAAGTGCTGCGGGAGGGTGAGCGGCTGGTGAAGGCCGGCGTGAAGGAATTACTGGTCATCTCCCAAGACACCAGCGCTTATGGCGTGGACATCAAGTACGCCGCCGCGTCGTGGCGAGACGAGCCCTATCAGACGCGCTTCATCGACTTGGCACGTGGCTTGGGCTCGCTGGGCGCGTGGGTGCGCCTGCACTACGTTTATCCCTATCCGCACGTGGATGAAGTCATCCCTTTGATGGCAGAACGGCGGGTGCTCCCCTACCTCGACATACCCTTCCAACACGGAAGTCCCAGCGTGTTGAAGCGGATGCGCCGCCCGGCTCATGGGCAGGACACACTTGCGCGTATTCAACGGTGGCGAGCCGAATGCCCTGACCTGGTTTTGCGCAGTACCTTCATTGTCGGCTTTCCCGGTGAAACCGAGTCCGAGTTCGAAGAGCTGCTGCAGTGGCTCGACGAAGCGCAGCTCGATCGCGTGGGTTGTTTCAAGTACTCGCCCGTCGAGGGCGCGGTGGCCAACGCCCTTCCCGATCACGTAGCCCCCGAGATACAGGAAGAACGGTACGCCCGCTTCATGGAGCGCGCGGCAGCCATCAGTACGCAACGACTTTCAGCCCGTGTCGGCCGAAAAATGCGTGTATTGGTGGACGCAGTCGAGAAAAATACTGCTATTGCGCGCAGCGAAGCGGACGCGCCCGAGATCGACGGCGTGGTACGAATCGCCAAGGCAGGCAAGCTGCGCGCCGGCGATTGGGCGGAGGTTGAGATTACCGGGGCGGATGCCTACGACCTCCAGGCGAGGATCCTGCCCGCCCAATGACCCCCATCGCACATGGACCGGCCTGATCTAAACTCCTACTTCCAACGCATCGGCTGCACGGCAGGCCCGCGGCCGGCAACGCTCGATACCCTGCGCGCGCTTCATCTCCACCACGTACAAGCGATTGCCTTCGAAAATCTCGACCCGTTGAGTGGGCAGTCGGTGAAACTCGATCTGCCCTCTCTCGAGGGCAAGCTCGTGCACGGTGGGCGTGGAGGCTACTGTTATGAGCACAATCTGCTCTTCAGCCACGTCCTGCGTGAACTTGGCTTCCGCGTGACGGGCCTCGCCGCGCGGGTGCTCTGGAACGCCCCGGAGGATGCCATCCGCGCGCGCAGCCACATGCTCCTGCGTATTGATTTCGGCGTCGAGCCGTATATTGCCGATGTTGGTTTCGGTGGCCAGACACTCACGGGCCCCTTGCGTCTCATTGCCGATGTGGCGCAACCGACTCCGCATGAGCCTTACAGACTCATTGCGCGCGATGGCGACTTCGTGCTGCAGTCGCAGGTGCGCGATTCATGGAAATCACTGTATCGTTTTGACTTGCAGCAGCAGTTCCAGGTGGACTACGAAGTCTCCAGTTGGTACCTGTGCAATCACCCACAGTCGCCTTTCGTGACCAGCCTCAGGGTGGCGCGCCCGTTCGCTGGCGGACGGTATGGGTTGTTCAATAACCAGTTGACCCTCCATCCGCTGGACGGCCACACCGAACACCATAAGCTGGGTAGCGCGGAAGAGATCCGCTCGGCACTGCAGACCCATTTCGGATTGCGAGTGCCCACTAATCCCAGCCTCGATGCCGCCCTCGCGCGCCTCGTGGGGGACAGCGCTACCTGATTATCGGAATGCGCTGGACCGCGTCCGCCTCCTCGGGAGCATTGCGGTCAGTACCGAATCCCGCCGCACGAAGTGGTGCCACAACGCCGCCACCGCGTGCATACCCACGAAGATGAGCAGGCCCCAGGCCAGCCAGATGTGATAGTCACTCAGTGTGTCAGCCAGCTCGGAATCGGACGCGAGCAGATTCGGTAGATGCACGGTCCCCAAGAGCGCCAGTGTGATTCCATGTGCATTCGTCAGCGCCCAACCCTCGAGAGGCAGCGCAATCAACAATCCGTACAGCAGCACATGAGTCGCCTTCGCAGCCCAACGCACGATGGCCCTCATGTCCGGCGCATGATCCGCAAATCCGTGCCACATGCGCACGGCAATCCGCACCCCGACACCGATGAGTACCAGAAGACCCAGTTGGCGATGGGTTTCCAGCAAAAGCTGCCGCCAGAACTTGTCCTCAATGGCGTCGCGAAGGAACATTGCCGCAACCGCAATCACAATCGCGGCCACCGTTCCCCAGTGCAGCGCCACGGTGACGACGGGGTGTTTGGGTCGCTCTGCAGCAGTATGCTCCAGCACTACGAATACAGGCGGGGGCGCAAATCCCACCGGTACTTCGGGCTTGCTCCTGAACAATACGGGTCTGCGCCGCCGCGCATGGGTTTGTCTGTTGAGCATGGCAGGCCTCCCGGGGGGGGGTTCGGCTAGAACTGGTACGAGTAGTAGGCTCCGACCACATGCACCGTGTAGTTCGGAGCCAGCTCGTTGGTGGGGAATTGCTCAGTGCCGGTGCCGAGCTGCAGCCCGTCATACGCGAAGTCCACCGC
>Ga0105247_10000234_pt1 | contig 52406 bp, 42 predicted proteins | sample KBSS24metaG_FD_81519 | JGI IMG/M metagenome (GOLD analysis project Ga0105247, IMG submission 81519) | Switchgrass rhizosphere microbial communities from Kellogg Biological Station, Michigan, USA - KBS S2-4 metaG | ecosystem: Host-associated > Plants > Roots > Rhizosphere > Soil | place... | reverse complement strand
GAAACATAACCGTTGCGGCTAAAGCGACGACAAGCCAGTGAAGAGGTGGAAGATATTTGCGCACCAGAGCAAACGTTGAGTCGATAGCACGCGTCAATATATTTCGACCTGGGTTTTTGTCTGTTTGCTTTTTAGAGGACGCGAGTAGTTCGGAAATGCGATTCAATCGTTCAGCCGCAACTTCGATCTCCGCTTTGGGCTCCTCTTTTTCAATGTGATAATGGTTCGACATGCAAGACGTTCTCCGCTCACTTAAATCCAAACGTGTTGGTCTGGCTCTCAGCGGCGGCGCTGTGCGCGGGCTCGCTCACATTGGGGTTATCAAGGCGCTGGACGAAATCGGTATCAAACCTGCGGTGGTGGCCGGCACCAGCGTGGGCAGCATTATCGGTGCTGCGTTTGCAGCGGGTATGGACTGGCGCGAAATCGCGAACATGGCGCGGTCTATATTCTGGCCCCGTTTGCTGCATGGAAAAACGCTCGAACAATTCTGTGCTCAGTATTTGCCGGAGAGTTTCGAACAGCTCGCTACTCCTTTTGCTGCAGTGGCGACTATCGTGCCATCAAACAAACCGTTGACGATAACTACTGGTCCACTTTCCTCAGCGATTAGCGCAAGCTGTGCGCTGCGTTTAATTCGCCGGCCGGTTAGCCGTGAAGGTCAGAAACTTAAAGATGGTGGTTTTTCGTGCGTGCTGCCATCCCACGTTTGCCGTACGCAGAACGCCGAGTTCGTTATTGGTTCTGATGTTTGGGAGTGGAGTTCCGTAATGCGTTCGTTAGGTTGTTCTCCATCAGAACGGCACTGGACCACCCAAGCCTATCCCTCTCATTATAGGTTCGCATTGGCCCAGACTGAGATCCACATTCAGCCGGAGATACCGTTGGCAGGTTATGTTCCCGGCACTGCCGCCGTTGAACGCCTGATTGCCAGAGGAGAACGTGCAACCTACCAGGCACTCGAATCACTCTCGAAAACTCAAGCCGCTTAATTCTGCCCGTCAAATTTCACTGATTAAAGCTAGCGAATGCGAGTTCAGAAGCGCCTGCGTAGAGCACTGAGTCCCGGAGGCCGGCATTTGTCTTTCTGTGCCTCTTTGAGGCTTTTCTAAAGCTGCGCGACTACACGCTGGAGCTTTTCATTTACCTCGGTAGCTACTGCGTTGATAGTTGCATTGTGTGCTCCTACCACAGACAGCATCGTCTTCGCATCGATCGCGGCGACTACAGATTTTCCGGCTTCGTCAGTTTCATAAACGACGACATTGCAGGGAAGCAACAGTCCGATGCCGAGCTCTTGTTGCAGAGTCTTGTATGCCAGAGGCGGATTGCAGGCACCGAGAATCACATAGTTGCGGAAATCCACGCCGAGCTTCTCTTTCAGCTTTTCCTTGATGTCGATTTCACAGAGGACACCGAAGCCTTCCACCTTGAGCGCGGCGCGTGCCTTTTCGACCGCGTCTTCAAAAGGAAGATCAACTGTTTTACTGAATCCGTATTTTGAATGTTGTAGTTGTTGAGCGCTCATCCTCTTTCACCTTTCCGGTTTACCCTTTTGTCACTTTGTATTCGGGACTCTTTACATATCGATCCGGGTGAGACTGGTCACGCGATCACTCCAGTTTGTCGGACGCGCGACAAGCACTGGACAGGGCGCTTCTCGCAAAACGCGATTGGTGTTTGAGCCGAAGAGCACACCGAGGATAATGCGCGTACCGCTAGCGCCCATGCAGATGAGGTCGATGTCGTGCTCCTTCGCATAGCTCAGGACCTCCTGGTATGCGTTACCACAGCTCACGGAGTTAACAACCTTGCACCAAAGAAATGCCTCCTTCGGTACGGCGGCTTGCAGTTGAAGGGCGGCGTTCTTGTAGCCGCTTTTGCTGCCCGCCTGGGCCCATGCAACTTCCGGTTGGTCACGTTCCTCCTTGCTGAGAACGTGAAGAAGATGCAACTCAGCCTGGTATTCCTGGGCCAGTGAAACGCCATACTTCAACGCGAGTTCTGAGTCGGCAGAGAAATCGTGCGCTACGAGGATCCGGTTGAGATCGACCTCGCCGGTTGAGAAGCTAACCCACTCGCGTTCTTGTGGATGTGTTACCAGTACTGAACAGGGAGCGGTGCGGGATACTGTTTCGGCGGTTGATCCAAGCAGTGCGGCCGCGCGAGGTCGACGGCGAGAACGCATTACGATCAAATCCACTTCGTGTTTCGCTGCCTCGCGCACGATGGTCTTTCCAACATCATCCACGTTCTCAGCGACCAAACCTTCCCAATTCAGCTCGGAAAAACTCTTCAAGCCAAGGTTTGGAGCGAGTGAGGCAATAAACAGTGGAGTCGTTTCACCACCTTCGGCGCGGCCGTTATTATTAACTCCCCTCTCCCTGCAGTAGAGAACGAAGAGTTTCGCGTTGTAGGCGGATGACAGCGCCACCGCATAACGCAAGGCCTCATCAGACTCCGTCGTGAGATCCGTTGGACAGAGAATTCTTTGAATAGCAATCATAAAAGCGCCCCCCTTCACGAATTGGTTCGCAACGCTTGTGCCGAGCTGACGAGCTGGTTTTAAGCCGGATCCTGCAAACGATGCGGAAGAGCGGGCGGTCACTGCGTAAAGTTCCCATTTGTTGCGCGAAAGCCCGCAGTGAAACCGGTAGGTTCAATTCTCTGCGACTTATCATCCTCAAATCTCATTAAGTCGGGCTTCTGCTCGAGGGTATGACTCTTGCACCTCGAGCAAATGTGAACCAGTTCTTGCAGCAACCGGAAATCACTGAAGCGGTCTTCACGGCGTGCGAGCTCTCGAAGGCTTACCGCATGGGAGATATCGACGTCCATGCGTTGAGATCCGTAAATCTGGAGCTCTACAAAGGTGAGCTGGTGGTATTGCTAGGTGCGTCTGGCAGCGGCAAGTCGACTCTGCTTAATATCCTCGGTGGTTTGGATGTTCCAACGAGTGGGGAAGTCTTTTACCGCGATCACAACCTAAGCATAGATGATGACGCAGAGTTAACGCGTTACCGCCGGGAACACGTCGGATTCGTTTTCCAATTCTACAATCTGATCCCGAGCTTGACTGCGCTCGAGAATGTCGAGCTGGTTACAGACATTGCTGAGAATCCGATGCGGCCGGAGGAAGCTCTGCAACTCGTCGGGCTCGGTGACCGCCTGCATCACTTTCCTGCGCAGCTCTCCGGTGGTGAGCAACAGCGAGTGGCGATTGCTCGCGCCGTAGCGAAACGTCCCGAGGTGTTGCTCTGCGATGAACCAACCGGTGCACTCGACTACGCGACCGGGAAGTTGGTACTCGAGGCAATTGAACGAGTCAACCGGGAATTAGGAACTACAACTGCAATCATTACCCATAACGCCGCGATCGCCGACATGGCTGACCGCGTGTTGCGAATGCGCAGCGGTGAGATCGTAGAGGTGTGCCGCAACGAAAAGAAAGCCTCACCAAAGGATTTGGTCTGGTGAAAACGCTTGATCGAAAACTTATTCGCGATGTCCTTCACTTGCGCGGGCAGGTACTGGCAATCACGCTCGTAGTGGCATGCGGAGTTGCTTCGTTTGTAGCAATGCGTAGCACGTATAACTCGCTGCTAACGTCGCAGCAGTCGTACTACGAAACCTACCGCTTTGCAGAAGTGTTTGTGCAACTCAAACGCGCACCCGATTCGATTGCGGCTCGTGTCAGTGAGATTCCGGGAGTGGGAAGCACGGAGTTTCGCGTGGTGGCCGATGTAACACTCGACGTGCCGGGGTTGAACGAACCTGCCAGGGGCAGGATCATTTCCATTCCAGAAAAACGCCGGCCGATGCTGAATGATCTCTATCTCAGAAATGGAAGGTATGTTGAACCTGGACGGAGAGATGAAGTTCTCATCAGTGGTGCGTTCGCGACGGCCAACAGTCTGAAGCCAGGAAGCACGCTGTCTGCAGTCATAAACGGTAAATGGCAGAAGCTGCAAATCGTCGGTGTCGCGCTCTCGCCTGAGTATGTTTACGAGATCAGAAGCGGAGAGATGTTTCCGGACAACCGGCGGTCTGGCGTGCTCTGGATGAGTCGCGAAGCGCTTGGTCCAGCCTTCAACATGAAAGGCGCGTTCAATGATGTTGCGCTCACGTTGGCGCCGGGCGCAGTTGAAGCGGACGTAATCCAGCGCCTGGATGATCTGCTGGCCACCTACGGAGGACTTGGTGCTTACAACCGCTCCGATCAGGTCTCCAATCATTTTCTCTCAAATGAGATTGCTGAACTGAAGGTGACCGGCACGTTTATTCCCGGCATTTTTCTCGCGGTTACTGCGTTTCTCATCCACCTTGTCTTATCGCGCATGGTTGCAACCCAACGCCAGGAGATCGGAGTGCTAAAAGCATTCGGCTATGGAAACTACTCGCTCGGTCTTCATTACCTGAAGCTAGCGTTTGTGGTTGTCCTCGGTGGTATTGCTTTGGGCATTGGTGTTGGCTGGTATTTTGGTTTGAAGATTACCACCCTCTACATGGAGTTCTTCAGGTTTCCTGTATTGCACTACCGGCCTGGGCCATTCGTGATCATGAGCGCGGTGCTGATTAGTCTGGGCTCGGCAATGATCGGAGCGCTGGCCGCTGTGAGACGCGTAGTTGGACTACCGCCGGCCGAAGCAATGCGTCCTGAGCCGCCGGCCCGGTTCCGTGTCGGCTTCGTTGAGCGTCTCGGTTTTCATCGACTCGTTCCCACGTCGGTGCGGATCATTCTGCGCAATTTGGAGAGACGACCCGGAAAGGCAATGGTGTCGATCTTCGGTATCGCCCTCGCAGTGAGTTTGCTGGTTGTCGGGTTCTTCCTCTACTTTGACACTATCGAGCGGATCATCGAAGTCCAGTTTGACGCGGTCCAACGCGAGGACGTCTCGGTTACTTTCCATGAATCCCGGGCGGCAAGCGTTAAATACGATCTGGCTCACCTGCCCGGCGTGATCCGCGTTGAATCTTACCGCGCCGTACCGGCGAGACTTGGGTTTGCACACCGAACGCGGCGCACCACCTTGCTTGGATTGGAAAGTGCGGCTGAGTTACGCCGTGTAGTCAGCAAAGATTTTCAGCCAGTTATGCTTCCTCCAGATGGTCTATTGCTGACGTCTCAACTGGCGGAGATTCTGGGTGTCAGGACGGGTCAAAGTGTCACCGTTGAAGTTCTCGAAGGAGCGCGGCCCGTGCGCGACGTTGTTGTAGCCGGAACCGTGGATGAATTGGTTGGGCTATCCGCCTACATGGACCAGCGCGCCTTGAACCGATTGATGCAGGAAGGGCAGACAAGCAGTGGCGCGTTTCTGATGGTGGAGTCACCGCGAATCCCAGACTTATATGCGCAGTTGAAACAGACACCGGCAATCAGCTCGGTCTCAATTCCCGAAGTTGCTTTGGCTAGTTTCAACGAAACCATTGCAAAGACTATTAACGTCTCTACGGTGGTGCTGATCGCCTTTGCTGTGATCATCGCTTTTGGGATGGTCTACAACGGCGCACGCATTGCGCTCTCTGAGCGCGGACATGAGCTTGCTTCACTGCGCGTTCTTGGCTTCACCCGCGCCGAGATTGGTTTCATGTTGCTGGGCGAGCAGGCAATTCTCACGTTGATTGCAATCCCGGTCGGATTCGCGTTGGGGTATGGAATCGCCGGACTGATCACCGTTGCCATTGATACCGAGTTGATCCGGTTTCCACTTTTTATCAGTGCCAGAACTTACGCTTTGGCTTTTCTGGTGGTAGCCGGATCAGCTTTTCTTTCGGGTTACCTGGTTCGCTGGCGTCTGCGGCATCTGGATCTGGTCGCTGTCTTGAAAACGCGGGAGTGAAAGACAATGAAACGAATATTAAACACCATCCTCTTGTTACTGGTTGCCGCGGTGGTTGTTGTGCTCCTGGCGATGTGGCTGCGTCCTACGCCAACGCGGGTCGACGTGGCCGCAGTTTCCCGCGAAGCGATGACCGTTACCGTTGATGGTGAAGGGAAGACTCGCGTACGTGATCGATATGTGGTTGCCGCGCCGGTCGCCGGGCGCTTGCGACGCATTCTGCTTCGCCGCGGTGATGCGGTAAAGAGCGGACAATTGATCGCGCAGATCGATCCTTTGCCATTGAGTCCACTCGATCCGCGACAACACGCGGAAGCAGTCGCTCGCGTTAACGCAGCGGAAGATGCAAAACGCGAAATCGATCGAATGGTCGAACGTAACAAAGCGACCTACGACCAGGCGCGACGCGAATTGGAGCGTTCCGAGGTTTTGGTGCGGGAGGGTTATGCGTCGCGGCAGGAATTGGAAAGGTCACAAACTGCGGTGTCGACCAGCTTGCGAGAGTATGAAGCGGCGCGATCGAGAGCCGAGAGTGCAGCACATGAGGTTGAGGTGGCGCGAGCCGCGCTGTTGGCGCGCAACCAAAGTTCGACAGCGGGGTCTGTAAAGGTTCACGCTCCAACGGATGGAAGAGTTTTAGGAGTTATAGAAGAAAGCGAACGAGTGATTGTGTCGGGCGCTCCTTTGGTGGAAGTGAGTAACCCTTCAAAGCTCGAGGTGGTGATCGAGCTTTTGTCGACAGACGCCGTCAAGGTCAGTCCGGGAGCAAAGGTTTTCATTGAGGCATGGGGTGGGCCGGAAGTGCTTGAGGCACGAGTAAGGTTGATTGAACCGTCGGCTTTCACGAAGGTTTCTGCGTTGGGAATCGAAGAGCAGCGGGTGAATGTGATTGCGGATCTCACGGCGCCATCGAGTGTGCTGGGCGATGGTTATCGCGTTGAGGCGCGTATCGTTGTGTGGCACTCAGATAGTGTGTTGCAGGTTCCTGTTAGTGCGCTCTTTCGAACCGGCGATGTTTGGAGTCTGTTTGTTGTTGAAGATGGACGAGCACGCTCACGCCAGGTTGAAGTTGGCCAGCGCACACCAAAAACAGCGGAAATCAAAGGCGGCGTTGAGGCAGACGAGGTAGTGATCGTTCATCCAGCTAACGAAATCACAAATGGCACTGGCGTGGAGCCGAGAGAGCAGGAATACCACATTCTAAGTATCGCTCTTACACAGAACTCCGGCTTGGCGCGATTGCAGAGGAAGTTGAAATGAGAGTAAGTCCATTAACAAAAACAATAATTGGTTTGACGGCCGCTGGCGCAGCTTACGTCCTGGTTCAAAAGAGAAAAAATGCAACGTCTGTTGAGGTGGCGCAGCCGGTCGAAATACATGGCTTTGTCAGCAGCGGTTATGAGGCGGTGCGGGAGGCGTTCGCCGGGAATTTCGCTAAACGACACGAATTGGGTGCGGCTTGTTGTGTCTATCACAGGGGCGAAAAGGTAGTCGATTTGTGGGGCGGTGTGCGGAACGAGGCGACGGGCGATCCCTGGGAAGAAGACACGATGGTTATTGTTCACTCCACCACCAAGGGCCTGGCCGCGATGACTCTGGCGCTGGCCCATTCACGCGGTTGGCTCGATTACGACGCGCCGGTGTGTAAATACTGGCCGGAGTTTGCCCAGAATGGAAAAGAAAATATTACGGTGCGGCAGTTGCTGGCTCATCAGGCCGGGCTGTTTGCGTTCGATGAAAAGGTTGACAGAAACGTAGTCGCCGACTTAGACCGATTGGCCATCGTGATGGCTCGCCAGAAACCGGAGTGGGAGCCGGGAACGCGGCAGGCTTATCACGCGATCACGCTCGGCTTTTACGAAAGCGAATTACTACGGCGGATTGATCCAAAGCACCGCAGCCTTGGACACTTCTTCCAGGACGAAATTGCTTCACCCTTAGGCTTGGATTTCTATATTCGTTTGCCGGAATCAATCCCCGATTCCAAGTTGGCAAAGCTTAAGAATGCCAGTCTGTTTGAGATGCTGCGCGGTTTCCCGATTCGCCTGACATTGGCAATGTGGAATCCTAATTCAAACTTTTACCGGTCGCTCATCAAGAATCCGGGCGCCGCGATATCAGTCGACGAGCAACACATCTATGCCCGAAACCTCGAAGTGCCGTCGGGCGGAGGAGTGGGGACAGCGCGAGCCATCGCGCATGCTTACAGCGTTTTTGCTACGGGAGGGAAGGAACTAGGACTACGTCCTGAGACACTAAGGGAGTTGACGGCACCGGCAACCCCGTCGACGCACGGCTTTTACGATGAGTGTATAAAGGGCGAGGCGGAATTTTCGCTTGGTTTCATGAAAACCTGTGCAGGGTTTTCATTTGGAAATCCAGGCTCGTTCGGTGCGCCCGGAGCGGGCGGCTCGATCGGTTTCGCAGACCCTAAAGCCCAGATCGGCTACGCGTACGTTACGAACCGGATGGGCGTAATGATGGGCGGCGACCCACGAGACGTGGCATTGAGAGACGCGTTGTACTCCGCGACGCCGGCAGCGGATTAGTCAGCAACGTCTCAGGTTGCCTGGTTTCCAGTTTCATTAAAAGTAACCCTCAGTTCTTACTGGTTCAGTTTGAAAATACGCCGAAGGCGTTCGCTAATTTCAGCCCAGGGTTCGAGGAACGAGAACCCTGGGGTCCATCACACGTAAAAGGCGTTCAAACCCTGAAAGGGTTCGCCTTTAAGACAAACCCTTTCAGGGTTGTTCGTTTTTATTATCTGGATCCCAGGGTTCTCGCTGGCGCTCGAACCCTGGGGTCCATCACACATAAAAGACGTTCAAACCCTGAAAGGGTTCGCCTTTAAGACAAACCCTTTCAGGGTTGTTCGTTTTTATTATCTGGATCCCAGGGTTCTCGCTGGTGCTCGAACCCCGGGCTGAAATTAGCGAACGCCTTCGGCGTTATTTTCAAACTGAACCACTACCCCCTCACTTCATTACAAGCACGCCAGCACCACGAATCGAATCACTCTTCAAGGCAATCAGCGCTTCGTTCGCGTGATCAAAGGAGAAGGTTTGGATGTGCGTTTGCACCGGAATGCGAGCGGCTTCAACCAGAAAGTCGCGACCGTCTGCGCGTGTGTTGTTGGCTACACTTCGGACCATGCGTTCACCGTAGATAAGTGAATAGTCAAACGACGGTATCGAGCTCATGTGAATCCCGCCCAGGACTACCGTTCCTCCCTTTCGAATAGCCTTGAGCGCAACGGGAACAATCTCTCCCGCGGGTGCAAAAATAATTGAAGCGTCAAGTTTTACGGGAGGCTGTGCAAAAGCATCACCAACCCAGGTTGCTCCGAGTTCGTTAGCGAGTGCCTGATGTCGTTCACGATCGCGAGTGCACACATAGACTTCCGCGCCACGCGCGCGGGCCAATTGAATGCAAACGTGGCCCGCAGCGCCGAAGCCATATAGACCAATCCGCGCCCCTTTCCATTCGTCATTAGTGAGTCCGGTCAGACGCAGACACCGGTAACCGATAATACCGGCGCAGAGAAGCGGTGCGGCCTGCATGTCGTTGAAGCCATCTGGTAGACGATAGGTGAAAGCGGCGGGCGCTACTGCGTATTCTGCGTAGCCGCCATCTACGGTCCATCCAGTGAACATTGCTTCGTCGCACAGATTTTCTCGGCCTGCAATACAGAACTCACATTTGCCACAAGTGCGATTTAGCCAGGCCACTCCCACTCGGTCCCGAATGTCAAAGCCCTCGACCCGACTGCCGAGAGCAGCCACGCTGCCAACTATCTGGTGACCGGGTATTACAGGTGAACGACGAACGGGCAAGTCGCCCTCGACAACATGGAGGTCCGTACGACAGATTCCGCAGGCAGCGACTCGTAACAGGAGTTCGTCATCTGAGGGCGTGGGCACAGCCGTCTCGCTTAGATGTAGCGGATGCTCACTGACGGGCGCCGGTTTGTTCAGAATCCAGGCTTTCATATTGATCAGAGATTGAGAAGCTTCCCGAGCCATCCGCGCTTGTTCGAGCGCGGAACAGGGGCCGATGTTGGAACTGCTTCGCGCCTGTCAAAGGTTGCACGGTGGCCAGTCATCTTTTCGACGTGTATGCGAAAGAAAATTGGCGTCAAAGAATGCGGTTGCTCGCGGTGCTCCTGCGAAATGTAGGCGGGCTCCCACCACATTGCCCGCTTTTGAAGACATGCGTGCGCCCGAATGCGTTCCTTCTCATACTCGGGCTTATCCGGTAGTTCCTCATAGCGACCGAATACAACAATACTCATCCACTCATTGTGACTTACTACTTCATCAACCTCGAAACACACTAACGGATTTAAGCGCGTCCACTCGATTTTCTGCCCCAGTGTCGTAAATCCGAAGATGTGAGCCCCATCAAATGCAAAGTTGATTGGCACGATATAGGGCTGGTTGTCCTGGGCACACGCCAGCCTGCCGAGGCGCGCTTTCTTCAAGGCGCCCGAACATTCATCAACCGTCATCTCGTGAATGAACATAGCAATTAATCCTGAGCTAACAAGTGCAACGGATATCAATCTGGCAATCTTTGTTCCCTGGCGCCGGGCCATTTAGTGCGTGATTCATGACGTTGACTCAGGCGATTTATTCGGCGGTGGGGAAACTCACGCAGCCATTGTGTTAAAGCGCGCTGTTCTCTCGGTCTTTCGTTGGAGAAGATGAAGGCACAGTCGTTGCCTAGTACTGGTTGCAGGAGGGAGTGTCTATATGCCTGTCAGGAGAAAATATTCAAACGCAACATTTACCAAGCGAGTCGATCACGAAGGCGGGCGGCATCGGCCGTCGCGTGCAATAAGTGAGCCCGCAGTTTGTAAGGAGTGTGGGGCGATGTATTCCAGCCGCCGCTGGACCGCCGCACGTTCAACTTTAACAAAGAGCCCGGACGAACACCTGGGGCCGGCTCAGACAACGCTTTGCCCTGCCTGCAAACAGCAACGCACGGGCGAACCGCGCGGATTTGTATTTCTGGATGGCGACTTTTTCAGCTCCCACGCTGAGGAGATTGAACAGTTATTGCGGAACGAAGCGAAGAGAGCTGCGGAAGATAATCCGTTGGCTCGTGCTATGGAGTTCAAGCGTGGCGACGGTCACAAGCTTACCGTCAGCACTACGACAGAGCATCTGGCCCAACGTTTGGGCCATGCGGTCGAAAAAGCATTTGGCGGCAGCATTCATTACGATTTCTCGCATGAAAACAAACTGGCGAGGGTCAATTGGCGCCGAGACTGATGTTTAAGATGCGCGGGCCTGAAGAAGGGAGAAATAATATGCGAAAGAACATTGAACCTTTGTCGTGGCAAGCTGATTTGGCAGCCTTCGGCAAACGAAACAACCTGCGTCCAACGAGACTTGAGGTTCTTAGCCCAGCGCGGGACGTCGATTCAGACTTCTGGCTCGAAGATGGATTGCGATTGACGGGTGTAGATCTAAACCCTGACGGCGAGCGTGGTACTAGCGTTGAAATCATGCTCCAGGCTCCATCCACCTCAAGCAAGAATCACATGACGCACATCGTAGCCGGCGTGAAGCGATTGGAATTGGAGACGACCGATGGCCGTGATGCAGCCCTGGAAATAGAGGATGGGGAAGGTAGGGTCACTATCATGCACTTCGAATCAGAAAGGCCTGCCTCTTGACGTCCAGGAAGAAGTAAGAGCCATGAGACTAATCTTAACCCTGCTGTTAATTATTATTCCCGTGAGCATAAATGCGAATGCTCAGACACAAACTTTCACCAGAGAAGGTGTCGAGTACGTGTTGGATCTTCCTTCACCTTCATGGCGAGCTATTTCGCGTGTCGTTCATGGGCACCTTGAATTTGTCAACGGTGAAGATTACAGCAATGGCTATCTGCGTCTCCGCAAGAAGTTAGTAACGCCTGCTACCACTTCGGTGGATCTATTCAGTGAAGCCGAGAAGTGGGACTTACAGAAGCTGCCCGGTTATGTGGTTTGTAGCGGAGGGAAGGGAACCGAGTTCAGCGGTCAACTCAAAGGCACTGTGTTTTCTTACGAATTCGTTAACCAGGGGAAAAACATGGATGGCCGCATCTACTATCTTCGCCTGGACAGCCGTACCTTCTACATCCTCCACTTCACGGTAGCCAGCGAAAAGCTCCCGAGCCTTCGAGAGCAGATGGACTCGATTGCTCGGAGCTTCCGCTTGAAGTGAGGCTACTCAACAATGACGCTGCTAATACCTGCAGTGAACGGCTTTGCACAAAGAGTCGAAATCGAATGATATTTCTTAGCCTGCGATAGCAGGCGTAAGCATAAAGCCTGGGGCGCAAGCCCCAGGTTAACGTGCCAAATAAAAAGGCCGGAGCCCGCAATGCGGGCGACAGACTGGGAATTTCACGCTGTCGCCCGCTTTCACGGGCTCCGGCTTGTCTTTGTGATCTGATCCTGGGGCTTGCGCCCCAGGCTTTATGCTTACGCCTGCTTCGCAGGCTGAGTGACTTTTTGTGCAGCAGCGGTGAGCTAATATCCGCCAGCGGCAATTTGATAACCCTCACGGTAGGTCAGCGTAAGATCAGATCCCCAGAGGTCATGGGAAATCTTGCGCCCTTCTGCGCAAGATCTCTCAGCTATTGAAACGACGTTTGCTGATTTAAGTATCTAAAAGACCGACTGATGAGAAGCAAGGCTCTCATTAGTCAACTTTGGTACTACAACCGTTGGCGACTCTGATTTCACCGGCTCTGCGCCGTATAGAAGCCTCTCTTCATCAGCAATTACCAGGTGCGTTTTGATCGCCACGTCCGGATTGAGCGAGATCGATGTGATGTCCTGTTCGACCAGCCAGCGCGCAAAGTCCGGAAAGTCCGAAGGCGCCTGGCCACAGATGCCAATCGGTTTTCCGGCTCTGTGTGCTTCGTCAATTACCTGTGCGATCATCCCGAGAACAGCACGATCGTTTTCGTCAAACAGATGCGAAATGGCGCCGGAATCTCGGTCGATTCCCAATACCAGCTGAGTTAAGTCATTGGACCCGATCGAGTAGCCGTCGAAGACCTGCAGAAACTCGTCAGCTCTAACGACATTCGAAGGAAGCTCACACATCGCATAAATTTCGAGCCCATCCTCACGTTGCTTCAATCCTTGTTGGGCCATCACCTCGATGACGTGCTTTGCTTCCCCAACGGTGCGGCAAAACGGAATCATGATCTTGACGTTTGTCAGACCCATCTCTTTGCGCACACGTAGCAACGCCGCACATTCAAGCGCGAAGCCGTCTGCATAGCGTGAATCGTAATAGCGGGATGCCCCTCTGAAGCCAAGCATCGGGTTTTCTTCTATTGGCTCAAACTCGTTGCCTCCTAAAAGGCGCGCGTATTCGTTTGACTTGAAATCGCTGGTCCGAACGATCACCGGTTTGGGATAGAACGCGGCCGCAATACGAGCGACACCTTCGCTAAACCGGCGGACAAAAAACTCACGTGGCTCCTCGTTGCCGATGCGCAACGCAATTTCTTTCAGCGCCGTTTGATCCTTTAGGTTCGGGTAGTGAGCCAAAGCCATCGGATGAATTCCAATGCTATTGGTAACAATAAACTCCGTGCGAGCCAGTCCGACACCATCGTTCGGAATCATTGACGTTTGAAAGGCGGTGGACGGGTCACCAATCGTAAGCATCACCTGCGTCCTTGTTTGCGGCACTGCTTCTGAGCCGATCTCTTCAATTGCAAAAGCAACTCGTCCGGCATAGACGTGACCCTCGGTCCCTTCGCAACATGCAACCGTGACCTCATCACCATCATGAAGGACTTCCGTTGCATTTCCACTGCCGACAATGCACGGTATGCCGAACTCGCGAGACACGATCGCAGCGTGTGCGGTTCGTCCTCCTTGATCAGTGACGATAGCCGAGACCCGTCGCATTACAGGTTCCCAATCCGGATCGGTGAGCCTGGCAACCAGGACGTCACCGGCTTTGACGTTTTGCAGGTCTTCAATTCGTTGGACGATTCGTACGCGACCAGCGCCAACCTTTTCACCGACAGCCTGGCCAGTTACCAGCGGGGCACCATGTGCGCCAGTGATTCGATAGATCTGTGCCACCGCATTCGTTGCCTTTGCAGAATGGATAGTCTCCGGTCTGGCCTGAACGATGAACAGTTCGCCGCTTAATCCATCTTTGGCCCATTCGATATCCATCGGCTGCGGATGTCCGGCCTGTTTGGAATAATGGTCTTCAATTAAGCACGCCCAACGCGCGAGCTTGAATACTTCATCATCAGTGAGCGAGAACCTTCCGCGTTCCGCTAACGGAGTGGCCTCGCTGCGTGTGGTGCAACTGCCGTCACCATAAACCAGGCGCACCTCCTTTGTACCAAGTCTCCGCCCAACGATAGGACGATAGCCAAGCTTGAGTGTTGGTTTGAAAACTACCCACTCATCAGGGGTAACGACCCCTTGTACAACATACTCACCCAGGCCATACGCACTGCTAATCAAAACGACATCGCGAAAGCCTGATTCAGTGTCGAGGGTAAAAATCACCCCTGAACTGCCTTTATCGGAGCGCACCATTGGTTGTACGCCGACGGAAATCGCGACCTTCAATTGGTCGTAACCAAGACGCGCCCGGTAGCTAATGGCACGATCGGTAAAGAGCGATGCGAAGCACTGATGCACGGCACGCAAAAGCGGCCCGCGACCACGAATGTTAAGAAACGTTTCAGCTACGCCGGCAAACGACGCCTCGGGCAAATCTTCAGCGGTAGCCGAAGATCTCACCGCAAGTGCCGGCTCATAACCGAGCCGGCTGCAAAGCTGTTCATGAGCGCTGATGATTGCGTTTTGCAACTCCTTAGGCAGCGGCATATCCAGCACGGCGACGCGCGCGGCATGTCCTCGCCTTCTCAGTTCTTCTACATCTTCCGGATCGAAATCTGAGAGCAACGAACGGAGCTCGTATTCGAGTTCGCCCTGGACCAACAGCGCACGATATGCATCGGCCGTGGTGGCAAAGCCATCGATCACGCCAACGCCCTGGGGCTTAAGTGCATTAAAAAGTTCGCCTAAAGAGGCATTCTTACCGCCGACTCGCGAAATATCCTTTAGGCGGATCTCTGCGAAATCGAGTGTGTAGGTAAGTTGTTTGTTTGTCTTCATGACGTGCTTCATCTCCTCTTATTCGCGGCTCCATTGCTGCGCAGATCTGCCCGACTCGAAAACTACAAAGGAGCAATGTCCGTGCCGCCTTCTCAATGGAAGGGAGTCGCCCTGGACCAGTTGACTGTTGGCGCTTATCCCCTCTCTGGGCGTCAGACGGGAGCGAGTTTCCTCGCAGCGGCATGCGAAACTTTCCCCACGAAAAGCTGCCTAAAACCAGGGTAAACAGTCGATTTGTCGCCTGATTTTCTTAATTCAAATACGGCACAACCGTTGCTCTGACCAAAAAGTGTTATGGGAGGTCAGAGGGGCGCAGTGGCAGGCGGTTCAAGGGAACGGCCTGGTTAGGCTGTGGGGAGGATCATCATGTTGGAAAAACGAAGTGACATAGATCTTAAACAACGGGTGCTACGCGAAATGAAATGGGATTCGCGCATCGACTGGGCGAGCATCAACGTTGAAGTCAACGACGCAGTAGTAACTTTGACCGGTGCAGTACCGAGTTATGCGCAGAAAATTGCAGCACAGGACGCCGCGCACCGTGTTGCTGGCGTGCTTGATGTAGCGAATGACATCGAGGTTATGCCATTGGATCGCTTCATACGCACTGACTCGGAGATTGCCGGTGCTGTTCGTAATGCGCTCGAATGGGATGCATTGGTCCCGAATGAACTCATTCAATCAACTGTAACGGATGGGTGGGTCACGCTTGAGGGCGAAGTGGACTACTGGCGCGAACGCAACGATGCGGAACGAGCGATTAGACAGCTCGCGGGCGTGGTTGGCGTAATCAACAAGATCATGATTCGCAAACAGGAAGTCAACGCAAAGCAGTTGCGTGAAGAGATCGAGTTTGCGCTGGAGCGTCGAGCCGATCGCGAGGCGGACCGCTTGCGAATCGAGGTTAATGATGGCGCGGTGGATCTATGGGGGCGAGTTCACTCCTGGCAAGAAAAGCGGGCAGTACTCGGCTCGCTCAGCCATGCGCCAGGTGTGACCCAGGTGAGGGATCACGTTCGAATTGATCCGTATTTCTAATTTGAAATGCGCACTCAAATGTTGGAAAGGAAAGAGGCAATGAAAAACGAGAAAAAAGAAAAAATGGAGTTGGCGCCAAAGTCTCCTGAGACGGCTAATCCGTTCGGGATGATGCGTCGCTTCACGAAGGACATGGAACGGTTGTTTAACGACTTTGAGGAATTTCGCTTCTCGAACTTCTTCAAGGATTTTGCTCCATTTCGCATGGAGTTTGATAGAGAGTGGCTACCACAGATCGAGGTGCGTCAGAACAACGGGCAACTCCTCGTACGGGCAGATCTTCCGGGCCTGACGAAAGATGACGTAAAGGTTGAGTTGACGAATGACATGCTGACGCTCTCGGGTGAGCGGAAGGAAGAGAAAGAAGAGAAGCGTGAGGGCTTCTATCACAGCGAGAGACGCTATGGGAGTTTTTACAGGCAGATTCCTCTACCTGAAGGCACGAAGACGGAGGATGCGAATGCGACATTTCGCAATGGCGTACTCGAGATAACAATGCCGGTGCCAAAGGTTGAAACGTCAACCCGCAAACTCGAAATCAAAGAACCAATTGAAGAGAAATCAATGAAGGCCACTGCATAGGCCTTTTACTCTCCTGGCCCGGTTGTTCGACTTCTCATAACGAAGCCGGGCAACCGGGCCAGGTTTGGGGCGGGCGGATTGCGGATAAATGATGAACCTCATTAATTGGCGCAAGAACTTCCATTTGAACCGCTCGCGGCAAATCGCTGGTGCGCTGCTAACTCATGGATGGGGCTTTTTGAGAAACAATGATGAGACTGTTGGCGGTGTAAATTCCCAGCCGGCAGCCGCGAGACCGGCACATTTGCGATTGGCCCTGGAAGAACTGGGGACTACTTTCATTAAGTTGGGCCAAATCCTTTCCACTCGTGCAGATCTCCTGCCCCCCGAATATCTCGCCGAGCTAACTAAGCTGCAGGATTCAGCTCCACCAGTTCCATTTGAAGCGATTAGGGAAGCACTGGTGTCTGAGTTGGGCCAGCCCATAGAGAATGTCTTTGCAGAATTCGATACTCATCCATTAGCCGCGGCATCGATCGGACAGGCGCACGCTGCCACGCTACCGGACGGAACTGAGGTTGTCGTAAAGATTCGCAGGCCCGGCGTTGTGGAAAGCGTGAATGAGGATCTCGAGATTCTGAAAGAGCTGGCGGCAACCGCCCACCGGCATCTCGGATTCGCCGATCGATACGATCTCGTTGGTCTGGTTGAAGAGTTTTCACAGACTTTGCGCACTGAACTTGATTACATCCGAGAGGGCCACAGCGCCGAGCGGTTTGCACAGAATTTAGCAAGCGATCATGGTATTCACGTGCCCCGCGTGTTTTGGGATGCCACTACGTCTCGTGTGCTGACGCTGGAGCGAATCCGCGGCATCAAGATTAATGATCTGGAAGGCCTCGATAAACAAGGGACAGATCGCCGCCGGCTCGCACAATACGCAACGAACGTCGTGCTGAAAATGGTATGCGAAGACGGCTTTTTTCATGCAGATCCTCATCCTGGAAATTTCTTCATTGAGGAGAACGGCACCATTGGTTTGATTGACTTTGGAATGGTCGGAATTCTCGATGACCGGACTCAGGAACTCCTGGCGGATCTATTGATCGCCATCAACCATCAGGATGCAGATCGGCTGGTGGATGTATTTCTCGATCTTGGTGTTACTCGAAAGCGAATCGATCGGGCGTTGGTGCGTCGTGACATTGAACGATTACTGTCGACCTACTGGGGCCTGCCACTGGGTGAGTTGAAGGTCACGGCTCTGCTCAATGATGTCTTTTCGATCATGCGCCAGCACCAAATGCATCTGCCATCAAACCTCGCCTTATTACTCAAGACCGTGATTATGATTGAGGGCCTGGGAGTGAATCTCGATCCGGACTTTCGGTTAACCACGTCACTAACGCCTTACACCGAGCGACTTGTCCTCCGTCAGTATTCTCCGTTCAGATGGGTTCGCAACTTTGGGCGTGCGAGTTTAGAGTTTGCGAAACTGGGAGTGGAGCTGCCGCAGCAACTCCGAAGAATCGTAGGCGCCGCTGAAGATGGAAATCTTCAAATTGGCATGCGTCCGGAAGGTTTTGATCCGGTCATTAATCGCCTCGAGAGAATCGCTAACAGGATCGTACTGGGAGTGATTGCCGCTGCCTTCATTAACGGCCTGGCCGTTCTCGCCTCAGTGTACAAGCCTCCCGGATGGGAGCGTTGGGCCTGGGTTATATTCGCCTTTGGGTTTCTAAGCGCGTTGGTATTAGGAATCTATTTAGCGTGGACGATCTTGCGTCCAAAGCGCATCTGAAGCGGGCGACAGCGTGAATTTACGGGCTTTCGCCCACTGTCGCGGGCTCCAGCCTTTTTATTGTCACGTTAACCTGGGGCTTGCGCCCCAGGCTTTATGCTTACGCCTGCTTCGCAGGCTAAGAAATAGCATTCCGGTTTCGACTTTTTGTGCAAAGCCCCCACTCAAGAGATTATTCCTGCAAGATGGCCCCCATTTGGAAATGGTCGTGATCGTTTACAATAGTCCTTCGATTTAGTGAGCACGGTATATAACAATGAACAATGAAGAATTGCGCTCGCAACTGGAAAAGTTGCACAACGAACTTCACCAGAGTCCTGCTCTCGACTTGCAACAACGCGAGTTGCTACAGACGCTGGCAGATGAAATTCAAACGTTGCTCAAAAGAGACGAGATTCAACAGCATCACTACACCACTCTGAGTGAGCGACTCAATGGCGCTGTGGCTGAACTCGAAGCTTCTCACCCGCAGATAACTCTCTTGATGCGCCAGACGATCGACTCGCTGGCGTATTTGGGCATCTGATGCAAAAGGGCCACTCATGATGACGCCGTGGCCCTCCATGCGCCCGCACAGAATCGTAGCGACGGACGCTTTTCTAGACGGTGCGCCGGCCAGTGACCAAATTGTATATCAACACGATCACAGCCAGGACCAACACGAGATGAATCAGGCTGGTGCCGCCACCTATACCCGATACAAACCCCAACAGCCAAAGGATCAATAGGATTACAAATAGTGTCCACAACATGATTCTCACTCTCCTTCTAAGTTGCGCCATTCAGCGCGCAGAAAATGAACGACCTCGCTCTACGCTGTAGTTACTCTTCCGGATGAGCGAGAGCATCCGCCTTGGTGGCGTGCACCACGCCGTCCGGATGTTCGGGCGGCGAGTAAACAGTGAACAGTTTCATATCGTCAGTGCCAGTGTTAATGAAGTCGTGTTCCATTCCGGCCGGCACCGCAAACATATCGCCAGGGTTAATATCGTGCGTTTCACCTCCCAGCTCCGCTCGTCCCTTGCCGTTGACGAAAACCAGGACCTGGTCGACAAGTTTGTGAACTTCGCGACCAATGTCTTCACCCGGCGGGATACTCATCAAGACCACCTGAGAATGTTTGTTCGTGAACAAGACCTTCCGAAAGTTATTGTTCGCGAGCGCCGATTGCTGGACATTTTGGAATTGCATAAATACGCCTGCTCCTCTGACTCAATGACTCTGTCTAAAACTTGAATAGGCAAAAGACATGCCCTTGAGAATCATCTCGACCTGGGTTCGAAGAATAGTCGGAAACGCTTATCCGCGGATGTGGTGAATGCTTCCAAACCAAAAGCTCAGCATCAGAAACGCGGTGCATCTCAAACCGTGACCTCAGATTTCTAAGTGGAATTTTGCTGAACTCACTGCGCGAATTTTCGCAACGATCCTCAACCAACAACGGTTCTTCGAGATGGCAGGACAAAACAAGACCGGTTTGCCAACACAATAAAAGCAGCTATGTGCGATGGGACACATAAGTTGGCCCAAGGCTCGGAACTTGCAGTGCTATATCCCATAAAAGGTTAGGTGTAAGTGCGTCCAAGGGGACGCTTAGTTTGTCTCGCGGAAAATGACAAAGACACGCGAGATTCAGTGGCGGAGGAAGAATATGACAGCAACAAAAATAATGGCAGCAGCGGTGATAGCCCTGGTGGTTAGTTTTGGGCCATGGATGAACAAGTCAACCGCTCGTACGAACAGCGACGATGACACTACGAAGCGGCTTAACGCAGCCGCCGACGTACTGAAGGAAATCATGTCGGCGCCTGACAAAGGTATCCCGCAAGACCTTCTGGACAAGGCAGCCTGCGCCGTGATCGTGCCGAACGTGAAGAAAGGAGCTTTCATCGTAGGCGCGAAATACGGACGGGGCTTCATCATTTGCAGACACCAAAAAGGTGGCGGCTGGTCGGCGCCCGGCGCCGTGAAAGTGGAAGGCGGCAGTGTTGGGTTTCAAATTGGCGGATCCGAAACTGATGTCGTGATGCTGCTTATGAACCAGGCCGCTATCGATAAGCTCCTGTCCAGCAAATTCACTATCGGAGGCGATGCTTCAGTAGCGGCGGGGCCTGTCGGCCGCACGTCTTCCGCTGCTACGGACGCTCAGCTTCATGCCGAGCTTCTCACCTATTCGCGCGCGCGCGGACTATTCGCCGGTGTCTCGCTCGATGGTGCGACCCTGCGGCCCGACGATGACGCAAATAAGGACATGTACGGCAAGGAGATGTCGAACAAAGATGTCGTGCTCGGAAATGTGAAGGTGCCGCCGACCGCAGCCAGGTTGATCGCTGAGTTGAATAAGCATTCCAGACGAAGAGCTGGTAGCTAGCAAAACTGAACAGGCGGGTGCGACTTGAAACGCCGAATGGTGATACCGTCAAACACTCTGCTGTTACCTCGCGACGATCTGATCGACTCGGATTCGGCGTTACACAGTCGTACCAAGTAACGCTCCTATGCCGGCGGTGATTGCCATTGCAAGACTCCCCCAGAATGTGACACGGACTATTCCCTTTAGGATGGGGGCACCGCCGGTATAAGCGGCCAGTGCGCCTAGAAGTGCAAGAAAGAAAAGGGACGTTCCTGCAATCAACAGCCCGAGGCTGGTGGCAGGGGCGATGACGACGACAATCAAAGGGAGTGCGGCCCCAACTGCAAACGTTATAGCCGAAGTAATCGCCGCCTGAACTGGACGCGCACTAATGGTTTCTGAGATGCCCAGTTCATCGCGGGTATGTGCTCCGAGTGCATCCTTAGCCATTAGTTGGTCGGCGACTTGATTTGCCAGACTCAATTCGAGCCCACGTTTGACGTAGATGGCTGCAAGTTCCTTTCTCTCGTAGTTTTCATTGCCGGCGAGTTCTGTTCGTTCACGTTCGATGTCTGCTCGCTCAGTATCTGATTGAGAGCTAACCGAAACATATTCACCCGCAGCCATGGACATGGCGCCTGCAACTAAGCCTGCGACACCTGCGACCAACACTGCAGTATGAGTTGCATGTGACGCGGCCACACCAATAACCAGGCTAGCGGTCGAGACTATGCCGTCGTTCGCACCCAGCACAGCAGCGCGGAGCCAACCTATATGCTGTGTACGGTGCCGCTCAGAATGTAATAAGGGCATCTTATTTTCCTTTTAAGTAAATTCGGTTTGACACTTAGAGCAAGGCTCATGCCCTCACTAAGCACCCTTGCGAACAAGTGAAATTCCACAATTAAGGCGAGCGAAATTACCCATTATTAAGGAAAAGCCAGCGCACCGGGCCCGATTTTTGAGGGCATGCCCATTGCTTATGTGCGGTAGCGCAATTGGACTGGAGTTCGATTGCCGGTCCAAGGAGAGACGGCAATGATGAGGACGAACGAACGTGAACTCGGCAATCGCAGGTTAACTTTTGGCAGGGATAACGCGTTTCAGTCTGAATTGAGAAGAAGGGTGGATGAGTACTTCCGCCGCACGGGACGGCGTCAGCGTGATTGCCCTCAGATGTACTTGAAGACCGCAATCATACTGGCGGTCTTTGCCGGGTTGTATTTCATGCTGGTCTTTGTGGCCGCGACGTGGTGGCAGGCTTTACCGCTCGCCATCATGCTGGGGTTATCAATGGCGGCGATCGGTTTCAACATCGAACATGACGGTGGGCATCAGGCTTATTCAAACCACGCCTGGGTTAACCGGCTCATGGCGATGACGATGGATCTGATTGGCGCCAGTTCGTACGTGTGGCACTGGAAACATGTGGTGGTCCATCATACCTATACGAACCTCACGGGTCATGACGCTGATATCGAGCTTGGATTTCTCGGCCGGCTGACGCCACATCAGAAGCGATTCAGGTTTCATCGCTGGCAACATTTTTACCTGTGGCCGCTATACGGAGCGAACATCATCAAGTGGCACCTGTACGACGACTTTCGCGACGTGATCCTCGGGCGCATCGGCTCACAGCGAATGCCGCGGCCAAAGCGGTGGGAGTTGGGGAGTTTCATAGCGGCTAAAGCGTTGTTTTTTATCATGGCCTTCGCCATACCATTGCTGATTCATCGGCTTTGGGTCGTGTTTCTGTTCTATGGCGTGACGGTGTTCGTAACCGGAGTAGTAGTCAGCGTTGTATTTCAACTGGCCCATTGCGTCGAGGAAGCGGAATTCCCGTTACCTCGGGAAGGTTCTGCTTCGGTTGAAAACGCCTGGGCGATACATCAAGTGGAAACCACAGTGGACTTTGCTCGCGGAAGCAGGATCGAGAGCTGGCTCCTGGGTGGTTTGAACTTTCAGATTGAACACCACCTTTTCCCGCGGGTTTGCCATGTCAATTACCCGGACATCTCAAAACTCGTTGAACAAACGTGTCGAGAGTTTGGCGTGAGATACAGAGAGCACCGCTCCTTCCGCGCCGGGCTCGCCTCTCATTTTCGCTGGTTACGACGTATGGGTGCGCCAGCGACTTGAGAGAAAAGGATCTGCTCACTAAGGAGGCCCCGATGCAACCACCTCGAATACTTTATGTAGATGATGATGAAGACTCGCGCGAAATGTTACGCATGCTACTAGAGTTGCGTAACATTGAAACCAAAGCGGTCGGAACCGCAGGGGAGGCCTTGTCGTCTATTCAAGCAGAACACTTCGACTTGTATTTGCTGGACGGCTGGCTCCCTGATCTCGACGGTTTTGAATTGTGTCGCCAGATGCGCTGCTACGATTCAAGCACGCCAATTCTTTTCTTCTCCGGCGCGGATCGTGAGGCTGATAAGAAGATGGGCCAACAGGCTGGAGCTAATGCTTACGTTATCAAGCCCGACGTTCGTCACCTGCTCGGAAGTATTGCCCAGTTCATTCCCAGTGCTAAAAGCGCAGGAAACTAGCTAGAGACACATGGCGTTTTACTCCTACATCCATTTGGAACTAGATGAACGGGCAGTGGTGGGGCTCGTTATTTTGTTCATCCTTGAGGCGCTGATCTTATGGTTGTTGCTGAGCAGCGCCCGGCGGAAGCGCCTTAAAAGGGAAAGTGAGCGCCTCGCCTTGCTGGCCACGGAAGGCCATCGCCGTCTTGACGAGGTTGTATCCAACGTGCCTGGAATCGTTTGGGAGAGCCGGCTCCAACCCGGGGGGAATCAGCGGCGTGAGACATTTATTAGTCAGCAGCTAAAAAACGTGTTGGGCTATTCAGTCGAGGAATGGCTTGCCACTCCCCGGTTTTGGGAATCGACGATTGTCAGCGAGGACCTCGAAAGAGTTCGTCGAGAAAGCGACGCAATCTTCGCCAGCGGGCGACAGGGCAGTATTAGTTTTCAGTGCCGGAAAAAAGATGGCGAAGTCATCTGGTTGGAGTCGCATTTAGCTCCAATCCTTGATCAGAATGGCAAACCGGTTGGACTGCGCGGCGTCACCATGAATGTCACCGACCGCAAGCTGGTGGAGCAGTCCCTGGCCGAAAGCGAACTGCGCTACCGAGCCCTGGTCCAGGCCACGCCCCAGAATGTTTGGGTTACGAGTCCCGGCGGCCAGTTTGGCCCATTGGGCTGGCAGTGGTGGGAGAAATTGACAGGACAAACGCGAGGCGAATGGGAGAATCTGGGCTGGCTCGAAGTTATCCATCCCGATGATCGAGAATTCGTGCGCGAGGGTTGGACCACCGCACTCAATTCACTCAAGCCTTACAACGCGGAATATCGTGTGCGCACGAAGACGGGCGACTACGGATACTACTCAGTAAATGCGGTGCCCGTCTGGACCAAAAACGGCGAACTGCGCGAGTGGGTTGGAACTATGTCTGATGTCACGGGGCGAAAGAAGGAGGAGACTTTGCTCGCCGGGCACAACAGAGTGCTCGAAATGATCGCATCTGATGCCTCTCTCAAAAGTGTGCTTGAAAGCATCGTCCTGCTGGTCGAGGGTCAATTCACCGGTATGCTCTGTTCCATTCTTTTGCTCGACGAGGATGGAATTCATATGCGCCACGGCTCCGCGCCTAGTTTGCCCGATGCTTACGTCAAGGCGATCGACGGCCTGGCAATTGGACCAGACGTTGGTTCCTGTGGCACCGCCATGTATTCGGGGGGGACTGTGATCGTCACAGACATCCTTGAGGATCCGCTCTGGGACGATTACCGATCGGTGGCTGTCGCCAACGGGTTACGCGCCTGCTGGTCAACCCCTGTGTCGTCGCACGACGACCAGGTGCTTGGTTCTTTTGCGGTTTACCATCGGGAGCGGCACGTTCCGGATGCGGACGAATTGCGTCTCATTGACATAGCCGTCTACCTGGCACGCGTCGCCATCGAGCGCCAACGAACTCGCGATGCGCTCTTAATGAGTGAAGAGCGTTTCGCCAAAGCGTTCAAGGCGAATCCACAACCGATGTCCATAACCACTCTAGATGAAGGCCGTTATGTTGACGTAAATGAAAGTTTCCTTGCTATGAGCGGGTATTCACTCGACGAGGTCATTAATCGCACTGCGCTTGAGCTAAACATCTGGGAAACGCCCACCGACAGAGCGAATTGGCTGGCGATACTCAAAGAGCAGGGATCGGTGCGAAACAGGGAAACGAAATTCCGCAAAAAGGATGGTAGTTTTCGCGTCCTCCTTTCATCTGCCGAGTTACTGGATTTGAGCGGCGAGCGTTTTATTCTGATCGCGTCGAGCGATATCACCGAACGAAAACAGGCGGAGCAATCGTTGACCGATCTGACCCGTCGCCTCTTGAGTTCACAGGACGAGGAGCGACGACGTATTGCGCGCGAACTGCACGACGCAACCGCGCAGCAGATCGGGGTCATGCTGCTCCACCTCGCGCGTATTGAAAAGCTGAGCGCCGAGCTCGGAGCTTCGGGCCGAAGTCTTATTGCGGAGTCGATCAACCTTGGAGAACAGGTTCTCAAGGACATTCGGACTCTTTCTTACGTGCTACATCCACCCTTATTGGACCAGGCCGGGTTAGCCACGGCATTGCGCTGGTACGTAAAGGGGTTCAGCAAACGCAGTGGGATAAAGGTTGAATTCACCGCGAACCGGATTAATGGCAATCGTCTTCCGCAAGACGTGGAATACTCGCTTTATCGTGTTGCCCAGGAATGTCTGACAAACATTCGACGCCATGCAAACTGTGAAACTGCCAGCATGAGTCTCACTCGAACGCCGAATGCGGTTGTTATGAAAGTGAGAGATTCCGGTGACTCGCAGAAATTATCCAAAATTAAAGATCTTGAGAGTGGCGAAAGTGTCGGTGTTGGCATTTCCGGCATGAGCCAACGATTGATACAACTCGGCGGCACGTTGAGAGTGGAGTCTGGTTCATCAGGCACTACAGTGACGGCAACCGTCCCAATCAAGGACCAGGTACCCGATGATACGCATTCTATTAGCAGATGATCACGACCTTATGCGCCGCGGAATCCGCGACTTGCTTGAAGAAGAAGCATCGTTTGAGGTTTGTGGAGAGGCAAGCAATGGCCAGGAGGCAGTGGAACTTGCGCTGCGCCTGAAACCGGATATTGTCGTCCTCGATCTCACAATGCCGGAGAAGAACGGGTTAGAAACTATTCAACAGTTGCGTCAGGAACTTCCGCAAACGGAACTGTTGGTATTTTCAATGCACGACTCAGACGAACTGATTCGTGAGGTCTTTGCCGCCGGGGCGCGCGGTTACGTCTTGAAGTCGGATGCAGCGCGTCACCTGGTCGAAGCGCTTCACTCGTTGTCGCAGCACAAGCCGTTCTTTACTTCTCGAATTTCGGAAGCAATTCTCAGCTCGCTGGTTTCACCGCCGGCTGAAGTGGAGCCCGCTCCGGCCGATCCTCTCAGTTGTCGCGAGCGGGAGGTGCTTCAACTACTAGCGGCGAACAAGAGCAATAAGGAAGTGGCGACCCAGCTCGGAATTAGCGTGCGGACTGTCGAAACACACCGCCGTTCGATCATGCTAAAGCTAAACGCAAACTCGATAGTCGAATTGGTTCACTACGCGATTCGTAGCGGATTGGTTGGGCCATTTAGCCCGCCCGAACGGCAGGCTACGACACGCTAGCAATAGAACAACCTTAATCATGCCACCGGCTTGAGGCAGCACCTACCATGGAATACGTAGCTGAAATACACACCGTGTGTTGGATCGAAATACCAAATCAACGCGATTCACGGCAGGCGGCAAAGTCACTATTGTGTTTACTTCTGACAAGGGGTGGGTTGGGGTTAATTGGAGAGCGGAGGCGGCCCAGGATCCAATTAACCGCAACCCAAACTAATCCAAGCAGTCATCCCGAGGTTAATGGTCTCGCGGAACCAGCCCACTTAAGATCCCTGGAGCAAGCGATCAATATCAAGCATTGAGTGTTGCACCGGGAAAATTCTTCAAACCTGAAGATCGGCTTGTTTGAAGGGCGCTAAGCACGGGAGCTTGCAGATCGAGCCGCAATGGGTTTCTACGTCGCAATGGTACTAGAAGAACAATGAGAGTTGTAACAGTGCCAATCAAGGACGAGCAGGGCGTTGGTGGAGTGACCGTCGGGCCAGACGTCACCGAGCTCCGACTCACTGAAGCAGAGCTTGCTTGTTTTGCTTGCAGCGAACAAAAGTTGCGCGTGGAGGCCGAAGAAGCCAATCGGCTCAAAGACGAGTTTCTTGCTGTTATTTCACACGAACTCCGTACTCCCCTAAACGCCATCGTTGGATGGACCACTTTGCTGCGCAGCGGCAAGGCGGATCAGGAGTTGTTAGCTAAGGGACTGGAAGTCATCCAGCGGAATGCACTCTTGCAGAATAAAATGATCGAAGAACTCCTGGACGTTTCACGCATTGTTGCGGGGAAGGTAGTTCTCGATAACCAAGTGCTTGAAATGGCGTCGATCATTGATGATGCGCTAAACAGTATCCGACCGGTTGCGGACGCCAAACACATTACTATCTTTACCGATATTCACGCTGACGTGGGACAGTTGATCGGTGATGCGAATCGTTTGCAGCAGGTCGTTGGTAATCTGCTTTCAAACTCCGTTAAGTTCACGCCGGATGGTGGACATATCACCGTTACTGCCGGCCGAGTTGGTGACGAGATCGAACTCTCGGTGCGCGACTCAGGCAGTGGTATCGAGGCCTCGTTTTTGCCACATGTTTTTGAACGCTTCCGCCAGGCTGGAGTTGAAGGGCGGTCTGGAGGCGGTCTGGGTCTCGGACTCGCAATTGTCCGTCATCTGGTTGAACTCCACGGTGGTAGTGTTACAGCGTATAGTGAAGGGATAGGACTGGGCGCCGTTTTCACGGTACGCTTTCCTTCGGCTGAGGTGGATGGTTACGAAAACAGACTGGTTTTTCAGCAAGAGGCTGGGTTGACTTAGTAGAAGTCGCACTCACCTCTTTCGTGATTGCCAATCTACAGAATCGCTTCGGTGGGGCGTCGATGTTTGTCCCATGGATCTGGGAAGTAAGGATCTTTTGAGTGGTCGTGGCCATTAAGTGCCGCTAATTCGTGGATTGCCGGAAGTTCGCTTTCATTAAACTCTTTCGCGGATCCATTGAACGCAATTCTTCCATCCCTAAGAACGATCACTCTTGTTTCGGGCAATGCCGTTGGCGAAGCTTCCATCATTCTCACCTCGCCATTAGTCCCAGCTACTGCACGAAAATTTGCAAGATAATCGATCTCGTGGATCTTCTTGGTGACGTACAGCGATGAGATATGGTTAATATCGCGAGCGCGAATCACCAGGTCCAGTACTTTAATAGCAGCCAACGGATCCAGGCTCATGGTTGGCTCGTCGAACAGCATGATTCGTGGCCAGCCGATTAGTGCGCGAGCAATTTCCAGCCGCCGCTTCATTCCACCCGAAAGCTCTTCGGGAAACTTCGCTTCTTCGCCATCCAGGCCGACGAACCGCAACACTTCGCCGACGGCTCTGTCAATTTCTTCCTCTGTCCATCCATGCTCCTTCAGCCGGTAGGCGGCATTCCCATAAACCGGAAGGCCGGTGAAGAGCGAATCTTCCTGGAATACCATTCCCATAAGACCGCCTCGTATCGCGATCAGTTCTGATTCCTCGAGCACTTGAATTTCTTTACCTTCGATCAAGATCTGGCCTGCGTCTGGTTTTATGAGACCCATTGCCAGACGCAGCAACACGGATTTGCCAGAACCTGATCTACCGGTTAACAAGATCATCTCGCCATGATTAAGTGAGAAGCTGATGTCGCTTAGCGCCGAATGATCATCGAAACTTAGAAAAACGTTACGAAACTCGATTGCCGGCGCGTGAGTGTTCGTGTCCACATTCATAGGGTTACTCTTTTAGTCAGCAGTACGACAGCATCTTAGAATAGCTCGGCAAACAACGAGCTAAACGGAATTGCAATGGCCATGCCGTTGCTGAACCGCGAACTAAGGAATCAAGTTACTTGTTCTGATACGATTTAGGCTGTTGAAAACGATCGATGCTGGGCGAAATTTCAGTGTGCTGCGGAATACCCCGCAACGGTCAGAATCGCACGTGAATTTATTTGGTGAGCGACTTGACGGCATAATGAAAGTGGCTAACTGGTTTTGTAATGCTTGATAATCTGGGGAACCAGTAAGGGCTCATGAGAGAGAAAAGATGAAAATACTTGTTGCTTATGATGGCTCACATTATGCCAACGCCGCACTCGAGGATTTGAGAAGAGCAGGCTTGGATACGACTGCTGAGGTATTGGTAATGACCTTAGCCGACGTCTTTGTGCCGCTACCAATCGAGGACGAGCTGGAGAACACTCCGCTATATGTGCCTGAGGTGATAAAACGAGCTCACGAACGTGCACAGCACAAATTGGAGCAGGCAGAGGCTCTGGCAAAAGCGGCGAGTGAGCAAATCAAATCAGCGTTTCCAAACTGGCATGTTCGTCACGAGGCACAAGCTGACTCACCAGCCTGGGCACTCATACGGACCGCAGATGATTGGAAGCCCGATCTCATCGTTATGGGAGCGCAAGGTCATTCCGTTTTTGGCGGACGGCTGATACTAGGCAGCATCTCGCAAAGAGTCCTGTACGAGGCTCGTTGTTCTGTTCGCATCGCGCGTAGCTCACAAAAGGAAGCTGATAACCCCGTTCGGCTATTGATTGCGGTGGACAATTCTTCAGACTCAAGCGCCGCGGTGGATGCCGTTTGCAGCCGTTATTGGCCCAACGGATCTGAGGTTGGCCTGCTGGCGGTCGTCGATACTGTGTTGGCAATCGCTCCCAATCCGTTCGAACCTTCGGCTGTGAAATGGATCGAAGTTGCGGATGAAGAGAACTGGGATCAAGTGCGTCAGCTATTTGAGCCGTCCGCGGAGAAACTTCGCCAAGCGGGATTGCATACAGAAGTATTGATTAGACGTGGCAATCCGGCGGACCAAATCCTCGAGGAAGCTAACACCTGGGGCGCGGATTGTATTTTCGTCGGCGCAAGAGGGACGAGAGGCATCGATCGTTTGCTGCTTGGTAGTGTTTCCTCCGCGGTTTCAGCGCGTGCGCACTGCTCAGTTGAGGTCGTGAGACCGTCTAATCGAACAGCCTGATCCTTCCAATTGTGTTGGCTTAACGTTGATACTGAACAACATTCCCCCCGTGCGTAATTTTGAAATGACGTGCTATTATGTCGCTCCAATTTGCCCGCACAATTCAGTGCGGAACAGGCGGCTTGAGCGGACAATGCGGACTTTAAGAATGTGAGTTTTCTTCCGGTTTTTGAAATCCCACGATTTTAGGCGCGTAGCTCAGGGGTAGAGCACTACCTTGACACGGTAGGGGTCTGCGGTTCAAATCCGCACGCGCCTACCAATCTTTTTTCAAACCGATCACCTAATTTATCCTCACCGTAGCGGCGTCTGAGTTCGTATTGCCGGCCTGATCGGAACCCGTTACCGTGATGGTGTAGACGTGACTCCGATCACCGGAATTTTTTGTCGCGGGCAGCGTGAGCGTAAACAAATAATTTCCGCTCGCATTCAATACTACCGGACCCGCCGGCTGCGTTACTCCGTACTCATCGACGACTACGAAACTCGCGCTGCCGGGCTGGAAACTGCTGACTGTGTCGGTAACATGTCCTGAGATCGTGACGGTCACGGGATCGCTACTTTGCAGTACGCTGTTCGGAGTAGCAGTCGCAGTTACATCCGGTTTGTTCGTGTCGACTTTAACCGACACAGTCTTAGCCGGTTCCCCATTCATTATCCCGTCAATGCTCCAGTAAGTAATCGTGTGCGTGCCGTTATTCGACACGTTAAAAGTCTGGGAGTAGGTTTTCGTGCTGCCGCCATCAATGGCATAGTAAATGGCAGAAATACCATTGAAATTGTCCGTGGAGACCAGCGTAACCTTCGCGGTGCTGCGATACCAACCGTTCATCCCCAGAGTGCCTGACAGGGTGACCTGAGTAACTGGACCAGTCATATCAATCTTGACCGGGATGTTGTATGAAGCGCCGCTGTTTCCGGCGACGTCTGTGCTCCAGTATTCGACTGAGTGGATACCATCTCCTGAAACAACGAAGGTGCCCGTGTAGGTGTTAGTTGCGCCACCGTCAATCCGGTAATAGACACTCGCCACGCCGGACAGATTGTCCGCTGTCGTAAGTGCGACTTGCACCGCGCTTCGGAAAAAGTTGTTCGCGGCCGTAGTTCCGGCCGTCGAACTCTGTACGGTTGATCCGGTCAAATCGATCTTAATGGACACTGATTGTTGCGACTCAGTGTTGCCGAGCGTGTCGACGCTCCAGAAATTGATCTGATGCAATCCTTCGGTGCCGATTGAGAAAAAGCTGCCGTAGGTTTGCGTGGCGCCTCCGTCAACACTGTAGTAAGTGTTGGCTACTCCGGATTGATTGTTATCTGATGCGGTCAGAGAAACCTGCACGGCGCTGCGGTACCAACCATTACCGCCGGCTGTGCCAGTGGTTGAGGCCTGCGTGGTCGGAGCGCTCGTGTCTATCTTTACGACGCTGGAGTGTGCTGATTCAATATTCCCGGCCACATCCTCGCTCCAGTAGCTAACGGTGTGGCTGCTATTGCTGGAAACTGAAAACGGTGAGGTATAGGTTTGAGGGGCGCCACTGTCAACGCGGTAGAAGGTCTTCGCGACTCCTGACAAGTTGTCTAACGCGCTAAGCGTGATCTCAACACTTGAACACCACTCGCCGCAGCCTGGCGCCGAGGAAATAGCGGCCGAGGTCGAGGGAGACGACCAGTCAATATTAATGACCGGCGAACTGACGCTGGTGACATTGCCGTCGCGGTCAGTCAGGCTCACCGATTGAGTTTGGCCCATGCCTTCTTCAATAAAGTGAAGCGGGCTTTCCGGTGTTGCGGTGCCGACGCCTGAAAGATTAAAGGGAAAGTCGACTGCGGAAGTGTTCCAACCCGAAGCATTCGCAACCGGAACCGGCGCACTCCAGGTGACACTTGGCGGAGTGTCATCCTGTTCGTAAGCGACCAGCGTGGTGTCCGTGGGGATGACCAGCAGACCTTCCGCAGCGGCAAGACCGGTCGTTGGTCTACTGCCGTTATGCTCATCAACGTACGGGATGCTGTTGCCGGCTGTCGTTGACCAGACGACCTGGCCCGTCGCGGTGTCCAAACCATACAACTTTCCGCGGGCCGATCCCACGTAGACAATGTTATTGACCACCAATAGTCCTGATTGCAGGTAACCGTCTCCATTGAAGCTCCAAACGAGTGCGTTGTTATTGCTTTGATCTCGGCCTTCGAGCGTCGTGAGCTGCCCGGCTCTTGCGGCACCGTGTAGAAAGAAACCCATGTTGCCGGAAAAGGCGGGAGCGTTTTCCGCAAGGGAGCTGAAGGTGTTAAGAATGCTCCCTGTCTGGCTATCAAAAAGATAGTCTAGGATGTTGTCGCGCACATAGAGACGCCCGTTGTGCAAGACGGCTGTTTTCCCGCCAAGACCGGAGCAACCAGCACTGTACGACCAGATCTGCGCGCCGGTCGCCCGATTCAGCTTGTAAACATGCGGACAAAGGTAAGCGCCATATACTGCTTCGTCTGTCACCACGGGAGAACTCCCCTCACTATTGTTGACCGGGGTTCTCCAAAGAAAGTTGCCGGTATCCTGACTAAATGCCCAAACGTAACCCTTTCCACTGAGATAGACCACACCTTGAAAGGCAGTCGGGGGGGCCATGTACGGGCCGCCGACCGTTTTGGTCCAGAGTACGGTTCCGGTCGCGGCATCAAAGCACCGCAAGCCGCCCTCATAAGTCGAGGCAAAGAGCCTCCCGTTTTCATAAGTGAGCGCCGACCACAAGCTCTCTCCTACCAGATTGAACGACCAGAGGATCGCGCCGTTTGCGGCATCGATGGCATAGACTCGTGAATCGTAAAGTGGGCCGCTAACTTTCACCGTGACGAAGACCCGGCCATCGGCGATGATTGGGTAAGAGGAGAAATTGCCGAAATTGATACTCCACTTCTGTCGAAGCGGAGGCACCAGGCCCGGCGAGGTGATCGATCCCGTATGCGCAGTGTTGACTTGGAACGCGCGTGCCTGCTCTATCGGGGTCTGAGCCGGCGCCGAAATCGCGAACAGAATAGAGATCAATCCCCCAAGGACGATGGTTAGCTTTTTCATGGTTTCTCCGGAAGGCACCTTGGCCCGACTTGGGACGGCTTGATAGAGCGGCATCTGGGCTGAGAACGAGGTATTAGATGATGCCGAAAAAAATAATAAGCATTCGCACGCGCCTAGATCAATAGGGATTTTGTCCCGTCGGTCTGAAGCATTTACGCGTGATACTTTTTCAGAGGTTTCTCCGCGTTATTTGGTAGAGCGAGCTTCGGTCCGCTGATCGAATAACTTGACGAGGAGAAACGTATGGCGAAGTTGATGCTGGGTTTTGTATTGGTTCTCGTGATCATCGTGTCGCTTGGGGTAACGGTAAGCGCGCAGCGTTCGGTTGTTGGTTACTGGAAAACGGGCGGCTTGGGAATGATCAACGAGGTCAACACCGTCACCGGGCAAACAAAGAACAATCGCGGCACAACGTTCTCCTACAAGTTTGCTGCAGACGGCACCTATACATTCGTAGGCTACATGGAGTCCACCATGTTTGGCTGCACAACGAGCCTTTTTAACGAGATCCACGGCCGTTACATGGTTGACGGGACCACCATCTTTCTGAACCCCTCGCGCGACCTCTGGAGAAACATGTATTCGTGCTTTCCGAATTCGAACAGGTCAGAGATGAAGACCCCGACGAAGAAATCGCTGGAATTTAGTTTTAAGACCGATCAATACGGCAAAGATTTCATCTGCCTGAGCGACGCAGGCGTCGAGACCTGCTACAGACAGGAGAAGGAATAAGTTCAATACTTTGCCGGGTCCTCACAAATCAATTCGCAGTCTTGACATTGATTGCGAGCAGTATTAGGGTTTCACCGCTTACGACACTGAGCACCGATCCACCAGTTGGTTGAACATCCAACTTCGTTCCAGACTCAATAACAACAGCTGATGTTTAGCGGTTGAGGGGAGTTTTCATCAAACACCTTTAGCTTGACCTGTAGCTGTTAGTCCTCAACGTTATTAGTTCTGACCGGCCGATCCAGCCGATACTAGTTGTAAAGTGATGCGCGAAAGAGCCGTCATCTACCTTTGCTGTTTCATTTATTGCTTCATAACTGCTCTGTGCGTTAGTGGCCAATCAGTGCAGAGTGTTTCGATGTTTCGCGCCAACCATCAGCGCACTGGTGTGTACGACACACCAGGACCAAAAAACTATACAGAGGTGCGGTGGAAGTTTTCCGGCAGTGGAGAGATCGTAGCGACTCCCGTGCTTGCTTCGGGCATCGTGTATGCCGCCACACATGGCGGGTTTATGTATGCCCTCGACATGCGGACGGGTCGCGAAGTGCGAAGCGCATTTCAGGACAGGAATCGATATTCTCTTCTCTCATCACCCATCATCTCCGGTGACGGTATCTACTTTATTAATCAGCAAGGCTACGGCTATGGCTTTGACCTCAGCTCCGGAAACTCCAAATTCGGATACGAGATTGTCACAAACAATAAGCTTCCAAAACGTTTCGAAATAGGGAAGCCAAAAGACGACAGATTTATTCTCTCTTCACCGATAATAGAGGCAGGAGTTCTTTTTGTCGGCAGTAGTGATGGCCGGTTATACGCGATCGATACTGTAACCGGGAAGGAGCGATGGAGCTTTCGGACGGAGGCCGCGATTCTGTCTTCGCCTGCGATTGCGGATGGGACCATCTTCTTTGGGAGCAATGATTCATACGTGTATGCGATTGACGCAGCAACGGGACGTCAGAAATGGCAGTTCGTGACGCGCGATGCCATCATGTCTTCACCTGCAGTTGCGAATGGCACTGTCTACATTGCGAGTGCGGATTCTTATCTTTATGCCATTGATACACGTGCTGAGAAAGAACAGTGGCGGTTCAAGACAAACAATCGAATAACTTCGTCGCCCGCCGCTTACAAGGATCTTGTTTATATCGCTAGTTTCGATCGCTATCTCTACGCGGTAGACGCCGGTACAGGGAAAGAAAGATGGAAAGTGCCGGTCCATGCTTGTGTTCTGTGCTCACCTGCTATTTCCGATGGGGTCGTCTACATTGGAGGAGGCAACATCCTCTTTGCATTTGACGCTGCTACTGGAGATCAAAAGTGGAAGTTTGTCGCGACCAGTGTGATCTCCTCTTCGGCAGTGGTTGCTGACGGGGCCGTCTTTTTCGGCACTGAGGACGGCACGGTCTACGCGATTCAATAATCAGAGGTTCAACGGGAGAGTTAATGTGAAACGAGCTTGTCTTGTTTTGTTGTGTGTTCTTGGATCCGTTTTTTCGTTTGGCGTTAAAGGCCAATCGACTACAGAGGCTCCACTCCCGATCAGCAGAGAAGGAAAGTGGGGGTATGTTGACAGTCAATGGAAAAGGTCAATTCTGTTCGAGTTCGATTTTGCGGGGCCCTTTCGTGAAGGATTGGCCTACGTCAGGATCGGCCAGAAATGGGGATATATTGATGTCAACGGTAAACAGATTATTCCGGCTCAGTTTGACGATGCCGGTTCCTTTTCTCAAGGTCTAGCCCCTTTTAAAACAGCGGGGAAATGGGGATACCTGGATAAGAACGGGAAGATTGCGATTGAACCCCAATTCGAATTTGGTAGTACCTTCGCGGACGATCGCGCTGCCGTACAGGTAAATGGCAAACGCGGTTATATCGATAGAACAGGGAAGCTCGTAATTCCGGCACGATTCGATGACGCAGGAGTTTTTACATCCGGAATCGCGGTTGTGCGAGAACATGATGTGTGGGAGTTTATTGACAAAGATGGCTCAGTAGTGCGCGGAACTACCACCGACTCACCTTCCTTCTACCGCACTTTCTTTTCAGGAGTACTCACTCCAGTCCTGCTCTATGGAAAGACTGGTTACATCGACGACGCCGGCGAACTTGTAATTAAGCCACAGTTTGATAACGCGGGAATATTTTCCGAAGGTCTGGCGGCGGTAAGAATTGGCGATAAGTGGGGGTATATAAACAATACCGGTGCGTTAGTAATCGAGCCAGGGTATGAAGGAGCTGGACCCTTCGGAAATGGGCTCGGTCCGGTGAAGTTGAATGGGAAATGGGGATACGTCAACAAGTCAGGAGCGATTGTCATTGAACCAGCCTTCAGCGCGGCGCGGCCTTTTTATCAGGGCAGTGCGGCAGTCAAGGTGCAATCGAAATGGGGTTATATAGATCTAAAAGGAACAGAAATAATAACTCCTCAGTTCGAAGAAACAGGATTTTTTGGAGAAGGTCTCGTCCCGATAAAGCTGCTTGGCAAATGGGGATTTAGTGATCGAGCCGGAAAAGTCGTCATAAAAGAGAAATTTAATTTGGCGGGAACCTTCTCTGAGGGATTGGCACAGGTTAGAAATGAAGATCAAAAAGTTGGATACATAAATAAAAGCGGCGAATTAGCGATTGGCTTTCAGTTCGACGAGGCTACGCCATTTTCTGAAGGTCTGGCCGCTGTTAAGCAGGGAGATAAGTGGGGGTACATAGACCGGACCGGCAAAATGGTGATACCACCGCGCTTCAGTACCGCAACTCAGTTCTACCAGAGCCAGGCCAAGGTCGCATTCGAAGACACATCGCTGTACATAAACACAAGCGGTACGAAAATTCGTCAGTCATCGAATACGCAGACGTTTCCTGAGATTGATAGACGGGTTATGACCGTTGAGGGCAACTTTGTCGGTAGTGCGCCGGCGCTCGGCACTGTTCAGGTGGAGTTGTTTCTCGAGTCAACGCCGCAGGGCGCCAGAGTATATCTTGTCCCGTTACTTTTCTGGGAAGACAACGGAGAAGAGGCTTTGATGAAGGACGAGAATCGTCTCAAAGATTTTCGTGTCTCCGAAGGAGCAACAAACCAGAAGACCTTTCAAAAACAGGCAGTCTTCTGGGCCGTTTTTTACCGCGAGGGTAAGAAGGCCGCACTTAAATGTGAAGTCAATGAGATTAAGAAAGAGAATAAGTGTGCAGTGACGAAAGGTGACTGGAAATGAAGGCCCTATTCGTTTCGGCTGCGGCGGTCTTTGCTGCGGTACCGGGTTTGGGAGTAATTGCAAGTGGCCTGGGAACCCCTCCCGGCACTGAATACCGGTTGCTGTTTGGCGGCGTCATCGAAGGCTTTGGCGCTCTTGCATTGATAATCCTTTGGGTCAACCAAAAAAAACTTCAACGTAAAGCGAAGCGAAGGATCACTCGGGCGGCGATCATTTTGGGGATCGCTTCGTTTGTATTCATCAGTGCCTACGTGATGCTTTTCCGGTACACAGTAGTCACAATTGATAAGGGCCAGGCGTACTACCCAATCTGGCTAACTGGTGATGTTCAGAGAAGGGTCGACAGAGCCGGTAGCAGAGCAGCGGCGATCGACAGGTATGGGCCAGCGCCGGTGAACGAAGATATCGATAAGATGGGAACTACGCCTTTAGCAGTCACATCAATCATATTGCTTCTACTCTACCAGGGAATTTTCACCAGTTTGACTTTAGCCTTTGGTCTTGTCGGATTTCACATGGGTGTACCACTCTTTCGTAATGAGGCTAACCCTCCGCCAACACAGTTGAACCCGGACACCGCCCAAACTTAAAAGGAAACCTTATGCGCATCCTCGCATCTTCAATCTTCGCGCTCGCATTGCTGCTCTTTGTCAGCCATCGAGCGAATGCTCAAATGTTCGAGCCTGGAGAAACCGGCTCTCAGAAGATTGGAACGAATTGTGTTGTGTATCATCTGCGCAAGGACAAGATCTCGAACGACAGCGACATCGGACTCCAGTGTCAGTCGAAGAAAGGTTGGCCTGCCACTTCACATGACGTACCTTTCATCGTCCTGCCGATGATGAGTGCGCTTTACAACGCAGAGCGTGCCTATTGTGGTAGTCCAGGCTGCTCAGCGCCTAACAAAGATGTCAGACTGGTTTTGATTGGCGATCCTTTGCCTAACTTATCAATCACTAGTTCGAAAGCCAAAGCCGGAGAAGATACTGATTCCGTTACTATTCTAATCACCACCACTTTGATTGATTTTGTACTCAGAACGGGCCATCTGGTCCTCAATGATCTACTAGAGGATGCCGAACTCGCACCGCAAGGATTTAATGCATTTCTCAATAACCAGCGATCACTGGGTGGAAAGAGTTGCTCGTTACCAGTGCAGTGGAACAATCTCAGCGTTTCCAAAAAGATCAATGAAGACACCATTTTCAGAATCGCAATGACGAGCTTTCAGATTTTGTTTGCACACGAATTCGCTCATCTCCTTTCAAACCAAACCTGCGGCTACAAAAAGGATCCGAAGCTTTCATCTGATGCGAATACGCTTGGCCTCGAGAAGGCGTGCGACCACATGGCGTTCACGGTTTTGGCTAAACAAAATATGGCTATGCCGCTTTTTTTCACAGCCGCGTTGGTCGCCTGGGAAAACTACATCATTCTCAAGAGACCACAACTGATCAAAGACTTTCCCGGCGGGGAACTCAAGTTCAGGGAAGCATTCCCGAGTTTACAATTCAGGGAGCGGGCCGGGTCGTCTGTGAGCGAGTGGGAGCAGTCGTGTAAGCAGAATCCGAATGTGCCGATGTGTAATGTCTGGCAAGATGCAGTACGTTACGCCAGAAAGCTTATCGCCAGCGCTCCTCCGGCTGCGTGCGTTCCCTAGCCGAGAGTGAGTCTCGGAAAAGGCTGTGGTCAATCGCCACTTAACGTCTCTACAAATGAACAGTCCATTTTGTCCAGGTCTCTTTTGAGAAGTGTTTTGGGCCAGCGAAGAGCTGGCATGGTGTCGGCGGTGCTGAACCACGACAGGGTTCCAAGAAACTTCCTGGTCTCTCCAGGAGACAATGTGAATTTGAAAGTGAGGCTATCAATGAATTCCCATTTGCTATAGTCACCACTCTTTGAACCCTTTGGGCTGTGACCAGAGTCGACTCTAACCTGACAACTTATAGCCTTGGAACATGTATTCTCATATTCGAACATCAATCTCACGACAGGAGGTTTGCTGTTTGTGTTCCAATCTATATCACGGTCAGTTTCTTCAAGGCACTCTTTAGCATTGGTAACATCCTGGGAAGCGCCGTCTTTGTGAGTCGACGATGAAACTGCATTCGACCTGCTGGCTGTGTTGACAGCGCAAAGCAGGAAAAAGATTATCGTTGTTAGCAGCTTCGCGCTTTTCATCGAAGATACCGTCCTTACGGAAGTGAGACTTGGTCCATTATACCGGCTTAGGGTCGTTAGACAATCTGTAACCAGTTCAACCGATTCCCAATAAGGAGAAGAAATGAAAACTTCACGCCCCCAAACTACCGTTGTCCCCAACAAACCTGTTAAGACGTTCAGACGTCGTCCCTTAATTGCTCTTTTGCTTCTGGTCACTGTTGTAGCCACACTGGCGATTCCATCAGGCTCGGCGGGTAAACCAAAAACCGTTGGTCTCAAGACCCTGGACATAGAATTGCGTCGTCAGAACACGCCTGTGTGGTGTTGGGCTGCAACAATCGCAATGGTGGTCCAGTACCTGAAAAACCGAAACCTTGAAGACTGCGAAGTCCTGTCGATATATGACCGCGCTTTAGGGGGAAGAGGATTGTGCTGCCAGGGCGCCAGGGAATGTTTAAGAACCGGGCAGACCAGTGAGATGGGAGCTATTCTCGGACGGATATTCGACGTTCATGGACGATATATTCCCAGGGCTCTCTCGTTTGACGAGGTAGTGGCCAATATCGATGCCGATAAGCCGATGATTGCGGGTTTGCAGAAAGGTCCGAGCGGACACGTTGTCGTAATCGCCGGATACGACACCAGCGACAACACTATTAAGGTGCTGGATCCGATGCACGGCGAACATTGGGTGCCGTATAACGTGTTGATTGCAAATTGGCAGCTGGGGATATGGAACCTTTCCTTCGAATTCACCACCGACCGAGATACCGGCGGATCTGGCCTCGAAGAAACTGGATACCAACGATAACCGAAGAGTACTCTCCCTCTTCAACAACGTGGCAGCCGAGTTGCTTATATTCACGATAAGTCGTGGCAGCTATTTTGAAATCGTACAACCAGCAGTTTGGTTTGTAATACGAGGAGGGTGCAGTGTTTCGTATTTCAGTGATTTCGATTCTTTTGTTCTCACTCCTGGCGGGCGCCCGTCTGGCGGGCGCCCAGCAAGACTACATCGATCAACTGATAAAACTGACCGAGTTAAGTGACAATCAACAGTATCGCGAGGCAATCAACGGTTACAAGAAACTCGAGTCACAGCCGGGAGCGCCCGGGTGGCTCAAGGCGGGATCCGAGTATGAGATCGCGGAACTGTACGCGGAACTGAACGAGACTGACAGCGCTATCGCCGCTCTCAATAATGCGGTGCAACTCGGCTTCGACGACTGCCTTACCCCACGCACCAGCAAGCGTCTGGCAACAATCCTGAAGAATCCAAAGGCGACCCAGGTGCTCGCCGGGATGAAGATCACCGAAAGCGACTTCCGTGAACTGGTCTGGTTGAAGTTGGAGGTTGAGCATGCGGAACACGACGCCCGCATGATGATCACTGACAATATCAACCGCGTAGATCAGCAGTCGACCGAGATCCCTCAAGCCCAGGTGCCAACACGGCCGACCCATTCGGCGGGAGTTTTGTACTGGCGTCAGCAGCTACTACTGATCCAAAGAGCGCAAAGAGAGTTTGTGAAGAAGTCGGACGAAGAGCGCATGGTGCATGCGGCGACAATGGGAGTGATTTCGGGGGCATCACAGTCAGCAGTGCTCGAATCCGCTCGTCTGGCGCGCGCGACCGCCGAATCGCGTAAAGCTGAGATCCGCAAGCGTGCTTTCGTTCCGGTGATAACCTCCTCGGATCAGCCAAAGCCGTGTTCCGAGTGGCGGTAAGTCAGCAGTAATATCATTCTCACGATGGCTCACAATCAGCTTAGCCAGATATTCGTGCTCGCCAACGAATTCAAAGAAGGTGATCTAAACGTCGGCGGCACACGCGATGACCATGTGCGCCGAGAAGCACGTGGCGCGCTAGCTGCTTTGTCGCTTGGCGATATTGCTAGAGTCGACTTCGTTGAAGATCAAGTCACCGAGGCTCTTCACCGGTCTTTGGATCCGCAGTTGGCCGGTAAAGTGGCCCACCTCACTGTCGCTGAGCTCAAGCAAATTCTCCTTTCGCCCGAAGGCGCGAGTTGGATCGAGCGTCATCGAAATGGCGTCTCCAGCGAAGCTGTTGCCGCAGTGGTGAAAGTCATGACTAATGAAGAGCTGGGGACGCTGTCCCGCAAACTCTTCAATCCACTGCCGGGAGAGGGAGTTGCTATCGGATCCCCGGGGCATTTCGGCTCGCGCATCCAGCCTAATTCCCCGGGCGATGATGAAACCGAGATATTGCTTTCGATCCTCGAAGGGCTCGCCTACGGTTGCGGCGATGTGATTCTCGGTCTCAATCCTGCCAGCGATGATGTCGACACAATCATTAGGCTCGAGCAGTTGCTGCAGAGTGTAGTCGAGCGACTTCAGTTACCCACGCGATTCTGTGTGCTGTCGGACATCATTAAGCAGACCACTGCGCGCTCCCAAACAAGAGTGGACGCCGGCTTTCAAAGTCTGGCTGGAACCTCGAAGGCGATATTGGGAATGGTGGGGCTCGACGTTGACGGGTTGCTCGCCCTTGCGCCTGGATTTGACGGGCTCTACTTCGAAACTGGTCAGGGTTCGGCAGTCACCAATCAGGCCGCCGAGGATGTTGATATGGTCACGCTCGAAGCGCGGACGTACGGAGTTGCGAGACTCATTCGCCAACGGACAGGAAGTTGGATGATTGTGAATGACGTAGCCGGATTCATCGGACCCGAAGTCTTTCGCACGGGCGAGCAATTGCTACGGGCGTGCCTTGAAGACACAGTGATGGCCAAGCTTCACGGCATAACGATGGGACTCGATGTCTGCGCCACTTTTCATATGGGTATTGGACCAGCCGAATTGCGAACCCTGACAGAAAGCATTGTGGACCAGGCTGCTCCGGCTTATTTGATGGCCGTCGCGGGAAACGCGGATCCGATGCTCGGCTACATGACAACTTCATTTCGTGAACATCCGGCGTTGCGCCGCCGAACTGGGCGCCAGATCACGTCCGCAATGCAGAAGAGATTAATCGAGCTGTCTACGATGACGGAATCCGGTGCGGTATCCGGCAAGAGTGCGGCTGCACTGTATGCGGCCTATCACAAGGCTGGTGGTGACACCCGTTCCCTCGATACGCTCCGCGATGAAGGCGTAAAAAAGACTCGTGCGCTTGCGGAACGAGGGTTCGATCTTGGTTACGGCTGCGATGAAAACTACGGTGACTCGCCCGAAGCGAACGCTCGAATTACGCGAATCTACGCAAATGCGAGGCGCGCACTCTACTCAACCCTTGATGAGGCGGTGCTCTCTGATTCGTCGCCGTCTTACATTCGAGTGCACACAAGATCTTCGCACCGGGATGACTACCTGGCCCATCCGGCAACGGGCGAGCTGATCTCCGGCGAAGATACAGTTCGTATCCAGTCACTCTATCCCGCGCGCCGGCAAGTGCAGATTGTTATTTCGGACGGGCTCAATGCCAACGCGATCAATGAGAATCTACGTTCGGTGCTGCCGGCCTTACGGCGCGAACTTCTCGCGGCCGGACATCACGTTAGCGAGATAGACATAGTTATTGAGAATGGGAGAGTGCGGGCGGGTTACCACATCGGATCACTGCTGGAAGCTGAAATGATCATTCATTTGATAGGTGAGCGACCGGGGACCGGGCTCAATACGCTTTCGGCATACTTAACCTATGGCCTGGACCAGAAGGGCCAGTCGCGCTGGGGATCGGCGGCAGGCTTCGATCACTCGTGGACTACAGCCGTTTGCGGGATTCATCGCCGTGGTAAGACTCCTGAAAGAGCGGTGGCAGAAATAGTGAGATTGGTGGATCGAATGTTCGCGGAACGGTGCTCAGGCGTTGCTCTTCGACGCAGCAAAAGTACTCGAACTAAAACCGAATAAACAATTCATTGACAGCCGAAGATTCCATGCGTAGAGTGCATTCAATTCCGCAACACCCCAACAGTTGCACGAATCAATAGAGTTTCGCAGCCAACCAAAGATCGAGCAGAGGGCGTTCAGTAAGCGTTTGCGAACGAGACACCCGTAACCAAAACATTTTTCCCGACTAGAGACCGCTGGTTATTTCTTGATGACGTTCGCTGTCACGGTGCAGACGTTTGCCTTAGCGGCGATCTATCAAGTTCACAGGGTGTTGTGAAGTAAATCAAAACTAACTGTTCATTGGAGGGAACGATCATGTTTCATAGGCACCGCCTTGCGGTTTTGAGCTTCATTGCCATCATGTTTGTGTTTTCCACTGTACTGCACTCTAAATCTTCGGCAGTCTCGCTTAACGGTCCGCCAGTGGCAGTCGACGACAACTATACCGTTCACAATCAAATGCTGCTGTCACCTATGACAAATGACTATAACCCGGAGGGTGATGGTCTTAGCTTCAATGCCATTGATACTCAGCCACAGCACGGTACGCTGTTCATCTACACGACCGGTTCATACACCTATCGCGCTAATTACGGCTATACAGGTTCAGATAGTTTTACTTATTCGATAAAAGACTCGGCTAATAACCTTGCCACCGCGACCGTTTACATCACTGTCGTAAATCAGGCGCCCGTGGCGGTGACTGACTCCTACACGGTCCATTACCAGTTGTTAATCACTCCTCCTGGAAACGACTACGATCCAGAAGGCGACGGTGTGTCTTTTGACAGCATTGTTACGCAGCCACAGCACGGTACGCTGTTTATCTACACCACGGGTACGTATACGTATCGTGCAACCTATGGTTATGTGGGAGCAGATAGTTTCACATACAAGATCAAAGACGGCCTTGGACTCTATGCGACTGGAACCGTAAACATTAACGTCGTTAACCAGGCCCCGATCGCCGTCCCGGATTTTTATATTAAAACGGGGCCCTTGCTGATAACGCCCACACAGAACGATTTTGATCCTGATCCTGACTCTATCAGTTTTCAAAGCATTATTACTCAACCGCAGCACGGCACGCTTTCTGTCTATACTACCGGAACATATACATATTCGCCGACGGCCGGGTATACCGGATTCGATAGTTTCACTTACAGCATGGTGGACAGTCTTGGAGCTACGGCGCAAGCAACGGTCTATCTCCTGGTTCTTTCACAAGCGCCGCCTCCTGCAGAACCGCCTTACAGTTGCTCGTGTCCCGCAGATCCGGGCGGTTCTTCGGGGTTCGATCCTGAGACTGGCGGACTCCAACAGCAGCCCAGTGGTCCGGCCGGTAGTTCCGGGTCCGCAGCACATGATCCAGTAAACCTCGCCACTGGCCGCGAGAACTACACACCCGAACCAGACCTCTTTATCTACAATCCCACTGGCCCAGCTGTTAATTGGCAGCGCAGTTATATCGGTAATCAGGCTCTTGCAGATCCCTCCGGGTACGGATCGCCTGGTCTATCTCGCGGTTGGGTTCATAGTTACGACCTGAGCATTCAGGGATGGTCAAATAATTGGTGGCCGGTAAAATTGAGTTTTCCCAGCGGCGCGAGCGAGTCGCTAACACCCGTCCTCAGCGGAGGTGCACCTACTGGCGCGTTTACCACTCCTGCGGGCGCACCTTACCGTGTTGAAGGTGTTCCCGGCAGCCCTACCGGTAAATGGCAATCAATTACCGTTACCTGGAAAGACGGTACCAAATGGAAATTTACGTTGAACTCCGGAGATACGTATGCCTTGAGTCAATTGACCAACCGAACGGGTCAGATACTTAGCTTTACCTGGAACAGCAGCCGGCAGTTAACGCAGGTGGCTGATCAGGGCAGCGGCGCCACATTGCTGACCCTCGCATACAGCGGCGGGAAACTCACAAGCGCCACTGACGCCTACGGACGGCAAATCAGTTATGTGTTCTCAACTGTGAGCGGTACGACGCCCAGCATGTTGCAATCAGTTTCGCAGATTGTCACGAGCGGCACTTCAAATCCACCGGCACACTGGACATACACATACGACGTAAACAAAGGTCAGCAACTCAGCACGATTACAGTGCCGAGTCCGACAGGCACCGGCAACAGCACGGCTACGATCAATTACGACTCGATCGGTCGTGTAAGCTCGCTCGTCGACGCCAACGGCAATCAGCGAGTTTACACTTATAACTCCGGCACTACCCTCGTTCAGCTCAAGGATTCCGTCAACAACGTGGCGCTATCCTGGACCCAAAAATTCAATACCAGCCGCCTTGATACAGGCATCACCGACGCGGCCAGTCACAGCACCACCATTGCCTATAACGACACCGCAAATCCCTTTAAACCCACAAGCGTCACTGATCGCAATGGTCACGTGACGAACTACACTTACGACTCGTTTGGCAACGTCCTGACGATTACTACTCCGCGCGTGACGACAACCTATACGTGGTCTTACACAAATTTTCCACTTGGACGATTAACGAGTATTCAGGAGGGAAGCAAGCCGGCAACAACGTTCACTTATTACGAACCCAGTGGTCTGGTTAATACCGTTACGAGTCCCGCGCCGAATAATGGAGGCGGGACCACCACGACGACATACACCTACGACACCCTTGGCAACGTCTTAACTGTCGTTACACCCGGCAACAATGCCGCAACCTCAATCACCACGACGTTGAACTACACCACTGACGGAACCTACTCACAGTCAGCCAAAATCGGTCAGCCACTGACAATCACCGACAATCTCAGCCATGTCACCCATCTGCGGTACGACGCTCAGGGCCGCACTGTTTCAGCCACCGACGCAATCGGAAATGAGACTGATTTCAGTTACAACCTCATCGGCCAGTTGTTGACGACTACTTATCCGGCTACTGGTCAAACCGGCAGCGGCAACAGTCATAGCACGAACGCCTACCTTTATACCGGTGGGCCGCTTACAAGCGTGACTCTTTATGATGAGAGCAACACCCAGGTGCGGCAGGTGACGCGAACCTATGGTCCTGAAGGCGAAGCTCTATCCGTTAGCGGCAGCATCGAGCCGGCCACAAATACCTATGACGCCCTCTATCGATTGAAAACGCTGAAAGACGGCAACAACAACGCGACCACCTATGCCTACAACAGTATCGGGCGCCTCTCGAGTATCACGATGCCGGGAAGCGAGGTGACCCAATTCACTTCCTACGATAATGACGGAAACCTGTTGCAGCGCATCGATGGAAACAACGTCACTACTAATTATGTCTACAACGATTCGGAGAGCCTGTTAACTGACATTCAATATCCGGCCAGCACGAGTCTGAACGTTCATTTCTCTTACGATAGCTACGGCCGACGCTCGGGGATGACAGACGGTACCGGCAGTCAGAGCTATACCTATGGAAACCTCGATGAAATGTTGAGTGCGACAACCACGTACACAGGGTTGTCGGCACAGGCTATCTCGTACTCTTATCACCCCAACGGCAGCCGCGCGAGCATGACGACGCCCGCGGGAACCTTCAGTTATAGCTACGATGCCGCCGGCAGGCCAGCGAGTCTCACGAACCCGTTCAGTGAAACTACGAGTTGGAACTATCAGAACAACAACTGGTTGCAGACGCAGACACTCGCGAACGGCGCCGTCTCGACTTACACATACAACGCGCTGGGCAAAGTCACTCGCTTGCTGAATGAAATCAGCAGCACCACGATTTCTGATTTCAGCGGCATAGGCTACGACGGCGTAGGAAATCGGAGTTCCGTTACGGCCAGCATTCCCGGATTAACAGCGCTGAACGGAACCACCGGTTTTACGTACGACAGCAAGAACCAGCTAACCCAGGAGACCTCCACCCGCAATGGTGGCTTCACTAACAACTTCACTTATGACTCTGCCGGTAACGCCACGAGCTTCAAAGGCGTATCGAAGAGCTACAACTCAAACAACCAGCAGACGGGCACGGGTTTCTCGCACGACGGTAACGGCAACCCGACCACTTACGGCGGTGCAACGCTTACCTTCGATCCTGAAAATCGAATGACAACCTTTGGTACCACGCTGACTGCCTCTTACGCGGGGGACGGCTTGCGAGCCTGGAAACAAAATTCCAGTGCTCGGACCTACTTCCTCTACGATGGGATACTGCCAATTATTGAGGTTGATTCGTCGAGTACAGTGACGGCCACAAATACGTTTGGCGCTCATGGCCTGGTCTCCCGTCGTGAAGGGAATACAAGCGTATTTTATAGCTTCGATTCAGAAGGTAATGTCGCACAGCGCAGTGACGACCAGGGCACGGTGTTGTCGAATCATCTTTTCAGCGCTCATGGTAGCTCTTTGAATGGTGCTTTGAGCGATCCGTTCGGCTATAAAGCCAGGTTTGGATATTACACGGACAACGAGACCGGGTTACAACTGCTGACGCGCCGATACTACGATCCTTCAAGCGGTCGTTTTTTAACGCGAGATCCATTGTCGTATGACGGCGGCATCAATCTTTACGCGTACGTAGGAAATAATTCCACCAACTACGTGGATCCCCTTGGAGAAGATGGGATTCCAGATCCTAAAAATCCTCCATCCGACTGGAAACCATTGGGGCCCGACGTCTGGAGAGATCCAGCCGGCGACACCTGGCATTGGCACCCCGATCCTACGGGTGTGCATGGTGGAGATCATTGGGACATCGGCGGACCAAAAGGGCCTAACGGAGAGAAGGGCAAACAAGAGTGGTGGCCAGTTCGTCCCGGGGGCATTAGAGAACCAAAGCCGGCGGGAAATGCAAGATTTAGTGGGTGCCGCGAAAGGGGACTAAAGAATCCCCTGACACTCCCTAACATTCCTCCGCCGACGCCGCAACAGACTATTGGAATTGGCATAGCAGGAACGGCGATAATCATTATTGTTATGATTGCGCTGATCCCAGTCGGAATTTAAAGATAAGGGCACTATGGAAGGGTGCGAGCATCACCAGGAGGAAGAAATGCACGAACAGTCGGGTGAAGATTTGATTGTCATTAGAGATTGTAAGGAGTATCTACTCTCTCAGCGCGAGTGGAAAGCAACTGCTGACTACGCGCTCTTTCACTTCACTCGAAGCAGAACGCTCAGTGATCCGGAGCTGTTTTCGGACTGCACTTTCGCGGATCTGTTCATTAATCACAAAACCCAGTGGGGAGCGCCGATTCCCAGCACGTTCCAACTCTTTCTTGAGGACATTGTAGGAACCTTGCTTCCCCCTGGGCACAAACTCGTTCTTAACGTCAACGATCTCTACGAAGGTTACTTTGAGCCAAATGAGCTGGTTGAGCGAGTGCTTAAGCCAAACAATCTTTTTTATCTCTTCCTGGAAAAAGAGAACGGAGAAAAACACCCCAGTCTCTTTTTTGAGTGTCCCCTTGAACTATTGAAGACAGTGACCGAGCAGGCGTTCTCGAGTAGCTTAATCGACATAGACGGTTTTGTGATGGCAAAACCAAATGGTGAACTCTTTCAGAGCTGGGTCAATGAGGGCAATACTGATGTAATGTTTCGAGAGCTAGTGAGAGCAGTCCACATGGCTTTCGCCGTTTGGGGGGATCACAACGGGCTCTTCTTCGTAACCGATAAGCTGGATATCTCAGAACTGAGAAGCCTCATCGAGTCATCGGGGGTTGAGAAACAGATAAGACAATACCTGGCGTCTGAAAAGCAGTGATTGTCACGACAATAATATTCTCAGGTCCTCGCCGGTGATGTTTTTTATCATACTATTGTCAGCATTGAGGATGGCGTCGGCTAGCTCTCGTTTGGTTGATTGAAGTTCGAGAACCTTTTCTTCCACTGTATCGCGCGTTATGAGTCGATAGGCGAAGACGCGATTTGTTTGGCCGATGCGGTGCGCGCGATCGATGGCTTGCGCTTCGACCGCGGGGTTCCACCAGGGATCGAGCAGGAAAACGTATTCAGCCGCAGTTAAATTAAGGCCCTGACCGCCGGCTTTCAAACTAATTAGAAATAGTTTGCAGTTTGGATCGCGTTGAAATCTTTCAACCGCAACTCCGCGATTGCGTGTCTTGCCGTCGAGATATTCGTACGTCACTCCCTGATGGTCCAGTTGTCTGCGGACGATGGAAAGAAAGCTGGTGAACTGCGAAAACACAATTGCTTTGTGTCCCTCTTCAGTTACCTCGCTCAAACGCGGCAAGAGCACGTCTAGTTTTGCGTTTGGAGTGGCATCATCAATTGGGCCGGCGACCAATGCCGGATGGCAAGCAGTTTGGCGTAAACGCAGCAGCGCCTCGAGAATCTGAATCTTCGACTTATTGATGCCCTGGCGCGAGACTTTCTCCAATAGTGATTGGCGATAATAATCGCGCAGCTCTTCGTACTGCCGGCGCTGCCGTTCATCCATTTCACAATAGATCGTTTGCTCGAGTTTTTCGGGAAGTTCTTTTGCGACTTGCTGTTTGGTGCGCCGCAAAATAAACGGGCGCAACGCGCGCGACAACATGACGCGCGAATCCTCGTCTGGTTTCTGTGTCCCATTTGTCGAAGATTGAAATACCGACGCTGAACCAAGCATTCCCGGATTCAAGAACTCAAACAAGCTCCACAATTCGCCGAGATGATTTTCGATTGGTGTTCCGCTCAGTGCGAGACGCTGTCTACTCTTCAAGAGTCGCGCGGCCTTCGCTGTTTCCGTACCGGCATTTTTAATAGCCTGGGACTCATCGAGAATCACAAAATCAAATTCGATATCGTCGAAATGGATCACGTCGCGCCGCAGCGTTCCGTAGGTGGTAAGGATTAAATCGTATTTTTTGAAGTGGGCATTTCCTTTGATTCGCTCGCTGCCGGTGTGAGTTAAGACCCGCAACTTCGGAGTGAATCGCGCTGCTTCCTGTTGCCAGTTAAAGATAAGTGACCTTGGAACCACTACCAGTGAAGGTCGAGAGTCTTGCTTGCGTCGCGATTCCAGTAGCGCCAGTACTTGAACTGTCTTGCCTAATCCCATGTCGTCCGCAAGACAGCCGCCAAATCTGAATCGCTGGAGAAACTCAAACCAGCCCAGGCCCTCTCGCTGATAACCTCGAAGTTGGCCTACAAATCCGCGTGGCGCCGCGACGGGTTTGATTCCATCGAAGTTTTGCCATTCCTTGCGAACACGCGCGAACGTTTCATCGCAGGTGATTTCCGGCCGTGCGGCGAGTAAGGCATCGAGCACTCCGGCCTGCGTTTGTTGAAAGCGCAGGTGGTCCTCTTCGGCTACACCGAAAGACGCGAGCAGACCGTATTGTTGAAGCCACTCTTCCGGTAGCACGCCAAAACTCCCATCGCCTAGTGCGATCACCTTCTGGCCCCGCCGCAAGGCTGTGAGCAAATGCGGAAGTTTCACTTCGAGGCCCTCGCCAAAGTTCAGCGAACCATGCAATTCAAACCAGTCAATCCCCGAACTTACCGACAGGCTCGAAGAAGCCGGGTTTCGATAGAGTTTTCCTTCCGCTTCGACGCGCCACCCATTTGCCAGCAGGCTGGTTACCGCACGCGGCAAGTTGCGTGGCGTTATCCGAAACGTCTCTGAGTACTGGGATCTTCTTTTTATGCTTAACGTATTGAGGAGTGTTAATGCGGTTTTTTCCGACTCCTGATCTCGTTCGATGTACCGGTTTCGATTACGATCGTAAAGACCACCACGCTTATCGAAGTAGTCGATTTCAGTGCCTTCATAATCAAAACAGAGCTTTGCTTCCAGTTCAGTCTGGTAGGGAGCATATGTCGACTTACGCACAATAAGGCGAGGCTGAGGCGGAAAACTAACGCGCTCGAACTGCAACTCTGGCGGCACTTCCAGATTCGGAATGGATGGCAGGCCCAAAAGGTGTGCAATGAGTTGTCGCGATTCACTTGCCGGAATTCTTAGTTCACCGGAAGCGTGTAGAGCTCTAATCCATGCGAGGGCACCGTGTGAAGCGAAACGTGCAATCTTGAAATCTGGTCCAATAACGACCGCTTCGGTTATCAATGGCGCAGCGAAAAACTCGATCTCGTCGAACCCATTTCGCAAAACGAGGGTAAGCGCATACTGATTTCCTGTAGGCTTTACGACTAACCAGAATTGCCAGGTGGCAGAATCGTCCCACTCAAGCTGCTTGAGTTCGGCATCTTTGGCTTCAGGACGAAACATGCATCGTCCGGTGGCGCACATCCTGGTTAGTAATAGAGGCTGAATCGTATTAGCGAGGACGAATGGGTTGGGAAGATCGAAAACGCCATAACTATAGCTGGACCAATAAGCCTCTCTACCACCCAGCAGCAGTGAAAGGATTTCCCTATCCCTCGGATCGTGGAGTTGACCAATCTGATTCTGCTGAATGCGCGCTTTTTTTATTTTGCCCCATTCACCTTTCCTGTTACGTTCACGAAAAGCAATCTCGACATTGAGCAATCCTGACGTGCGCGATCCCTGTGGGTCGACGATATAGTAAAGCTCACGATTATCAGGCCAGGGATTGCGCTCCGCTGGCAGCGCATTGTTGATTGAGTTTGTAATTACGGTGAGCTGTTGTTGCCAGAGCGGTTGCGGTTCGGGCGTCGCTTCGTCCTTTTGCAGGAGTTGCAACGCGTCAAGCGCTTCGTCGTCGTAAACAAGTCTGAGTGGGCCGCGCAGATCTACCTCAGCGAGATAGTTCGTGCTGTCGGCTGCCAACATTGTCGCCCAGATGTGTTTACAGTCTTCACCGTCGGCGAAGTACGGGCAGGTACAAGCAACGTCTAGTGAGTCCAGGGTAAGTGAGAGTTCCACAAAATAATCGAGCCTACCCTTCACCTGAGCCATCACGTAAGAGTCAAAATGTTCGAGAATCTTGACCGCGCCCGCACGAAAGTAGGCAAAGCCTCGGTCGCGGATCTTTGGATTGAATTGGGATGCAAATCTGCTCTTGAGTGACATCGATCAAAGCAAATGGTAGCCGCTGAAGAACTCGTTGTCACTCGCCAATTCACGACACGAGGCCGTGCAGCAGCACGAGAAGCAACGCCCACGCGACGAAGGCGGCGAGACCCAACGCCCGGGGCCGCGGCAGGCGTATCGGAGTAAGCATGGCTACGGCGCAGCAGATCAGAATCAAGGCCGCAGCAAGCGCGTGTGGCGACCAGAGGAGTGATGTCGAGATCACCAACGCGCAGAATGGCGCCGGCAGGCCGATGAACCAGGGCCCGTTGTCGTGCGTGAGGTTGTAATAGCCGAGCCTGCTGATTGCCGCGAAGGTGTAGAGAAACGCGCAGCTCCACCAGCCGAGAGCGGCGACCACTGTTGCTGGTGTGCTGTCTGACGCGAGCACGATCACGGGAACGAAGCCGCACGTTACCGCATCGGTGAGGCTGTCGAGTTGCACTCCAAACGCTGACTGGAAGCCTGTGCGATCAAACAGGCGAG
>Ga0105247_10000233_pt1 | contig 52855 bp, 53 predicted proteins | sample KBSS24metaG_FD_81519 | JGI IMG/M metagenome (GOLD analysis project Ga0105247, IMG submission 81519) | Switchgrass rhizosphere microbial communities from Kellogg Biological Station, Michigan, USA - KBS S2-4 metaG | ecosystem: Host-associated > Plants > Roots > Rhizosphere > Soil | place... | reverse complement strand
CCGAAAGTCGCCCCTGTGTGCACACCGGCGTGTCGCGTCGTCACGAGCATCTATACTTTGCGGCTGAAACGTTGGCGCCTGTGAGCGCCGGCTTTCAATTGCATGGCCCGCGTGTCAATTCACGCGAATCAATCGTTCCTGACAACCACAACAAGTTCGCGATTGCCGTTACCCGTGCCCGCGTCGATTCCCCGAGCTTTCTTTTCCTTATCCCTCCAGTTTGTGAGTCATTTGCATCAGTTGGTGGTGAGCCGTTTGCGCCGATTTTCACCGCAAAGCTGCCTCATGTCGGCAAAGCGCTGCAAAATCCAGCAGTTACAGTGCCGAGAACGTGTCTACTGAGAACAAAGTGTACGCCCTTCAAATGAAATTACCATGTAGTATTTAACGGACATCGACATTTGATTAGCGCCATTCTGGCTGAATAAAGGCGTCAGCGTGCCAGTCGAATGGTGAAGCGGGCGCCACTGTCGCCGGGCAGGCTGCTCGCGGTGGCCGCGCCACGATGGAATTCGGCGATCAAACGAACTATGTAAAGTCCGAGCCCGAAGTGGGGGCGGCTGTCCGAATCCGCGGGGACGCCCGGCGCGGCCGCCCGTGACTGCCACAGGGATTCGAACAGGTGGCCGCTGGTTTCCGCCGAGAGTGGCGGACCGGGGTTGTCGACCTCCACCGCCGCCGCCTGCGGCTCGAGCCGCACCCGCAGCATGATCGTCGCACCCTCCGGGCTGAAATCCACTGCGTTATCAACCAGCTTGTCGAGCATTTGGACAACCAGGTCCGGTGCTCCCTCGATCTCGACTGCCTCCTCGGGAGCCTCCGTTGCAAAGGCTCGCTGCGGGAAAGCGATGCGGTAGGAATCGGCAGCGGACTGCACTACAGGGACCAGGTCGAAGCGCATGCGCTCCGCGTTGCTGATGGCCTCTTCCACGCGAGTCGCCGCGCCCATGGCTATCAGGATCGCATTCAGGCGCTCACTGCCCTGGCGGGCCCTCTTGAGATAGACGCCCGCCGCGGAGGTCACTCCCTCGGACTCCATGTTCTCGAGTGACGAGCGGACTATGGTGAGCGGCGTGCGAATCTCATGAGCGAGCTTGCCCGCAAGGGTGCGCAGGTAGCTCGTGTACTCGTTCAGGCGATGCAGAAGTGTCGAGAATCCGCGGGCCACATCGCCGAGCTCATCGGACGCGTCGGTTTCAGGAAACGTGGTCACCAGGCCCTCCCGGGTCAGGGCTGACTCACTCGCGGCGCGCAGCCGCGACAGCCGCACAGCGAGCCACGCCGCGAATATGAAGGTCGCGACGACCAGGATGGCGCTGATGACCAGCGTCAGATTCAACATGTGGGTCAGGGCACGGTCGCGCAAGATGAGCCAGCGATCCTCGGTCTGCGCCACCTGCAGCGTGCCGATGATCTGTTTGTGCTCGCGGTCGTAGATATCGGCTGCGGAGTCGATGACTCGCCGCGTGCCGGGGCGATCGACGAAGCGGCGGTAGAACTGAGCCAGGATTCCGCGCTCCGGTCCGAGCACCGCGGCTTCGGACAAGGCATCCACCTGGGCGAGCAACCGGCCTTCCGGCGCTGCTACCGACAATCGCAGGCCCGGCTGCCTGAATTGTTTCAGATAAGTCGTGAGCTCCGGCGAGGCCACGATCAAGCGGCCGACGGTGTGCAGATCATCACTGCGCAAGGTCCCGTAGCTCACGGGATCGGCGCCGCGTTGACCACGGTCATCGATCAACACGCCGAAGCGCTCGCCCAACATCGAGAGGGGGATTCGCAGCTCCAGCTGGTACCCGCGCGGAGTCGATTGCAGGGCACCGACGATGCGTGGTTCGTTTACCGCAGTGAGCTGGCCATACTCGCCTGTCTCGATGCGGCGGGCGGTGACGGAGCCGGGGCCCGTTGCGCCGATGAATACCTGGTGTTCGCGGCCATCCTGGTCCTCGAAGCCAATCCAGATGCGGTCACCGAACGTGTTTGGATCCAGGGGACTCGCACCGGGCGTGTCGAAGACGAGATGCTCATCGTTCACATCGAGCATCACGTAGAGCATCCGCTCGAACACGCCCGTCAGGATGCCGAACTTGTGTTGCCCGGTGGCACCCGTAGGCCCTGCGGGATTGCGGGCAAAATAGTAGCGCCAGGCCGCCTTGCTCTGCGGCCACTCCTCCACATACCCGTCGAGAAATGGTTGTGCGGCGAGCAGGATCGGGCGCAGGTCGTAGGGAGTCGGTTTAGGCTCGCTGGGGCGTGCTGTGGTGTTGTCATCCGCGGTTTCGGACTCGCCGGCGTCCTCGAGGTGAGCTGGCTTCCGGTAGAGAAGGTCGACTCGGCCTTGCAGGGAAGAGGCGATCGTTTGCGCCACGGACAGCAGGGAGTTTTGTTCGCCTTCGCGCAGTGCGGATTCCATTTCGCGCGCGTAACGGCAGCCGCCCCAAGGCAGAACGAGCGTGGCGAGGCCAAGCAGCAGGAGTTTGAGTCGAATGGACATTGCGGCGCGGGGTTGAACCGCTGCTCGGTGCTCTAGGTGCTCAATCGACCCATCTGTAGCCCATGCCGTAGACGGTCTGTACTGCGTCGAATTTCGGATCGATGCTCTGGAATTTGCGGCGAATGCGTTTGACGTGCGAAGTGATGGTGTTGTCATCCAGCACGACGTTGGCCGCGTCCATGAGTTGTTGGCGATTCTTGACGTGGCCGGGGTGGTGGGCCAGGGCGTAGACGATCCAGAACTCGGTGAGTGACAGCAGGACGACCTGGCCCTCCCATTCCACTTGCATTCGTTCCGCGTCCAGGGTGAGTGGCCCGCGCCGCACGATCTGCGCGGCTTCCGTAGGACGCCGCAATGCGTCGACACGGCGGAACAGGGCGTTCACGCGGGCGATGAGGTGCGCGAGGCTCAGGTCCTTTGTCAGAAAATCGTCGGCGCCGAGCCTCAGTCCGGAAACGGCGTCGAGCTCGCTGTCGCGGGCGGTGAGGAAAATGATCGGCAGCTCGGGTGAGAGGGCGCGGAGCTGACGGCACAATTCGAAACCGCCTTCAGGCTCTTCCTCGAGAGAGATGTCGATGACGGCGAGGTCAGGCAGGCGGGATGCGAAGGCAGTCATCGCCTGGGAGCGGTTGGCGTAGGTCCGTACTACGTAGCCTTCGCGCGCGAAAGCGGCTGCGTAGTTGTCACGGATTGCGGGCTCGTCTTCGACGATGGCGACCATGCGTTTCATGATCATAGGCTACAGGCTGGAGGCCCCGGGTTAAAGGCACCCTGCCGCTGTGCCACTTTTCGTCATAATTCATGGGCACGGCGACACTTTTGCGTCCCGGGAAGCGCTCCGGCGAGCAGCGTAATAGCTCCATCGATGGGATGGAGATCGCAACATGAATGCGCTGGGACTGACTGCGAAGGAGCGAGTCTTCAACGTGTTGGGATTGCTGGTGCTGTTGGCGCTGGCGATTGTCTGAAGGCGTTGGCTCAGAAAGCGTTGACGCCGGTGAGCTCGCGGCCGATGGTGAGTTGATGGATGGTCTCGGTGCCTTCGTAGGTGATGACGCTTTCCAGATTGAGCATGTGGCGGATGGGGACGTACTCCGCACTGATACCGGCGCCGCCGAGCAGGTCGCGGGCATCGCGGGCGATGTCCAGGGCGATGCGGCAGTTGTTCCACTTGGCCAGCGACACGTGGGCGGGGGTCATAGTGCCGGCCTCCTTGAGGCGCCCTAGCTGCAGGGCGAGCAATTGGGCGGCGGTGATCTGGCGGGCCATCTCGGCCAGGCGAATCTGCACGGCCTGGTTGTGGGCGAGGGTGCGTCCAAAGAGCACCCGCTCGGCGGTGTAGTCCAGCAGCTGCGCCAGGCAGGCCTGGGCAGCCCCGATGACGCCCCAGGCGATGCCGTAGCGGGCCTGGGTAAGACAGGACAGCGGACCCTTCAGGCCGAGCACCCCGGGAAGCACGTTCTGCTCGGGCACGATCACGTTGTCGAAGAACAGGGCGGCGGTGACCGAGGCGCGCAAGGAGAACTTGCGCTCGATCTCGGGGGTGTCAAACCCCGGTGTGCCGCGCTCTACCAGAAAGCCGCGGATGCCTTCCTCAGTCATGGCCCACACGATCGCCAGGCCCGCGATGGCCCCGTTGGTGATCCACATCTTGGAGCCATTGAGCACCCAGTCCGTGCCGCGGCGCTTGGCGTGGGTCTTCATGTTCGCCGGGTCCGAGCCGCCGTGCGGCTCGGTGAGCCCGAAGCAGCCGATCAATTCCCCGCGGGCCATGCGCGGCAGGTAGCGCTGTTTCTGCTCCTCGGAGCCGAAGGCGTAGATCGGATACATGCACAGGGAGGACTGCACGGACACGAAGCTGCGGATGCCCGAGTCCCCGCGCTCGAGCTGCTGGCAGATCAGCCCATAGGCGATGCTGTTGAGGCCGGCGCACTCATAGCCGTGGATGGAGGAGCCCAGCAGGCCCAGGGCGGCCAGCTCGGGTACGAGCTCCTTGGGGAAGCGGTGCTCCTCGAAGCATCGTTGGATGATCGGCAGCACCTTCTCGTCCACCAGCCGGGCCACCGAGTCCTGCACCATGCGCTCCTCGTCGGTGAGCGCGCTGCGGACGTCGAACAGGTCCAGGGGGTCGAGCTTGGAGATTTTGGCCATGGTTTGAGGCTCCGGGGGCGAGCCGCACATGATAAACCATGGCTAGTGTCGGACGATGATCGCCACTTTGCCTACCGTGCGGGCCGTCTCCACCTGCCGGTGCCCCTCTGCGACGTCGGCCAGGGCGAAGCGGTGGCTGACGTGCGGCCGCAGCAACCCGCTGTCAACCAGGTTGGCGATGGAGGAGAGGATGTTTCCTGGCCGCTCCGGCTCGATCTCATGAGCTGTAGGGACGCCCATGAACTCGTAGTGGATAGTCACGTTCCGATAAAGCAGTCCCCGGCCACGCTCGCCGGTGTTGGATCCTAGAATCGTGACGACCTGAGCGTTGACAGCTGCGCAATCCAGGCTCTGCAGGAAGGTATCGCCGCCGACCGTATCTATAACAACCGGTACACCGCGTCCCGCGGTGAGTGCCTGAACACGCTTGCCGACATCCTCCGCCCGGTAGTCGATCACTTCATCCGCATGCAACACATCGCGGCAGAATGCAAGCGACTCTCCTCGGCCTGCAGTTGTAATCACTCGGCAACCATGCAGCCTCGCCAGTTGAACGGCGATGTGGCCAACACCACCTGCTCCGGCGTGTATCAGCACCGTCTGGCCAGGTTGAATTCGGGCACGCAGGTGCAGCGCCTCCCACGCGGTCTGGCTCACCAGCGGTAGGGATGCGGCAGTCGCGTGATCAACATTCGCGGGCTTGCGGGCCGCGCTACGGGCATCTACCGCGACGTACTCGGCGTTGGCGCCATTTCGAAACAGATTGGGTGTGGCGAAAATTTCATCGCCAGCCTTCCATTGTGTGACGCGTGAGCCGCACCGAACTACGACGCCGCTCACGTCGAAGCCGAGGATGAGGGGTAGTGTGCGTTGTGCGCTGCTGTTCTGTCTCACCTTGGTATCCACAGGATTGACAGAGGTGGCATGTGCTTCGACGAGGATGTCCGTGTCGCGGATTTGCGGCTCGGGACGTTCCTCTAGTTTCAGGACTTCGGGTCCGCCATATTCATGAATTACCACTGCCCGCATGGGTGTGCTCCGTCGTATGCTCCGCGCCTCGATCGAGACTCTCGCATAGGAAACGCCGCGCGTGAAGATTCCCGAAATACTGATTGTCGAGACCATCCATCAACCCGGCAGCCTTGCGAGTGTGCTGCTCGTAATCGCCGAGGCGGGTCTGGCCATCGAGCATTTGACCGCGTTGCGCCGCGACCAAGGCAGGACGTTGTGGGAAATCACCCTGGAGATGGACGAGGAAGCGGACCGCAGCCTTTATGATCGCATCGACCAGCTGCCCAATGCGCGTTTCGTCGGTAAGTCCGACCGCGTGTTCAACCGACATCGTGGTGGCAAGATCAAGACGGTAGCGAGTCTGCCCATCAACACGCTGCAGGTCCTGCGGGATATCTACACTCCGGGCGTGGCCCGGGTGTGTCTTGCCATCAAGCAAGACCCGCAGGCCGCTCACGACTTCACCAATCTTGACAATACGGTGGCCATTGTCACCAACGGCACTGCGGTGTTGGGGCTGGGCAACATCGGGCCACTGGCCGGGCTGCCCGTAATGGAAGGCAAAGCCGCATTGTTTGCGGACCTCGTCGGCATCAGTGGGGTGCCCATCCTTCTGACCGAGACACAGCCGGATCGCGTCGTGGACATGATTGCGTCCATGGAGTTGTCATTCGGCGCAATTCAACTTGAAGACATCGCCGCGCCCGAATGCTTCGAGATCGAGCAGCGGCTACGTGAGCGGATCGCGAAGCCGGTGCTGCACGATGACCAACACGGCACTGCCGTGGTAGCACTAGCGGCCCTGACGAACGCTGCGCGGCAGGCGGGGCGAAGTCTGCGCGACAGTGTCGTCGGCCAGATAGGGCTTGGCGCGGCGGGGACGGGTATCGTGCGGCTGCTGCGCGCCTACGGTGTTGAGCGTGTGCTCGGTGCTGATCGCAGCCAGGATGCGGTCGCACGCCTGGTCTCGATGGGTGGGGAAGGCGCCTCGCTCGAGGAGATCATGGCCCGGGCGGATATAGTCATTGCGACCACGGGCGTCAAAGGGTTGATCAAACCTGAGTGGGTGCGGCCCGGGCAGGTGATTCTTGCGTTGTCGAATCCAGATCCGGAGATCGAGCCGCTGATCGCGCGCGAGCGTGGTGCCGCCTTCGCGGCCGATGGGAAGGGAATCAACAACGTGCTGGCGTTTCCGGGCTTGTTCAAGGGAGCGCTGGCGGCGCGGGTGACTGGTTTTTCAGATGCGATGTTGATGGCCGCGGCTGAGGCGATTGCGCAGCTTGCCCGCGGCGATGAGTTGGTACCTGACCCGTTGGATAAGAATGTGCATGAGCGGGTTGCGGCGGCGGTGCGCGAGGCGGCCGCGGAACCGATGATGGTTTTCCAGTAGGCCCAGGTACGGTCACTAGTACGTCAGGCCGAGTCGCCGGTAGGCGGCGGCCAGCAGCCACAGGGGGCCGATGAGCAGGAATTGGACATCCTTGAAGAAGGACGGGCGCTTGCCTTCGATCGCATGGCCGATGAATTGGCCGATCCAGGCCACGACAAATATCGTGACCGAGGTCAGCCACAACGGCCAGGGAAGCGCCGCGAGCCACTTTGTCACGCACAGCACCAGTATGAAGGCAACCAACATGCCGGCGGCAAGAGCCGGTGACAGTGCGAGGTAATACAGCAGCACGGCGCCGACCAGGACGCTCGCCCAGTTGAGCCACGGGGATATGCTGGCGAACAGCTCGGGTACTGGCAGCGACCAGAACAGGCCTGACAGGGTCAGCACGATCAGCGGGACGCAGATCCAATGCAGCAATTTGTTGACGGGGTTGCTGTGGCTCGTGCCGTACTCGCCGAGCCAGTTGGTGAGGGTTCGCATGGCGGTGGGCTTCGATTTTCAGCCTTCATGGCCGTGATCACGCTACGCCCAACGATGCGCGGCCGCAAGGCAGCCGCGCATCGACCTTCAGGCTATTGCGGTGTCGAGCTCGGAGTCTCCGCCGTTGACCCCGCACCCTCCACCTTCACATCACCCGGATTACTGATGACAAACATCACGACGCGCCTGTTCTGGGCGCGGCCTGCCGCCGTCTTGTTGCTCGCGGCCGGCTGCGTCTGTCCGTAGCCCTTGGTTACGAGCTGCTCGGAGCTCACGCCGCTGGATACGAGATAGTCGCGTACGGAGTCTGCCCGTCGCTGTGACAACTTCAGGTTGTAGGGGGGCGAGCCGGTGCTGTCGGTATGGCCCTGGATCTCAACCTTGAGCCGCGGATGCTTCTTCAGGCCGTCGGCGATCGAGTCCAATGGCGCGTGAGAAGCGACGGTCAGGGCCGCGGAGTTGTGCTCGAAGTTCACGCCTTCGAGAGTGATCGAGCCTTTCAGCGGGCATCCCTGTGCATCAACCTGCACGCCCGCGGGCGTGTCAGGACATTTGTCGATGTTGTCTGGAACGCCGTCATGATCGCTGTCCGGAGGAGTTGCGGGCGCGGCAGCGGGTGCCGGCGCGGCCTGGCTCACTGGCGGCGGCGGAGGTGGCGGCGGCGGCGGGGGAGCCGGTGGGGCTGGCGTACGGCTCCCGCCGAACGAGTATTGGAATCCGAGCAGGGCGATATAGTCGATCAGGTGATCGCCTTTGCCCGGGTCATCCCACCGCGCTTTGATCTCGGGGCGCAGCGCGAAGGCCTGGGTGCCATCGGCGCTGCGCCACAGGTTGATGTAGGTGCCGACGCCGGCTTGCGTCATCAGCTTGGTTTGATTCGTGAGCGCGTTGCCGGGGACGAGAACGTTACTTTCCGCGCCCACACCAACAGTCAGATAGGGCGAGATGACGCCGGTTCTGTTGAGAATCCCCAACACATCGAGCGAGTAGCCATAAGTGTCCAGATGGCCGGTGCCGCGCCCGTCGTTGACACGCGCGCCGTTGAAATTCAACTCCATGTTGATGAAGGGGCCCATCTCGCGGCCGAGCGCAAGGCCGTACAACCAGTCGTTGTGCCGCAGGTCGCGCTGGTGATCAGGTGAGATGCCACCGACCTGAGGAGTGATGTACCACTCGTCCCCGGGTACCGCAGTTGCGATCGCAGGTAGGACCAGGACGCACAGCAGCGGCGCATGGACCGCTCGAGCTCTCTTCATCGTCCGCACTTTCTCATCTCCTTCGTTTCGCGATGCCTTAGCATCCGTAGGCTAAATACAACGCCAGCATATGTTGCATCGCATTGCATTGAGAACGCTGAGGAAATACGAAAGTTCCCACTGTTGCGGGAATGCCGCAAGCGTGACCGCCGGCGGGACTGCCCGCGCGGCCGGGGGCAAAAGAAAACCCAACACCCTTGCGAGTGTTGGGTTGCAGGAGGAGAGGGGTCAGCCTGGGCTGATCAGCTGCTGATCAGCCAGGCACTCAACGGCTCAGGCGGCGGCAGCGGCTTCGACCATGAAGCCGCGCAGTTTGCCGAGTGCGTTCGATTCGATCTGACGGATACGCTCAGCTGACACACCGTACTTGTCCGCGAGCTCATGCAGCGTGGCCTTGTCGTCGGCCATCCAGCGCTTCTGCAGGATGTCGCGGCTGCGGTCGTCCAAGCGGCCCAGCGCAGTCTGCAACCGATCGGATGAGTTGATTTCCCACTCCGCGTTCTCGACGCTCTCGGCCGGATCGGAGTCCGCTGCCGGCAGATAAGAAGCCGGGCTGTAGACTTCCTCTTCGTCCGATTCAGGCGTCGGGTCGAACGACATGTCGCGCGCAGCGAGACGTTTCTCCATCTCGGTGACTTCGCTCGTGGTCACACCCAGATCGCGGGCTACTGCTGCGGTCTCCTCGGCAGACAGCCACGTCAGGTTCTTCTTCAGCCTGCGCAGGTTGAAGAACAGCTTGCGCTGCGCTTTGGTGGTGGCGATCTTGACCAACCGCCAGTTGCGCAGCACGTACTCATGGATCTCGGCGCGGATCCAGTGGACAGCAAACGATACGAGGCGCACGTTGACCGTCGGGTCGAAGCGCTTGACCGCCTTCATGAGACCAACGTTGCCTTCCTGGATCAGATCACCCATCGGCAGTCCGTAGCCGCTGTAACCACGGGCTATGTGCACGACGAAACGCAAATGAGAAAGTACGAGCTCACGCGCGGCGCCCAGGTCATCCTGGCTCCGAAAGCGTTCGGCCAGCTCTCGTTCCTGATCACGGCTCAGAACGGGAATACGGCTGACCCGGTCCAGATAAGCGTCGAGACTTCCCAGCGGACCGGCCAGAGCCAAGTCACTATGACGGGCGACGATTGCGGTACCTGTGGTCATTGATTCTCCCAAGGTGTGGCCTCAAATATTAGCACTCGGATAAACAGAGTGCTAAATGGGTGAAAAAGTTCCCCTTGGCGCATGGGCACCAGTGTAGACTATCGCCTTGAAGAACAAGAGCTTAGCCGTCAAATCATGAGGGGTAGGGGCTCCTCTCCCGAAGGAGCGAAACGAAGAGCTATCCAATAGGTTCCGGGTAGATTGAGGATGCCGACAAGGAGCCTCCAATGGACCCCCTCGCTCTTGTGCTCTCGCGGATCCAGTTCGGGTTCACGATCAGCGTCCATATCATCTTCCCTGCGTTCTCTATCGGCTCCTCGGCCTTCGTGGCCACCCTGCTGGTGCTATGGCGCCGCACGGGACGCGATCACTATCTCCGCATAGCGCGCTTCTGGACGAAGATTTTTGCCGTTTCGTTTGCCATGGGGGTGGTCTCCGGCATTCCCCTCTCTTACGAGCTCGGCACCAACTGGAGCCGCTACTCCGTGGCCACTGGCAACGTCATAGGACCGCTCATTGGCTACGAAGTTCTCACCGCCTTCTTCCTGGAATCGACCTTTCTGGGAATCATGCTGTTCGGGTGGACGCGGGTGCCGCCCTGGCTACATGTGACCTCGGCAGTTCTGGTGGCACTTGGGACGATGATCTCCGGATTCTGGATCCTGGCGGCGAACAGCTGGATGCAGACGCCTGCCGGACACGTGGTGCAGAACGGGATCGCCTTTCCGGTCGACTGGTTTCACGTGATTTTCAATCCGAGTTTCCCCTACCGCTTCACGCACATGATGACCGCCGCGTATCTGACGACGTCCGTTGTCGTACTGGCGGGCGGCGCTCGTTACCTGCTGCAGGGGAAATTCCAGGAGGAAGCCCGCACCATGCTGAGAATGGGCGTGGGAATGGTGGCGATCCTCGGACCTGCGCAACTGTTCTTCGGCGATCAGCATGGCTTGAACACGCTCGAGCACCAACCCGCGAAAGTCGCGGCCATGGAAGGCCATTGGGAGAACAACGGGCCGGCCGAGCTCGTGCTATTTGGCATTCCTGACCAGGATCGCGAGCTCAACCACGCCGAGATCGCGATCCCGCGGCTGGGTAGCCTGATTCTCACGCACGACCCGAATGGACGATATGCGGGCCTGAAGGATTTCCCGAAAGGGGATCGTCCGCCGGTGCTGCCAGTGTTCTTTGCTTTCCGGATCATGGTTGGAATCGGTGTTCTGTTGATCCTGCTGGGGTTGACGGGTGCGTATCTCTGGAGCCGCGGGAAGCTGTTCACCACGCGCTGGTATCTGCAGGCTGCAACCTACTCGTGGCCTATCGGTTTCGTGGCGATCCTTGCCGGTTGGATCACCACCGAGGTTGGCCGACAGCCGTACGTCGCCTACGGAATCGTGCGTACGGCGCAAGCGCTATCACCGGTCAGCGCGGGCACGGTTGCTACGTCACTCATCGCTTTCCTCCTTGTGTATACGGTCGTCTTCTCTATCGGGATCTACTACATCCGCAGACTCGTGCTGGGTGGCCCGAAACCTGCGGCCGTCGCACACGGGGCGCTGCCTCAAGGCTTGCCGAATCGGCCCTTGTCGTTGGGCGCGCAGCCGCATGAGGCGGCGTCGAGCGAGGCGCGAACGTGAGTCCGGATACTCTGTCCGGCTACGCCTACTGGCTGCCTCTTGTCGCAACGGGGGTCGTGGGTCTTGCCGTGGCGATGTACGTCGTCATGGATGGATTCGATCTGGGCATCGGCATTCTGTTTCCGTTCTACCCGCGCGAAGCGGATCGCGACCAGCTGATGAATTCCGTGGCGCCGTTCTGGGACGGGAACGAGACCTGGCTGGTGCTGGGAGGCGTGTGGCTGCTGGTGGCTTTTCCGCTGGCTTACTCCATCCTCACGCCCGCCTTGTACGTGCCCATCATCGCAATGCTCCTTGCATTGGTGTTTCGCGGTGTTGCATTCGAGTTCAGATGGGTGGCGAAGCCGCATCATCGTAAATGGGATGTCGCGTTCGCGGCCGGCTCGACGGTGGCGGCATTTGCACAGGGAGCCATGGTGGGCGGGATCCTCAACGGCTTCAGGATCGAGGCCGGGCAGTTCGCCGGTGGCCCGCTCGATTGGCTGACTCCATTCAGTGTGATGTGCGGAGTCGGTTTGGTCGTCGGGTACGCGCTGCTGGGGGCGTGCTGGCTGGTCATGAAGACTTCGGGAGATGTTGAAAAGACGGCCCGGCGGTATGCACGCCCGCTGCTGCTCGCGCTGCTGGCGTTCATCGTGCTGATCAGTATCTGGACGCCCTTGCAGTTCGAGCGCGTCGCAGCCCGCTGGTTCAGTGACCGTCACTTGTTATATCTGTCCCCCGTGCCGCTGATCACCGCAGGGTTGGCGATTTCGTGTTGGCGTGGACTGACGGGACGAATTCCAACCATTGCCTTCTACTCGGCCGTCGGGCTGTTCATCATCGCGTTCGCCGGTCTGGCGATCTCAACCTTGCCGTATCTCGTGCTTCCATCCGTTACGTTCTGGGATGCCGCAGCGCCGCCGAAGACTCAGACTTTCATGCTCGTGGGTACTACCGTCCTGGTGCCGTTCGTACTGGGGTACACCGTATTTGTGTACTACACCTTTAGAGGTAAAGTGCACCCGGGAGAGGGGTATCACTAGCTGGCGCTGACTGGGGAGAGTGCTCATGAGCGAGGAAGTGGTCTTTTATTACAACCCGATGTCACGGGCGCGCATCGTGCACTGGATGCTGGAGGAAGTGGGTGAGCCGTATCGGATGGAGCTGGTCAACTTCGACAAGGGCGAACACAAGAAATGGATGTTCTTTGGCGCGGGCTGCGTCGAGCCGGCGCTGATGGATCGCATGATGTCGCGTCCTGCGCCGTCGAGGCCGAGCGCCAATGGCTACGGTTGCTACGAAGACACGGTGAGTACGCTCGAGAAGGCATTGACGCCGGGTCCGTACATTCTCGGTGATCGGTTCAGCGCGGCGGATGTGTATATCGGATCGCAAATCCAATTTGGGTTGATGATGAAGAGTCTGGAGACGAAGCCGGTCTTTGCGGCTTATGCAGCGCGTCTCGAGGAGCGTGCGGCGGCGAAACGGGTCGCGGAGCAGGCGGAGATATTTGTGGCGCAGCTGAAGGCGAGTGCCTGAGGCGCGCGCAGGCGTGTCGCGTGCAGCTCGGGCCGGCATCTTGGCGGTCTCGTGCCACGCGCACTACGCGCGCGGCTCGATCCTGCGTAGGTGGCGCGCGGCCGAAATCCACGCGCCCATCCAACCGAGTACGATCCCCGTCGCGAGCAACACGCTGACGTCGTCGGCCGGCGGTCCTTGCAAAGAGTAGTGACTGCCGTAGAGCTCTGCGAGGGTTGCTATGGGCCGCCCCAGAGCAACCACGGCCGTTTCAACTATTGCCCAGGCCAGCAAAGCACCGGCCAGACCGTACAAAACACCGGTGTAGAGAAATGGCCGGCGCACGAACGAGTTCGAGCCGCCAACCAGCTTGGTTACCTCGATTTCGGCACGCCGATTCAGGATCTCGAGGCGGATGGTGTTGCCAATCACGGCGAGAACTCCGGCACCGAGCAGCACCGAGGCAATTCCGAGCAGGTGCTGCAACACATCGATGATGGCGTTGAATCGCATGACCCATTCAGTGTCAACCTGCACGAGATCCACTTCCGGCCACGCGGTAAAGTAGTGCCGCAGCGACTCAACTGACGCGGTGGTCTGCGCATCGACGCGCGGCTCAACATGCAGGACGTGCGGTAGCGGGTTGTCCTTCAACGCCTCGAGTGCGACGCCAAAACCTGAATACTTGCGGAACTCCTCCATCGCCTTGTCGGCAGGTATGAGCTCCACGCGCGCAACATCCGACCGCGCCCGGGCACTGCGCTCGAGCTGCTGAGCCTTGATGAGCGGGACATCCGTCTTCAGGTAGACGGATAGCTCGATCGCGCTGGAAAACCCTCCCGTCGCCGCTTGCGCGTTGAGGACCAACAGTCTGAGCGCTGTCGGCAGGGCGAGCGCGAGGGCTATGACGAGGACCGTCAGTGCCGTAGAAAATGGATTGCGCGCCAGGCGGCCCAGCGAGCCAAAAAAAGCCTGCATGTGCCGCGCTCCACCCATGCTTATCTGACGGCAATCACACTAGGAAGCGAATCACTCAAGTTGCCGTGGACCTGGCCGTTCTCGATGATCAGCTCGCGTTGACCGAACTCGCGGACGATATGCACGTCGTGCGTGGCAACGATGACTGTGACGCCAACATCCTGAAATCGACGGAACAGCCGCATGATCTCCAGCGCAAGGTCCGGATCGAGGTTGCCGGTAGGCTCGTCGGCGATTAGCAGCGGCGGCTTGCTGACAACGGCGCGCGCTATTCCGACACGCTGCTGCTCTCCAACCGATAGCTCCATCGGCAGCATGCGTTCTTTGCCTAACAGCCCTACCTGATCAAGGGCGGCACGGACGCGCTTGTCGACGTCCTTGAACGGTGTACTGGCCACGACAAGCGGCAGTGCAACGTTGTCGAACACAGGCCTGTCGGCTAGTAGCTTGTGATCTTGGAACACCACTCCAATATGGCGTCGGAACGCGGGCACGTGTCGGGCCCTCAACGTGCTCGTGTTCTTTCCGCCGACGACAACGGTACCCCGCGTTGGACGCTCGAGAAGGGCAATGAGCTTCAGTACGGTGCTTTTGCCAGCACCAGATCGGCCGGTGAGGAACACCATCTCGCCAGTGTGGATCTCGAAGGTGACGTTGGTGAGTGCTTCTCGTCCATTCGGATAGCGCTTGCTCACCCGATCGAAAATGATCATGGTCGGGGGCCTTCGACCAGGGCTGCGGCAAAGGCCTCTGCATCGAACTCGCCGAAGTCTTCGGGTTGTTCACCGATGCCGATGAAGCGGATCGGCAATCCGAGCCTGCGCGCTATCGCGATCACGATGCCGCCCTTCGCGGTGCCATCGAGCTTGGTGAGCACCAGTCCCGTGACGCCGACCGCCTCGTGGAATTGGATCGCCTGCGACAGCGCGTTCTGGCCCTGGTTGGCATCGAGCACGAGCAGGATTTCATGCGGGGCTGATGTGTCCACGCGCTGAATGACGCGTTTGACCTTCTTCAGCTCCTCCATGAGGTGAGACTGGCTGTGCAGGCGGCCTGCCGTGTCGGCCAGGAGAACATCTGTGTGGCGCGACTTTGCGGATTGCATGGCATCGAACACGACGGCGCCCGGATCGGCGCCCGCCTGTTGGGCGGCGAATTCGGATCCGGTGCGCTCGGCCCACACGTTCAATTGCTCTATCGCGGCCGCGCGGAAGGTATCCCCTGCCGCCAGCATGACGCTGTGACCGCCATCGGACAGGCGGCGTGCGAGCTTACCGATGCTGGTCGTTTTTCCAGAGCCGTTGACACCCACGACCAGGATCACGAAGGGCGAATGACGCTCGTCGACACTCAAGGGTTTGGCGCAGGGTGCGAGTATTTCGACGATCGAATCCCGCAGGGCGGCAATGAGGGCGGCGACATCCTGCAGCTCGTTGCGGGCGACACGTTTCTGCAAGCCCGAAAGGATGTGCTCGGTCGCTTCGACGCCCACGTCGGCAGTGAGCAGGCGGCTTTCGAGCTCTTCGAGAATCTGCGCGTCGATCTTGCGGCCGCGAAACAGGTCGGCCAGATCGTAGGTGAGCCACGAGTTTCCGCGGTTGAGCTTCGCGCGCAGGCGCTTGAAAAAACCCTGCTTCTCCTCAGGCTGCCGCTCCCCGGGCTTCGGGCTCACGCCGGGGTCGGGACTGGAATTGGAAGATTTGCGTCTGAACATGCCGCCTATTGTAACGGGCGGCATGCAGGGGAGGGACGCTCAGAGGCTCATGGCTGAATCACGCTGGGATTCAGGATGAGGATGGCGGTTCCCGCAGGGGTTGGCGGGAATCCCGGAAACGACAGCTGCGGGATGGGCGGCACGGGGGCGCCCGTAAAGGTGATCGCTTCGGCCTGCATCTCGGTCGTGGTGGCGAGACTTGCCCGGGGATCGATGATTGAACCGTGATCGCCGACCACGAAGTCAACGTAGGCGCGAAAACCCGCCGGGTTGCTGACTGGACCGGGCAGCGCCGGAGCGGGAATCTGCGCGAGCGCGGCGGCATCGATCAGGCGCCGGGTCGCCGAGTTCGGCACCACCTGGTCCGGCGGGCTCGAGGCGCTACCGGTGATCTGCAGCAAGTGGATCGGGTGCGCAGTGGCCGCGGCCGCTATGTAGTTGAGCGGATCTCCCGCATCCACGATGGTCTGAGCGTCCCGAAAGAATTGCTCGAACAGGGTGGTGCCCTGCACCAGGCCTTGCGCTTCGAGGCCCGCAACGATTCGCGGGCCGAAGGTCGGCGAGTCGCGCAGCAGATAAGGCAGGCCGCCGCCGGGCATCGCCAGTGTGGCGGTACTGACCTCCGTTTTGGATGCGACGCCCAGGAAGACACCGCCGATGATTGCGCCGAGCGAGTGACCGAGATAGTGAATGTTGGCCGGATCGATGTCGCCGGCCGGATCGCCATCGAGGTTCATGTTTGGCAATGACCGTGTCAGCGCGATCAGGTCCGCAGCCCCTTCGCGCAGGTTGTCCCGAGTCGTCAATATGCTCGTCAGGTTGATGAAGCTCGCGCCCGAGGTGTCGATCAGGCCGTCCGGGCCCGGCGCACTCGTCGTGTTGTTCATGACATCCAGATCGAAGGTGCGCTCGATGGAGCCGGTGGCCGGCAATCCCAGCCCCGCGTACAGCGGATTGGCTCCCGCGGCGTACAGCGGCGAAGTTGGATCTGTCAGCCCGTGCAGTGGCAAATCGATGGCCACGACGACAAACCCGCTGTCGGCGAACGAATCCGCGACCGCGAGCATGTCGGTCCGATTGCGGGTGATGCCGTGCTCGAAGATGAGCGCCGGCCATTTGCCGCTGGGTGGCTTCACGCCGCCGCCGGCCGAGTTGGCGTTCGGTACGGTCACCAGCACCGGTACCTGCAGTGTCTCCGTCGGCACCGGCACTGGGTTGAAGCGCGTCAGGAAGCGGCTGCTGGCATCCAGCTGCGAGGGGTTACCCTGCCAGTATCCAGTGAGCGGCGACGTGCGGTTGAGGTAGTAGGGAATGCTCAGGGTGCCAACGTAGAGGGTGGCGTGACCCGACAGCATGGGATTGGCCTTGGCGGTCGTAAGTCCGGTGTTGTGGACCGTGAGTGGTTGTGGGCTGGCCGTTTTCTCGATCACCGCCAGCGTATCCGCGATGGACTCCGTGGAGAAGCTGAACGACAACACCACATCCGCCGGATTGAGGCCTATGGCGTGCGCGATCTGCAGGTGTGCACCCGTCAGCTGACAGATGCCGTGCAGCGAGTTGTCCGTAATCGTCGCGCAGGTTGGCAGTGCCGCCTTGATGTTGGTGTAGTCGGTATCGGCCGTGGCGGGCTTGCCCGCAGCGTCGGTGATGCCGTTGGTCAGCAGAACGAGATAGCCATTGTTGGTCGTTCCCGTGCTGGGCACCAAGGGGTGGGTCGGCCGTATCTCGAGAATCGTGCTGCCCACGCCGCCTTCGGGTCCGACGCCGGTCGTGTAGTCAACCCCAAAGACCAGCGGCCGCACGACGCTGGTCGTCGCCTTGGTGGTGTTGTCGATCATGACCTGCAGCACGACTACTGATTGCGCCGTGAATGAGGCCGGATCGAGTGGTCCGCCAAAGCGTGCGCGAATGACGGCGGTGGTCGAAAAGCCATCGAGGGCGTTGACGGCTACCTGGTTCGGCAGCAGCGCATTCTCTGGCTGGATGTTCAATGTGCCGTCGGTGGAGCCGGAGAAATACAGGTCGGTCGGATACGGCAGGATTCCCTGCAAGGGTTGGAACAGCGCGGCCGTCGAAGCCTGGGGTGTGACGGGGGTTGCACCCGCCGGGTTCCCATTGCCGCTGGCCGTATCCGTGGGCCCGACAGTTCCATGCCCGCCTGAGCACGCGCCAAGAAAGAGCGCGGCTGCAAGGCATGCAGCCATCCTGATTCTGTCCATATTCCCTCGTTGCTCCTTGCCGAATCGCCGCCGGTCGCGAACCCCCTCCGCGCCGTGCTTGTTGTTCTCGTGGAAGACCGGAGCCTGTCGGACAAGCTCCCGGGTAGGGTACGCTTTGCGCAAGAAGGGTGGCAAGCCACCGCCCGGGCGGCACACGGTGACAAATTTCGGTAAATCGGGCAGTGGGCCTCCACCTGCGGCAGGCCGTGCCGCTCGTTCCCGCGTGTTGAGAATAATTGGTGGCTCGTGGCGTGGGCGGCGGCTGCGTTTCCCGCCGCAGGCCGAGATCCGCCCCACGCCGGATCGAATACGCGAGACGCTGTTCAACTGGCTGGGGCCCCGCGTGCCCGGAGCCCGTTGTCTCGACCTGTTTGCTGGCAGTGGTGCGCTGGGGCTCGAAGCGCTGTCGCGCGGCGCGGCGCAGGCGACCTTCGTCGAAAGAGATGCGATAGCGGTCCGAGAGCTGCGCGCTCGCTTGACCGAATGGCGTGCAGTGGGAGCGCAGGTTGAGCATAGCGATGCGCTGCGTTTCCTGGGGGCCGCGGTGCAGCCGTTCGATATCGTTTTCCTCGATCCGCCGTTTGCCTCGACGCTGCTGGCCGAGAGCTGCCGGATGCTGGAAGAGCGCCACTGGCTGGGCGCACATGCGCTGGTTTATATAGAAACCGACGCCCGCACCGGACTGCCGCCGCTGCCGCCGACCTGGACGGTAACCAAGGCAAAGCAGGCGGGGGCGGTGGGGTATCATTTGATAACGACGGGGGTGGGGGTCGAATGAAACGCATCGCGATGTACCCGGGCACGTTCGATCCGATTACGAACGGCCACCACGACTTGGTTCGGCGGGCGGCCAGCATTTTCGATCGCGTGTTCGTCGCGATTGCGGCCAATCCGAACAAGTCGGCCATGTTTCCGCTGGAGGCGCGTGTCGAGCTCGCCCGCCGGGTACTGCACGATCTTCCCAATGTCGAGGTGGTCGGATATTCAGAGCTGACCGTGGAGTTCGCCCGCAAACACAGTGTTTCCGTCGTGATACGCGGCCTGCGCGCCGTCTCGGATTTCGAGTTCGAGTTTCAGCTCGCCAACATGAACCGTCACCTGGCGCGCGAGATCGAGACGGTCTTCCTGACTCCGCAGGAACAGTTCACGTTCATCTCCTCGACCCTGGTGCGGGAAATCGCCGTGTTGGGCGGGAATGTGGCTGAGTTCGTGCACCCGATCGTCGAGGCGGAACTGAAGAAGCATCGGCGCGCGTAGCCCGGCGCGCGTAGTGCGGCGCGTGGTTGGTACCGCGCGCATGGTCCGGGTTGAGGAGACTGCCAGCCGATGAATGCTGAGTTGCCATGCAGACTCGAGGGAGCGTGGGTTCCCATTGCCGCCAGCATCTCAGGGAAGGAGTTGGTCGTTGCCGAGCTGCGCGTGAAGTATCTCGTGCTCGACGGGCACGACTACAGCATCATCGACCGCAGCAACCAGATCGTCGATAGCGGCGAGTACCTGGTGAACGACAATGCCACCCCGCGGACAATCGATATCGTTGGCCGTGACGGACCCAATGCCGGGCGCAGCATGCTCGCCATCTTCGAGCTGAAGGATGACCAGCTCACCGTGTGCTATGACCTGGATGGTCAGCAGCGCCCTGAGAACATGCAGGTGAACGAGGATCAGCTGCTGCTCAGTATCACCTACGAACGGGCGGCGGGTGGGCTGTCCTGATCTGCAGGCTGCCTGCTGCGGCTGCCGCTCACTTCTGACAGGTCGGACAGTAGTAGGTGGAACGCTGTCCCTGTGTCAGCTGGCGGACCGGGGTGCGGCAGTTCCGGCAGGGCTGTGTACCGCGTTCGTACACGTAGAGCTTCTGTTTGAAATAACCCGGCTGGCCGTCCGCGCCAACATAGTCGCGCAGAGTTGTGCCACCTACACGAATCGCCATCGCAAGGACGGATTTCACTGCACGAACGATTCGCCCGGTCTCGATGCGCGTGAGGGTGCGCGCCGGTCTTCGGGGGCGCACCTTCGCCCTGAACAGCGCCTCGTTCGCGTAGATGTTGCCAACACCGACCACCAGCCTGCTGTTCATCAGCAACTGTTTGATGGCCACGCGGCGCCGGCGTGTTATGCGCCACAGGTAGTCGGCGTTGAAGGCAGGATCGAGCGGCTCCGGCGCCAGTTTTGCCAGCAGCGGATGCTCGTTCGGATCGCCGGTCACGTAGTGCAGGCTGCCGAAGCGGCGCGGATCGTTGAAGCGCAGCGTGTTGCCCGAGTCGAGGACGAGATCGAAATGATCGTGAGTGAGGCGGGGCGTGTCCGCGGGCAGGACGCGCAGGCTGCCCGACATCCCGAGGTGTAACAACAACGTGCCTGACTCGAGCTCGAGCAACAGGTACTTGGCGCGGCGCTTCGCATGGAGGATGCGCTGTCCTGCCACCAGGCCGGGAAGTTCATCCGGCACGCGCCAGCGAAGCCGCGGTTCGTAGAGGTGCAGCGCTACGATCTTGCGGCCAGCCGCGTGCGGTTCGATACCCCGGCGCGTCGTCTCAACTTCGGGTAGCTCTGGCATGGCCTCGCGCGGCAGCACCCTGCGGCACAAAACGAAAAAGCCCGGCTTTGCCGGGCTTTTTTGTTGATACAGCCGTCCGGTGCAGCCGGCTCACCTGCCCGCGTGCTGCGCGGGTGCCGACACTTACTTGATCTTGGTTTCCTTGTAAGGCACGTGCTTACGGGCAACCGGGTCGAACTTGCGCACTTCCATCTTGTCCGGATGCAGGCGCTTGTTCTTGGTGGTCACGTAGAAGTGGCCGGTGTCGGCGGTCGAGAGCAGTTTGATCTTTTCGCGCATGACTCAATTCCTCAACGTCAGAGCTTGACGCCCTTCAAGCGCAGCTCGGCAATGACGGTTTCGATACCCTTCTTCTCAATCGTGCGCAGGCCATTGGCCGAGATGCGCAACGAAACCCAGCGCTTCTCGGTTTCGACCCAGAACCGCTGCGTGTGCAGGTTCGGGAGGAAGCGCCGGCGGCGCTTGTTGTTCGCGTGAGAGACGCGGTTTCCAGTGGCCGGCCGCTTGCCGGTGATCTCGCAGACGCGGGACATACGAAACAACCTTGAGATTCAGTGATTTGGGTTGTGAGGGAGGACTCGCCATACCTCACGGAGTCGCGCTTTATACCAGTCCGCGCCCCTTGCCACAAGCCGCGTGTGATACGGCTAGCCGGTAACGGGCTGGCCGGTACCGGCTGGCCGGTCCCGGCTAGAGCAGGCCATGCTCCGAGAACGAGTAGCACTGGCCGTCGCCCACGATGAGGTGGTCGAGCAAGCGGATCTCTACGAGCGCCAGCGCCTGCCGGACCCGCCGCGTGACACCTTCGTCGGCCTGGCTGGGCTCCACCACGCCGGAGGGGTGATTGTGGGCAATGATCACCGAGGCGGCATTGTGCAGCAGGGCTTGGCGGACCACTTCCCGCGGATGCACGCTGGCGCCGTCGATAGTTCCGCGGAAAAGCTCTTCAAAAGCCAGAAGCCGGTGGCGATTATCGAGGAACAGGCAGCAAAAGACCTCGTAGGGCCGATCACGCAGCTGCGCAAGCAGAAATCTTCGGGTGAAGTCTGGAGCGCTCAGCGCGGAGCTGCTGCGCAGCGGCTCTCGGAAGTGCCGGCGGGCCAGCTCTATGGAGGCCATCAAGGTGGCATAGCGCGCCGGTCCGATGCCCGGCTTGCCCTCCCACCGTGGCCGCTCGGCGCTCAGCAGCTCACGGAGGGAGCCGAAATCCGCGATCAGGGAGCGCGCGACGTCAACCGCGGAGCGGCCCTTGACGCCTGACCCGAGCAGTAGGGCGAGCAGCTCGGCGTCGGAGAGCGCCTGCGGACCCCGCTCGAGCAGTTTCTCCCGCGGCCGCTCGGACTCGGGCCAGTTGCGGATGGTCATGGGTCGCGCCCGCGCCTTCGCCGGGGAGCCCGGGCCGGGGGTCGGGATGGCCACGATCGAGGCCACTGCGGCCGGGGTATCGAGGATGGTTTCGAGGTTGGCGCCATTGGCGCCGGCTTGGGCGGGTTGCAGATTCATTGGCTGCGGATTTCCTGGGCTTGCGCGCTTTGCTGGGCTTCGGATTGTCCGGGAGATCACAGAGCGGGAGGCAGAGGGAGAAAGGCGTGCGTATTGGCAGAAATCGCATTATTCCAACCGGTTGTTTGCGCGCCTGGGGACTGTCACCCGATAATCGGCTTCAACTGCTGGACGGGGGTCCTACGGAACCTAATGCAAGGCAAACGCATACTCCTCGGAGTGACTGGCGGCATCGCCGCGTACAAGAGCCCGGACCTCGTGCGCCGCCTGCGCGAGCAAGGGGCGGAGGTGCAGGTGGTCATGACTGCCGCCGCGCGCGAGTTCGTGACGGCGGCGACGTTTCAAGCGGTGTCCGGCCGCCCGGTACGGACGGATTTGTGGGATGCGGCCGCGGAAGCAGCCATGGGCCATATCGAGCTCGCCCGTTGGGCGCAGCTGGTGCTCATCGCCCCCGCGAGCGCTGATTTCCTCGCGCGGTTGGCTACCGGCCAGGCGGATGATCTGCTCAGCACTTTATGTCTGGCCACCGAAGCACCGATTGCCGTTGCGCCGGCGATGAATCGTGTGATGTGGGCCAATGCGGCAACACGTGCCAACGTCGCGACGTTGCGGCAGCGGAACGTGAATGTGTTAGGACCTGCGGAGGGCGACCAGGCGTGCGGTGAGATCGGGGCGGGCCGCATGCTCGAGCCCATCGAGCTTGCCGACCGCGCCGGCCTCATGTTGCTCGGCGGCGGTGGCCCCTTGCAGGGGCGGCGCGTGTTGATTACCGCCGGTCCAACGCGGGAGCGAATTGATCCGGTACGGTTCATCAGCAACCGCAGCTCCGGAAAAATGGGCTTTGCCGTTGCGCAGGCGGCGCGTGAGGCCGGCGCCGAAGTCGTTCTGGTCAGCGGGCCCGTGAGTCTGGCTACTCCCACCGCCGTCAGGCGGATCGATGTTGAGAGCGCGGCCGACATGCTCAACGCAGTGCTGGGCGAAGTGGATCGCGCGGACATATTCATTTCGACGGCGGCGGTGGCCGACTATCGGCCGGCCAACGCGGCGGAGCAGAAAATCAAGAAGACCTCGGATCGAATGGACCTGAGCATGGAGCGCACAGCCGATGTGCTTGCCACTGTCGCGGCGCGGCCGAACCGGCCGTTCGTAGTCGGGTTTGCGGCGGAGACCGAATCCGTCGAGCAGCATGCGCGCGGCAAGCTGCTGAAGAAGAACCTCGACATGATCGCAGCGAACGAGGTCGGGCACGACAAGGCTTTCGACTGCGAGGACAATGAGCTGATCGTGTTGTGGCGAGCCGGGCGCCGTGATCTCGCGCGAGCCTCGAAGGCGACGCTCGCCAGGCAACTGGTGGCGCTGATCGCCGAGTCTTACCTGGCGGCGCGGACCGGAATCGTACAGCGCGGCTCCGCTCTCGCGTGACACAGGTGAGCGCAGCGAAGCGTCACCCGCTCAAGGTGCGCATACTGGATCCGCGCGTGGGGCGCGAATTCCCACTTCCCACTTACGCCACCGCCGGGTCCGCCGGCCTCGATCTGCGAGCCTGCATCGACGCGGATCTGCTGCTCGAGCCGGGCAAGGCCGAGCTGATTCCAACGGGGCTTGCGATCTACGTACAGGATCCAGGGCTTGCGGCCGTGGTCCTGCCGCGCTCCGGTCTCGGGCACAAACACGGCGTGGTGCTCGGTAACCTGGTCGGGCTGATCGACTCGGACTATCAGGGGCAGCTCATGGTGTCGTGTTGGAACCGGGGCCGCGAGCCGTTCACGATCCGGCCCGGTGAGCGGATCGCACAGCTCGTCGTGGTGCCCGTCGTGCAGGTTGACCTCGAGGTCGTGGAGGATTTTTCCACGACGGAGCGTGGTGCCGGTGGGTTCGGGAGCTCAGGCAGCCACTGAGGGCGCGGCGCTCAGTTGTGTGCCGTATGCAACTCGCGGTAGCGCTCGATGTCAGCCTGAAACTGTGCTTTCAGCGCTGACTCTTCTTTCTGCTTGGTCACCACTGCGTTGCTCTGGGTACGCAGCTCGTTGAGCGTGTGTACCAGGTTCTCCGCCAGTTCATCCGGCATGCGCCGGGCATCCGGCCGCGGGCTGTAAGGTTTGAATACCCTCGCGCGTGTCTGCAGGGCGGCCAGCCGCGAGTGGAGGGTCTCGACGTACTGTTCCGCAGCATTCCGCTGCACCCGCAACTGATCGAGGCGGACATCCCGCAGCGCCTCGATTTCCTTCACCGAGCCGTAATTGTTGGTCAGAAAGACGTCGTGCTGCTTCTGCCTCAGGAACGTCTGCCGGGTGCGCGCGTCCGCCGCCGCCTGCTCGGGAGTCATCTGCGCGTCGAGCTTGCGCACCTCGACTCCCTGGCTGTTCAGCACCGCGCGTTCCTTCTGCGCATATTGTGGAGGAATGCGGTCGCCGTAGTGCACAACGCCCTGCTCATCGGTCCAGCGATAGGCAATGCCCTTGTCGTTACCATTGCCCGGGCCGGCGTTGGCCCCTACAGATGCCAGCCCGGCGAATGCGAGCAGCATTCCCAGCGAAAGCAGCGGCAGCGGCCGTGACATCAAAATCTCCAACTCGTTGCGACCTATCAACTCTTATATTCTGACTCAGCCGGCCCCCGTGGCAAGCCTCAACTCACCCCATATCGCTGCCGGTAGGCCAGTAATGATGTGAGCTGCTCTGCAGAAATCCGAACCAGCCCATCGGGTGGCTGGGACAGTGTCTCGATCAGTTCGGCGAGTGTGATGATGCTCACACAAGTCAGACCGTGCTCAGTCTCGATTTCCTGCACCGCGGAGAGGTTGCCCTGACCGCGCTCCTGGCGATCGAGCGCGAGCGCCACTGCCGCGGGTTGCGCACCGGCGTTGCGGATGATCTGCAGCGACTCGCGGATTGCCGTGCCCGCCGTTATTACGTCATCCACGATCAGGACCCGGCCGGACAGAGGGCTACCGACCACCGTGCCACCCTCGCCGTGGTCCTTCGCCTCCTTGCGGTTGAATGCATACGGCACATTGCGGCCGTGCGCCTCCGAGAGGGCGATGACGAGCGAGGTTGCCAGCGGAATGCCCTTGTAGGCCGGCCCGAAGACCATGTCGAATTCGGCACCGGCTCGCAGGATAGCCGCGGCATAGCAGCGGCCGAGCATGGCCGCCGAGGCCCCGTCGCTGAACAGGCCCGCGTTGAAGAAATAAGGGCTCTCGCGTCCTGATTTGAGCTTGAAGTTGCCGAAGCGCAGAGCGTCGCGCGACAACGCCAAATCGATGAATTTGAGCTGATAGTCCTGCATGCGTCGGGCGCTCGAAGGAGATGAATGGCGCGCGACGGTGCACCGGTTGCTTTGTACTGTCAACGAGTGTCGTGCCAGTATCGGCCGTCCTCTTCGCAAAAAAGGATCAAGAGCATTGAGCGTTGCGCGCGACACTGTGGCACCCCGGCCTGCGACGGTGCAGAAGGGACCGTCCCTGCGACAGATTCTGGCGAGCCCGAAGATGCTGGCCATCTTCGCTCTGGCTGCGGCCTCGGGTTACCCGAACCAGCTGACCGAAAGCGCCTTTCAGGCCTGGCTGAAGGATTCGCACGTAACGAATACCCAGATCGGCGTGATGTCCTACGTGGCGTTGCCCTACCTGCTGAAGTTTCTCTGGGCCCCCCTCATCGACCGGTTTCCGCTACCGATCCTGGGGCGCCGCCGCGGGTGGATACTGCTTACGCAGCTCGTCCTTGCGGCGGCAATCGCGCTCTTCGCAGTACAGGACCCTGCACTCGCGCTGCTTCCCGTGGCGGCCTGCGCTGTTGCAATCGTGTTCTTCTCTGCCACCCAGGATATTGCCGTCGATGCCTACCGCACCGACGTGTCGCTGCCGAGCGAGCGGGGACCTGCGGCAGCGGTAACCAATCTTGGCTATCGCACGGCTGCCTGGTTTGCGTCGGCCGTGGCGCTTCTGATCGCCGACTATTTTGGTTGGCGGCTGGCGTTCCTGATTCTCGCGGGCGTGATGACGCTGTTTTGTATTGCGACCTGGCTTGCTCCCGAGCCCACGGCTGTGCAGCAGGCGCCGCGATCGTTACGTGAGTCCGTCGTTACGCCGTTGAAGGAGCTGCTGGCAGGGCCTGGGACGGCAGCTCTGCTGCTGGTGGTGTTGTTGTTCAAGATTGGTGACGCGTTTGCGATGAAGCTGTTCACGCCGTTCATGCTGGACGTTGGCTTCAGCAAGACGGAGCTCGCGGTCATCGTGAAGGGTTTGTTCACCGGTGGCGCGCTGGTCGGCTCGGTGCTCGGCGGTATTCTGATGGTGCGGCTCGGGCTGTTGCGCTCGATGTTGATATTCGGCATCTCGCAGGCGGTCACGAATCTGCTGTATTGCGCCCTGGCCCTCGCTGGCAAAAGCTATCCGCTCATGGTGGCCGCGGTCGTGATAGAGCACGTCGCCGGCGCGATGGGCAACATCGCGTTGGTTGCTTTGATCATGGCGCTGTGCGATGTCAGGTACAGCGCGTTCCAATATGCCCTGTTGTCTGCGATCGCATTGCTGCCGCGTTACGGTCTCGGCTATCCGGCCGGTTGGGTCGCGGACCATGGAGGTTGGTATGTCTACTACGTTGTCAGCTTTGTCGTGGCAATGCCCGGGCTGATCACCGTGTGGCTGACCCGCAGACAGATCGAGGCGCTGGATCAGCTGCGCGGATGAACGAGGCCACCGCGATCGATGTTGAGCGTGTCATCTGCCGGCTCGATGACATAGAAGTATCCGGTGCCAGAGGCTTCACCATTGGCACTGGGGATTGGCCACTGCGCGGCTTCGTCGTGCGCGTCAACAGCGAGGTACGTGGGTTTATCAACCATTGTCCGCACGCGGGGCATCCGCTCAACCTGCGGCCGCACCGGTTTCTCACGGCGGATTCTGCGCTGATCGTGTGCTCCTCACACGGCGCGTTGTTCGAGAAAGCAACGGGCCTGTGTATTGCCGGCCCATGTGCCGGTCACTACCTGCGCGCAGTGCCGCTGAAGGTTGACAGCGGCTTCGTAATGTTGGCGGACAGCGTCGACGCGCTGGCGCTCGCCGCGGCTACTGCCTGAAATTACAGCTGCTCGGCGCGCCCGGTGGGTTACTCGAACAGATCGATGCCGTCGAGGGAGCTCGCGCGCAGACCGCCGGATTCATCGCCCGACAGATCGCTCCCGGCCGCCGTATCCTCGGTTGATTCAACATCGACCGACCCCGTCCAGTCCTCCGGGGGCTCGGCCGCCTCGAGCGCACGATCCGCCCACTGACTCTCCCAGTCCTCGGTATCCATCTCTTCGACGGTGCCGTCGAAATACTGGATCTCGATGGTGCCATCGTCCTCATCGAATGCGACGACTTCAAACGAATCGCCGCCGGTGTGGCGATACCACTCGCCGATACTCGGAAGGGGAGCCGTCATGAGCATAACCCGCGGGAGTGAGGGGTTGGTCGATGTTGCACCTCACGTGTTGCGCTTTCAAGAAATTATTCGAATCCTGCTTAGCATCATCCAAACGGTCAGCGCCGCTCGAATGCGAGATCCCACACCCCATGCCCCAGGCGCTCGCCGCGCTTCTCGAACCGTGTGGGGGCGCGCTCGGTTGGCCGCGGCACAAAAGTACCGTCCAGCGCAAGATTGCGCAGCCCGCGATTGGCGCTCAATACCTCCAGCGCAGCATCCGCATAGGGTTGCCAGTCAGTGGCAAAGCGCAGCACGCCACCGGCGCGCAGCCGATCGGCAACCAACTCCACGAACGGGGCTTGTACCAGGCGGCGTTTGTGGTGCCGTTTCTTCGGCCAGGGGTCCGGAAACAGAATCAAGACTTCGTCCAAAGTTTGCGGCGCAATCTGCTGTGTCAGAACTTCAACTGCATCGTGGCAGATGATCCTGACATTGGGCAGCTCCCGCTCCTCCAGGCCTAACAACAGGCGGCCTACGCCGGGCCGATGCACTTCGACACCCAGATAGTTGCGCTCCGGGTGCGTGCTTGCCTGGGCAGCGAGGTTGTCGCCGTTACCGAAACCGATCTCGAGCGTCACGGGCGCGTGGCGGCCGAAAGCCGCGGCGAAATCGAGGTGTGCCGGCTGAAAGGCGATACCGTACTGCGGCCAGAGGGAATCGAGTGCGCGCTGCTGCGCTTCCGTGATCCGGCCGCCGCGCATCACGAACGAGCGGATGGAGCGGGGATGTTCGATGGTGCTCAAAGTTACATCGGGCGGCCCGTGCGCGGATCGATGCGAATCGTGGGCAGGCCCACAGCTTTCCATTCGGAGATGCCACCGGCGAGGTGAGCCGCTGGTTGTCCCTGGGCGAGACGTTGACGGGCAGCCGTCAGGGAACGTCCGCCGGCCGCGCACGAAAAGACGACTTGACGGGATTCATCGGGCGGCAGCTGTGTCACGTCGAACGTGGACAGCGGGTACAACAAAGCGCCGGGGATCCGTTCGGCGGCGTATTCGGCCGGCTCGCGGACGTCAACCAGAAGGATGCGTCCCGCATCGAGAAGCTCTTTGACCTCTTCGGGGTCGTATTCCGTTACCTGGTCGGGGGTTGTATGCGGCATGGCGTGCGCTGCGCGCGCAGTTCCTGTTAATGCGACAGGTGCCGATTGTACCTCTTGCTCCCGACCCGGCGCACGTGACCAACGGTTCGTCGCGCTCGGCTGGGCGTTGACCGTTGCTGTGATATATGTCCCGCCCGCAACAAAAAATTGGGAGTAACGCAGATGCAGAAAGCGGCGGTGGCGGCGTGCCTCGTGAGTGCGGCAGGCCTGTGGAGTGGTGCGCAGGCTGCTGATCGGCCGGGCGCCGCCGGGAGCGCTCTGCTCGAAGCGTGCCAGATCGATGTCAAGGCAGACAAGAAGGACGAATGGAAGCGGGAGCCGAAAGCTGAAAGCTCGGTGACGCAGCATCACCTTGCAGCCGGCGGCAAGGGCTTCGATTACACCGCAACGGCCGGCACTCTCGTCATCCGCGACAACGATGACAAGCCTATGGCCAACATCGGTTACGTTGCCTACACCCGTCGTGATGCCAAGGACCCAGGGCAACGGCCCATCCTGTTTGCATTCAACGGCGGCCCCGGCTCGTCTTCCCTGTGGTTGCACATGGGCGTGCTGGGTCCCAAGCGCGTACTCGTCTCGGACCCGGGCCCCACGCCGCCCGCACCTTTCAAGACGGTGGACAACGAGTTCGGCATCCTCGACAAGGCTGACCTCGTCATGATCGATCCGGTCGGTACCGGGATCAGCCGCGCCGTGTGCGACAAGAAGGACGAGGAGTTCTGGGGTGTCGATGCGGACATCGACTCAGTGAGCCGCTTCATCGCCCAGTACGTCAGCGACAACAATCGCTGGACGTCGCCGAAGTACCTGCTTGGGGAGAGTTACGGCACCACCCGGGCGGCTGCCATCGTTGACTATCTGCGGGCCCGCCGCTCGCTGACATTCAACGGCCTGGTGCTCGTGTCGGTCGCCACTGACATCGAAGCGATATTCGCGGAGCTGCCGGGCAACGATCGGCCCTACGCCGCCTACCTGCCCGGCTATGCGGCGGTCGGCTGGTATCACCACATGGTCCCGGGCCAGCCGGCAGCCCTGGAGCCGTTCCTGACTGAGGTGCGGCGCTTTGCGGCGGGTCCATTCACGGCGGCGTTGCTGAAGGGTGATGCACTGCCCGACGAGGAGCGCGACGCCATTGCCGAGCAGGTTCACAAGTACACGGGGCTGTCCACGGACTACGTGAAAGCTGCCAATCTGCGCATCTCCGAAATCGCCTTTGTGCACGAGTTGTTGAAGGCGCAACGCAAGACCATCGGCCGCCTCGATGGACGCTACGCAGGTCCCACGCAGGATCCGCTACAGAAGTACGCAGACTATGATCCGCAGGCAGCCGCCATCAGCGCCGCCTATACAGCGGCTTTTCAGGATTACTATCACGGGGAGCTGAAATTCGGCCAGGGACGCTCGTATCGGGCGACGAACTTCTCGATCGGCGAGCAGTGGAAGTGGACTCACAAGCCGATCGATGCGCCCGGCGAGCAGCCGATCGTCAATTCGGGCGTGGATCTCGCCCATGCGATGGTGCAGGACGCGAATCTCAAGGTGCTGGTGCTCAACGGTTACTACGACCTCGCGACCCCCTTCTCGGCGACCGAATACATGATGTCGCACCTGGGCCTGCCGCCGGGCACGTCCTCGCGGATCCAGATGAAGTACTACGAGGCGGGGCACATGATGTATGTGAACCTGCCGTCCTTGAGAAAGATGAAAGGTGATTTGGACGCCTTTATCGATTCGACGCATTAGCATTGCGGGAACGCGGGCCCCTTTTTGGGGGGCCCGCGCATCCACATCATCATTGCGGCCGTATGTGAGTGATGATGATGCGAATTACAATGCGCGCACCCCGGCGATCGGGTGAGCCCTCATGAGCGCAGCGGCGCAATCGGCCGATCTCGATGAACAGCTGCAATTGCTGCTGGAGCGCTGTGCGGCGGCCGATGCCAATGCGCTCGAGCGGCTGTACGGGCTCGCCTCGCCATTTCTGTTTGCGTGCCTGATGCGAATTCTTCGGCGGCGCGCTCTTGCGGAAGAGGCGCTGCAGGACGTGTTCGTGAGCATCTGGCAGCGGGCAGGCCAATTTCACTCATCAAGGGGCCGCCCCATGGCCTGGATGATGTCCATTGCGCGCTACCGTGCCATCGATCTGCTGCGGCATGAGCGCTCCGCACCCGTCCTCGTGCCAGAATTGCCCGAGCGTGCCGAATCGTCGGACGATTCGCGCGACGAGGGTGCCCCATGGATGCCCGCGGGCGGTTTGTTGGAACGCTGCCTCGCACTCCTCACCGATCACCAGAGGAACTGTCTCGAGCTCGCCTTCGTGGGCGGCAATTCCCACGAGGACATCTCGCGCCTGACCGGTAACCCGCTCGGCACCGTCAAGAGTTGGATCCGCCGCGGCTTGCGAAGCCTGCGTCAGTGTCTGGAGTCCTGACGTGACACCGCAGGATCATCCGCAAATCGTCGATTCCCTGGCTGCCGAGTATGTGCTGGGCACATTGCGGGGGCTGGCGCGGCGGCGCTTTGAGAAGTGGCGGGCAACTACACCGATGGTGCAGGAGCGCTGCCGCTTCTGGGAAGAGAATCTCATGCAGCTTGCAAAGGGCGTCAGGCCAATCCGGCCCCCTCCGCGTGTATGGCAGGGAATCCGCGCGCGCCTCAACCTCACAGCCCGCGAGCCGCGGCTGCGGCCGGCGCGCGTGCTGGCAATCGCTGCCAGTGTATTGCTCGTCGCCGGGCTGTCAGCAGTGCTGTACTGGCGCAGCTTCGGCCCCGGCAAGTTGGTCGAGGTGGCAACCATCAGCACCCCGACGGGCTCGCACGTGTGGGAGGTCGATGTCTACCGCGGCCGTTTGATCGTGCACGCCGGCCAGCTTCCCCCCCATCCAACAGATCGCGACTTTGAGCTGTGGGCGTTGCCGGCCGGCGGTAAGCCGGTTTCGCTGGGCGTGTTGCCCACGACAGGTACCGCTAAACGGAGCCTGACAGCGGTGCAACAACAGGCGCTGGCCAACGCGGCGCAGGTCGCAGTGACAGTGGAGCCGCTCGGGGGCTCACCGACGGGTCAGCCGACCAGCACGCCGGTATTCGTGGCGCCCCTGCGGGCAAGCTAGCTTCTTACCGGCGCGCAGCCCCTACCTAAAAGAACTAGCTTTTACCGGCGCGCAGCCCCTAAAAGGACCAGCTCTTCCGGCGCGCAGCGCCGCCACTCCTCGGGGGTCGCGCTTTTGCGCGATCCCCCTGAGAAGTTGGGGCGCAGCCCCTAGAAAGAGACGAATGCTCCGACGTTGGCGACCCAGGCCTTGTTCTTGTCTTTCACCTGGTTCGTGGACCACATGGAGGTGCCCTCGGCGAGCAGCAGCAGGTTCGGCGTGAGCTGATTGTAGACGCCGAGCGTGAACTTGCCATTGTCCTTTACGAGAACAGGATTGGTCTCATTGTCAGCCCGGCTCATTCTGCTGGTGCCATAGTTCGCGCCCAGCTTGAAGTTGGTCTCCGGGATCTTGTAGGTGACTTGGAAGAGGCCACCATACGATTTGCGAGTGTCGCCGTATGCGACGCTCGTGGGGTCCACGACCGCGCCGCCGAGGAACAGGCCGGTCGTGCCCAGACCCTTGGCATAGTAAAGCCACGCCGCCACCTGGAAACCCGCGAAGTCGAACTTGCCACCTGCGTCGAAACCGGTGCCGTCATAGGACATCTTCTGACCTGGTATCAGTGCTCCGGCAACGTCGGAGCGCTGGAATTCCTGCTTCTCGTACAAGAACGAAGCGGACAGGTACAGGGCATCGCTCGCCTTGTATGCAACCTTGCCATGGAAGCCGGGGGTGCTCTTCGGAGTCGGCCCCGTCCCATCCGTGAGTGACTCAATCGGGTCGAAAATACCGAGCGTGATCTTCGCGCCGCTGAGGTCCGGAGTCGTGTAGTTGATTTGGGCCAGCCAATCCGTATAGATGTAGCCGAATCCGATGGAGCCGAGCGACGTGTTGGTTGGCGCGGCATTGCTGCCGCCTGCACCGACACCCAGCAGCGTCATGTCATTGAGGATGGCGTCGGCCTGGAAGAGGCCAATGTTGCGTCCCGCCAGGACGGTGCCCATCTCCTTGTTGCCAAATGTCAGAAAGACCTGGCGGACGTCCAGGCCTGCGGTACCGAGCGCGGTGTTCCTCGTGGCGGACGTGTTGCCGAGGTTGGGGCTGCCACCATCGTTCGTGCTGATTCCGGGGTAGAGTCCGAATGTCACGGCGATGTCGTAGCCCGCCTGCGTTGTCGCAGCGCTGATACTCAAAGCCGCCGGCAGCAGTCCGTTGCTCACCGACGATGAGGACCGCTGCCCATCACCCGGGGCAATGCAGGTGAATCCGAGGACGACGGTCTTCGCGTTGTCCAGGGACTCGCAATTGGAATAGATGTAGTCGGCGTTGACATTGCCGTCAAAGCTGAGTTTCCAGTCGCCGGCGGTCACGTCGATTGCGTGAGCGGCGGGCGCGCAGACCGCTGCCAGCGCCGCTGCGATGGATAACCGGATGTGTTGCTGTTTCATGGGAGCGTTCCTTCGAGTTGTCGGCGGTTGCGCGCTCACCTGGATTTTTGCGTCGCGTTACGCGCTGCCACATCAGACTCCGCGACGACGGCGTGCATGCGGGTGCAACCGCCATGCCAACTTCACGAACACTCTTTCTTTGCGTGTCGTGGGCGCAACAAAATACATTGTGTGGCCCGCGAGCTGTTCCATTTGGAGCAGTGTTTGATACAAAGTTGTCACGGTAATGGAACGTGTGACCGCCTGGGCAGTGGGGCGGCCGGCGATTTGCTGGCTTGCGCAAAGGCTAAAGACGGCTTGCAGTCATCGCCGCGACGTGTTTCTCTACCGTGACACTGTAACGGCACGCTTGCTGCAGAACGGTGACTGTTGGAGGGGGAGTTTCGTATGGCAAACGCAACGGGAATCAGGCGCCCGGATGAGGCCTTACGGGCCAATCACGGTCTCGCTGAAGTCAACGGCGATGGGTTGGGGGAGCGCTGTGAGCAGTTGATTGCCACAGCGGCCCTGGAGATGGATCGGCTGTATCAGCGGATCTGCGAATCGGGCTGCGTGTTGTTGCTGACCGATGCTGATGGAACAATCCTCCACGAGAATTCGAATGCGATGTTGAAGGGCGTATTTCGCGTCAGCCGCATCGGCGGGGCGGCCGTGCGTTCGCTCTCACAGGAGCGCGAAGTTGCTCCAGCCACGTATCGGGCATCACAACATGCGCTCACACTGGAGGATCTGGCCGGCGAAGATCCGCAGATGCTGCGAAATGTGCGCAGCGCCTATCGGATCGCCGACTCCGGCGTGTCCGTGCTGATCCAGGGGCCGACAGGCTCGGGCAAGGAGGCGTTTGCTCACGCGATGCACCTCGTCAGCCGGCGGGCGGGGCGGCCATTCGTGGCGGTGAACTGCGCAGCGATCCCTGAGACCCTGATCGAAAGCGAGCTGTTTGGTTACAAGCCGGGGGCGTTTACGGGTGCCCGCAGGGAGGGTATGCGCGGCAAGATCCTCCAGTCAGCTGGCGGAACCCTGTTCCTCGATGAGATCGGCGATATGCCGGTGACGCTGCAGACACGGCTGTTGCGCGTGTTGGAAGAGCAGGAGATCGTGCCCCTGGGCAGCGAGACGGCCATCAAGGTCGATCTGCACGTGCTCGCCGCTTCTCACCGCAACCTGCGGGAGATGATCGCCAATGGCACATTCCGGGAAGACCTTTACTACCGGCTCAACGGCATTACGCTCGAGCTGCCTGCGCTGCGCGATCGCGCCGACAAGGAACGTGTGATTCATCACGCCCTTGCTGCCGAGACCGGCAACGGCAGGCCCGCTGCGATCGAGATGGATGCACTACAGCGGTTGGTTGCCTATCCATGGCCGGGCAATGTGCGCGAGTTACGCAATGTCATTCGAACGGCGCTTGCAATCTGCGAAGGCGGCGTGGTCCGCGGAATCGATCTGCCACGGGAGATTCGCGAGGCAGATCCCAACAGCGCGCTGGGGTCGATGCCTGCGTTGGTGCACGGAACGCTCGCGGGGGCGGGCGAATCGCCGTCGGCCAACCCGTTGAAGGCCGCCGAGCGCGCGGCGCTGGTCCGCGTGATCGCGGAATGCCATGGGAACATGACCCGCGTGGCAGCCCAACTCGGCATGAGCCGCAACACGCTTTATCGACGGATGAAGCGTCACGCCATTCCCTTGGCGCATGGCGGCTGAAGGAACCCTCCACCCTCGTCTGCGCGGGCATGCCCGCACCCTCTGGCCCGGACCTTGCACGAACGGCTGACGCGAAGCACTTTCGCGGAAGTTTGCCGTTCGCTGTGGGCCCCCGCTTTTGTAACAGAGACGGTTACGAAAGTACCCCGCGCGTGGCGGAGCCAGGTCATGAAGGACAAAACAGGGTCGCGCGCGAGTAGGGTTCGGCTCGCCGCGGGACGTCAATTGCAGAAGGACCCCGCCGGAGACGGCCATTTCCTGGCCGGTCCCGCGGGGATCGTACAGCTCAATGAGAGCGCGGCCGCCATATTGGCGTTGTGCGATGGCACTCTGACGCGCGAGCAGATCATTGCGCGCATTCTGCCTCGATCCAAAGACGACAGCTTCGCTGTGGACGTGCGCGAGTTCCTCAACGCCGCGAAGCGGCGGGGTTGGATCGTGGAGGAGTAGCAATGGAGCCGTGAGGCGGCATCTACCTCTTAGACGAGCGGGTCTGGCTGCTGCTGGAATACCGCCGTGCCACGCGTCTTCATCATACGATGGACAGCGATGAACACGTAGTAGGTGACCAGGCACCACACGACTCGCATCAATGTCGGTGTGACTCCGGGTACGGGCCAGAACATCCTGCCGATAACCGGCGCGGCAAACCACCCGACGGCTAGCAGGCCGACGACAGCACCGAAGTAGATTCGGCCGGCACGCTGCAGCCGCACTGGACCCGCGCCCGCGCGCGAATACTGAATACGCGTGCGGATCCAGATCAACCCGAGCATCAAAAGCGCGGTAAAGGGCACTATGGCATCTTGAGCATTCATGTACTCGCTCCCAGTATCCGTAGTTTAAAGCTGGGAGCGGAACTATGGACCTTCAATTGAACGGCAAGCTGGCGGTGGTTACCGGAAGCACGGCCGGTATCGGGTACGCCATTGCTGAAGCACTCGCTCGGGAAGGGGCGCGCGTGGTCGTCAACGGACGGACCCAAGCGGCAGTTTCCGAGGCGGTGACCAAGATCGGCCAAGATGCCCTGGGCTTCGCAGGTGACCTGGGCAACGCGGAGCAAGCTGCGGCGCTCGTGCGGAAGTATCCGGACGTGGACATCCTGGTCAACAACCTGGGCATCTTCGACCCCAAGCCCTTCGAGGAAATTCCGGATGAGGACTGGAAGCGGTTCTTTGATGTGAATGTCCTGTCGGGGGTGCGGCTTGCGCGTGCATTCCTGCCCGGTATGAAGCGGCGCGACTGGGGGCGGATCATTTTCATTTCGAGCGAGAGCGGGATCCAGATTCCTGCCGAGATGATTCACTATGGCATGACGAAGTCGGCGCAGATCGCCGTAGCGCGCGGTTTGGCTGAATCGCTGGCGGGTACGCGGATCACCGTGAACTCCGTACTTCCGGGCCCAACGAAGTCACGCGGCGTCGATGAGTTCGTCGCCTCGATTGCGCACGCGCAGAACAAAAGCCTGACACAGATCGAGAAGGACTTTTTCGCGCATGTGCGCCCGACCTCGCTGCTGAAGCGGTTCATTACACCAGAGGAAGTTGGATCGTTCGTCGCCTATGTGGCGAGTCCGCTTGCCTCTGCGACGACCGGGGCTGCGTTGCGTGTAGATGGCGGCGTGGTGAAGAGCGCGTTTTAGGCACCCGGCAGCGCGCGCACCTGGGCGCGCGCGCTCCGCTGGATATTTGACACCAGTGACGCTTGCGCCGGCGGCGCGTTCTGTTGTAGTTTACCAATCGGTTAATTAACCAATGGGTTCACAACATGCCCGCCGATTCCCTGAGCACGACCTTCGCGGCGCTGGCCGATCCGACGCGGCGGGCTATTCTCGCGCGGGTTGCCACTGGAGAGACCTCGGTCAGCGAGCTTGCCAGGCCATTCGATATGAGCCTGCCGGCCATCTCGAAGCATTTGAAGGTGCTCGAGCGCGCGGGACTGATCGTACGCGGACGGGAGGCGCAATGGCGGCCGTGCCGATTGAAGGCGGAACCGTTGAAATCCGCGGCGCGTTGGATCGAGGCCTATCGGCAACATTGGGAACACAACCTGGATAGGCTCGACGCCTATCTACATGAGTTGCACGCGAAAGGTACGCCGAAGACGCGTGGCCGTAAGAAATCAAACTCTCAAACATCCTGAGGATTGCGACGATGGCGCTCACTCTCTACCTGCATCCACTCGCATCGTTCTGCCACAAGGTCCTCATCGCCTTGTACGAGAACGCGATTCCATTCGCGCCGCAGGTCGTCGATCTTGGCAATCCGGTTGAACGCGACGAGTTCAAGAAGATATGGCCATTTGCCAAGTTTCCGGTGCTGCGTGACGCTGCGCGCGGCCGCACCGTCCCTGAGTCAACGACGATCATCGAGTATCTCGCGCAGCACTACCCGGGCCCGTCGAAGTTGATTCCGGACGACCCGGAGCTTGCCGCGCAGGCGCGGGCTGGTGATCGGTTCTACGATCTGAATCTGCATCTGCCGATGCAGAAGGTCGTCGGTGATAAGCTGCGGCCGGCCGATCGCCATGATCCTGTGGGTGTGGAGGAGGCGTGGAGGCAGATGCGCACGGCGCTTCGCATCGCGGACAATGAAATGGCCACGAGGCGTTGGGCTATCGGGGAGCACTTCTCAATGGCGGATTGTGCGGCTGGACCACCGCTGTTCTTTACAAACCTCATGCTGCCGCTTGCGGATGAGTTTCCGCATGTCAGTGCTTATCTGGATCGCTTGAAGAAGCGTCCATCGTTGGCGCGCGTGCTCGCCGAAGCACAGCCGTATCTGTCTATGTTTCCCGGCTAACGGGTGTCCACGTATGAGCAAGCGATCCACCGTTCACGACACGTTCGTCATCGACCGTTCCTTCGCCTTCGAGCGCGAGCTCGTATACGCCGCGTGGACGAGCGCGGAAGCCAAGTCGAAATGGTTCGTCGGCCCCAACGATTGGAAGTCACAGCTTCGCGAGCTCGACTTTCGGGTCGGCGGGCGCGAACGGGTGCGGGGCGGCCGGCCGGATGGCTCGACCACCTTGTTCGATGCGCGCTACTACGACATCGTACCGAACGAGCGCATTGTGTATGTGTACGACATGTATGTCAGCGATGTCCGAATCTCAATATCGCTTGCAACAATCGAGTTCAAGGACCGCACGACGGGGAGCGGGCTCATCATCACCGAGCAGGGGGCTTTCCTCGACGGCTATGACGATGTGCGGGGCCGCGAGCGGGGCACGCAAGGTTTGATTGATCAGCTCGAACGTGCTCTGCAGCGCCAATCTGCCGCTGCAGGTGGCCGCACCTGAACGGGCACGGGCCCCCGGCGGTGCTCCTGGGCGGCCGACTATATGAGCTTCAGATCGATGGACATGGACTGCGGGAAAACGTGCTGGACTTGATCGGCGGAGAGGCCCCAGAGCGACTGGAATAGTCCGCCGAGTACGGCGCGATATTCATTGAGCACAGGGTAGTCGCGGTCCTGAAACAGTGATGTCTTGTCGACGCGCGCTTGCTCTCCCGCAATCCGCCCACCGTTGATGCTGCCGCCGAGTAGCCAGTGTACAGAGCCGTGACCGTGGTCTGTTCCCTTGTTACCGTTCTCCCGGAAGGTGCGGCCGAACTCCGACACAACTGCCACCACAGTGTTGCGCCACTCGCCTCCCAGCTCCTGGGACATGGCTACAAGTCCACGACCCAGGCTTTCGACGTTGTTGGCCAACGCGCCTTGTGCCGCACCTTCGTTGACGTGAGTGTCCCAGCCGCCGACATCAACAAAGCCGATGCGATACTGATCGCGCATGAGCCGACCGATGCGCCGCGCCTCCAACTCGAAGCCCTTGGGGCTGATGGCATCGCGGCTGGCTTCCTTCATTTCCATTTCCAGGGCGCGACCGACCTCTTGCCGCAGTTCCAACCCGTCAATGACTTTGGACTGCAGGGGGTGACCGGCGTACATATCAGACAAAATGGTAGCCTGCCGCGTGTCGAAGACCGGTTTGCCGACACCCTTGAGGGAAATGTTGGGAATATCGGTGTCGCCGCGGAAGCAAATCGGAAGGGAATCCGTGAATGCGATGGGGTCCGCGCCGCTCACCACCGCCGCCAGGCGGGCTAGAAAGCCGGATCGCAGGTCATGGCTTCCCTGCAATGGCTGGCCCAGTTCAATACTGTCCTGCGTCTCGAAATGGCTGCGCGACAGATCCTCGGTCCCCGCGAAGGGAATAAACAGCGCCTGACGGCTGGCATACAGAGGCGCGATGGAATTCCGAAGAACCGGGGTGAGCGCCCAGTCGGAGTCGAGCTCAACCGCGCCATCCGTGGAGCCCGGCCCGGTTGGCTTTGCCACAGCTATATTGGGCCTGGACTCGTAGTAGTAGGAGCTGGAGTAAGGAATCACGACGTTGGCGCAATCGTATCCGCCCCGCAGGAATACCAACAGGAAGCGCGGTGATCCGGGCGGCGCGGCAAACAGTCGTCCACTGACTGTAAGCGCTGGCGCAGCCAAGGCCATCATCTGTAGGAAGTCACGACGTTGCATAGGTGGCCTCAGCGATAGTTGAAATCAGGTGAGGCGAGCAGAAAAGTGTTCCACTCGAGCTGGGAGCCTGCCCGGTCCAGGGCGGTCCTGGCATGTGCCGATAGGAATGGCTCGACGGCTGTGAAATACAGGCGACCAGACAGTTGCGGAAATCCGGTTGTGGTTGGCGGGCTGCCGTCCTCGGGTTCAAACAGTCCGCCGTTGCCGCTGCCGATGGCGCGGGCAATCTCGAAGCGACGACTGATCTGACCTGAGCTGGCCCAGCCACTTTGCGTCAGTGGGTAGCCATCAGGGGTCTGACGGCCAAATAAAGGTTCTCCCAACGCATTGAGCCAGTTCACCATCGGGTGCGTGTTCATGACAGGTTTGCCGTCATAAGCGAGCCGCACGGTGGAAATCACGAAATGCATCGGATCTTTGAACTTGGCGCCCAGCGACGCTGCGAATTCCCGCGACTTGAAAAGAGTTTCCAGCACTTCGGCAATTTCACCATGCGTCTTCTGGAAGGTCTTCGCCATGCGGTCAGTGAGTGAACGGGGCGGATCGTCGGAGACAAAATAGACGGCCAGTTTGCGCGCAACGAACTGCGCGCAAGCGGGCTGCGAGACGAGCAGATCCACGGCTTGCTCCACTTCGTCGAAGCCACCGCCATCGATATGCTGGCCGAGCAGAGTCTTGCCGCCGAAGTCGTGGCGTGCGGGATTGAACTCGAATGCGCCCTGGTGCCGATACAGCTTCTGCCATTCCGATTTGAGCCTGGGCTCGTTGCCGGACATGTTGACACCGACGCCGGTCAACACCCGCGCCAGCTCCTGGATATCCTGTTGAGTGTAGCCGGAGCCGACCCCGAGGGTGTGCAACTCCATCAACTCGCGGGCGTAATTCTCGTTGATGTGTCCGGCGGCATTCTGAGCGTTGTCCAGATATTGCAACATCGCCGGATGGGTCAGCGTTGCCATGACCAGATCCCGGAAATGCCCCAGAGCGTGCGGGCGGATCGCATTCTCAGCGTAGTCACCGACCAACCAGGCGTCGTTGGCTTTATATTGGAAGACGCTGAAATGATCCAACCATAGCCAAGTCAACTGCTCTTGCAACTGGGCTGGTGAGTACAGTGCGCGCAGGATTTCACGACGCGCGGCTTCGTAGGCAAGCTTGCTGCCTTTGTCGTTGAGCGATTTTCGATCCGCTTGTTTCTGCGCCTCGTCCGTCAGGGCATTTATACGTTGCTGCTCAGCGTAGACCGTGGCCAACAACTCCGCGCTGCTGCGATGGGAAATCTCCAGGGCAGCTATCTGCGCGGCCGCTGGTTGTGGCAAGCGCACGTCCCCGGGGTGCAGTTGCTCATTCAGGAAGCGCCGCCGGCCGAGCTTGACATATTCATCAACGGTGACCGTGTCTGGACCGTACGTGAGGCGCTCCAGCCATTGAATATCCTCGCGCGTCAGCGCGCTGGCGGCTGCCCAGGATGGCAACGCTGCCGCGCAGATCAGGGCCAAGACACTGAATTGTTTCCGCATAGCGCAGGAACGCTCTGCGGATCAATCGGCTGACCGCAATTTTACTCCGTAATGCAAAGTACTTGACGCTCCAACGAGACTGCCCCTACAGTTGAGGCACAACAACGCACTTAGGTCCCCGGTGAGTAACCCAAGACCGAACAATACTGTTGCTATCGACAGTCACGCCCTCGGAACGCTCAACTACATCCGTGCCTCGATCGAGGCTGCGGGGGCGTTTGCGGTTCCGGGTATCGCAGGAATCGCTATGGGCGTGGTCGGCATCCTGGCAACGGTGGTTGCCTCGCTGCCCGGGCTCGCCGGTTACTGGCTGGAGATCTGGCTGATCGCGGCCATGGCCGCTTCGGCCATTGGCGTGGTGCTCGTTGCCCGGCAGCCGGCCCGGGGCTTCATGCTGTACCGGGGCCCGGCGCGAAAGTTCGTCCTGTCACTGTGTCCCGCGCTGCTCGCCGGCGCGATTCTCACCGGAGTGTTCTGGCAGGAAGGGCTCACTTCGCTCGTTCCAGGCACGTGGCTCCTTCTGTATGGATGTGCCGTGTTGTCGGCAAGCATGATGACGAGCGCGGCGATGATGCGTCTGATCATGTTGATGGGCGCGTTGTTCGTCGTTTACGGGCTGATCGCCTTTCAGTTGCCGAGCCGCTGGCACAACTACACGTTGGGCCTGGGCTTCGGTGCTCTGCACCTGTTGTTCGGCATCCTGATCGGGCGTACCGACCGTGTCGAATAAAGCGGTGACTCACAAACCCGCGCCGGCGCGGCGCGAGGAGACTGTTACGCGGCCCTCCGCAGCCAAGCCGTTTTCCGTGCCCATCCCGGCCCGCACCAGCGAGGATGCCCGCTTCGACCGGTTGGTGTACGAACGTGTGCGCCTCGGAATCATGAGTGCCCTGGCGGTGAACGAGCAGCTTACGTTCAACGAGTTGAAGACACTGTTTGAGGTGAGTGACGGCAACCTGAGCGCGCATGCGCGCAAGCTGGAGGAAGCGGGCTACATTGCCTGCTCCAAGTCGTTCGAAGGGCGGCGGCCCAAATCCGAATACCGGCTGACGGCCGTGGGCCGCAAAGCGCTGCATCGCTACCTGGAACACATCGAGGCTGTCATCAAGGCGACGCGCAGGGTGTGAATACTCCGTTCGGAGGAAGCGGTGCGCCTTTTAACTCTGCATAACAAAGTACTTGTCAATGTATAACCTGCACGTTGCCATCATCATGGATGGAAATGGGCGCTGGGCTCAGCGCCGCGGAATGCCACGCACGGCTGGTCATCTCGAGGGCGCCAAGGCTGTCAATGAGGTGGTCGAAACCGCCGCGCGCGCGGGCATTCGTGCGCTCACTCTGTACGCATTCTCGGCGGACAACTGGGGACGGCCGAGTACGGAGGTCGCGGCTCTAATGCGGCTGTTGCGCCGTTATCTGATGACCGAGACGGGACGTTGTATCGAGCAGTCGATCCGGATCAACATCATCGGCCGCCGCGACCGGCTGAGTGGCGCCCTGGTGCACGCAATCGAGCAAAGCGAGCGCCTCACGGCGGCGTGCACGGGGATGCATTTGCGGATTGCCGTGGACTACTCGGCCCAGTACAGCATTCTCGAGGCTGCCCGCCGGGCAAACGCTGACCCGGTTGTCGATGCCAACCGGTTTCAGGAGCTGCTGGATGAGGTGGATCATTCGGCCGCACCCGCCGGGGCTGTGGATCTGCTCATTCGCACGGGGGCCGAGAAGCGGCTGAGCGATTTCCTGCTCTGGCAATGCGCCTATGCCGAGTTGTTCTTCGCCGATTGCATGTGGCCTGACTTCGGTGAGTCGGGTCTTCGGGCAGCCCTCGACTACTACGCGGGGCGGCAGCGGCGATTTGGGAAAGTGGCGGAAGCAGGCAGTTAGGCCACCGATTACCGGGAGGCTCTATAATCGCCCCTTCGTTCGTTCTGAACGGTAGGGAACCTTCATGCGCTTTGCTTCATTTGCCTGCGTCGCACTCGTCGCGGCGGGGACCGCCGCCGCCACTCCAGCCGAATCACCGTCCCATGTGTTCGAAGGCAAGGACCTGTTCAGCCTGCAGTGTGTGACGGATCCGCAGATCCGCCCGGATGGTCATGCGATCGCCTATGTTCGTGTGTCCTACGACATCATGACGGATCGGCCGAGGCGATCGATCTGGCTCGTGGATGTTGACACGGGCGCGCAGACGCCGCTCGCAACGGGATCCGGGTCGAGCTATTCACCTCGCTGGTCACCTGATGGCAAGCGCCTCGCTTACGTCGCCAGCGAAGGCGGCCGCTCGCAGCTGTTCGTTCGCTGGATGCAGACCGAGCAGGCGGCGCGCATTACCGACCTCACCGAGACGCCCGAAGATCTACAGTGGGCACCGGATGGCCGGTCAATTGCTTTCATCATGCTGACGGCCGACGACAAGACCAACTTGGGAACGCCTCTCCCCAGGCCCGAAGGTGCCAACTGGGCGGAGCCCCTCACGGTCATCACCGATGTCAAATACCGCGCGGACGGAGAGGGTTATCTGAAGCCCGGCTACACCCATGCATTCGTCGTTTCCGCGGAGGGTGGATTTCCGCGTCAGCTCACCTTCGGTGCGTTCAGCGAAGAAGGGCCGGTATCATGGACGCCCGATGGCCGATATGTTCTGTTGACCGGCAACCGCACCGAAGGCTGGCAACGCGATCCGGTCAATTCAGAAATCTACCAGGTCTCCGTTGCGGACGCGGTGGTTACGCCGCTGACCCATCGCGTTGGTCCCGACAGGGCACCGCGTGTATCACCCGATGGCAAGAAGATTGCGTACCTCGGTTTTGATGATCGCCTGCTCGGGTATCAGAACGTCCGTCTCTATATCATGGACCGGGACGGAGGCAACTCCCGCTCGATCAGCGATCAACTCGATCGGTCGATCGATGACGCACAGTGGGCGGCCGACGGTCGTAGTCTTTATGTGCAGTACACGGATAAGGCGGTGACGCGAGTTGCCCGGCTGACGCTCGACGGTCGTTTGCAACAGGTTGCGGAGGGGCTTGCCGGGTCGGGATTGGATCGGCCCTACACCGGAGGAGCGTTCACAGTCTCCGCCAATGGCAGCGTCGCATTTATGGGTGGAGCTACGGATCACCCACCCGACCTGTCGATTGCGCGTGGCACGCGTTCGACACGCCTGACTCGACTCAACGATGACTTGTTTGCCATCAGAAAGCTCGCCTCTGTCGAGCCGCTGGCGGTGAGCTCCTCGGTGGACAAGCGTCCCATCGACGCCTGGCTGGTGACTCCGCCCAACTTTGACGCGAGCAAGAAGTATCCGCTGATTCTCGAGATCCACGGCGGCCCGTATGCGAGCTACGGTCCGGTCTTTTCGACGGACGATCAGTTGTATGCCGCCGCGGGATACATGGTGCTGTACACCAACCCGCGTGGCTCGACCTCGTATGGGGAGGAGTTTGCGAACTTCATCCAGCACGACTACCCGAGTCACGACTACGACGATCTCATGAGCGCCGTAGACGCGGCGATCGCCAAGGGCTCGGTCAATCCGGAGCAGCTGTATGTAACCGGAGGCTCCGGAGGCGGCGTGCTGACCGCCTGGATCGTGGGCCGCACGCATCGCTTCCGGGCCGCAGCCACACAAAAACCAGTGATCAACTGGGGAAGTTTTGCCCTGACCACGGACATTGCGACTTACGTGCCGAAGTACTGGTTCGGCAAGCTACCCTGGGAAGACCCGGAGGGCTATTGGAAGCACTCTCCTCTGTCGCTCGTCGGGAACGTCACCACACCGACTCTGGTAGTTGTTGGCGGAGAGGATTACCGTACGCCCGTGAGTGACTCGGAACAGTACTACGAGGCGCTTCAGCTTCGCGGCGTGCCCACGGCCCTCGTAAAGGTTCCGGGGGCTTCTCACGGTGGGCTTGCGGCGCGGCCGTCGCAGTCGGCGGCCAAGGCGAGTGCGATTCTCGCCTGGTTCGACCGTTATAGGCAGGCACCCCATCCGCACCAACAGGCGGCCGCCATGGGGGCCTCTCCCTCTTCTGGCAAATAGCGCATGCTCAAACTGTTTGCGAATAATGGTTACCGGCGCTGAGCGCGCCGGGAATTCCCCTGAAGGTCAGCCGATCCGGAGCCGCTATGGCGATCAAATTGACGGTGAACAATCAGCCCCAGGAGCTCGATGTAGACCCGCAGATGCCTCTTTTGTGGGCGATCCGCGACCATCTGAAGCTCACGGGCACCAAGTTTGGCTGTGGAATGGCGCTCTGCGGTGCCTGCACGGTCCACATCGACGGTCAACCAACCCGCTCGTGCGTGACCCCGATTTCCGCCGTGGCCGGCAAGAGCGTGACTACGATCGAGGGCTTGTCCACGCCAGCGGGCAAGGCCGTTCAGACCGCCTGGGTCGGGCTCGACGTGCCGCAGTGCGGCTACTGTCAAAGCGGCCAGATCATGTCCGCTTCGGCGTTGCTCGCGGGTAACTCCAAGCCGACCGATGCGGACATCGATGCCGCTATGTCGGGCAACATCTGCCGCTGCGCCACTTACGCGCGGATTCGTGCAGCTATCCATCAGGCGGCAGACTCGCTGCCGGCCTCGCAGGGCAAGAGCTAGGAGTGCCACGACATGGACTTACGCAATATCGAAGACTCACTGGCGGCATGGCCGCCCTTGGCGCGGCTGGGCGTGACCCGTCGGGATTTTCTGCGCTTTACGACAATCGCCGGCTCCGGGTTGACGCTCGGCGCGATCATTCCCACGGCGGCGGCGAAGAGCTCGGCACTCACCGTGTTGGGGGTCGAAGGCAGGCCGGGGGATTACTCGACGCCCTTTGTACGAATCGATCCAGACAACACGGTCACTGTGATTTGCAAGCACGTCGAGGCTGGTCAGGGTGTCTGGACAGGACTGCCCGCCGTGGTGGCCGAGGAGCTCGATGCGTCCTGGGACCAGATGCGGGCAGAGAGCTCGCCCGCAAAGGTGCCCACGTATGGCAACTTTGCGTTCGGTCCCAAGGGACAGGTGCAGGGCACCGGCGGTTCGACCTCAATGGCCAACTCCTGGGATCAGCTGCGCCACGCCGGCGCCTACGCCCGTGCGATGTTGGTTCAAGCGGCGGCCAATCGTTGGAAGGTACCGGCTTCCGAGATCACCGTCAGCGACGGTGTCGTCGCGCACAGCTCCGGCAAGAAAGCCACGTTTGGCGAGCTTGCGGCCGCGGCGGGCAAGCTGCCCCTGCCTGCGGAGGTCAAACTCAAGGATCCGGCTCAATTCAAACTCATCGGGCGCCAGGAGAAACTGCCGCGTCTCGATAGTCATTCAAAGTCCACCGGCGCGCAGCAATTCGCCATCGATGTGATGCTGCCCGACATGATGACGGCGGTCGTGCTGCGTCCACCGCGTTTCGGTGCGCAGGTGCAGTCGATCGATTCGGCGGCTGCGAAAGCCATTCCGGGCGTCGTGGATGTTGTGCAGATTCCACGCGGTGTTGCCGTTGTGGCCCGCGATACGTGGGCGGCAAAGAAAGGACGGGAGGCACTGAAGGTCTCGTGGGATGAGTCCGGTGCCGAAAAGCGCGGAACGGATGCGATCTTCAAAGAGTACCGGCAGATGAGTGGCGGTGCCGGGGCGGTCAAGGTTGAGAGCCGCGGTGATGCGGACGCCGCGCTGAAGAAGGCTGCGAAGGTCGTCGATGTCGAGTTTGAATTTCCGTATCTGGCACACGCTCCCATGGAGCCGTTGACGGCTGTTGCCCGGCTGAGCGCCGACAAGTGCGAAGTCTGGGCTGGATGTCAGTTCCATACCATCGATCAGGCCAATGCGGCGCAGGCGGCGGGGTTGAAGCCCGACCAGGTGTTCATCAACACACTTGCGGCCGGCGGGACATTCGGGCGGCGCGCCACCGCGGATTCGGACTATATCTCCGAGGCCGTTTCCATCGCGAAGGCGACGGGCGGCAAGTACCCGGTGAAGGTGATCTGGACCCGCGAGGATGACATCACGGGCGGCCGTTACCGGCCGGCGACGTATCACCACGTCACCGCGGGGCTGAGCCAGGACGGCAAGCTGATCGCGGTGAAGCAGGATGTGGTGAATCAGTCGATCATGGCGGGCACTCCCATGGCCGGCATGATCAAGGACGGCGTTGATCCGACCTCGGTCGAGGGCGGTACGGCCGAGCAGTACGAGGTTGAGAACGCCCATGTGACGTGGGTCCAGGCGAAAGTGGGTGTGCCCATCCTTTGGTGGCGATCCGTAGGTCACACGCACACCGGGTTTGTGAAGGAAGTCCTCATCGACGAACTGGCGCAGGCGGCCGGCAAAGATCCGGTGGCGTTCCGCTTGTCGCTGTTGGACAAAAATCCACGCCAGGCGGGCGTACTCAGGCTGGTAGCGCAGAAGGCGGGTTGGGATAAGCCCTTCCCCAATGGACAGGCCGGGCCAAACGGTGGACGCCGCGGGCGCGGAATAGCCATTCACGAATCCTTCAACACGGTCGTCGCGCACGTCGTTGAAGTAATGGTGAACGACGGCACGATCAAGGTAGATCGGGTCGTAACCGCGGTGGATTGCGGAATTGCGGTGACGCCCGATGTGGTCCGCGCACAAATGCAGAGCTGCATAGGGTACGGCCTCTCCGCGGCACTGTACGGCAAGATCTCGCTGACGGAAGGCCGCGTCGACCAGACCAACTTCCACCAGTACCGGGTGTTGCGGCTCAACGAGATGCCACGGTCGATCGAGATCCACATCGTGCCATCTACGAATCCTCCGACGGGCGTCGGCGAGCCTGGTACGCCGCCGATCGCGCCGGCTGTTGCCAACGCTGTGCGGGCGGCGACCGGGATGAAGCTGCACAAGCTGCCGTTTGATCTGGCGGCGGCGAAGGCGACGAAGACCTGAGCGGCAGCGACAGGCTGCTATACAGCCTGATTCGGCCGTGGTTGTTCAGTCTCGACCCACACCGGGCACAGTCGGTTGCGCTCGCGGCCTTGCGGCTGCGGAATGTGTTTGCGCGCGACGAGTTGGAGCGGTTTGTCGCTGGCGGCGGATCGGCTGACACCGGAATCGGCCGGCGCTCGGCCGCCGGCGTTGAGGCGGGCGGCGCAGCGCGCGGCGCTGCTGGCGTCGATCTCCTGGGCCTGCATTTCCCCAATCGCGTTGGGCTGGCCGCCGGGTTCGACAAGAACGCACGCGATGTCGACTCGCTGGGGCGGTTGGGCTTTGGCTGCATCGAAGTGGGGACCGTCACGCCGCGGCCGCAACCGGGCAATCCTCGCCCCAATCTCTTCCGTCTTCCCGTGGACGAGGCGCTGATCAATCGCTTGGGATTCAACAACGAAGGCGCCGCCGCCGTGGCGCGCCGGTTGGAGGCGCGGCGCTACAGGGGTATCTGCGCAGTCAATATCGGCAAGAATTTCGACACGCCGCTGGCAGATTCCAGCAAGGACTATGCGGCATGCCTGCGCACTGTCTACGGTGTGGCCGACTACGTGACGATCAATGTCTCCTCCCCCAACACACCGGGGCTGCGCGGGTTGCAGGATCCGGATGCGTTACGGCCCCTCCTGCTGGAGCTTGCGAGTCTGCGTGAGCAATTGCAGCCGGTGCATGCCAAAAGGGTCCCACTGCTGGTGAAGCTGTCGCCCGATTTGAGCGCCGAGCAGGTGGCACTGCTTGCACGGGAACTGATTGAGATGCCGGTGGATGGAATCGTGGCAACCAACACGACGGTGTCGCGGCCACCTGGGCTGAAATCGGCGGCTGCGGTCGAGGGCGGCGGGTTGAGTGGGCGTCCATTGCATTCCCGCAGCGTTGCGGTGCTGCGCGCCTTGCGGGAGGCACTCGGACCGAATTTCCCTATTATTGGAGTGGGAGGCATCGTGTCGCCCGAACACGGTGTCGAGACCCGGGCGGCGGGCGCTGATCTGCTGCAGCTCTACACCGGACTGATCTATCGGGGCCCCGCGCTCGTCACTGAGCTGCTCGAAATGTTGGATCCGAAGCTCTCCCCCTGACTTGCGAACACGCGGGTTTCCCCGGTTTCCAGCACTTGGAACGAGGCCGGCGGGACGCCATGCCGGTCACGCGCAGCCGCCAGGTCGAGTAGCGGTTCGTCGATTCCCTCGTCCGTGAGCTGAAAGCAGCCGAAATGCGTCCCGACTGAAATCTTAGCGTCGAGATCCAGATGCGCGCGGACCGCATCATCGGGATTCATGTGTTGGTCCCGCATGAACCAGCGAGGCTCATAGGCGCCAATGGGCAGGAGCGCCAGATCGACGCTGCCGAATCGCTCGCGCACCTCGCGAAAATGCCCACCGTACCCGGTGTCACCCGCAAAATAGACCTGCCGGCCGCTCGCGCCGACAACGAATCCGCCCCATAGGGTGCGATTGCGGTTGGGCGGCCAGCGGCTCGACCAATGTTGCGCCGGTGTCAGGGTTACTTTAACCGCCGCGGGTGAGCGTGAGTCGTGACCCTCGTTCGTTGCCGGGAGCTCGACGCTTTGCCACCAATCCAGATCGCTCGCCGCGCGGATGCCAAATTGCTCCAGAAACCCACGGTTGCCGAGACTTGTCACAAACCGCGGTGAGTGTGTCTGCTCGAGGCGCAGGAGCGTCTCGATATCCAGGTGGTCATAGTGATTGTGTGTCACGAGGACCAGGTGAATGGGTGGCAGATCCTCGAAGGGGAGGCCGGGGTCGCGCACGCGCCGGGGACCGAGGCTGCGAAACGGACTCACGCGCTGCGAGTACACGGGATCGGTCAACACGTTGAGACCGTCGAACTGCAGCAAAAAGGTGATGTGGTTGATAAATGTCAGTGCAACCTGGCCACTCACGAGGTGCGCGGGCAAGGCGGGCTGGGCGCGGTTTTGTACCCACTCGGGCCACAGCTTGCGTTGCCGGGTTCTCTGCCAGCGCAGGAAATCACCGAAGGAGCGCCCCGTCTTCGCACCCGGGTTGAAAAACCGGTAACCATCGAAGTGGTCGGAGGGCGGACCGTTGTAGCCAGGTCCCCCATGAAGCGAGCGGAGCACGTCGCGAATACCCCAGCGCCGTGGCGCGAGCGCTGGGGTGGGGCGAGCGGGGACATCCATGCGAAGATAATGGCAGCTTGGAGGGTTCGAATGAATACCATCAGTGAATCGCAACCCCGGCGAGCCGTGTGTGTCTACTGCGCGTCGAGCCAGACCGCTCATCCGGAGTACCGGGAGGCCGCCTTCCGCCTTGGAGCGGTCTTGGCGGAGCAGCAGCTGGAGGTGGTCTACGGCGGAGGCGCCAGGGGGTCCATGGGGGCGCTCGCAGACGGAGCCTTGAGCAGGGGCGGCCGCGTCGTGGGGGTCCTCCCGAAGTTCATGGCGGACCTCGAGTGGGGACATCCAGGGCTCACAGAGCTGGAGCTCGTGGAAGATATGCGGGTCCGCAAACACATGATGCTGACCCGCAGCCAAGCCGCAATTGCGCTGCCGGGTGGCTGCGGCACGCTCGAAGAGCTGCTCGAGGCGATCACGTTGAAGCGGCTCGGGCTGTACCTGAATCCCATTCTGTTGATCAACACGCGGGGATACTTTGATCCTCTGCTCGAGCTGCTGGGACGTGCGATTGAGGAGCGATTCATGGACGAGCGCCATGCTCGCATGTGGGAAGTTGTCGCTAAGCCTGAAGAAGTTCCCGCGGCATTCGAAAGGGCATCCCGGTGGGATGCCGACGCCCGGCGCTTTGCTGCGTTGTGAGCCGGGCCGGGCCACCGGTCCCCGCATTGGGGTCAGGGACCGGTGGACTTACCTGCTGTCAGTCAACGTTCATTTCTGAAGGCTGAGCAGTTTGTCGGCGACCTGGCGTCCGTAGTCCGGATCAGCCTTCGCGAAGTGCTGCAGCTGTCTTTCAATGATGTGCAGCGGGATGCCGTGCAGCGCACGCGCAATGTTGGTCGTGAGGCGATCCTTCTCGGCCGCCGGAATCAGCCGGTACAGTGCCCCGGCCTGCGAGTAGTAGTCTTCGTCCACCCGGTGGTCATACTTGTCCGCCGGTTCCGCGGGCAGCGGCAACGGCGGCTCCCGGTATGCCGGGTTCTGTGTTGGAGCTGCGGCAATCGTGCTCGGATCGTAGTTGTGGGCCGATCCGAAGTTGCCGTTGAAGCTCATGGCACCGTCGCGCTGGTGATGATGGACCGGACATTTGGCGGCATTCACCGGCAGGTACTCGTGATTCGTGCCAACCCGATACAGCTGCGCATCGTGATAGGCGAACAATCGTCCCTGGAGCATCTTGTCGGGTGAGAAGCCCAGGCCTGGCACGACGTTGGCCGGCGAAAAGGCGGCCTGTTCGACCTCCGCGTGATAGTTCACCGGGTTGCGATTGAGCTCGAGCACGCCGACCGGGATGCGCGGGGAGTCCTTGTGCGGCCAGACCTTCGTCAGGTCGAACGGATTGATGTGATAGCGCGCCGCGTCCTCCTCGGTCATGATTTGAACGAACACATTCCAGCGCGGGAAATTGGCCGCCGCGATAGCGTTGAACAGATCGCGCTGCGCATGATCGGGATCCGTTCCTGCCAGCCGCGCGGCCTCTTCAGGCAGCAGGTTGCGAATTCCCTGCTGGGTTTTCAGGTGCCATTTGCACCACACGCGCTGGCCCGCGGAGTTGATCATGCTGTAGGTGTGGCTGCCGAAACCGTCCATATGCCGGTACCCATCCGGCGTACCGCGATCCGAGAACAGCATGGTGACCTGGTGAAGGGACTCGGGATTGAGACTCCAGAAGTCCCACATCATCGCGGGCGACTTCATGTTGTCCTGCGGGCTGCGCTTTTGCGTGTGCACGAAGTCCGGGAACTTGATTGGGTCGCGGATGAAGAACATCGGAGTGTTGTTGCCAACGAGATCCCAGTTGCCTTCCTCGGTGTAGAACTTGATCGCGAAGCCGCGCGGATCACGCTCGGTATCGGCCGAGCCCTTCTCGCCGCCCACGGTGGAGAAGCGCACGAATACTTCGGTCGTCTTCCCGACCTTTGCCAGCAGCCGCGCCTTTGTGAATTTCGAGAGATCGTGCGTTACGGTGAACGTGCCATAGGCACCGGAACCCTTTGCATGTACGACGCGCTCAGGGATGCGTTCGCGGTTGAAGTGCTGCAGCTTCTCGATCAGGTGAACGTCCTGGAGCAGTGCCGGCCCGCGACGACCAGCAGTCAGCGTGTTCTGGTTGTCGGCGACGGGGATGCCCGAGGCGGTGGTGAGTGTGGGGTTCGTCATCGCGTGTCCCTGTAGTGCCTAGTGATTAGGTGTGCGCAGTCTGGGGTGAGGCGGGGCAGTGATCCAATCGATTGATTCTGGGGTTTCGATAGATGGCGCAAATCGAGGCTGATGTCGTTGCCTTGGGGGCGTCGCCTGGAGTCATTGCCTGGATTTGCCTCAATTGCCGCACTTTGCTGCCACGTCGGTGTAGTACGGTCGGCGCCGGGTTTGGGTTAACGGACGCAGGAGTGGTATGAATTTACGTATGAGTCGCCGTGGGATTTTGGTGGGTGCGGCTGCACTGGCTTGTGGGCGTGGGGCGGTTACGGCGGATGCCGCCAGTGCTGGGGCCGCCGGTACCGGGGTTAGGAACGGCGCAGATCGGATCGCCTCGCTCGAGAAGCGCGAGGGTGGGCGCTTGGGCGTATTTGCCCTCGACACCGCGACCGGCCGACACCTGGAGCATCGTGGCGGTGAGCGATTCCCGATGTGCAGTACTTTCAAGTTCCTGGCCGCGGGCGCGATTCTGCAGCGTGTCGATCGGGGCGCAGACCATCTCGACCGGCAGATCGAATATGGCGAGGCCGATCTGTTGGAATATGCACCGGTGAGCAAAGAACACGTGAAGGAGGGCAGAATGGTGCTCGCGGATGTCTGCTCCGCCGCCGTTGAGTGGAGTGACAACACCGCAGCCAATCTCCTGCT
>Ga0105247_10000226_pt1 | contig 53777 bp, 49 predicted proteins | sample KBSS24metaG_FD_81519 | JGI IMG/M metagenome (GOLD analysis project Ga0105247, IMG submission 81519) | Switchgrass rhizosphere microbial communities from Kellogg Biological Station, Michigan, USA - KBS S2-4 metaG | ecosystem: Host-associated > Plants > Roots > Rhizosphere > Soil | place... | reverse complement strand
TGATTCGGACGTGATCAAAGTGTACGTGCGCCTTGGCCTGGGCGTGGGAATAGTCGCTCATATGGCCATCGACGAAGAAGACACGGACCTGAAGGCGATCGATGCGTCTCACCTGTTTGCCGCACACACCACCTGGATCGGATTCAGGCGCGGCACGCTGTTGCGCAAGTACATGTACGAGTTTGCGCAGTTACTGGCGCCGCATCTGGATCGGCGCCTGATCGACCGTGCGCATCGCGCTGCGACCGCGGAGGAGGTTGCCGGGCTGTTTGAAGGGATCGAGCTGCCCGAGCGCTGAGTCAAGGTCGAAAGGCGCGTTAACCAAGGCCCTCAACCGGCCGCGCGATACCGCTGTTGCCTGATCGATGGCACCGGCTCGGCCGGCTGGTAAGCCACGCTGTAGCGCTCCAGGGCGGCCAAAGCTGCCTCGACCTTCTGTCCCGGCGCGAGCTCGAACGAATCAAAGCCGCAACGTGACAGGATGAAGAGCAGATCCTGTTTCACAGCAGCGCCCACCGCCCGCAGCTCGCCTTTGAATTGCAGCCTGGAGCGTAGTAACCGTCCTTGCGAATATCCCCGACCCTCACCCGGCGTTGGGAACTCAGCCGCAACGAGAGAAAGCCGCTGAATGTCTTCAGCGAGGTCCTCAACCGCGTCCGCGGGCGAGAGCCGCACGCCGAGCCGCCCCGGATACGCGCGCCACTTCGCTATGTGAGTACGGAAGTCCGCAAAGGGCACAACCAGGGCCGCATTGGCGGCCTCGTCCGCACCGTCTTCGCCCGCGTAGCGCCAGTCATCCGTTACGAGTTCACGCCGCCTTAGAATGTGCCGCATAGGCGCGCTCCTTGAAAGGTTTCACGCCGACGCGGCGGAATGTCTCGATGAAACGTTCGCCGTCTTCGCGCTCCGCGCGATAGACCTCGACAATGCGCTCGATGGTCGATGCGACTTCGGCTTGCGGCACCGAGGGCCCGATTACTTCACCCAGTGCGGTAAAGCCGTTGACCGAGCCGCCGAGCGTGATCTGGTACCACTCCTCGCCATGCTTATCGACACCGAGGATCCCGATGTGTCCCACGTGGTGGTGTCCGCAGGCATTCATACAACCTGACATCTTGATCTCGATGTCACCCAGATCGTAGAGGTAGTCCAGATCGTCGAACTGCGCCTGGATCTGCTTGGCGACATTGAGCGTGCCGGCATTCGCGAGGCTGCAGAAATCCAGGCCCGGGCACGCAATCATGTCCGTGAGCGTGCCGATGTTGGGCATTGCCAGGCCCAACCCGCGCAGCTCCTTCCAGACCGCGTACAGATCGCTTTGCCGTACGTCACCGAGCAGCAGGTTCTGATTGTGGGTGACACGAATCAGTCCGAAGCTCACGCGGTCGGCGAGGGCAGCGACCGCTTCCATCTGTCCCGAGCTCATGTCGCCGGGATTCTGACCGTGTGCCTTCAGACAGACGAAGGCTGCGCGATAGCCCGGCACCCGATGCGGCCGCGTGTTGTAGCGATACCAGGCCTGGAACTCCGGCTCCCGGCCCGCGCACGTATCGATGTTCTGTAGTGTTTCATAGGCCGGGGGCTGGAAGAACGAGCGCACCCGCTCGACTTGCGCTGCCTCGAGCACCGGGCACGCATCACGGGCCGCCTGCCATTCGGTTTCTACCTGGTCGCGGAATCGGGCGATGCCCATCGCCTTCACGAGGATCTTGATCCGCGCCTTGTGAATGTTGTCCCGGCGGCCATTGCGGTTGTACACGCGCAGGATGGCATCGAGATACGACAGCAGATCCGGCAGTGGCAGAAACTCACGGATGACCTGGCCGATCATAGGAGCGCGCCCGAGCCCGCCACCGACGAGTACCTGGAAGCCAATGTTGCCTTGCGCGTCGCGCCGCAGATGCAGGCCGACGTCGTGCACTTCGGAGGCCGCGCGATCGGCAGGGGAGCCCGTCACGGCAATCTTGAACTTGCGTGGCAGGTAGGTGAATTCAGGATGCAGGTTGGCCCACTGGCGGATGATCTCGCAGTACGGGCGCGGGTCGTCGATCTCGTCCTCGGCTATGCCCGCGAGGTGGTCTGCCGTCACGTTGCGGATGCAGTTGCCGCTGGTCTGAATTGCATGCATCTGCACGCTGGCCAGGTGTTCGAGAATGTCAGGGACTTCCTCGAGCTTCGGCCAGTTGAGCTGCAGATTCTGCCGGGTGGTGAAATGACCGAAGCTGCGGTCGTAGCGGCGGGTGATCTCAGCTAGCTTGCGCAACTGGCGCGAGGCGAGCAGACCGTAGGGAATCGCAATGCGCAACATCGGCGCGTGGCGCTGGATGTAGAGTCCGTTGCGCAGGCGCAGACCCTTGAACTCGTCTTCCGACAGCTCGCCCGCAAGAAAACGCCGCGTCTGATCCCGAAACTCGGATACGCGCTGATCTACGAACGCCTGGTCGAGCTGATCATACTGGTACATGCCATGGACTATATGCCGCGCGCCAGGGTGGCCCGAAATACCCTTTGGTTGTGTGTTCGGCGCCGCTGGTTATGAGCGGGTTACAAGCCCGGGGCGGGGCGGTAAGCTCAGTCCCTTACTCGTAAAGGGGGACTCGATGCCGGGGCTTTATTTCGAAGAATTTCAGGTGGGACAGCACTTCCGGCACGCGGTTCACAGAACCGTCACGGAGACCGACAACGTGCTCTTCAGCACCCTGACCATGAACCCGGCAGCCCTCCACCTCGATGCGGAATATTGCAAGACGACGCCGTACGGCCAACCCGTCGTCAACAGCGTGTTCACGCTTGGGCTGCTGGTCGGGCTGTCGGTCTACGACACCACCTTTGGCACGACTCTGGGAAATCTCGGCTGGGAAGAAGTGAAGTTTCCCCGCCCGGTACTGGTTGGAGACACGCTGCGCGCCGAGACCACGGTAGTGGCAAAGCGGGCAAGTCAGTCGCGCCAGGACTCGGGAATTCTGACTTTCGAGCACCGCGCCTATAACCAGCGCAACGAGGAAGTCGCTTCCTGTAAACGCGCTGCCTTGATGATGAAGAGGCCCGCAGCGTGAGCAACACAACGTCCCTGTTACGGTCCTTGCTCTTTGTGCCTGGGGACAGCGAGCGCAAGCAGGCCAAGGCCCTCGGATCCGGCGCCGATGCGTTGATTCTGGATCTGGAGGACTCCGTCGCGGCGGCGCAGCTGCCGGCAGCCAGGCAGCGCGTGCGCGAGCTGCTGCAGTCACAGACTGATCGATCCCGACAGCAGTTGTGGGTGCGCGTGAATGCACTCTCGAGTGGAATCCTGCTGCAGGATCTCGTCGCCGTCTTCCCGGGAGCGCCGAATGGCATCGTGCTGCCGAAGGCCGCATCGGCCGCCGATGTAGCCGAGGCCGCTCACTACCTCACCGCGCTCGAGGTCCGGGAAGGCCAGGTGCCCGGCTCGACGAGGCTCGTTGTCATCGCCACTGAAACACCCGAGGCGTTGCTGAATCTGAACAGCTACGGCCCGGTGCTTGCGGCCGATCCGCGAACCCGCGCGCGCCTGGCGGGTCTGACCTGGGGCTCCGAAGATCTGTCTGCTGCCATGGGCGTTACTCACAAAACCGATCGCCAGGGCTCGCTGACCTTTACCTTCCAGCTCGCACGCTCGCTGTGCGTCGTCAGTGCGACGGCCCTCGGCGTGCAGGCGATCGATGGCGTGTACCTCGATTTCCGCGACACAGAGGGATTGAAGCGCGACATTGAGAGCGCGCGCCGCGACGGCTTCAGCGCGAAGCTCGCGATCCACCCGGACCAGGTGGGACCCATCAACGAGGCCTTCATTCCGGGTCCCGCCGAAGTGGAATGGGCGAAGCGTATTGTCGCGGCATTCGCCGCATCACCGGATGCGGGCGTCATGAGTCTGGATGGCCAGATGATCGACAAGCCGCACCTGGTGCAGGCGCGCCGTATCCTCGATCTGACCGCGCGGGGAGAATGACTTTATGAAACTCAGAATCAAGGGCAGTTCACTGCGGCTTCGCCTCACACAGGGCGAGGTGCGGAGCCTCGAGGCCGAGGGCGAGGTGGCGGAGCAAGTGCAGTTCGGGGGCGGAGCGAGACTGACGTACCGCCTGCGTACCGACACTCAGAATCCGCAAATTTCAGCCACTTATGGTGATAACGTCATTGATATTCGAGTCCCGCGGGAAGCGGCTCTCACCTGGTCACGCACCGACCAGGTAACGCTCTCTCACGCCCAGGGTGGGGATGATGCGCGGCTGCAGATTGTCATTGAGAAGGACTGGAACTGCCTGGCCCCGCGCGCCAACGAGGATGAGTCTGACAACTTCCCGCACCCGGACACCGGGACGGGCAAGGCCTGCTGAGGACTCGCGAGCTGCCCCGAGCTCGAGGCCCTAAGTCTCGGCCGGGGGCGGCGAGTTGAACTTCTCCCAGAGCTGCTGCTGCTGCTCACTGTCCCCCGCCGCCTGCTCCGGGCATTCCAGGCGCAAGTGCCGATCGGCCAGCGGCGAGCCGGCGAGGTGGCAGAAGTGCGGATATTCGGAGGCCGGCGCGCGGAACGGCTCGAAATGCAGGCACCGCACGCACATCCGCGAAACCGGGAGCGCACCTGTCTCCTGCAACCCCCGAAGCATCTTCATCGCTGATCTATAAAAGATTTCCTGCTCGGAGGCCGTCAGCGCCCCGAATGCGTCCTGCAAAGGATCTGGCAAAGACGCCAGATGACTAACGGAACTTTGCCCCTCGTTCGTCAACATCAAGGCCAGCGCACGGCGATCAACGTCACTGCGGCGTTTCTGGACCAGGCCTTTGGATTCCAGCGCACCGACACTGTCAGATGCCGTCGCGGGGGTAACGCCTAGCTCTCGGGCCAGGGCGGACAGGGTGAGGCTCTCACGCCGTGAGGCGACCACGTCGAGTATCCGACGTTGGGTGGGAGTCAGCCGCTGAACCGCCCACTGGTCCCAGGAGCTGGTGTGGGCAAGGTGAGCGAGACGCCGCAGAGCACTCGCAAGCGCTTGCGGGAGGGATAGTGAAAGCGGGTTGAATTCCAACATAGAAACTATATTAGAACTTCGCCGTAACCCCGTCAAGTAGAAGGATTTTTTACCTCTCGAAACCCAATTTCAGGAGGTCTTCAGGCGTGTCTATATCCAGCGCAGCGCTGGCCATCGGAACCCGCACTACGCGGTCCGGATTCCGCTGCAGCAGGGCCCGAGCGCCCGTGTCGCCGCGGAGGGATTGCAGATCGGGGAAGGTTGAGCGGGGAAAGATTGCGGGGACGCCAGTGGTTGCGCCGTATCGGGCTGCGGCGATGTAGTCGGGTTGCCGGCGCCACGCGCTGACGAGCCGCTTGAGGTCCTCGGCTGTTACTGCGGGCTGATCGACGAGCGTGAGGAGGACCGCCGTGCAGCTGGACGGCAGCCGCGCCACGCCCGCTCGTATGGAACTGGCCAGACCTTCGCGCCAGTCCCGGTTGATGATCACCGCCGATTGCGAATGCTTCAGCAGGGGAGTGAGCTCGGCAGCCCGGGCGCCGAGAACCACGCTCACCGCTGTGCCCGCAACCTCTGCCGCCCGGGCGACTGCTGTATGCAATAGCGGCCGTCCAGCCACGCGAACCAACTGCTTGGCGGAGCCAAATCGGCTCGAGGCACCGGCCGCGAGAACGATGGCGTGTAAACCATCTCCCGGATCGGCGGCTTCGGTCACGGCACCGTCGCCTTGACACGGCCGTAATAGGCACGCTCCGTGTAAATCGAGTCGGCGTCGATCCTGGAGATGGTCCGCCACTCAGACACCGGCAGATTGCGGCTGAGCAGCTGTTCCAGTGAGCCGAAGTGCGTCGTGGCCTGGTCGTTGAAGGCGCGCAGGAACCCGCGCCAGCGATCCACAGGCGCATCGGGGCCGGGGGGGCTCGAATTCCAGGCAAGCCGCGTCGCCGCGAACGCAAAGTAGTCCGCGCAAGCCGCTCCGAAATCGGAGCGTCCCGCGAAAGTCCCGGTCTCCAGCGCGGCCGCGCACGCGTCCGCCACTTCCGCGAAGTGCTGCCGCTCCGTGGCCAGCTGGCTTTGGATGATCTGTATTTCGTTCATGCGTTCCTGGACATCTGAAGGGCGCGTCCGTCACCGACGTACACGAAAGCGTGAATCTCGGAGACGATGGCTAGAGCTATCGATTCAGGTGATCGGCCGCCGATAGGCAACCCGACTGGCGCATGCAAGCGCCCGCGGATCTTGTCCGCGTCGGATGCAAGGTCGGCCAGCAGGCGCTCGCGGCGCACGGCGGGGCCCAGCAGGCCGATATACGGAATACTCGTCGCAGCCAGCGCCCGCAGGTAACTCAGGTCCGAGGGCAGGTGATGACTCATCACCACGGCAGCCGAGAAATGCGAGGGGTCCACCGCTCGGAGCAAGTCTTCCGGGCGGGCCTGCACAACTCGCTCCGCGGACGGGAAATGTGCCGCGGCGGCATAGGCGGGCCGATGATCAACCAACGTGACTTTCCAGTTCAGGCGCGCCGCAAAATCAACAACCGGCGCGGCATCCGGTCCCGCACCCAGCAGCAGGATCCTGGGCGGCAGAGACAGTGGCATGGCAAACACTCGCCAACGGGGCGATGTGGTTTCAAACCAACCTGCGCGTCCCGTCCGGGCCGCTTCGTGCAGAGCCGCCTCAACACCGGGATGAGCGGCGCTTCCCTTGATGGCGACCGTGCCCACGGGCGAGTCCACCCGTTCGGACTCCACGACAACTGCGACCGCGGAAGCCTCGTAGGCAGCATGACAGCGGACCAGATGTAGCAGCGGTTGCCAGTCGGTGTCCGGGCCCACCGGAAGCAGAAGAATGTGCATGGCGCCTTCGCAGCCAAGCCCCAATCCCCAGATGAGGTCGTCGCCGCCGCGCATGTCGTAACTGACGAGACGGGGCTTCCCGGTGTCGATCACCTTTCGCGCGTACTCACCCAGGTCGCCTTCCAGACAGCCTCCGGAGAGCAATCCCGCCGAATCGCCGTTGGCGGCGATGAGCATCAGCGCACCGGGTTTGCGGTACGTCGATCCCGCTGTATCCACGAGCAGGCCCAAAGCGACTGTTCGGCCAGCGGCTCGCTCGCGTTCGAACAGGGGAAGAAGAGGACCGAGTAAGGATTCCACCCGCACAATTATGCCAGCCCCGGGCGGCGGGACGGAGTTCTCAAAAGGAGGACGCACAAGCACCACACAATCGGTAAGCAGACATTGCGTGCACCGGGGCGCGTCAGTAGAGTCGCATCGCTTTTTCTTCTAAAGCTCTAATTCTTCTGGCTCAATTCGATGGCTACCAACCAAGCTCCGGCCGAACCCTGGGTCGTACACAAGTTCGGAGGGTCGAGCGTCGCCGACGCCGACTGCTTCCGCCGCGTGGCGACCATTCTCGACTCCCTGCCCGCATCGCGGCTGGGCATCGTTCTATCCGCCTGCCGCGGCGTTACGGATGCGCTCCTGCGCCTCGTGGCCCTGGCGGAGCGGCAGGACGACAGCTATAGGGGCGAGATTGCTTCGTTGCGCGTACGGCATGCAGCCATCGCGGAAACGCTGCTCACTTCTCAGTCGGCGCGCCTGTACCTGGCGGCCTTCGATCGGGACTGCCACGACCTCGAAGGCATCCTGCACACCGTCAAGCTGACTCGCTCGGCCGCCCAGAATGTCAGCGACCTGATCGCCGGCTATGGCGAAATCTGGTCCACCAAGCTGTTTCATCGCTTCATGGAGGAGCGCGCGGGGCGCAAGGGGCCGTTTCAGTGGATTGATGCCCGCAAGGCCGTCGTCGTCGAATGGGGACCGCTGGGTCCTGGCATCCAGTGGGCTGAGTCGCGCGCGAAGCTGCAGGAGCTCGTGCCCGCCAATTTCGCCGGCACCCTGATCATCACCGGCTTCATTGCCTCCGACCGGCGCGGTGTGCAAACCACCCTCGGGCGCAATGGCAGCGATTTCTCCGCCTCCATCTTCGGGGCGCTGCTGGATTCCAACGAGATTCACATCTGGACGGATGTCGATGGCGTGCTGTCGGCCGACCCGCGGCGGGTGCCTGATGCCACGGTCATCGATTCTCTTTCCTACAACGAGGCGATGGAGCTGGCGTATTTCGGCGCGAAGGTCATTCATCCACAGACCATGGCGCCGGCCGTCGGCAGCGGCATTCCCATCTGGATTCGCAACACGTTTGCCCCGGAGAAGATTGGCACGTTGATCTGCGCCAAGCCGCAATCGAGCTTGCCGGTCAAGGGCATCACGAGCATCGAGAAGGTGGCGCTCATCAACCTCGAAGGCGCGGGCATGATCGGCGTGCCGGGTACGGCGAATCGCCTGTTCGGTGCTCTGCGGGAAGAGGGCATCTCGGTGATCCTCATCTCCCAGGGCAGCTCCGAGCATTCCATCTGCTGCGCGATTCCGCAGGATCAGGCGGAGCGCGCCGCCTCGGTAGTACGGCAGGCGTTTGAGCGCGAGCTGAAAGAAGGGCAGATCCAGGACGTGGACGTCGCTCCGGACCTGGCAATTCTCGCGGCGGTCGGTGATGGCATGGCGGGCACACCAGGTGTGGCTGCGAAAGTGTTCAATGCGCTGGGCAGCACGAGTGTCAACATTCGCGCAATCGCGCAGGGCGCTTCAGAACGCAACATTTCGGTGGTGGTGGACGGTAAGCATGCAACTCGCGCTCTACGGGCGGTGCATGCAGGCCTGTACCTGTCTTCGCACACCATCTCGGTCGGAGTGATCGGTCCGGGCACGGTGGGCCGGGTGTTGCTCAATCAGCTCGCCTCGCAGAGCGCGCGTCTGCTGCGCGATGCCAAGCTGGATTTCCGGGTCCGCGGCATCATGAGCTCCAAGCGCATGTTGCTCGCCGAAAGCGGCGTGCCACTGGAGAGCTGGAAGGCGCAATTCGATGTGAATTCGGTGGAGGCGGACTTCGGAGGCTTCATGGAGCACGTGCGCGTGGACTATCTGCCGCACACCGTGATCATCGATTGCACGGCCAGCGCCGACATCGCGAAACGCTATCCCGACTGGCTCGCCGCCGGGATTCACGTCATCACCCCGAACAAGAAAGCCAACAGCGCCGACCTGCCGTTCTATCGCCGCCTGCGCGAGGCGCGCCGGACGGGCGCTGCGCACTACTTGTACGAGACCACCGTGGGTGCCGGCCTGCCGGTCGTGCAGACCCTGCGCGACCTGCGCGAGACCGGCGATGAGATCACGAGCGTCGAGGGAATCTTCTCCGGCACGCTCGCTTATATTTTCAACACCTACGATGGCCGCAAGTCTTTCTCTGACATCGTGCGCGATGCGCGGCAGCGCGGTTACACGGAGCCGGATCCGCGCGATGACCTGTCGGGGATGGATGTAGCCCGCAAGCTCATCATTCTCGGCCGCGAGATGGGCCTGGACCTGGAGATGGCCGACGTCGAGGTGGAGAGTCTCGTGCCCGCCGGGCTCGAGACAGGCTCCATCGAGGACTTCATGGCGCGGCTGCCGCAACACGATGCGAGCATGAATGACCGGCTGCAGACCGCGCGCTCCCGGGGCAAAGTGTTGCGTTATGTCGGACGCCTGACAGCCGATGGCAAGGCAACCGTCGGCGTAGTCGAGTTGGATGCCCGGCATGCGTTCGCCAACATAGCGCTGACTGACAACGTGGTGCGCTTCGCCACGCGGCGGTATTGCGACAATCCGCTCATCGTGCAGGGACCGGGCGCAGGTCCCGAGGTTACCGCGGGCGGGGTGTTTGCGGACCTCCTGCGGCTGGCCGCCTACCTGGGTGCGCGGCTGTGAGCGTTGCCACCTCGAGCGGCGCGGCGGGATCGGCGCGCATACCTGTTGCGGGCCTGGACCGGGCGACGGCGTTCGCACCCGCGTCCGTCGGCAACGTCGCGATCGGTTTCGACATCCTGGGATTCGCTGTGGATGCCCTCGGTGACCGGGTGACAGTCGCGAAGCGGGAGGAGCCCGGCGTCGGCATCACTCGTGTGCAGGGCATTGCGGGCGAGCTGCCCAAAGATCCCCGGCGCAACACGGCCGGCCAGGCGCTGCTCGCCATGCAGGAGGCCCTGAAGCTGCCCTTTGGATTCACCCTGGAAATCGACAAGGGCATTCCACTGGGCTCGGGTCTCGGCGGCTCGGCCGCCTCGGCCGTCGGCGCTGTCGTCGCAGCCAACGCGTTGCTCCCCGAGCCGTGCGGCAAGCTCGAGCTGCTCAAGTTCGCGATGCAGGGTGAAGCGGTGGCCAGCGGCTCTCTGCACGTGGACAACATCTCCCCGTCGCTGTTCGGCGGGTTGGTGCTGACGGTGGGAATCGATCATCCGCGCGTCAAACAGATTCCGGTGCCGCCCGATGTCCGGGCGGTCATCCTGCATCCGCACATGTTCCTATCGACCAAGCAGGCGCGCGCCATTCTCAAGCGTACCGTGGAGCTGTCCGATTTCGTTTGGCAGACCGCCAATCTCGCCGGGTTCATCTCCGGTTGCTACACGAATGATCTGGACATGATCCGTGCCTCGTTGGAGGACGTCGTCATCGAGCCGCAGCGCCAAGCCCTGATTCCAGGGTTTCAGGATGTGCGCCGCGCAGCGATGGAGGCCGGCGCTCTCGGCTGCTCGATCTCCGGTGCCGGTCCCACGACCTTCGCCTGGGCACGGGAGTCGAATGCCGCGGCCGTGCGCGATGCCATGCGCGGCGAGTTCGAGCGTAAGTCGATCCAACTCGATCAATGGATCGTCGCAATCGAATCGGCGGGCGCGCGGGTGATCGAATCGTGAGCGGTGAGTTCGCCGCAGGTCCGGCCGCGGTCCATTACCAGAGCACGCGCGGCTCTTCATCGTCCGTCAGCTTCTCCCAGGCTCTGCTGCAGGGCCTTGCGCCTGATGGGGGACTCTATGTCCCCAGTTCCTGGCCGCGCGCGGATGTGGAAGCACTGGCCCGTAAACCGACGTTGCCGGCCCTTGCGGCGCAGCTGCTGGCCCCCTTTGTAGCCGGCGATCCCATCGCCCCGCAGTTGCCGCAAATCACGGCCGAGGCATTCAACTTTGAAGCGCCGCTCGTACCGTTGGACACGGACGGACGCCTGGCAGTCCTCGAGTTGTTTCATGGCCCGACGGCCGCCTTCAAGGATTTCGGCGCCCGTTTTCTGGCAGCTAACTTCGCGCGGCTGCGCGGGCCGGATTCACGGCCCGGTGCGCGCCCACTGACTATCCTGGTCGCCACGTCCGGAGATACAGGTGGCGCCGTGGCGGCTGCCTTTCACGGCCGGCCGGGTATCGAGGTCGGTGTGTTGTTCCCCAAGGGATTGGTGTCGCCGACCCAGGAGCGGCAACTTACGTGTTGGGGTGGCAACGTAAAGTCATTTGCGGTGCATGGCACGTTCGATGACTGCCAGCGGCTCGTCAAACAGGCCTTCGTCGATCCCCAGCTGCGCGAGCAGACCGAGCTGTCGTCGGCAAACAGCATCAACCTGGGCCGCCTGCTGCCGCAAGCGGTGTATTATGCTTCCAGCAGTTTGCAGATCTGGCAAAAATACGGCGAGCCCGCTTCCTACGTGATTCCCAGCGGCAACCTGGGGAATGCGGCCGCCTGTATCTGGGCGCGCAAGCTCGGACTTCCGATCGGCGAGGTCGTGCTGGCGCACAATGCTAATCAAACTGTGACGGATTTCCTCCACACGGGCGAATGGCGGCCGCGGCCGAGCATAGCAACACTGGCTTCTGCCATGGACGTCGGCAATCCGAGCAATATGGAACGTCTGCGGGCACTCTTTCCGGAATTGGCCAACCTGCGCACTGCAGTCAGTGCTGAAAGTGTGGATGATGCGGCGATTCGTGAGCGCATCCGACAGGGGTTCGAGCGTTATGGTCAGATCTGGTGTCCGCACACGGCGACGGCGGCAGAAGTCTACGAGCGACTCGTCGCCGGGAAACGTCCTGGCAGGTGGGTGATCGTGTCGACCGCGCATCCGGCTAAATTTTCTGAGATCGTCGCGCCGCTGATCGGCCGCAAGGTGCCTGTCCCCGAGACACTGGCGAAGTTGTTCGCGCGCCGGGCAGAATTCACCGCGATCGACCCTGATCTATCCTCGTTGCGTGCTGCGCTGAGCGTCGGGAGGGCGTAGTGGAGGAGTTGGAGAAGCTTCCGCCCACCGCTTGGGGGCTGATTGCGGCTGCGGCCATTCTAGGATTCGCGGCCGCGTGGATCTGGAGATGGTATCGGCAGTACCGTATGCGGGCCGCGTTGCGCACGGCGGTCACTGCTGCGGGGTCGGATCACCTCGTTGACATGCTCGTGCCTGATGGCATGGGCGGCGGTTTCCACGTCGATTTCCTGCTGCTGACGACGCGTGGCATCCTCGTCATCGATCTGCGCGACGTGCAGGGGAATATTTTCGGCGGCGATCAGATGGCGGAGTGGACCGTGATGGATGGGCCGCGCCGGTTTACGTTCACCAATCCACAGAGCGCGTTGTATGACCGCATTGCTGCGGTGCGCGGGGTTGCCGGCGAGGTGCCGGTCGAGGGACGCATCGTATTTACGCGCCGCGGGAAGTTTCCGAAGGGATTGCCCAAGTTTACTTTGATGGTCGACTCGCTGAACGCTGAGTTCCCGGGGGGCGAGCACGAGGCCGTCACGCACTTCGCGGAAGGGTGGTCCAAGGTCAAGAAGGCCGTGACCCCGAGCTACATGGCCCACATGCGGTAGCGTGATCCGCCAACACCAACGACACACAGGCTGTCAGTTTCTTCGCGTACTCGACGTGCAGAAACTCGTTCGGGCCGTGCGCATTTGAATGCGGTCCCAACACACCGGTGATGAAGAACTGCGTCTGCGGGTACTTCGCGCCTAACATCGCCATGAAGGGGATCGAGCCGCCACAGCCGATGTGGATGGCGTCCTTGCCGTAAATCCGGCGGGAGGCGCGCGTGATGGATTCATCCAACCACGGAGCAAGGGCGGGAGCGTTCCAGCCCGCAGTCGCGGCAGCATCCTCGAAACCAACCTGCGCACCGTAGGGCGGATTGCGCTCGAGAGTTTCCTTGACCGCTCTGGCAGCAACAGCCGCATCGGTCGTCGGCGCGAGGCGCAGCGAAAGTTTGAACACGAGCTCCGGTAGCAACACGTTGCCCGCCGATGCGAGCGCGGGCAGGCCATCAGCGCCCGTAACGGCAACGGTCGCACGCCAGGTCGTGTTGATCAGCAGCTCCACGGGATCGTTGGACAGGGGCTGTACCCCGGTTGCGAACGGGATTTTTCCTGCAACGGTCGAGCCAAGGACTTGGGCGGCAGCGGTAATCTGCGCCCGGCGGTCCTTCGGTATCGTCACTTGCAGCTCATCGATCAGGACATCGCCCGTGACTGCATTCTCCAGGCGCGCCATGAGTTGCTCGACGATGCGGAATGGTGTGGGCGCAATCCCCGTGGCCATCCCCGAGTGCACGCCTTCATTGAGTACGCGCACGCGCAGGTTGCCCGTGAGATTTCCGCGCAGCGAGGTCGTGCACCAGACCTGGTCATAGTTACCGCATTCCGCATCGAGGCAGATCACGAGCGACGGCTCTGCAACCTCATCCCCCAGCGCCTCCAGATGAGCGGGCAGATCGACGCTGCCGCTTTCCTCGCAGGCTTCGATCAGCAGCACACAGCGGGCCAGCGGCACTTTCTGGGCTTTGAGGGCGGCGATGGCCGTCAGCGAGCTGAAAACGGCGTAGCCGTCATCCGCGCCCCCACGGCCGTAGAGCTTGCCGTCGCGCATGACAGGCTCCCAGGGGCTGAGGCCCGGCAGCCAGCCGGTGAACTCGGGTTGTTTGTCGAGATGCCCGTACAGAAGCACGCAGCCGGGCAGCTCACCCGGCACGTCAACAAAGAGCAGCGGTGTCTTGCCCGGGAGGCGGCGCACCTGCACCCGCATTCCGGGCAGCGGCTGCGCGCGGCACCACTCGGCCATGAGAGTGATCGCGGCCTCCATGTGCCCGTGGTGTTCCCACTGTGCGTCGAACAGCGGGGATTTGTTCGGAATCCGAATGTACGCGCTGAGCCGCTCGACAATGGAGTCGTCCCAGACCTTGTCGATCGCTGTTCTCAAGAGCTCAATATTCATCGTTCCAGTATAGCGCCGGTATCGATTATTGCTGCGGGAAGGCCGAACAGCCGCCGCGTGGCCTCCGAACTGCTACGCGCAAGCTCTTCCACCGTCGTGCCGCGAGCCCGCGCAACAGTCGCCGCGATATGCGGCAGATACGCGGGCTCGTTGCGCCGCGACTCGGGCTTCGTGGGCAGGTCGCGCGGCAGCAGGTACGGGCCGTCCGTCTCGAGCAGCAACCGATCCGCTGGAATCTCCCTCATGAGCGGCAGCAGGTGCGAGCCGCGGCGCTCGTCGCAGATCCACCCGGTGATCCCGATGGCCAGATCCATCTCCAGGTAGGCAGTGAGCTCCTCGCGAGAGCCGGTAAAGCAGTGAGCAACACCCCCGACCAGTGCTTTGCGGTGCTCGCCCAGGATCGCGGCGAAATCGGCGTGTGCATCACGTTGGTGAAGAAAGACAGGCTTGCCGGCCAGTGCGGCGAGCTCCAGTTGGCGATGGAAGGCCTTCTGTTGGACGGCGCGCGGCGCGAGGTCGCGAAAATAGTCGAGTCCGCATTCGCCCACCGCGACCACTTCCGGCAACGTTGCGAGTTGACGCAGCTGCGCCAACAATTCATCGCTGAGCTCGCTCGCATGGTGCGGATGGACACCCGCGGTGGCGAACAGTACTCCGGAGTGGCTCTGAGCAAGTTCTATGGCCTGGCGCGTGCTCGGGCCGGAGCTGCCGGTTACTATCATCTGGACCACGCCGGCCTGCGCCGCACGTGCAATCACGGCGTCACGATCGCGATCGAAGCTGTCGTGGGCAAGATTGATGCCGATATCGATCAGGGAACTGGCTATCATGTGTGAAGGACATTCTACAGACGCAAGTGCCCGATGCTCTCTCCTGCCTCATGTCTGGCTCGTGGTCTGGCCATTGGACTGGCCATGGGACTTGTTATCCTGCCGCTGGGCGCCCGGGGCGCGCAGACGCAGACGAATTGGCTCGACGTCGAAAGCCGGATCCAGTATGGCTTTTACACCGAGGATGCCCGCTCGCTCGCGGGGGTCATGGAGTTGCTCGTTCCCACGGAGGGCGAGAGCGCTTCCAAGAGCTATTACGCCGGCCTTGCCAACTACCGGCTGACGCAACTGATGCTCGCGAAAGACCGAAGCCGTGCCAAGGAGACCGCCGCGGAGTGCGTGCACAGCCTCGACCGCGCCCTGAAGATCAACAAGGACTTTGCCGATGCGCTGGCGCTGCAGTCGGCGTGTCTGGATATGTTGACGACGCTCGAGGCCTGGCGGACACCGTTCGCCGCCTCCAAGAGCGGCGCGCAGATTGAGAAGGCACGGCACCTGGCACCCAGGAATCCGCGCGTTCTACTACTGGATGCAGTGGCAGTGTATGACCGGCTCAAGGGTTCCGCCGCCGAGAAGGACCGCGCCTTGAACGGCTTCAGGAAGGCCACGGCCGCATTCGAGGTCGAGCGGCAGGAAACCGAGCATGCGCCCGGATGGGGGGCAGCCGAAGCCTACGTCTATCTGGGCCGGTGTTACCTCGATCGGGGCGCAACGCTGGATGCGCGCGATGCGCTGGAACGAGCGCTGCTGATTGCGCCCGAGTTCGCCGAGGCGCGCCGCTTGATGGCAAAGATCACTACAGGATGAGGCTCAAAGAGCTTGGCTACTCCGCAACCAAACAGTCCGCCACCCGGTGCTCCTGAGAAGGGCGCGTTGCTTCATCAGCTGCGGATCGACCGCGGCCTGCGCGAGGAGGTCACGGAAGTGCGCCGCTGGCCGTGGATCGTCGGCGGCGCGCTCGTGCTCGTTCTGATTGGCGTCGGCGTGTGGCTGATGAAATCCAGGCACGCGGACATCGTCGTGCACACCGCCATGGCGCAGCCAATGGTCAGCGGCGGACCTTCGACGTCTGTGCTGGATGCGACAGGTTATGTCACAGCGCGCCGCGAGGCGACGGTGTCAGCGCAGATCACCGGCAAGTTGAGCGAGGTGTTGATCGAGGAAGGCGATCATGTGCAGGTGGGACAGGTGTTAGGCCGCCTGGACGACACTTCCCAGCGGGCGGCACTGGCGCAGGCGGAAGCACAACTTCACTCGGCGCAAGCCTTGCTCGTGCAATTTCAGGCACAGCTGGCCCAGGACCAGCGCGACGTCAAGCGGGCCGAAGATCTCGTCCTGCGCAAGCTCGTTTCGGAGCAGGCGGTCGAACAGGCGCGCACCCTGGTAGATACCCAGAGCGCGCAGCTCGAACAGCAGCGCAAACAGATCGATCTTGCTGCCGCCAACGTCCGCTCGGCCCAGGTGCAACTCGACTACTGCACCGTGCGTGCACCGTTCACGGGCGTCGTGATCGCCAAAGCGGCCCAGGTTGGCGAGATCGTATCGCCGCTTTCGGCCGGCGGCGGCTTCACGCGCACGGGTATCGGCACGCTGGTGGACATGGACTCACTCGAGATCGAGGTGGATGTCAACGAGGCGTACATCAACAGGGTGCAACCCAAGCAGCCGGTGGCCTCCGTGTTGAATGCATATCCCGACTGGAAGATTCCGTCCCACGTTATTGCTATCATTCCGACCGCAGACCGCTCGAAGGCAACGGTGAAAGTCCGGATCGGACTCGATCTGAAGGACGACCGGATTGTCCCTGACATGGGCGTGCGGGTGTCGTTCCTCGAGGAGCAGAAGCATGTCGAGCAGGATGCGCGTCCACCTCGCGGTGTGCTGGTGCCCACGGCAGCCTTGCGCCGGGAAGGGACGACGGACACGTTGTTTGTCCTGAAGGACGGCAAGGCACAGCGCCGGACAGTCACGCTGGGCGGTGCTTTCGGCAATTCGCGCCAGGTCGAGTCCGGGGTGAGTCCGGGCGAGGCCGTGATCGTCGATGCGCCCGCCGAACTGAAGGATGATGCGGCGGTCAGCGCCGCCAGTCCCTAAAACAATTTTTCAAGCAGTTGAGGCAAGCCATGTCCGAATCCATGGTTGAGATACGGAGCGTCACGAAGACCTACGAGCGTGGCAAGCAGAAGGTCGAAGTCTTGCACGGACTCAGTCTCGAGATTCCCAAGGGTGACTTCGTCGCGCTCATGGGCCCGTCGGGCTCCGGTAAGACTACATTGCTCAACCTGATCGGCGGGCTCGACCAGCCGACCTCGGGCGAGATCAGCGTCGGCGGCAAGCGGATCGACGAGCTATCGAGCGGCCAGCTGGCCAACTGGCGTGCGCACAACGTCGGCTTCGTGTTTCAGTTCTACAACCTGATGCCGGTGTTGACCGCCGAAGCGAACGTCGAATTGCCGCTGTTGCTGACCCGCTTACCGGCAGCCCAGCGCAAGAAGAACGTTGCCGTTGCTCTGCAGGTGGTGGGTCTCGCTGACCGTGCGCGGCACAAGCCGAGGGAGCTCTCGGGCGGCCAGGAGCAGCGCGTCGCGATTGCACGCGCGCTCGTATCGGATCCGCAGCTGCTGGTCTGCGATGAGCCCACGGGCGACCTCGACCGCAAAACGGCCGATGAGATCCTGGGACTGTTGCAGGTGTTGAACCGCGAGCACGGCAAGACCATCGTGATGGTCACGCATGATCCGAAGGCGGCCGAGTTTGCCCGGCGCACCCTGCACCTGGAAAAGGGCCAGCTGCTCGAGCAGGGTGCTTTGCATGCGACGCAGGGGCAGCCTGCGAGGGATGCGCTGGAATTACGGTGAGCAGGCGAATGCCTGCGCAATAGGAACCACCCATGACTAAAACCGGTTTCGTCGTTGCGAACCTGTTTCGCAAGAAGACCCGCACCATTCTCACCATCCTGTCGGTGATCATGGCATTCCCGCTGTTCGGGCTGCTGCAATCGCTGAATTCGATCTTCAGCTCGGGTGCCGATTTCATCGGTGCCACCCGCCTGATAACCCAGGCCCGGGTGTCATTCACCACGGCCTTGCCGCTCAGCGTGGTGCCGAAGCTCGAGTCTGTGCCGGGCGTGGCACGAGTTGCCTATTCACAGTGGTTCGGCGGCGTCTGGCAGGAAAACACCCAGGTTTTTACGTTTGCAGTCGATCCGACGCGCTATCACGACGTGTACCCCGAATGGGTCATGCCCGAAGAGCAGTGGAAGGCCTTCGCGAATACCCGCACGGCGATGATCGCCGGCAAGCTCGTTGCGGATAAATATGGTTGGAAAGTCGGCCAGAAAATTCCGCTGTCCTCGAACATCTATCCGCAGAAGAACGGCAGCAAGTCGTGGGCCTTCGACCTGGTCGGCATCTATGACGGCAGTGACGAGAGCTGGAAGAAGCAGACCAACGCGGTGTTCATCAACCACGACTACTTCGATGAGGCGAATCAGTTCGGCAAGGGCCGCGCCAACTTCTTCATCGTCAAGCTCGGTACCGGTGCGGATGCGGCCGCGGTCAGCAAGACAATCGACGCCATGTTCGAGAACTCGCCGGATGAGACCAAGACGCAGACCGAGAAGGATTTCAATCTCAGCTTCGTCAAGCAGATTGGCGACATCGGCCTGATCGTGCGGTGGATATTGTTCGCCGTGTTCTTCACTCTGTTGCTGGTCGTAGGCAACACGATGGCGCAAAGCGTCCGCGAGCGGGTGCCAGAGCTGGCCGTGCTCAAGACGCTCGGTTTTTCCGATGGCAGCGTGCTCGGCTTCGTTCTGTCGGAAGCCATTGCGCTGTGCCTGGTCGGCGGCGTGATCGGACTTGCGTTAGCCACGCTCCTGGGAGCGATGGTGGAGAAGGGCACCGGCGGTCAGTTTCAGCTCAACGTGAATGGCCTGATCTGGGCCATCGGGATTGCCGCGATTCTCATCATGAGCATGGCGGTCGGCCTGTTGCCCGCGTTGCGGGCCCGGCGGCTGAAGATCGTGGATGCGCTGGCGGGCCGTTAAAGGAAACTGAAGTACACCATGCTGAGTCAGACCATCGCCGTCACTGGCATCAATGTGAAAAGCATTCCCGAGCGGTGGGCCCCATCGCTCGTGATCGTCATCGGCCTCGCCGGAGTGGTGGCAGTGTTTACCGCCTTGCTGGCGATGGCGACGGGATTTGAAAGCACCCTCAAGGCGACAGGCCGCACGGACGTCGCCGTGGTCATGCGTGGCGGCTCCCAGACGGAGCTCAACTCGGGGCTGGATCGGGACTCGAGCGACCTGATCAAGCAGGCGAAGGGCGTGCGGGTTGGAGCCAATGGCAAGCCGGTGGCTTCGGCCGAAATGATGATCATTGCCGAGCTGCTGCGCACGGGCAGCACGAAGGATGCCTCCAACATCACGGTGCGCGGTGTCGATCCAGAAGCGTTCGTTATGCGGCCGCAGCTCAAGATCGTGGAGGGTCACAACTTCACGCCCGGATTGCGCGAGCTGATCGTCGGCCGCGGTGTCACGCGCCAATTCAGTGGCGCCGCGCTGGGCAATGTCGTGCGCATGCGTGGCTCCGACTGGACAGTGGTGGGCATATTCGAGTCGGGTGATGCGAACGAAAGCGAGTTGTGGACTGACATCAATGTTGCGCGGAGCACATTCGGGCGTACCGGCTCCAGCTCCGTGCGCGTGATGCTCGATGGCCCGGACGGTCTCGAGAAGGTCAAGGCCTCACTGACCGGCGATCCACGTCTGACGGTCGATGTAGTGCCTGAACAGGAATACTTCAGCAGCCAGACTAAACAGTTCCGGCAGACGATCGGTGTCCTGGCGGGTGTGGTCACGATCATCATGGCGCTCGGCGCGGTGTTCGCGGCGCTGAACAGCATGTATGCCGCGGTGGCGACCCGTGGCAAGGAGATTGCGACTCTGCGCGCCATCGGATTCGGTGGGCTGCCCGTGTTGGCGTCGGTCATGATCGAGGCACTGTTGCTGGCGCTCGCCGGCGGCTTGCTCGGCGCGATCATTGCGTATGTGTTGTTCAACAACCTGTCGGTTTCGACGCTGGGTCAGAACTTCACGCAGGTGGTGTTCAACTTCAAAGTAACTCCCGCGCTGGTCGCACGGGGGCTCATCATTTCGGTGGTCATCGGAATGATCGGCGGGTTGCTGCCGGCAATTCGGGCGGCACGGCTGCCGGTAACGACGGGCTTGCGGGAACTTTAGATCAGCGCACGGGCCAGGGCCGCGACGTCCTCCTCGCGCTGGTCCCACGACACCACGAACCGGGCTTCGCCACTGATTTGCGGACCCCAGTCGTAGAATTCGAACCCCGCGTTGCGCAGCTGCGCTTTGCGTTCGTCGCCCAGTTGGACGAAGACCTCATTTGCCTCGACAGGGTGCAGCAGTGCGGAACCTGCGGCGCGGCCGATGCGTTGGGCGAGGTCGTTGGCGCGGCGTGCGTTGCGTTGCCAGACACCCGTCTCGACGTAAGCCAGAAGTTGTGCTGCTACGAATCGTGATTTCGACAGCAGATGGCCACCCCGCTTGCGGCGGAATTCGAAATCGCGCACCAGATCGGGGTCGAAGAATACGACGGCTTCGGCTGCCAGGGCGCCGTTCTTCGTCGCCCCGAAGGACAGGACGTCCACGCCGGCACGCCAGGTTATATCGCCTGGATGGCAGTCGAGGAATGTCAACGCATTGGCAAAGCGTGCACCGTCCATGTGCACCTTCAATCCAAGATCACGCGCCAGCTGGCTGATGGCGGCTATCTCGGCAGGCCGGTACGCCGTGCCCAGCTCAGTTGCCTGAGATAGCGACACGACCGCGGGCTGCACGGTATGGACGTTGGCGGGATGCTTATCTACCGCGGCCCCTACCGTCTCGCAAGTCAACTTGCCGTGCTCTCCGGGTAGCGAGACCAACTGCGCTCCACCGGTAAAAAATTGCGGGGCTCCGCACTCATCGACACCGATATGCGCTTCCACGTGCGCGTAGATGGCGCCCCAGGGCGGGCTGAGGGTTGCGAGGCTCAATGAGTTGGCGGCAGTACCGGTGGCGACGGGAAACGCGCGCACGGGTGTACCGAAGAACTTGCCAAGGGTTTCATCCAATCGTTGCGTCCACGGGTCATCGCCGTACGCGATCGTGTGGCCCTGGTTGGCTTCCGCGATCGCGGACAGCAGTTCGGGTGCGGCAGTGGCGGTGTTGTCGCTGAAGAAGCGCATAAGCGGTGTTTTCCAGAAAGAAGATTCAGTCGTAGCGCCAGCGGAACGACCAGGCACCGAAGCCCAGGAACGCCACCGCTGTCACCCCCAGGTAGAGCAGATGTGGGGCGATCTGCGTCATGCCGGCTCCGTCCAGCATGACGGCCCGCGCGGCATCGAGTATGTGTGTCAACGGGAAGATACCGGCCACCCATCTCACCCATTGGGGGGAGCCTTCAAGGGAGAACCAGATTCCCGACAGCAACATCATGGGCCACGTCAGCAGGTTCAACAGGCCACCCACCATCTCCTCGCTGGAGAGCCGGGCTGCGATTGTCAGACCGAGTGCGACCATCGACAGGGCGCCCAGCACCGCGATCAGCACCAACAGCGGCAGGCTGCCGGCTCTTTGAAAGTGGATGATCGTGCCGATTCCCACGTACAGCACCGAAGTCACGAACAGGATCAGAGTCAGGCGCGAGAGCACCTGCGCGCTCAGGAATTCAAATGCCGTGACCGGTGTGGCGTGCAGGCGCTTGAGGAAACCGCTCTTGCGATACCGCAACACGACATAACCCACCCCGAAGAGGCAACTGAACATCATGTTCATGCCGAGAATGCCCGGAAACAGGTAGTCCACGTAGCGCAGCGCAGCTCCGGTCACGGGCTGGCGCTTCGCATCGGGAGCCGATTGCAGCAGCAGCTTTTCGGTGACGTAGCCTTTGGGCGAGTCGGTGTTGACCCAGTAGCGCGGCGTGCTGTGCAGCTCGAGGAGCAGATCGATCTGCTGATGAGTCACTTTCTGAACGCCCTGCGCCTCGCTGGCAATGGGCACGAATTCCACGTACCGCTCCTTGAGGAACGGGTGCGCCTGTTTATCGATGACGGTGGCCAGCACGCCGACCTTGAAGAGGGGCCGCTCCTTGCCTCCAAACACGAAGCCCATTCCGATGACCAGGACGATGGGCAGCAGCAGAGTGAAGAACATCGTGGATCGGTCGCGCACGAACTCCAGATTGCGTGCGTGCCAGACCGCCAACATCCGCTTGATCACGCCCGCAGCTCCTTGCCGGTCAGCTCGAGGAACAGATCTTCCAGATTCGCTGGCCGGATGCGCAGATTTGCGAGCGGCACTCGCGCCTCGATCAGGGTGCGCAGCGTCGTATCGAGGTCATCGGTGGTGATTTCCACCCGTTCCACGGTGTCAATGATCCGCAGCGGCAGGTTGCGCGCGCTGGCTGGAAAGTCCTGTCTGGGCAGCTCCAGCATGACTTCCGCGAAATGCTCGTGCAGCAGACGCCGGGGAGGCCCCTGGGCGATGATTCGGCCGCGGTCCATGATGGCGATCTCGTCGCACAGCAGCTCCGCCTCTTCCATGTAGTGCGTGGTGAGGATGAGGGTGCGCTTGCGGGCCTTGATGGACTGGATGAGTTCCCAGAAATTGCGGCGTGCCTGCGGATCGAGGCCCGTGGTGGGCTCATCCAGGAACAGCAGTGTGGGATCGTTCACGAGCGCGATCGCGAGAAGCAGGCGCTGCTGCTGACCGCCTGACAGCTTGCGATTGTCGCGGTCGGCCAGTTTCTCCAATGCGCACAGGCGGATGACTTCATCCACTTCGAGCCCGTGGTGGTACAGTCCGCGGAACATCGTGATGCTCTGGCGCACGGTGAGGAAATCCTGCAGCGCCGTCTTCTGGAACAGGATGCCGGCTTCCTCGCGGAAACGCTGCCCGAGAGCAGCACCGCGGTAACGTACCTCCCCCGACGTCGCGCTGAGAATGCCCTCCATGATCTCGATTGTTGTGGTCTTGCCGGCGCCATTCGGGCCGAGCAGCCCAAAGCAGATGCCCTCGGGCACAGTGAGCGAGAGGCCATCGACTGCCGTTACTGAGGGGTATTGCTTGACGAGATTGCGGACTTCGATAATGGGTTCGCTCACGCGCACCCCTTTGAATTGGCCAGCGGCGCGCGATCCTAGCGGATCGCAGCTTTCGCGTCTGCCTTGCGTCCGGATCACGACTGGTATGCTATATCGGTGCATCATCTGCATGTGCTAGGCATGGTTACGTCCCAGTTGCCGTTGTGGTCCGATAAGGATGCCTCCCAAGGATGGGTAGTGCGTGAAAGTCATCGCGCACGCCGTCTGACCGTGCGTGTCTTTCACACCGGTCGCGTGGAGGTCGTAGTGCCTTCGCGAACCGCTGCTGTCACCATTGAGCGATTTGTCGAAAGACATCGAACATGGATTGAGCGTAAGCGAGAAGAGGCGCGTGCCCGCGCGGTGCCCGCCGCGCCTTTTCCGCCGGTGCAGATCGAACTTGCGGCCTGCGATGAGCGCTGGCGGATCCATCTGACGGGTGTGGGGCGAAGAGTGCGGCTGAGCACGATTGGAAATGGTCTGCTGGCTCTGGATGGTGACGTGAGTGACACTCGCGCCGTTCGGCAGGCTTTGCGCCGCTGGCTCACGGAGCGCGCGGCAGAAGTTCTCGGCCCCGCCTTGAAGCAATGCGCGCGGGAGCTGGGGTTTGAGTTTCAGCGGGTGCTGATTCGCCGCCAGCGCAGTCGCTGGGGCAGCTGCTCGACGCGCGGCACGATCAGCCTCAACTGCTGTCTGATGTTTCAGCGTCCGCAGGTGGTGCGTTATCTAATGATCCACGAGCTATCCCACACGGTGCAGATGAATCATTCACGCCGTTTCTGGCAGACGGTGAGCCGTCATTGCCCTGATTACCGCCGTCTCGACCGGGAATTGCTCGATGGCTGGCGGCGTGTGCCTTCCTGGGTATTTGCTGACGATCACACAGCATGACTACCAAGCGCTACGAACCGTCCGAACGCGTTGATCTGTCAGACGAGGCGGTGCATTGGGAGCTGGGTTCTTCGCTTTCGTACGGCGAATATCTGCAGCTGGACAAGATCCTCGACGCACAGAAACCGCTTACGTACGAGCACGACGAGATGATGTTCATCATCGTGCATCAGTCCTCGGAGCTGTGGATGCGCCTGATGCTCCATGAGCTACGCGGAGTACTCGAGTGTGTGCGCCGCGATGATCTGGATCCGTCGTTCAAGATGCTCGCGCGGGTGTCGCGCGTGCAGACTCAACTCATCTCGACGTGGGATGTGTTGTCCACGATGACGCCGTTCGAGTATTCCGCGTTCCGTAATGCCCTGGGGCGCTCATCAGGCTTCCAATCGGTGCAGTACAGGATGCTCGAGTTCATTCTCGGCAACAAACATGCGCAGATGGTCGAGGTGCACAAGCGCGACGCCAAGGGTTACGAGGCATTGCAACGTGCGCTCGAGTCTCCCTCTCTTTACGACGAGGCGCTGCGGTTGTTGAGCCGGCGTGGCTATGGGATTCCCGAGGAGTACATGACACGCGATTTCAGGGAGCCGTATGTCGCCAACAAACAGGTGGCGGGTGCGTGGCTCGGTGTGTATCACAACGCTGAGAAGGACTGGGATCTGTACGAGTTCGCGGAGCGGCTGGTGGACCTGGACCACAAGTTCCAGTTATGGCGCTGCCATCATTTGAAGACGGTAGAACGGATTATCGGGTACAAGCCGGGGACGGGGGGCACGGGAGGTGTGTCGTATCTGGCCAAGGCGTTGGAGTTGAAGTTTTTTCCGGAGTTGTGGCAGATACGGACGTCGATGTAGCCCGCTCCCGGTCAGTGCCAGTGGGCGAAGGGGATGCCTAGTTTGGTGGCTTTGCGGCGCGCGCTGGGTGATGCATTCACCAGGAGCGGGTGGTCTGCGAGGCGGAGGTGGTCGAGGTCGCTGGCGGCGTTGCCGTAGGCGGCTGTTGTCTGGCCGGGGTGTTTGCTGCGCAGACCTGCGAAGCAGCGGGTTTTTTCGGAACCGCGGCGGTTGGGGGTGGTTAGGTGGCCATCCAGGCGGTCGCCGTTCCACCGCACGCCGGTGCAGATTACCTCGTGGAAACCCAATGCGGTGGCGATTGCGGGCACATAGAGATCGGTGCTGGCGCTCATCAGTATCAGGCGCGCGCCTTCATGTTTGTGGCGTTCGAGTGTGGCGAGGGCGTCGGCGAAGACTCCCTGGCTGAGCAGTGACGGGACGAACTGGGCGGTCCAGCTTTCGATCCGGGAGCGCGTCTGGCCTGCGAGTACCGAGCGGATGAATGCGGACTTGAGCTGTCCGTGATCCCGCCTGCCGAGGGCAAACCGCAACAAGGGGCCGAGGAAGGCCAGCACGCCCAGGAGTTTTCTGGACGTGCTCATGGGAAAGCCCATCACATAGGGCAACAGGGTATCGCGGCGGGTAATCGTCCCGTCCAGATCGAATACCGCCAGTTGCACAGGCGAGCCGGCAGCTCCACTGCGGGGTCCCCGGGAAATCGCGCGTCTTGTCGGGCGCTGGTCGCCCTCCAGTAGCGTCAAGCGCGATTTCCTGGGGTGCCTCGGCCGCCGGGCATCGTCAGGCGGCGCGTCCCGAAGCGGCGAGCTGCCGCAACACGTACTGGAGAATCCCACCGTGGCGGTAGTATTCCCGCTCCTTCGGCGTGTCGATACGCACGCGTGCCGTGAAGTTGAGCGGCGTTCCGTTCGGGGGCGTTGCGGTGACAGAGACCTGTTTCGCATCCCCGCTGCTCAGTCCGCTGATCTCGAACACTTCGCGGCCCGTCAGGCCCAGCGATTGCGCGTTCTGGCCGGGCAGGAATTGCAGCGGTACGACACCCATGCCGATGAGATTGGAACGGTGAATGCGCTCAAAGCTCTCGGCAATCACCGCCTTCACGCCCAACAACATCGTGCCTTTTGCCGCCCAGTCGCGTGATGAGCCGGTGCCGTACTCACGGCCGGCGATCACGACGAGCGGGGTGCCATCCTGCTTGTAACGCATGGCTGCGTCGTAGATGGAAGTCTGCTCATTGCTGGGCAGGTGAATCGTGACACCGCCCTCAACACCCGGGACGAGGAGGTTGCGCAAGCGAATATTGGCGAAGGTGCCACGCATCATGACTTCGTGGTTGCCACGCCGCGCGCCGTAGGAATTGAAGTCCACCGGCTGCACACCCTGCTCGATGAGGTAACGCGCTGCGGGGCTGGACTTCGCAATGTTTCCCGCCGGCGAGATGTGGTCCGTCGTGACGGAGTCGCCGAGAACCGCGAGCGCTCGTGCGCCACGGATGTCGGAGAGCGAGCCGGGGGTCATCGTCATCCCGTCGAAGTACGGCGGGTTCTTCACGTAGGTGGACTTCTCGTCCCACGTGTAGCGCTTGCCGGCCGGCACCTTGATGCTCGTCCAGTTCTGATCGCCCGTGAATACGCCGGCATAGCTCTTCTGGAACATGTTGGAGTCGATGGACCGGGCCAGCGCCTCCTGGACTTCGTGATCGCTGGGCCAGATGTCAGCGAGCATCACGGGCTTGCCGGCCTTGTCGGTTCCCAGCGGCTGCGTGGTCAGGTCGATGTCCAGAGTTCCTGCCAGCGCGTACGCCACGACGAGGGGCGGCGAGGCGAGGAAATTCATCCGCACCTCGGGATGCACGCGGCCTTCGAAATTACGATTACCCGACAATACCGAGCAGGCGGTGATGTCGCCGGCCTTCACTGCAGCCGAGATCTCGGGCTTCAGGGGACCGGAGTTGCCGATACAGGTGGTGCAGCCGTAGCCAACGAGCTCGAAGCCCAGGGCGGCGAGGTCGCCCAACACCCCGGCCTTGGTGAAGTAGTCGGTGACGACGCGCGAGCCCGGGGCAAGGCTGGTCTTGACCCAGGGCTTCGAGGTCAATCCGCGGGCGACGGCCTTGCGCGCGAGCAGTCCCGCTCCCAGCATCACCGAGGGGTTGGAAGTGTTGGTGCAGCTCGTGATGGCCGCGATCAGCACCGCGCCATCCTTGAGCTCGAAGGTCTGGCCATCCACAGTTGCCGTGGCGACGCCCTTCGCGGTTGGATTCTTGGCGGTGCGCTCGTCCGCGGACTTCTTGCTATTCGTTTCGTAGACGGTCTTGGCAGACGTGAGCGGCACCCGGTCCTGGGGGCGGCGCGGGCCCGCGAGGCTGGGCTCTACTTTGCCCAGATCGAGCTCCAGCACGTCGGTGTAGTCGGCGGCCTTGTCGCCGCTGTTGCGCCACATTCCCTGGGTCTTGGCATAGGCGCTGACCAGATCGATGCGTTGGCGCGGCCGGCCTGACAATTCGAGGTATCGGATGGTTTCCTCATCGATCGGGAATATGCCGCACGTGCTGCCATATTCCGGTGCCATGTTGGCAATGGTCGCGCGGTCGGCGAGCGGCAGGTTCGCCAGTCCGTCGCCGAAGAATTCGACGAATTTGTCCACCACACCCTTTTTGCGGAGCATCTCGGTCACGGTCAACACGAGGTCGGTGGCGGTCGCACCAGGCTTGAGCTTGCCGTTCAGGCGGAAACCGATGACCTGGGGAATCAACATCGTCACGGGCTGGCCGAGCATGGCAGCTTCCGCCTCGATGCCGCCCACGCCCCAGCCCAACACGCCCAGGCCGTTGATCATGGTGGTGTGCGAGTCGGTGCCGACCAGAGTGTCAGGATAAGCGCGCGGTGCGCCGTTGACCTCGCCGTCGAAGATGACGCGGCCAAGATATTCGAGGTTGACCTGGTGAACGATGCCGGTGTTCGGCGGAACGACCGAGAAATTGCGAAAGGCCGTCTGGCCCCAGCGTAGGAACGAGTAGCGCTCGCCGTTACGCGCGAATTCAATCTTCGTATTGGCCGCGAGCGAGCCGGGTTGGCCGTATTCGTCAACTTGTACAGAGTGATCGATGACCAGCTCGGCGGGCGCGAGCGGGTTGACGCGCTCCGCATCGCCGCCCAGGCGTACGATTGCATCGCGCATTGCCGCGAGATCCACAACGCAAGGCACGCCGGTGAAGTCCTGAAGAATTACGCGAGCCGGCGTAAACGCGATTTCGTACGACGGTACAGCTGCAGGATCCCACGAGAGCAGCGCGTCGATGTCAGCGCGCGTGACATTCACGCCGTCTTCGAAGCGCAGCAGGTTCTCGAGGAGGATCTTCAGGGAGTAGGGGAGTCGCGCGACTTTGTCTCGCGGAAGAGCAGCGAGGCTCCAGATGTCGTAAGAGCGGTCGCCGACTTTAAGAGTCGAACGCGCGTTGAAGCCCGTTACGGGCCGGCTGTTCGTCATTGAATTCTCCGCGGGAAAAAAGCGCGGCGAATTATATAGATTTTGCTACGCCGCCGCCTGCTGTGCTGACGTTGGAATTACCAAATCAATTACACCACCGCCGAGACAGCGGTCACCTTCGTACAAAACAGCGTACTGCCCCGGCGTAACTGCGCGCTGCGGGTCGTCGAATAGAATTCGGGCCGTGCCGTCGCCACGAGGCTCGAACAGTGCCGCCTGGTCTACTTGCCGGTAACGTACCTTAACGGTGCATCGAAACGGTGCGGTTCGGGCATCAGCGAGCCAGTGCAGCGGGCCGGTCGTGAGCGCTGAGCTGCGCAGCAACGGATGATCGTGCCCCTGCACGACGATTAGCGCGTTGCGCGCGCCATCCTTCGCAGCGAGATACCACGGCTGCTCCGAACGGCCGCTGCGTCCGCCGATGTGCAATCCCTCTCGTTGCCCTAGGGTGTAGAAGGCTAAGCCTTGGTGCGTGCCGAGCACCTCGCCCTCAGGCGACTCGATCGGTCCTGGCCGTGGGTCCAGGAATCGGCTCAGGAATTCGCGGAACGGACGCTCGCCAATGAAGCAGATGCCGGTGCTGTCGGGCTTGTCGAAGACTGGCAGGCCCGCACGCCGGGCCCGGTCCCGCACAGCGCTCTTTTCGAGCTCACCCAGCGGCATCACCGTCTGTGCAAGGTGCTCGGCCGCGACTGCGTGAAGGAAATAGCTCTGGTCCTTCGCTGCGTCACGCGCCTTGTGCAGCTCGATGCCCGCGGGACCGTGAATGAGCCGAGCGTAATGGCCGGTTGCAAAGTGTGCTGCACCCAGTCTGTGTACGTACTTCAGTGCGACCCCGAATTTGATCTCCCGGTTGCACAAGACATCGGGATTGGGTGTCCGCCCGGCTCGCTGCTCGCTCAGAAAATGCTCGAAAACCCTCTCGCGATATTCGGCGGCGAAACTGACGCGATGTAGCGGAATGTCGAGCTCGCGGGCGATTGCGCGCGCGTCCTGGAAGTCCTGTGCGGCTGTACAGTAGCCGTCGTCGTCATCTTCCCAATTGCTCATGAAGAGGCCCTGGACGGCCCAACCCTGCTCCTTGAGCAAAAGGGCAGTGACCGCTGAATCCACGCCGCCCGAAAGCCCCACGACAATCGAGGTTGCCGACTTGGCGGACAGGGTCATACGGCCACCGCAGGCATGGCGGAGGCGGTCAGCAAATCGAGGTGCGCCACCGAATCCAGGGGATGCCTCTTGCCGCCCTCATAGTCCTCTATACAGCGCAGGACCAGCGGGCTGCGAAGTAGCTGCTCGCGTTCCTGGAGATCCGCACGGGACAGCCAATGGGTACGGACAATTCCGTGGTCTAGTGGCTGAGCAGCCTGGTGGTCATCGACGGTCCCACAAAAAGCGAAGCGCATCGTGGTTACTCCGCTCTCGGGGCTTCGCCACAGGTACACGCCAACCAGCGATGCAGGTAGGAAGCGCCAGGCAGTCTCCTCGCGAACCTCACGGACCACGGCAGTCAGCAGCGACTCTCCGTGCTCGACGTGTCCGGCGGGCTGATTGAAGACGAGTCGCCGGTTGATCCGCTCCTCGACCACGAGAAAGCGACCGTCACTCTCAGTGATCGCGGCAACAGTGATTTCGGGCTTCCTGGCAGTCATGCCGGGAATTATATGGGTCGCGGCCCCTAAATCACGCTTTGCGGAACCACCCTCGGCGAGACCAACCTCGGCGAGATCACCCTCTGCGGGCGACGCGCAGACCGTGGTCCACCGCGCTGGCATTCCAGATGGTGTCGAATTCCTGCAGATACAGCCGGGCAACGGGAGGATTGTTGATGTCCGCGATGCCGTCCCAGGTGTCGGCGCGCATGCGATACATGATGGCCCGATCGTCGGCGATCAGATAAGCCGAGGCCCGTTGGGTGGCTTTGGCGGCAACGTAACGGATGTCGATGCAGCTGGACAGCCGGCGCCCCATCGAAACGAAGCGGTTGCTCTCACGCATGACCCGCGTGGGCTCCGCCAACAGCACGCGCACCTTGGAGAAGCTGCGCGTCAGCACGAAGTGTTTGATGACCTCAAGGAACGAAGTCTGGTCGTAGAGCTCGGGCTCCAGATCGGGGGTATAAATGGAAATGAGGCGCCGGGCGCCTGTTGCGATCTCGTTGACCGCAGCCCGCACCTCCGGCAGCGTCGTAAGCACACTGAGAGTCTCGGACCCCTGGCGGGTCGTCACCCTGGAATCCGTCCGACCGCCGGATTCCGGTGCGTAGCGCGCGTTCGCGAGCTGCGCCAGCGTGCTGTTTACGTCTAATTCCCCGATGATGTCCACAAGCGGCACTGCCGTCTGCGCCTGCTCGATGGCAGGCTCGGGTGATCTTAAGGACAGGATCTACAATGAGTTGCCGAACCCATCACGGTTTGAGGTGAGGTGGACGCGATCTAAGATCAAATTTATCCATTCCGGATCAAATTCGGGCACCGCGTCACAAGGAACTCTTGTCAGGGGCTGTGCCCCACGCCTTAGCGGGATCGCCTAAAGGGCGACCCGCGAGGAGCAGCGGCGCTGCGCGCCGGGAAGAACGGCTAAATGTCGCGCGCGAGGCGCGCCGCGAGTCCTATATACGACTCTGGTCGCAGGGACTTCAGCCTTTGCTTCTCGGCGTCGCTCAGGGGGAGTGTCTCGATGAACGCCGCGAGCGATTGTGCGTCTATCGCACGGCCACGGGTGAAGTCCTTCAGGCGCTCATAGCCGCTGGGTGAGCCAGTCGCCCGGAGCACCGTCTGCACAGCCTCGCCCAGCACTTCCCAAGCGCCTTCCACATCGGCGGCGATGCGGGCAGGGTCGGCAGCGATCTTGTCGAGTCCGCGGCCCAAGGCCCGCCACGCGATCAGCGTGTGCCCCAGCGCGACACCCAGATTTCGCAGCACAGTCGAATCAGTGAGGTCGCGCTGCCAGCGGGATACGGGCAGCTTCTCCGCAAAATGTTTCAACAGGGCGTTGGCGATCCCGAGATTGCCCTCGGCATTCTCGAAGTCGATCGGGTTCACTTTGTGGGGCATGGTCGATGAGCCCACCTCGCCCGCGACCGCGCGCTGGCGCAGGTAGCCGAGGGAGATATATCCCCACACGTCGCGGCTCAAATCGATGAGCACGACATTCACCGCGGCGACGGCATCGCAATACTCGGCAATCCAGTCGTGCGGCTCGATCTGCGTGGTGTACGAGTTATATTGCAGACCCAGCGACTCCACGAAGCCGCGGCTCACCGCGGGCCAATCGACGTCCGGCACGGCCGCCACATGCGCATTGAAATTGCCGACGGCGCCGTTCCATTTTCCCAAGGTTTCGACAGTCTCCCAACGCTGCCGCGCGCGCCTCAGGCGGGCCACAACGTTCGCGAATTCCTTGCCGAGCGTCGTCGGGCTCGCAGGTTGGCCGTGAGTCCGTGCCAGCATCGCGGTGTCGGCGTAGCGCTGCGCGAACTGCAACAGCTCGTTGATTCGCGCTTCCAGTGTCTTGCACAGCTCGTTGCGCGCCGCGCGCAACATGACTGCGTAACTCAGATTGTTGATGTCCTCGGACGTACAGCCGAAGTGGACCAACTCGAGGGCCGCCTCGCTGGCGCCCGTCTTGGCGAGCTGCTCCCGGACGTAGTACTCAACGGCCTTGACGTCGTGATTGATCCGCGCCTCGATGACCTTGACGGCTTCAGGCGCGTCGGCATCGGGTTCCCGAGCGAGCTGCCCCGCGCGGTCGCGGACCAAGGCGGGGAGATGGGAGCCCGCGAGCTGCGGCACGCTGGCCGCCAGGTGCAGAAACCACTGGGCTTCCACGGCAATCCGCGCTCGAATGAGGCCGGCCTCTGAAAGCAGATCGCGCAAGGGTGCCGTTGCTGCACGGTAGCGCCCGTCAATGGGCGAGAGGGCCTCGACTGGCGCCAAAGCGTCGCGGGTAGGAGCCGTCATGCGTGCGGAGAGCCTCGAAGTGTTACGATTTGCATGATAACGCAATGGGCTCGCGGAGTGCCTTCATGACGAATTCGTTTCGGATCGAGCGCGACAGCATGGGCGAGCTGCAAGTCCCCGCTGACGCTTTGTGGGGCGCGCAGACACAGCGCGCGGTTCAGAACTTCCCCATCAGCGGCATCGCGCTGCCGCGCGCCTTCATCGGCGCACTCGCCCTGGTGAAGCAGGCAGCCGCGCGTGCCAACACCCGCCTGGAGCTGCTGGACGCGCAGATCGCCCAGGCCATCGATGCCGCGGCCGCCGATGTCGCCGCGGGCCGCCATGATGAGCACTTTCCCATCGATATCTACCAGACCGGCTCGGGCACCAGCACGAACATGAACGCCAATGAAGTGATTGCCTCGCTGGCGACGCGGCGCTTGGGCAAGCCAGTGCACCCGAACGATCATGTCAACATGGGTCAGAGCAGCAATGACTCGATCCCGACGGCCATTCACGTGAGTGCCGCTTTGAGTGTCAAGCGCGACCTGGTGCCGGCGCTCGAGCATCTGCGCGATGTGTTGCGCGCGAAAGAGCGCGAAGTCGGGAGCATCGTCAAGACAGGCAGGACGCATTTGATGGATGCGATGCCCGTTACCCTGGGCCAGGAATTGTCAGGTTGGCGCACGCAGATCGAGCACGGTCTGGAGCGCCTGGCGGGCGTCGAGCCGCGGCTGCACGCGCTTGCTCAAGGCGGCACGGCTGTGGGGACGGGCATCAATGCGCATCCGCAGTTTGCTTTGCGGTTCACGCAGGAGCTGTCGGACCTGACCGGCCTGCCGTTCAGGGTGGGGCGCAACTTCTTCGAGGGACTGTCCTCGCAGGACACCGCCGTGGAGTTGTCGGGACAACTCAAGGTCATTGCCGTGAGCCTGATGAAGATCGCCAATGATCTGCGCTGGATGAACAGCGGTCCACTCGCCGGCCTCGCGGAGATCGCGCTCCCCGCGCTGCAGCCGGGCAGCAGCATCATGCCGGGCAAGGTGAACCCGGTGATCCCGGAGGCCACCACCATGGTCGCGGCCCAGGTGATCGGCAACGACACCACCATCACCATCGCCGGGCAGTCGGGCAACTTCCAGTTGAACGTCATGCTGCCGGTAATCGCGTACAACCTCCTCGAGAGCATCCGGTTGCTCGCCAATGTTTCGCGCGCGCTGGCCGACAATGCCATCGCGGGCTTCAAGGTCAACGAGGCACGCATTGCCGAGGCACTCGATCGCAACCCGATCCTCGTGACCGCCCTGAATCCGGTCATCGGGTACGAAAAGGGTGCTGCGATCGCCAAGAAGGCCTATGCCGAGGGCAAGCCGATCCGCGAGGTGGCGCAGAAGATGACGGATCTGCCGCCGGAGGAATTGGCGCGGCTGCTGGACCCGGCTGACCTGGCCCGCGGCGGTATCAAGGGTGGCACGAGCGGCGGGGGCTGAATCGACCCCATGCAGGACAGCGGCGCTGACGGTGGCGGGGGGCGAAAGCTGGTACGCCCGCGCGACTGGCGCGCACGGATCGAGGCCCGGCTCGCCAACACGCGCCCGCGTCACGCCGTGGAAGACTGGCTGACGCCGGGTCTGACGCTACCTGAGAGCCGCGCGCTGCAGGCCTATTTTCCGACGTCGCCGATCCCGGCGGCCGTGCTGGTTCCACTCATCGAGCGCGAAGACGAGCTGACCGTGTTACTCACCCAGCGTGCCAGCCAGCTCAAGAATCACGCCGGCCAGATCAGTTTCCCCGGCGGCCGCATCGAGCCCGAAGATGCCGGGCCCCGCGAGGCGGCGCTGCGCGAGGCGCATGAGGAGATCGGCCTCGAGCCAGGCTTTGTATCAGTGGTGGGCTTTCTCGCCGATCACATTCTGTTGACGGGGTTTCGGGTGACCCCGGTGGTTGGGTTCGTGCGGCCCGGTTTCGAGCTGCTGCTCGACCGCGGCGAGGTTGAAGATACCTTTGAAGTCCCTTTGAGCCACGTGTTCGAGCCGGCCAACCACCGTGCGCGGCGCCGCCAGTTCGGCAGCATGCCGGGCGAAGTGCAGGTGTGGGACATTGAATACGAAGGCCACAACATCTGGGGAGCGACGGCGGGAATGTTGCTGAATCTGTACCGTTTGTGTGTGACCGATGATGCGGCAACCGTCCGCGGCCTGGCGGGCTCGCGCGATGAGTGAGACTGAACGCGCGATGACCGCGCTGCTGGAGTTGATGGCGCGGTTGCGTGATCCGGTCGAAGGCTGTCCGTGGGATCGTGAGCAGACCTTCGCCACGATCGCACCCTTTACGATCGAGGAGGCCTACGAGGTCGCCGACGCAATCGCGAGCGGCGATCCAGGGCAGCTGCGTGCCGAGCTCGGCGACCTGTTGTTTCAAATTGTATTCCACTCGAGAATGGCACAGGAGCGCGGTTGGTTCGATTTTGCAGCCGTTGCGGCCTCGATTCACGATAAGCTCGTGCGGCGACATCCGCACGTGTTCGCCGGCGACCGAGCGGTTAGCGAGGGAATCCCCAGCGGGGACGCCCCGGTCGAGGGCCTGGAAGCACAGACGCGCAATTGGGAGGAGCTGAAGGCACGCGAACGCGCGGAAGTTGCAGCGCGCCAGCAGTCAGCCGATGCCAGCGCGCTGGCGGATGTGCCGAAGGCGCTTCCAGCGCTTGTCCGGGCCGCGAAGCTCGGCAGGCGGGCCGCGCGTGTTGGGTTTGATTGGCAGGAGCCCCGGCAGGTCCGCGACAAGGTGCTGGAAGAGTTGGCGGAAGTGGATGCGGCGCTGGGCCAGGAGTCACATGAGCGTGTTACCGAGGAAGTCGGGGATCTGCTGTTCGCCATCGCAAACTGGACACTGCACCTGAAAATCGATCCGGAAGAGGCCCTGCGGGCGGCGAACGCGAAGTTCGAGCGGCGCTTTCGCCAGATGGAAGCCCTGGCCGGTGCCCGCGGTACCCGGCTCGAACACTTGAGCCCAGCCGAGTGGGACGAGCTGTGGCGCAAGGCCAAGGAGGCCTGAAAGCTCAGGCAGGGTGAGCCCCTTGGCGCTTAACGGTTCAGTCCTCATTCACCGGTCGTGCGTTACTGTTAAGAATGAAAATGCGCTTTTCACCTCGTGCCTTCGTACTGGTGGTCACACTCGTTACCGCCATGACAGCCGCCGTGCCTGTGGTACGGGCGGACGAGGAGCATCGTCCCGTTACGCTCGGCTCCACTTCCTCTACTTCCACCATATCCCTGGAGCAGGCGGTCAAGATGGCCGAGCAGCGTTTTCAGGCCCGCGTGGTGCGCGCCGAGGCGCAGCAGGACGGGGGCAACACCATCTATGTCCTTCGGCTGCTCAATGAGTCAGGCCGCGTCTGGGTCGTCCGCGTCAACGCTTCCAACGGTTCCGTGTTGTAGGAGGGGCCATGCGTGTGCTCGTCATCGAGGATGAAATTGCACTGCGCGATTCGCTGAAGGAGCAGCTGGCCGCGGCAGGCTTTACCGTGGATGTTGCAAGTGATGGCGAGGAGGGTCTGTTCGCGGCGCTCGAATTCCCCCTGGATGTTGCAATCGTGGACCTCGGTCTGCCGAAGGTCTCCGGACTCGAAGTGATCCGCCAGGTGCGCGCGCAGCGCAAGAGCTACCCGATTCTCATTCTGACCGCGCGCGACCGCTGGCAGGACAAGGTCGAAGGCCTGCAGGCGGGCGCCGATGATTATGTCGCCAAGCCGTTTCATTTCGAAGAGGTGTTGGCGCGGGTGCAGGCGCTGCTGCGGCGTGCGGGTGGCTGGGCCAGTCCCGAGCTGGTCTGCGGCGCGGTTGCACTCGATACACGGGCGCAGACAGTCAAGGTCAACGGCGCGCCGGTCGAGCTCACGACCTTCGAGTACCGCATTCTCGAGCACCTGATGTTGCGGGCCGGCGAAGTGATCTCCAAGACGGAGCTGACCGAGCGGCTGTACGATGAAGAGTCGGAGCGCGACAGCAACGTGATCGAGGTGCTGGTCGGCAGGCTGCGCCGCAAGTTGGATCCCCAGGATACGGTGAAACCCATAGAAACGCTGCGTGGCCGCGGCTATCGGTTCGCGCTCGCCCGTTCCCCGACCACCTGAAGACCGTTCGTGCACTCGCTCAGCCGGCGGCTGCTCGTCACGGTGTCAGTGCCGCTCGCCCTGTTCTTCGGTGTCATGATGGCGGTGCTGGACAACGGCTTCAGGGAGCTCACCGACCGCTCCCTGCAGCAGTTGTTGGATTCACAGATGGTGGCGCTCATTGCCGCGGCGGAGCCGCAACCGGATGGCAAGTATGCGCCGGAGTCCAACGACCTGGCCGCGCGCCTGCGCACGCCGCGCTCCGGGCTCTACGCGCAGATTGTCTCGGCCCGCAACAAGGCCGTATGGCGCTCGCCGTCGAGCGCCGGCGCTCCCATCGATTTCGGCCGGCCGCTCGCGCCCGGCAGCCGCGACTTTGTTTATTCGACCAATGGTCACGAGCGCATCGAAATCGAAAGCCGCGGCATCGAGTTCGAGGACCGCACGGGTCACGTGCAGCTCACGTTCAGTGTCGCTGCGAGCCTGACCCCCTATGAGCAGCAGCTGTGGGCTTTCCGCCGCCAGCTGTTCGGCTGGTTCAGCGGCCTGATGTTGGTACTGCTCGCAGCGCTCGCCGGGTTGTTGCGCTGGGTGTTGTCACCGGTGCGCAGAATGGAACGGGAGATACACGAGGTGGAGGAGGGACGCAGCGAGGCTCTGGGTGCCGGCTATCCGCGCGAGCTCAGCGGCGTTGCCACGAATCTCAACACGCTGCTGATCGGTGAGCGCAACCGGGTGAGCCGCTATCGCGACACGCTGGGAAATCTCGCGCACAGCCTGAAGACGCCCCTGGCCGTCATGCGCGCGGCGCTTGCTTCAAACAACAGCGTGTCAGGAGCTGTGCTCAACCCGGAGATCGACCGGATGAGCGCCATCATCGAGCACCAGCTCAAGCGGGCGGCCGCTTCCGGTGGCGCGTTATTGGGGCAGGCGCCGGTGGATATCGGTGAAATTCTCACCGAGCTGCGGTCTGCTCTTCTGAAGGTGTACGCGGGCAAAGATCTGTCGATCGAGCTGGTGGTGGCACCGGGGTGTCAGTTCGTTGGCGACCGGGGAGATCTGACGGAGCTGCTGGGCAACCTGCTCGACAACGGCTGCAAGTGGTGTCGCGTGGTCGTGCGCCTGACTGCTTCCGTCGACGGCAGTTTCGCGACGCGTGAGCGGCTCAGCATCGTCGTCGAGGATGATGGACCGGGAATCTCTTCCGAAGATCGCATCCGCATAGGACAACGCGGAGTTCGTGCGGATGAGGCGGTGCCGGGCCATGGGATCGGGTTGGCCATGGTCCAGGACACCGTGGAAATGTACGGGGGCACGCTGACTATCGGTGAGTCAGCGACGCTAGGGGGTGCTCGGTTCGCGTTACGTTTGCCGGGACGCTAGCCGATCAGCTCGGCGGCTCTGGCTTCGCTCCGCGATCAACATCGCCAGCTCCAGCGCCTGCTCATGATTGAGCCGCGGATCGACCTGCGACCGATACGCTCTTTGCAGATCACCGTCGGTCAACCCGCGGGCGCCACCGGTGCACTCCGTGACGTCATCACCCGTCAGCTCTATATGCACGCCGCCGAGATGTGACCCCATGTCCGCATGGATGCGGAAAGCCAGGTCAAGCTCCTTGAGGATGTTCTCGAAGCGCCGCGTCTTCAGTCCGCCGGTGCTGGTCTCGGTGTTGCCGTGCATGGGATCACATACCCACAACACGCTGTGACCGGTTGCCCTGACAGCCTCGATCGCACGTGGCAGGGAGTTCTCGACGTCCTTCGCGCCAAAGCGGTGAATCAACGTCAGCCGCCCGGGCTGGTTTTGCGGATTGAGGGTGGTCACCAGTCCCTGCAGCCAGTTCGTGTCCATCGCGGAGCCGATCTTGATCGCCACCGGGTTGGAGATGCCACGGAAGTATTCGACATGCGCCCCGTCGAGCTGTGCGGTGCGCATCCCGATCCACGGAAAGTGTGTCGACAGGTTGTACCAGCGATTCTGGCGTGGGATGAAGCGCGTCTGGGCCTGCTCGTACAGCAGGTGCAATCCCTCGTGGCTCGCGTAGAAGCTGACCAGCCGTGCCTCGTGAACCGAGGTACCGCTCATCCCTTCGAAGAAATCGAGCGCATCGGCGATCGAATTGACAATGCGCTGGTAGGCGTCCTTCAACGGTGCATGCTTGACGAAGCCCAGATCCCAGTATTCCGGATGGTGCAGGTCGGCAAAGCCGCCATCCACCAGGGCGCGGACAAAATTCAACGTCAGGGCCGCGCGCTCGTAACCACGCAGCAGCAACTCGGGGTCGGCCGCACGGGCCGCTGCTTCGAATTCCGGCCGGTTGACGAGGTCGCCGCGGTAGGCGGGCAGGGTGACACCGTTACGCGTCTCGTTGTCGGCGGAGCGCGGCTTGGCGTACTGACCGGCCATGCGCCCCACGCGAATGATCGGCTTTTTGAGCCCGTGCAGCAGCACGATGCTCATCTGCAGCAGGATTTTCAGCTTCTTGGCGATCTGATCCGATTCGCAGTCGGCAAAGGTTTCGGCGCAATCACCGCCCTGGAGCAAAAATGCCTGTCCGCGTTGAGCCGCTGCCAGCCGCTCGCGCAGGGCCTCCACTTCCCACGACACAACTATCGGGGGAAGCCGGGAAAGATGGGCCACCGCCCGCTCCAGGGCCTTGGGATCCGTATAAACGGGCTGCTGCTGGGCGGGCTTGCTTTGCCAGCTGGCGCTATGCCAGGAGGTTGTTTCAGGTGATCTCATGCATTTGATGCTATCAGCCCGATGGCGCAGAATGCGCGCCTTTTTCCAGGGGACTATGCCATGCATCGAGTACTGATTCTGGGGGCCGGCAAGATCGGCGCACTCATTTCGGGATTGCTTGCAGAATCCGGTAGTTACAAGGTTCAGCTGGGCGACGTCGACGGCGCCGCAGCCGAGTCCGTGGTGCATGCCCATGCCGCCGCCGATCTGTCCTCCTTTGCCCTCGATGCGACCAACCCGGCCGCGCTGGCAAGGCACCTGGCGGACAACCCCGTGGATGCCATCATTTCCAGCCTGCCTTATTACTGCAATGTCGCGGTTGCCGAGGCTGCCCGGAAGGCCGGCACTCACTATTTCGACCTGACGGAGGATGTGGAAGTCACCCGCGCGGTGCGGGCTATTGCGACTGGAGCCAGCCACGCGTTTGTGCCCCAATGTGGCCTGGCGCCGGGCTTCATCAGCATTGCGGCGGCCGAGTTGATCACTCATTTCGACGAGTTGCGCACCGTGAAGCTGCGCGTGGGGGCGCTGCCCCAGCACCCCAACAACGTGCTGAAGTATTCGCTGACGTGGTCCACCGAGGGGCTCATCAACGAATACGGCAATCCGTGCCAGGCGATCGTCGATGGACGTGTCCTGGATGTCGCACCGCTCGAGGGTCTCGAGGAGATCGAGATTGACGGCACGCTGTACGAGGCCTTCAACACCTCGGGCGGACTGGGCTCGCTTGCCGAGACTCACGGCGAACATTGCGAATATATGAACTACAAGACCATCCGTTACCCGGGGCATTGCGATCAGATGCGCCTGCTGATGAATGATCTGAAGCTCAACCACGATCGCGGAACACTCAAACACATTCTCGAGAATGCCGTCCCGCAGACGCTGCAGGATGTCGTCATTGTCTACGCGGCTGTCACCGGTAAGCAGGATGGCCAACTGCGCGAAGAGAACTACGTCAACAAGGTGTATCCGCAGGTCATAGCCGGCCGGCTGTGGTCGGCGATCCAGGTCACCACCGCCGCGGGTATTACCGCCGTGGTGGATCTCGTGCTGCAGAATCGTGGGAAGTTCACCGGATTCGTGGCACAGGAGCAGTTCCGTCTGACTGACATCATTGCGAACCGCTTTGGCCGCTACTACGCCTTGGGTGGAACCAAGGACATCTCCGGCCAGGTCGTGGTGTCAGGCAAGGCAGGCACGCAGCGTCGGCAGAACAAGGCCGTCGCATGAGCAAACCTGACATCAACTCTTTGCTGGGGCGCCTGGGCCTCAAGGCGATGAATCCGGGTGCCTGGTCGGGTTCCCACGGCTGGTCAACCGCCCGCGACAGCACATTGGTCAACGTGCGCAATCCAGCCGATGGCGCGCTGATCGCGCAGATGCGCCCTGCGAGTGCCGAGGATTACGAGAATGTCATTGCATCGGCAGCAGAGGCTGCTGCGGCGTGGCGCCATGTCCCCGCGCCAAAGCGGGGTGAAGCCGTGCGCTTGTTGGGCGAAGAGCTACGGCGTCACAAGAGCGATCTGGGCACTTTGGTTTCGCTCGAGAACGGCAAAATCATCGCTGAAGGCCTCGGCGAAGTGCAGGAGATGATCGATATCGCCGACTTCGCCGTGGGTCAGTCGCGCATGCTGTATGGCTCGACCATGCATTCCGAACGGCCGCAGCATCGCATGTACGAGCAATGGCATCCGCTCGGCGTGGTTGGAATCATCTCGGCATTTAACTTCCCGGTTGCGGTGTGGGCGTGGAACGCTTGCCTCGCAGCCATCTGCGGCAACGTGTCCGTGTGGAAGCCTTCGCCGAAAACACCCCTGACTGCGCTCGCCGTGCAGCACATCTGCAATCGAGTCATGGAGACCCACGGGCTGCCCCCGATATTCCAGATGTTCATCGACGGTGGCACAGAGTTGGCCACGCGATTTGTCGATGACCGGCGCGTTGCGCTCGTTTCCTTCACCGGCTCTACGGCTGTGGGACGGCACGTCGGTGAACGGGTAGCTGCGCGGCTCGGCAAAAGCCTGCTGGAGTTAGGCGGCAACAACGCGATCATCGTCGATGACACCGCCAACCTCGACCTGGCCGTGCCAGCGATCGTATTTGGCGCAGTGGGTACCGCGGGTCAGCGGTGTACCACCACTCGCCGGGTGCTGGTGCATTCCTCGCGCATCGACGAGTTGGAGCGTCGCCTGGTGCACGCCTACGGACAAGTGCGCATCGGCGATCCACTGGAATCTTCGACGTTGATGGGGCCGTTGATCGACTCCTCGGCGGTTGAACGCTATAAGGCAGCGATCGCGGCAGCGCGCGCGGCCGGCGGTGAGGTGCTGTGCGGTGGCAAGGTCCTGCCGGGCGCCGGCAACTTCGTCGAGCCCACGCTCATTCGGGCCCGCAACGATTGGGATATCGTACAGACCGAAACCTTCGGTCCGGTCCTGTACATCATCCCCGTCGATTCGCTCGAGGACGCGCTCGCCCAGCAGAATGCGTCGGCGCACGGCCTTTCATCCGCAATTTTCACGGATCGGCTGCAGAATGCGGAAGCCTTCCTCTCGGCAGTGGGCAGTGACTGCGGCATCGCCAACGTGAATCTCGGTACTTCCGGTGCCGAGATTGGGGGCGCGTTTGGCGGCGAGAAGGATACGGGCGGTGGCCGTGAGTCAGGCTCCGATGCCTGGAAAGCGTACATGCGCCGTCAGACCAACACCATCAACTGGAGCCGCGAGCTTCCGTTGGCACAGGGAATCGAATTCAAGGTATAGCATGCAATACGAGCACATCGTCGTTCCCCCGAACGGCCACAAGATCACAGTCAACACTGACTTATCGCTGAACGTACCCGACAAGCCCATTATTCCGTACATCGAAGGGGATGGCATCGGTATCGACGTCACGCCGGCGATGCTGCGTGTCGTGAATGCGGCCGTTGAGAAGGCCTACGGCAGCCGCCGCGAAATAGCCTGGATGGAGGTCTATAGCGGTGAGAAGGCGAATGCACGCTATGGGCAGTGGTTTCCGGATGAAACGCTGCACGCGCTGCGGGAATTTGTAGTCTCGATCAAGGGCCCGTTGGGCACACCGATCGGCGGTGGCATCCGCTCCCTGAACGTGGCGATGCGGCAGAGCCTCGATCTGTACGCCTGCGTGCGGCCGATCCGGCATTTCCCGGGCGTGTCGAGCCCGATGCAGGACGCGAGCCTCACTGACATGGTGGTGTTTCGCGAGAATACGGAAGACATCTATGCGGGCATTGAATGGCCCGCGGGCTCGGCCGAGGTGCACAAACTGATCACCTATCTGCAGCGCGAGCTCAATGTATCGGGCATCCGTTTTCCGGCCAGCTCCGGTATCGGCATCAAGCCGGTCTCCCGCGAAGGCAGCCAGCGGCTGATCCGCAAGGCCATCCAGTACGCGATCGACCACGACAGGGTGTCGGTCACGCTGGTGCACAAGGGCAACATCATGAAGTTCACGGAAGGGGCCTTCCGGAACTGGGGCTATCAGCTGGCGAAGGATGAGTTCGGTGCCAGGGAGATCGGCGGCGGACCGTGGATGTCGTTTCCGAATCCGGTCACCGGCAAGGACATCGTGGTCAAGGACGTCATTGCCGACAACTTCCTGCAGCAGGTGTTGCTGCGGCCCGAGGAGTACGACGTCATTGCGACGTTGAATCTCAACGGGGACTACATTTCGGATGCCCTGGCCGCCCAGGTGGGCGGGATCGGCATTGCACCCGGTGGCAACATCGGCGACGGGCTGGCAGTGTTTGAAGCCACGCACGGCACGGCGCCAGGCTTCGCCGGGAAAGATCGGGTCAACCCCGGCTCACTGATACTGTCTTCCGAGATGATGCTGCGTTACCTCAAGTGGAACGAGGCAGCGGACCTGATCATCAAGGGGGTCGCGAACACGATTGCGCACAAGGAATTGACTTACGACCTCGCCAGGCTGCGCGAAGCTATCCGCGCCCCGAAGCGGGAGTTGGCCGCGCGCAGGAACGTGGAGGAAGATCTGCAGCGGCTGATTCCTGGCGCCACGCTCATGAGCTGTTCGGGGTTCGCCACGGCAGTGATCCGGCACATGGATGACTGAGCGCCGCAAAGCCGTTGCATCGTCTGGACGACCAAGCGGGCTCGTACACCCAAAAGGTCGTCCGCGCGCCGGGGCAAAGCCAACCACGGGTGACATGTTCACCGGGGTGCGTCCAGCGAAGAGCAAGCGGACGGAGTACTACGATCCGGATTGCACGCTGTGTCCGCGTCTTGCCGAATTTCTGGCCGAGACGCATCACCGCCATCCCGACTATTTCGCGCGCCCGGTTCCGTCGTTCGGCGCAGCCGCACCGCGCATCGTGATCGTGGGATTGGCGCCGGGAATGCACGGCGCAAACCGGACGGGTAGACCTTTCACGGGCGACTACGCCGGTGTTCTCTTATATGAGACCTTGCACGAGCTGGGATTGGCTACTGGACCCGAGTCGGTTTCGGCGGACGATGGACTGGAGTTGCGGAACGCTCGCATTATCAACGCTGTCAAATGCGTGCCACCTGAGAACAAGCCGTTGCCGGATGAAATCCGCCGGTGCAATGCTTACCTCAAGACTGAGCTACTGACGCTGAAGTCCGTACGGGTCGTGCTGGCACTGGGCCGGATTGCTCATGATGGAGTACTGCTCGCGCAGGGACTCAAGCGCAGCCAATTCCCATTCGGGCATGGACGGGAACACGCGCTCGACGCGACGCGCCATCTGGTCGACTCGTATCATTGCAGCCGGTACAACACATCGACCAAAGTACTCACTCCGGAAATGTTCAAGAAGGTAATGGCGCGCGCGTGTGAATTAGCTGGCCTGTAAATGAACGATAGCGTTTTCGATGCCAAGGAGTTCGTGGGCTCGCTGCCGCGGCGGCCGGGTGTGTACAGGATGTACAACGCTGCTCACGAGATCCTGTACATCGGCAAGGCGCGCAATCTACGCGACCGGGTAGGTACCTACTTCGCGGCCAGCAACGTCAATCCGAAAGTACAGGCACTGGTCGGCCAGATCGCGAACATCGAGGTGACGGTGGCGAACTCCGAAACCGAGGCGCTGCTGCTCGAATACAACCTGATCAAGGCCCACAAGCCGCGCTTCAACGTCGTGCTACGCGACGATAAGAGCTTTCCCTACATCCAGGTTCAGGACACGCACGAGTTCCCGCGCCTGGCTTTCTATCGCGGGCCGCGCTCGGCGCCTGGGCGTTATTTCGGACCGTTCCCCAGTGCGTACGCAGTAAAGGATACGTTGCGGCAGCTGCAGAAGTTGTTTCGCATCCGTAACTGCCGCGACAGCTTTTTTGCGAATCGCAGCCGTCCTTGTCTGCAATATCAGATCGGCCGCTGCTCAGCGCCGTGCGTCGGTCTCGTGACGCGCGAAAGTTATGCGCAGGACATCGATTCCGCCGTCAAAGTGTTGGAAGGGCGTGACAACGAAGTGACAGCGGTGCTGGAGGCACGGATGGAGGAGGCAGCCGGGCGGCTGGAATTCGAGCGTGCGGCGGTCATTCGCGATCAGCTCGCCGCCATGAAGCGGGTGTTGGCGCAGCAGATCGTGACTTCTGAAGGTGAGCGCGATGTCGATGTGTTCGCAATCATCGGTGAGCCCGGAGAATTCTGTGTCAGCGTCATGCTCGTCCGTGGCGGACGCAACCTCGGGACCAGCAGCTACTTTCCGCGGGCGGCGCTTGCGGAGCCGGAAGAGGCGCTGTCGTCGTTCATAATGCAGTACTACGCAACTCAGGAACCGCCGCCGGAGGTACTGGTTGGCCGCAAGCTCGAAGATGCGGACGCGCTTGCACAAGCACTGACTTCACGTATCGCGCGGAACGTGCACGTGCGGTGTCCCGTACGCGGTCTCGGCGTCAAGTACGTCGAGCTGACGCAGGAGAATGCCACTCAGGCGTTGCGAATGCGCCTCGCACAGAAAAAGGGCATGGATGAGATGTTTGCGGCCCTCACCGCCGAGCTCGATCTGCCCGAGGTTCCGGCCCGGATCGAGTGCTTCGACATCAGCCACACGGGCGGGGAGGGGACCGTTGCATCCTGTGTGGTCTTCGGCCCCGAAGGGCCGCTCAAGAAGGAATACCGGCGATTCAACATCACGGGCGTGACTCCTGGCGATGACTATGGCGCGCTTCGACAGGCGCTCGAACGGCGCTATGTGAGGATCAAGGATGGCGAGATCCCGGCGCCTGACCTGCTGCTGATCGATGGCGGACTGGGACAGATCAACCAGGTATACGAGGAGCTCGCGGCACTGGGCTTCGGCGACATGACGCTCGTCGGTGTGGCCAAGGGCCCGGACCGCAAGCCGGGGCAGGAGAGGCTCTTTGTGCACGGCATCGCCGAGCCCCACATCCCGGAGGCGCACTCACCCGCATCGCGGCTGGTACAGCGCATTCGCGACGAAGCGCATCGCTTCGCGATCACGGGTCACCGGCGCAAGCGGGCGCGCCGCTACAATGAGTCGATCCTCGAAACCATCCCCGGACTGGGCCCGGCCAAGCGGCGCCAGCTGCTGAAGCATTTCGGCGGGCTGCAAGGCGTGATGCGCGCCGGGATCGCCGATTTCGAAAAGGTCGCCGGAATCGGGGCGGCCTTGGCGCGAAGCCTTTATGATCATCTACACCCGGGTGATTGAGTTGCCCGAAACCCAAGCAAGATCAAGCGACCCTCTCGTCCTGCGCGCGGAATTGCGGATGCCCTGGAACTGGCCCAACACCCTCACGTGGCTTCGCATCTGTGCGATTCCACTGATAGCCCTGCTTTTCTACATGCCTTACCCGTGGCGGTATCCCGCTGCCGGCCTATTGTTCGCGGCTGCCGGGATCACGGACTCGCTCGACGGGTATCTTGCGCGGCGGCTCGGGCAGACCTCGCGGCTGGGAGCCTTTCTCGACCCCGTCGCCGACAAGCTGATCGTGGCAGTGGCACTCGTGCTGCTGGTAAGCCAGGACCCGCGCCCGCTGATTACGCTGACGGCTGCGGTCATCATCGGGCGCGAAATCACGATCTCCGCGCTGCGGGAGTGGATGGCCGAGATAGGCCAGCGCCGCAAGGTAGCGGTCTCCCAGCTCGGCAAGTACAAGACCATACTGCAGATCGTCGGCCTGTCGTTCATGCTGTTCCGGCTGCCGCTGCTGGGGCTGCCGATCTACAATATCGGAGTGGTACTGACCGAAATTGCGGCCGCCGCGACGCTTGTGTCCATGGTGGCGTACCTGCGGGCGGCATGGCCTGAGCTGCGCCGCTAGCACGGTTCCCTTCGGTCCGCCTAAGTATCGGCGCGCGCTGGATTTATTTCACTGCGAGGGCCGCGTTGCCTTGACTTCGCCCCCTGCGCTCTTACAATTCGCCCTCTCACTCGAGATGCGGGAATAGCTCAGTTGGTAGAGCACGACCTTGCCAAGGTCGGGGTCGCGAGTTCGAGTCTCGTTTCCCGCTCCAATCTTTTCTCCAGTCCACCATAGGCTCGGGGCCGCTGAAGACCGCTGCCGGCATCGCCATGTCCTTCACTGGCCTCGCCGGGGTCATTATTTTCCTGTTGGTCAGGGAAATAATAACCGTCCAGATGGCGCTGCTGATGCTGGTTGGATTGGTGGCAATGTATGTCGGTTTTGGAATTCTGGTCGCTGTGTGGCGCTTGATCGGCAAGCTGGAGTGATCATGCGCGCCGGCGATCCACTGAGAACGCAGTGGCACCCGTGCTGGCCAGAATCAAGAATCCGCCCGCCATCGCCAGGTTCTTCAGGAACATGGTCATCTGCGTCTGATCGCTGAAGTGGGTGTGAAACAGCAGGGCGGAGGCTACGCAAAAAGCGGCCAGCGCAAGAGCGGCGATGCGGGTCTGGTAGCCGAGCACAATAGCCGCGCCACCCAGCACTTCGAGCGCGACCGTCGGCCAGAACAGTAACCCCGGAACTCCCGTCGCGTGCATGTACTGTATGGTGCCGGCTGGATTGAACATCTTCCCGACTCCCGACAGCAGGAAAATCAAAGCGAGCAGGATTCGGCCGACAAGGTTGAGGTAGGCGTTCATCTTGTGCTCCCCTCGTACGACGCCATCAACCCAAGACTTTCGCACGAATTGACCTGCCAGGATAGGTGTGTCAACGTACCGGAAGCTGTAGCAGGGCAGTAGACCCCGGCTACTCAGTAACAATGAAGTGTTGGCGCAGCGCTCACTGCTCACAACACGAGGCCGAGAATACTCAAACCTGTTTAGAGGTCCTGCATGGACGCAATTCGCGTTGTATGTGTTGCGTGGGCGTTGTCATGGGTGATTGTCGGCGGTGTCTCGGCGGCTGAAAGGCCTTCCCAGACCGACGCTTCGGGCCGGGTCGTACGTACGACCGATGGCCGACATATTACATATAACACCGACGCGCCTGCCGTTGCATCGACGGTCAGCGCCGCTCCTGCGGCGCGCGTTACGGCAAAAAAGCACGTCACAGCCCGATCAGCGATGCAGGCGGCCGTTGCGCATCCACCGAGCTATGAAGAGCAGTGGCGCGTACTCACGTGGGGAAGCGGAATCGGCAGTACGGGCATCTGGCCGGTAGACGTTGACAATAACGGCGACACGGAATTCGTGCTGGGCGGCGGCGCCGGGTTCTCTGCAAATCTGTTTTGGTCGATAGCGCACTACGACAGCAAGCACCAGCGCTACGATCTACTGTGGCAAAGCACGATAGACCCAGCGACCACGATTACAGCGTTGCGCGTAGTTGAAACCGCTGGCGCCAAACGAGTTTGGGTGGGCCGTAGCAACGGGACCATCGATGTGGTCAATGTGCTGACACGCGAGACTGTTACGACGCTCAGTCCAACAACGACGCCCATAACGGACTTTGCAATCGCCGATGCGGACAACGATGGCGCTGTCGATATGGTCGCACTGTCGGGCAATGCGCTGTTCATCTATGACCCGGCCGGCCTGACACTTCGGCGCACCGTTGCCCACGGTGGCGCTCGTATGGCGGTCGGTGACGTCGATGGTGATGGCACCAACGAAATTGTCCTGAACATTGGCGAGGTACTCGAGGTCACTCCTGCCGCGACGACCGTCAAATGGAGCACATCTCCCTTCGGGTTTTTCGTGGCACTGACGGATCTCGATGGTGACGGCAAGGCAGAGCTCGTCGCGGCCGAGAGCTGGTACTACATCAGAGCGTGGGACCTCGATCTGCACTCCCCGAAATGGGAACATCATACGGACCTCAATATAGATGCCCTGCGCCTGATTGATGTGAATGGCGATGGCAAGGTGGAGGTGTTGTACGGGGATGGCCAGTGGGGCTCCATTCACGCACTTTCCGCGGCCGACGGCGCCGAACTCTGGCGCCTCGGCAACCCCGAGCATGGGGTCACCGATATCGCCGTGTTCGATGCGGACAACGATGGCCGGCCGGAGTTGCTGTGGGGAGCCGGTTGGTCATCCACCGGCGAGGATGTGCTGTACGTACACGATCTGGCCACGCTCGCACACGAGTGGACCAGCACCGACTTCGGCGGTCCGTTTCATGCGCTGGATGTAGGCGATCTGGACGGTGACGGCCAGCTCGAGTTCGCGACGGCGTCTTCTGAGAGTCTCAGTGGCTACGGGGATGGGCTCTTGTCCATCTACGATGCGAAAACACACGCGCTCGAGTGGCAGAGCACTCCTTCTACTTTCGGTGGCACTGCGTGGACGGGTATTCATGCACTGCGCATTGCCAACGTGGATGGAGACCCACAGCCGGAAATACTGGTAGCTACTGACAGGCTCTATGACGGCACGCTTTTCATCCTGGATGGCAAAACGCACGCCGTCAAACACCAATACCTCTTCGACACCGGAGCACCGCTGTATTCACTCGATGTGGCTGATCTGGACGGGGACGGAAAGCCCGAAATCATTGCGGGCGGCGGCCGCGCCCATACGGGGGCCCCGGGCATCTTTGTCTATGTGATCGATCCTGCGACCGGCACGGTAATCTGGAAGAGCGCTAACCTGACGACTTACTGGGGCGGTGTCTATGACACTTTCGTCACTGATGTGGGCGCCCCTGGCATCGATATCGTTGCCGTCAGTGGGGCGGTACACCGCATTCGGTGGAGCGACAAACAGGATCTGAGCACGGCCGGAACGAACTACCTGTCCGCGACCGCGTCGGATGTGTTGGGCTCGGGTCACTTGCAGATCATTGCAGGCCGCGCCGACGGCGTGCTGGAAGTGCTGAATGGAGACACGCTCGACTCGGTAGCCACGTACAACGTGTGCGCGGGAGCTATCAATGCGGTGCACGATCACGGCCCGCACACCATCGCGTTCACCTGCGGCTCGAGCTTTGTCGTATATGATCTGAATACGCAGACCGTCGTCAATCAAACAGCGACCAGCAACAGTGCTCTCGGAGAGACTGGCGCGCTGGTGCGCACGGCGATCGATGGGAAAGCGGCGTACTTCATCGGTGGCAGCTCGGCACTCGAGCTGCTGGACATGGGCACCAACAAGCTGCCGGTAATGGAGCCGTTGAGCCGGTCGCTGCATTGGCGGGGGAGTGCGGATTTGACGCTCATGGCGAGCGATGCTGATGGGGACACGGTGAGCTTCGAACTTGCCGGCCTCCCATCCAAGGGCGCAGTGACATGGCTCGATCGTAGTGCTGGGACGCTGCGCTACACGGCCAATGGGGATCAAAAGGGAGTGGATACGTTCGCGGCGCGCGGCTACGACGGGTTCCAATATTCGGCGGCACAGCCGATCACGGTGACGTTGACGAACTCGGCGCCTGTGGCGACCACGAGCACCCTGAGTTTCCATTGGCGCGGCGCACAGTCGGCGCACCTGGACGGCAGCGACCCAGACGGCGACCCGTTGACCTTCCGTATCGTCAGCGCGCCGCAAAAAGGGACGCTCACCCTGGTGAATGCAGCTACAGGTGAGTTCCGCTTCGAGCCCAGCGGCTCGACTGTTGGTACGGACGCGGTGTCGTACGATGTGACGGATAGGGTCGATGTTTCGGCAGTGCAATCCGTGCAAGTCACCCTGACGAACACGACGCCCACCTTGTCGGGTAACCAATTCGACATCACTCCTTCCACGGCAATCTATTCGCGGCTGAACGGACAGGACGCAGATGGTGATCCGCTGACGTACCAGGTGGTTCAACAGGCAAAACAGGGTACGTTCACCCTGGAAGCCTCCACTGGGTTGTTCCAGTACACGCCGGTCAGCGGCGGCAGTGGGACGGACACCGTCACCGTCGCGGTGAACGACGGCGTGAGCAGTTCGCAGAATGTGTCGCTCGAGTTCCGCTATCCCAGCAGCAACCCTGGCGCTGGCGGCGGCGGCGGCGGCGGTGGTGGTGGTGGCAGCTTCGACTGGCTGGCGCTGCTGATGTTGCTTTCGGTATGGGGTGTGCGGCGACGCTCCTGCGGGTAGCGCGAATCGGGCTTGCCTTTCTAAGTGGTCTGACAGACTATCTGACCATTGGCATGACCACTTTGCGGGCCCTTGGACCAGGGCCAGGGGAGGCCGTTTGTCTGCTAGCGCGGTTGGCGTTCCGATGTTGTTTGCTTCCCGGCGGCGTTTCCTGCGGAGCGCGTCCGCAACGTGCCTGGCGATTCCCGCCGCCCTTTTCTATGACCGCCTGGCATTGGCCGCGGCCGATGCTCACAAGGCGGCAGCGCCCGGCGCAGTGCCGCAGTCCTGGACGGATGTGCGCAAGCTAGGTGCCGTCGGCGATGGTAAGACCATTGATAGCAACGCCATCAATAAGGCCATCGATCAGGTTGCCGCGGCGGGTGGTGGGGTCGTCCACTTTCCTGCCGGAACCTATGCCTGCTTCACGATTCGCCTGAAGAGTCGGGTGGCGCTGCACCTCGATCCGGGCGCCACGATACTCGCGGCATCGGTCCCGCTCGAAGGACTGCAGTCAGGCGGGTATGACGCCGCCGAGCCGCAGGGGGCTTGGGAGCCGTACCAGGACTATGGGCACAACCATTGGCGCAATAGCCTCATCTGGGGGGAAGGATTGCACGACATCGCGATCTTCGGCAGAGGGCTGATCTGGGGCAGGGGCCTCAGCCGTGGCCTTGGCTCGGACCAGGATCTGCCGCGCTCCGACCGTCCGGGAGTTGCCAACAAGGCGATTGCACTGAAGAACTGTCACAACGTCCTGTTGCGCGATTTCTCCGTGCTGCAGGGAGGTTGGTTCGCCCTTCTGGCGACGGGCGTGGACAACTTGACGATCGACAATTTGCTCGTCGATACCAACCGCGACGGATTCGATATCGACTGTTGCCGCAACGTGCGCGTCAGCAATTGCACCGTGAATTCCCCTTGGGATGATGGGATCTGCCCGAAGAGCTCGTTTGCGCTCGGGTATGCGCGCGCAAGCGAGAACATCACGATCTCGGACTGCTATTTGACGGGCAACTACCAATTGGGCTCGGTCATCGATGGAACCTGGAAGCCCATGCCGCCGGAACACGCCCGCCACGCAACGGGGCGGATCAAGTGCGGCACGGAATCGAACGGTGGCTTCAAGAACATCACGATCTCCAATTGTGTGTTCGATCAGTCCCGTGGCATTGCCCTCGAGACGGTTGATGGCGCCAACTGCGAGGACATCACCATCACCGGGATCACGATGCGGAACAGCTTTCATTGCCCGTTGTTCCTGCGGCTGGGGCGCCGAATGCGCGGCCCGGCGGGTGCGGCTATCGGCACGCTCAAACGGGTGATCATCAGCAACATAACCAGCTACAACGCATCCCCCCTGCCTTCGATCATTGCGGGCATCGACGGCCATCCGGTCGAGGACGTCAAGATCAGTGACGTCTATCTGCAGCAGCTCGGTGGCGGATCCAGCGAGCTCGCCGGGCGTCAGCCGCCAGACGAGGAGGCGGCGTATCCGGAACCCATTATGTTTGGCGACCTGCCTGCGAGCGGATTCTTCATCCGTCATGCGCGCAATGTTGAGATGAGCAACGTAGAGATCGCCACAGTGAGCGCCGATGCGCGGCCGGCCTCGTGGTTGCAGAACGTCGAGGGAGCGGACTTTTTCCGTATGCGCTTGCCGGCAGGGCGCGCTTATGCGCTCGATCGGGTGGCCAAGTTCCGTTCGTTCGGTTGCCGATCGATGCCGGACGTCAGCTTCGATGACGTCCAGTCGCGGACCATCTGAGTCTACGCAGCGCAAGAGTCGCCGTGCGAAGTACGCGCAGGGCATTCTGTATCACGGCCGCGAGCAGCTTGTCGGGGGCTGCTCTTGCGTGGAATAACGTTGCTGCCGTTGCAGCGGAGCGCGCCGGTGTAAACATTGTTGAGGTTGAGCGCGGCAGGGCCCTGCGCGCTGCGGCGCGGTATCTGCGCGAACGTCCCATCACCATCACCGAGTATCGCGCCGCGCGCAGCGCTGGTGGCAAGCACGACTATTTTTCCGAAGGCGACTACTGGTGGCCCGATCCTGATCATCCCGGCGGGCCGTATATCCAACACGACGGCATGACCAATCCCGACAACTTCGTGGCTCACCGGCATGCCTTGATTCGGCTCAGCGTGCAGATGCCGGCACTGACAGCGGCCTGGTTGATCACGAAGAAGAGGGTGTATGCGCAGCACGCAGCCCGCCACCTTCGCGCCTGGTTCCTCGATCCATCGACGTGGATGAATGCCAACCTGCAGTACTCGCAGGCCATTCATGGTCGCTTCACAGGGCGCGGCATTGGCGTCATAGATACGATTCATCTCGTTGAGGTGGCGCGCGCAATCCCGTATCTGCGCGACGCGTCCGTGTTGTCGGCTGCCGAGCATGCGCGGCTGGAGAAATGGTTTGCCGCGTACCTGGACTGGATGACTCATTCCACCAACGGGCTGGAGGAGCGGGAAGCCAAGAACAACCACGGTACGTGCTGGGTCATGCAGGCGGCTCAGTTTGCGCAGTACACCGGGAACCAGCAGCTCAGCGAATACTGTCGCGAACGTTTTAAGAGCGTTCTGCTGCCCAATCAGGTTGCACCCGACGGTAGCTTCCCTTTGGAGCTGAGGCGCACGAAGCCTTACAGTTATTCCCTTTTCAACCTTGACGCGATGGCGGCCATCTGCCAAATCCTGTCCTCACCGGGCGACGACCTTTGGAGTTTTCACCTGGCCGACGGCCGAAGCATGCAGACGGCCATGGCGTTCATGTTCCCCTACATCGCTGACAAGCGCACCTGGACCCATCCAGCGGACGTCCAATACTTCGACCAGTTTCCCGTCAGGCAGCCCAGCCTGCTGTTCGCGGGCCTGGCGTATTCGGAGCCGCGCTATCTTGCGTTGTGGGCCAAGCTGAATCCTGATTCCGAAGTCGAGGAGGTCATCCGCAATTATCCCATCCGCCAGCCGGTACTTTGGGTGGCTGCGGCAGCGCGCTTCCCAGTGCGTGGGTGACGCGGTAGAGGGTACGCTTGCCGGGGTCAAGGCCTTGGCACTGTGTGCGTTTGGTCTGTGCCGCCGGACATTTTTTCTGTATCATCGCCAGGAAGCCCCGGTGGTCTGCCCGCCGGGGCTTCTTGATTTGTAAGGCTAGGTGGCAGAGTGGTCATGCAGCGGCCTGCAAAGCCGTCTACGCCGGTTCGATTCCGACCCTAGCCTCCAG
>Ga0105247_10000225_pt1 | contig 54076 bp, 53 predicted proteins | sample KBSS24metaG_FD_81519 | JGI IMG/M metagenome (GOLD analysis project Ga0105247, IMG submission 81519) | Switchgrass rhizosphere microbial communities from Kellogg Biological Station, Michigan, USA - KBS S2-4 metaG | ecosystem: Host-associated > Plants > Roots > Rhizosphere > Soil | place... | reverse complement strand
GCCGTCTGCGCCACCGCCCGACCTGATACCAGCACGCGATCCATGCGCTCGAGTGCCTTCTCCAGCGTCTGCATACTGCAGGCGAACGAGATTCGGATATGGCCCGGGGCACCGAAGCCCGAACCAGGTACCACGGCTACGCCGCCCTCGTTGAGCAGCAATTCGGCAAATTCGTTGTCGTCGCGACAGCCGAGTCCGGCAATGGCGCGGGACACGTCGGCGAACGCATAGAACGTGCCAGCGCCGGGGAGGCAGCTGATGCCGGGCAGCGAATTCAGCCCGTGGACGATGAAGTCATGGCGAGCCTTGAACGCCTCGTTCATCTTGGCGACGCATTCCTGATCGCCGGACAGGGCGACCGCGGCGGCCTTCTGCGAGATGCTCGATGCATTCGAAGTTGACTGGCCCTGAATCGTGCCCATCGCCGTGATGATCTCCTTCGGACCACCGCAGTAACCGATGCGCCAGCCCGTCATCGCGTAGGCCTTCGATACGCCGTTGATCGTGACGGTGCGGTTGTACAATTCAGGTACTGCAGTCAGAAGACTGCAGAAGGGCTCGTGGGACCAGTAAATCTTCTCGTACATGTCATCCGTGCCAATGATGATGCGCGGATTTTCGAGGAGCACTTCGCCCAGCGCACGCAGCTCTGAACGGGTATATGCGGCCCCCGTGGGGTTGCACGGGCTGTTGAGAAGAAAGAGTCGCGTCTTCGGCGTGATGGCTGCGGCAAGCTGCCGGGGCGTGATCTTGTACCCCTGGGCCATGCCGGCGAATGGCATCACCGGCAAACCGTCGGCGAGCATCACCATGTCCGGGTACGAAACCCAATATGGCGCCGGAATTACCGCCTCGTCGCCGGCATCGAGCACTGCCATGCAGAGGTTGTAGATGGTCTGCTTGGCGCCCGAGGAGACGAGGATTTGCGAACGGTCGTACTTGATACCGTTGTCGCGTTGAAACTTCGCGCTGATTGCGTCCTTCAGCTCGTTGATCCCATCGACGTTCGTGTAGCGCGTGAAGCCATTCTTGATGGCATCGATACCCGCCTGCTGAATGTGCACCGGTGTGTCGAAATCCGGTTCGCCGGCCCCCAGTCCGATCACGTCCTTACCTTCGGCCTTGAGGCGAGCGGCGCGGGCGGTGACGGCAAGCGTGGGCGAGGGCTTGACGCGCTGGACGCGTCGTGAAACGGGTAGGGTCACGGGATTTCCTGTAATCGCTTTAATTCGGGCAGCATGGCTATATTACGGGATCACGCCCCCGCTCACCAATCTCGCGCTGCCGCTGAGACAGCCCGTAATGGAACGCACGCCTAATGGAACACACGCCGTTCAAACTTGAAGCCGGATTCGAGCCCTCGGGCGATCAGCCGCAGGCAATCGAGAAGCTCGTCGAGGGAGTGAACGATGGGCTGGCGCACCAGACGCTGCTTGGAGTCACCGGCAGCGGAAAAAGCGTGGGCTACGATGAGCCTCTGCTCATCGCAGAATCCAAAGCCGGTGAAATATGTACCCGCCTCGTCACGGCCGGTCCATTTATCGATGAGGTGATGCGATCCAACCGCGTACAGGTAGCGGAGGGCGCGGATACTGAGCGCTTCATAGTCGCAGATCGTGCATTTTTCACGCCAGCGTACGATCCGCAGCGAGGCACTACGGCTTGGTACCCAGTTGCTGCACTACTGCGTCATCGCGCACCGCCGCAGATGTATCGCCTGGCTACTCGTTGTGGCCGCGAAATTGACGTTACTGGCGATCACAATTTCTGGGTGCTCCGCAACGGTGCTCTCAAGCTGATCAAGAGCGAAGACGCACAACCTTCTGATTTTCTACCCGTGCCCGATGTCGTGACAGATCTGCACGAGAATCTGGCATCTGTTGACATCCTTCCGTATCTGTCCGGCACCAAGCTTTCGGTATTCGCAGAAGAGCCCATCCTGGAATATGTGGCAGCAACTGGGACCGACGACTTCGTTGCTTCAATGAGCGAAGTCGGCGTCAACGGGATGCGCAAGTTGTACGCAATACGCAAGGGAGTCCGTGGGCGCGGCGTCAAAGTTCGTCATTTCCTGAACTTGCTCTCGAAGACCGCTGGCCTCGCTGGGCGATACCTGGAGGCCCAGGTCTTCGTTGGTGGGAAGAGGGCGCACAATCGCCTCCCGGCAAAACTGCCGCTCTCGGATTCTGTACTGTCACTTTTCGGCTTCTATATCGCGGAAGGCAACGCTCAGGATCGCTTCTTGACGCTGTCGAATTACCACCCGGTGATTCGCTCGCGGATAGAGGCTTCGCTGCGCGAGCTCGGAATTCCCTTCTTAGTACGGCAATCTTCGGATTATGCGGTGAGCTCAGCCGCCCTGACATCGCTGCTGTCGGTGCTTTGCGGAAAGCGCGCCCAGGGCAAGCGCCTGCCTGAGTTTTGGCCGAGGCTCTCCAATCGCTCGCTGGGACTCCTGCTCAAAGCGTACTTCGATGGAGACGCTACTGTTGGCAGCGGAGGCGAGGTGATCGCGGCGACCGCCAGCGATCAGCTGGCCTCTGATCTTGCCTACGCCCTCAAACGATTTGGGATTCACGCCAGATTGCGACGCAAGTGGAAGCGGGCGACGAATTCCAATCATGCTGGAGCAATCTACACGTACGTCACAATTTCCGGGCACGCGGACGTTAGGCTTTTTGCGGAGCATGTGGGGTTCGATCACCCAGAGAAACTCGCGCGCTTGCAGACGCTGTTGCAGCGCAGTCCCGACACTAATGTAGATGTCGTACCCATTGCCCTTGGGTCGCTCCGGTCTCTTCGGGTCGGCGTAGGACTCACCAGAAAGCGACTTGCCCGATTGTCAGGCTGCTCTCGCCCAATGATCAGCCTGATTGAGAAGGGCACAAGAAAACCGAGCCGGGCGTTGCTGAGCAGGATCCTCGATGCGCTGGCGATCGAATTTCGAACCGCGACCGTCGCCGATTTTTCCTGGTGGCTTCAATGGCGGGATCTGAAGGCCCTGTGCGCCGCCCGCTGGGCGAGAGTCGAAAGCGTCAAACCGATCGCGTATGCACATCCCTACGTCTACGATCTCTCAGTTCCCGGCCCCGAAACATTTCTCGCCGGACGCGGCGGAGCGTTTGTTCACAATACATACTCGATCGCGCAAGTAATCCAGCGTGTGCAGCGCCCCACCATGGTGCTGGCGCACAACAAAACCCTCGCAGCGCAGCTCTACGGCGAGTTCCGCGACTTCTTCCCGCACAATTCCGTGGAGTACTTCGTCTCCTATTACGATTACTACCAGCCCGAGGCGTACGTGCCCTCATCCGACACGTATATAGAGAAAGACTCCTCGGTCAACGAGCACATCGAACAGATGCGCCTGTCCGCGACGAAAGCACTGCTCGAGCGCCCCGATTCCATCATCGTCGCCACGGTGTCATCGATTTACGGCCTGGGGGATCCCAAGGCTTACCTTTCTATGATTCTGCATCTTGTCCGTGGCGACAAGACAGACCAGCGGCGTCTGCTGCGCCGCCTGGCCGACATGCAATACACGCGCAACGAGCTCGATCTCACGCAAGGCACCTACCGGGTGCGGGGAGATGTCATCGACATCTTTCCGGCGGAGTCCGAGCGAGAAGCGGTCCGCGTCGAACTGTTCGACGACCAGATTGATTCGATCTCGTTATTCGATCCGCTGACGGGCGCCATTTCGCGCAAGGTGCCGCGGTTCACCGTGTATCCGGGCACACACTATGTAACACCGCGGGATCGCCTGATTGGCGCGGTCGACCAGGTGCGCGAGGATCTGCGTACACGCCTGAAAGAGCTGCGGGACGGCGGCAAATTGCTCGAGGCGCAGCGGCTCGAGCAGCGGACGATGTTTGACATGGAAATGATGAAAGAGGTGGGCTACTGCGCGGGCATCGAAAACTACTCGCGCTACCTGTCGGGCCGGCAGGCCGGCGATCCGCCGCCGTGTCTGTTCGATTACCTGCCCGCCAATGCGCTGCTGGTGATCGACGAGAGTCACCAGACCATCCCGCAGCTCGGCGCCATGTACAAGGGCGACCGGTCGCGCAAGGAGGTGCTCGTCGAATACGGATTCCGGCTGCCCTCGGCGCTCGACAACCGTCCCCTCAAGTTCGAAGAATGGGAACGGCTGGCGCCGCAGATGATCTTTGTGTCCGCGACACCGGGCAAGTACGAATCCACGCATGCGGCGCAGGTCGCCGAGCAGTTGGTGCGCCCCACCGGTCTCGTGGACCCTGAGGTTGAGATTCGTCCCGTGGGCACGCAGGTCGATGATGTGCTGTCCGAAATCAACAAGCGGGTGGAGATCAACGAGCGTGTGTTGATCACGACGCTGACCAAGCGCATGGCGGAGGATCTGACCGAGTATCTGCATGAGCACGGCGTGCGCGTGCGTTACCTGCATGCTGATATAGAAACAGTGGAGCGCACGGAGATCATCCGGGATCTGCGGCTCGGCAAGTTTGACGTCCTGGTTGGAATCAACCTGCTGCGTGAAGGTCTTGACATGCCCGAGGTGTCGCTGGTTGCGATCCTCGATGCGGACAAGGAAGGCTTCCTGCGCTCGGATAATTCCCTCATCCAGACGATCGGACGGGCGGCGCGCCACATCAATGGCAGAGCGATTCTCTATGCCGACAAGGTCACCGGCTCGATGCAGCGGGCGCTGGAGGAAACCAACCGCCGCAGGCGCAGGCAGATCGAGTACAACCAGGAGCACGGTATCACCCCGCGGGGAATCCAGAAGTCCGTGGCGGACATCATGGAAGGCGCGCGTCCCGGTGCACCCATGCCCGGTGGGCGCAAGCGTGCAGGCAAGGGCGAGCCTGCGGCGCCGGCCGATCTGCGTCCGGAGACGCTGGTGCGCCAGATCAAGAAGCTCGAAGCCGAGATGTTCAAGCGCGCCCGCAATCTCGAGTTCGAGCAGGCGGCCAAGCTGCGCGACGAGATCGATCGGTTGAAGCAGCTGGAGCTGGGATTTCCGAGCCCGCACCCGCAGCTCAACCCCGACAATCGGGGCAAAGCGTCTGCTGGACGGTAGGCGGCGCTCATTAGTCAGACAGGCTCCAGGAGCGGTGCCGCCAGCGCGCGACCGACGGCAGCGAGCGATCTCGCCTTGACCGCGCGGCGGCGCGCGAACCGGCTGCGGCCCCTTGGCCGACCCGGCACGATTCCTGCGGGTGTCTACCCATGAATGGCCGAGTCCAAGCCTCTGGGACCACACGCATGGCGTTGTTTACGACCGTCATCGTCGTAGCGGTCCTCAGGCTGGCGCAGGAAGTTTTCATCCCGCTGGCGCTCGCCATCCTGTGCACCTTCCTGCTCGCGCCGATGGTGGAACTACTGACCCGGTGCTATATCAAGCGGTCGTTCGCCGTCATCGTCTCCCTGACACTCGGGTTGGCCCTGATTGTTGGCCTGGGCACTCTCGTGTTCAATCAGTTCGCCGATCTCGCCAAAGAGCTTCCAAGTTATCAGCGGCAGTTGCGGACCAACCTGACGCAGTTCGGCGGTGCACTGCGCGGCGGCGTAGCAGAGACCACGCACGCATTCGAAGCCCTGACGAAAGAGATCGACCGTGTCGCGCCCTCCGAGCCCAAACCGCGGGGCGTCGCGAAGGTACAAGTCGTCGAACCGCCGGCGACCGCGCTCGATACGATCAGAAGTGTAGTGGGCCCGGTCGCACGCCCGCTAGGCACTACGCTCGCCGTCATTGTGCTGGTCGCCTTCATGCTGCTGCGCCTGACGGATCTGCGCGATCGGATACTGCGGCTGTTAGGATCTCGTTATCTGCATCTCACCACCGAAGCGTTGAACGACGCCGCGAGCCGTATCAGCCGTTACCTGTTGATGCAGATCGTCATCAACGGTTGGACGGGACTTGCGGTGACGGCGGGATTGTGGGCGTTAAACGTCCCCAATGCGGTTCTGTGGGGCGCCCTGACACTGGTCCTGCGATTCATTCCTTACATCGGTGTTTGGATGGCAGCGGCCATCCCGCTGGCGTTGTCGTTCGCGGTGTTCGATGACTGGACGCGCTCGCTGATGGTGTTTGGACTGTTCGTCGTGTTGGAGTTGTTCGACTGGGCGGTACTCGAGCCATGGCTATATGGAACTCACACGGGCGTATCCCCGGTGGCGCTGCTGCTGGCCGCCGGCTTCTGGACCTGGCTGTGGGGATTTGCCGGCCTGTTCCTCGCCGTGCCGATGACGGTGTGTGCAGCGGTCATGGGAAAATACATCCCACAACTGAAATTTCTGCAGGTGCTGCTCGGCGACGAGCCCGTCCTCAAGCCACATGAGCGCCTCTACCAGCGGCTGCTGTCGAGCAACCGCGATCAGGCCGACTCTGTTCTGCATGCCGCATTGCGCCAAAGTTCGATACTGGAGGTGTGCGACGCAATCATCGTCCCCGCAGTTCTGCGTGCCGAAGAGGACCATGAGAGCGGAACACTTACCGACGCTCGCCGGCAAACCATTCTCGAGCACATCAATCAATGGGTAGACGAACGGCTGGAGCTGATGACCCCGGCTATGTCACGTTTTGCAAACGTGGAAGCTCCCGCGAGAGTGGCAGTGCTGTGCGTTCCGGCGTCAGGCCGCGCGGACGAGATCATCGCCAAGCTGTTCCAGGCGGTCATCATCGAAAGGAATCTCACAGCCCGGATCATCGGTCGTGATGCTACCGAAACCGTTGCCGGACCCGGCGCAGCCCGCGCCATAGTGATTTCCGCCGGACCCCCAGAGGCGGTGACCGCCGCCCGAGCCGCGTGCAAGCGAATACGTGTCGATAACGGCGACATCCCCGTGCTCGTGGGCCTCTGGAATGCGGCCGGTGACCTCGATCGCGCGCGGCAGCGCCTCACGGCCGCAGGTGCGACTCAAACCGTAGTCACCTTCGCGGAGTGCTTTGCGCATCTGGAATCGGTGATTACGCCCGCGATCCCGCAAGCGCCGGAACGTGTCACTGCTGCCGGCTCTGTCGCGCAAGCGTAAGTGCTTGGCAGGCTTGGGGTTAGCTTGCGTCGGGCCGGCAGCTCTTGTATCGTTCGCGACCCTCGGTCTCACCGGGGGAATTTCAGTCGCGTAGCTCAGTGGTAGAGCACCTCCTTGACATGGAGGTGGTCGGTGGTTCGATCCCACTCGCGACTACCATCTTTTCCGTTGAGGCCCATTTCTCATGCCTGTCGTGACCCTGCCGGATGGCAGTCAACGCCGCTTCGACCACCCCGTAACCGTGGATGACGTGGCAGCGGACATCGGCGCGGGCCTACGCAAAGCCGCCCTTGCCGGGCGCGTGAATGGCAAGCTCGTGGACACCTCGTACCTCATTTCGAGCGATGCCGACCTGGCCATCGTTACGGACAAGGACCCCGCCGGGCTCGAAGTGATCCGCCACTCGACCGCGCACCTGCTGGCGCAGGCTGTGAAGCAGTTGTTCCCCGAGGCGCAGGTGACGATCGGCCCCGTCATCGAGGATGGCTTCTATTACGACTTTGCCTACCAGCGGCCTTTCACCACGGAAGATCTCGCCGCCATTGAGGCGAAGATGCAGGAGCTCGCCAAGGCGGACCAGAAAGTCAGCCGCCGCGTGTTGACCCGCGATGAGGCGGTAAAATTCTTCAAACACCAGGGCGAGCTCTACAAGGCCGAGATCATTGCCAGCATTCCTGACAAGGATGAAATCAGCCTTTACGGGCAAGGGGACGGCAAGAGCGACTGGGTGGACCTGTGCCGCGGCCCGCACGTCCCCTCCACCGGCAAGTTGAAGGCATTCAAACTCACGAAGGTCGCCGGCGCCTATTGGCGTGGTGATTCGCGCAACGAAATGCTGCAGCGGATCTACGGCACCGCGTGGGCTGACAAGAAGCAGCTCGACGAGTACCTGCACCGCCTGGAAGAGGCCGAGAAGCGCGATCACCGCCGCATCGGCCGTGAGCTCGACCTGTTTCATCTGCAGGAGGAAGCGCCGGGCGCAGTGTTCTGGCACCCGAAGGGCTGGCAGATCTTCCAGACCCTCATCGCCTACATGCGCGAGCGGCAGCGTGCCGCCGGCTACGAGGAGGTCAGCGCCCCGGAATTGATGGATATCGGCCTATGGGAGCAATCCGGACACCGGGAGAAGTTCGGCGAGAACATGTTTCTCACCAAGACCCCGGATGAGCGCACCTACGCCATCAAGCCGATGAACTGCCCGGGACACGTGCAGATCTTCAAGCAGGGCTTGCGCAGCTATCGCGAGCTGCCCGTGCGATTTGCTGAGTTCGGCAAGGTGCACCGGTATGAGCCATCAGGCGCTCTGCACGGACTGATGCGCGTCCGCGCATTCACCCAGGACGACGGACACGCCTTCGTTACAGAAGAGCAGATCACCTCGGAATGCGTTGCGATCACCCAGCTGATCCTGGACATCTACCGGGATTTCGGCTTTGACGACGTGCGAATCAAGTTCGCGGATCGACCTGCCAAGCGCGTTGGCAGCGATGAGATTTGGGACCACGCCGAGAAAGCATTGATTGCCGCTTCTGGGGCCGCCGGGATCCAGTACACGCTCAATCCGGGGGAGGGCGCCTTCTACGGCCCGAAGCTGGAGTTCGTTCTGCGCGATGCCATCGGCCGTGACTGGCAGTGCGGTACCCTGCAGGTGGACCTCAACATGCCTGGCAGGCTTGGCGCGTACTTCATTGATGAACATAGTGGAAAGCGCACTCCGGTCATGCTGCACCGGGCGATTTTCGGCTCGCTGGAGCGCTTCTTCGCCATCTTGCTGGAGCACCACGCCGGCAAGCTGCCCGCCTGGCTCGCGCCGGTGCAGGGCGTGATCATGAGCATCACCGACCGGCAGGATGATTATGTCCGCCGCGTGACAGAATCCCTGAGAAATCAGGGGTTTCGAGTCGAGCTCGACTTGCGTAACGAGAAGGTCGGATTTAAGATTCGCGAACACACGCTACAGCGTGTGCCGTATCTATTGGTCGCGGGCGACAAGGAAGTGGCCGCAAATCTACTTTCAGTGCGCACAAGAAGCGGCAAGGACCTGGGCACGATGTCCCCGGAGACGTTCGCAGAACGTCTTCGCATCGAGCTCAGAAGCCGTGGGCGCCAGACGTTGGAGGGATGACGCATCGCTAGTGCAAGTAAGCGCGTTCGGCGCAACGACGACATAACATCACCGCAGCTGCGAGTGATCGCTGCGGATGGATCGCAGGCCGGTGTCATGTCGCGGTTCGAAGCGCTCGAGATGGCCAAATTGGCCGAGTTGGATCTTGTTGAAGTGTCGCCGACGGCCGAGCCGCCAGTCGTGCGAATCATGGACTACGGGAAGTTCCTGTTCGAAGCGAACAAGAAAGCCCACTCTGCCAAGCGCAAGCAGAAGCAGATTCAAGTCAAGGAAGTGAAGTTTCGTCCCGGTACGGGAGAGGGCGATTACCAGATCAAAGTGCGTAATCTGATCCGCTTTCTGACCGAGGGAGATAAGGCCAAGGTAACCCTGCGGTTCCGTGGCCGTGAAATGGTGCACCAGGATATCGGACGCAGGCTGCTTGAACGGGTATCGACTGATCTGGCCGCGCACAGCGTGGTCGAGCAGAACCCGCTCATGGAAGGCAAGCAGATGATCATGGTGTTTGCACCAAAAAAGAAGTAACAGCCGACGGTCCTGCGGGACCCGACGTTGTTCGCCCGCAAGCGGTTGCACTCACAGGTGCAACCTGCGAACGGAAGCTATACATAGGAGTTAGATTGTGCCCAAGTTGAAAACCAACAGTGGGGCTGCGAAGCGTTTCCGCAAGACTGCGAAGAGCTTCAAGCACTACAAGTCCAAGCGCCGTCACAACCTCGGTCACAAGGACCGTAAAGTGAAACGCCACGCGCGTTCCGGCGGCTCGAGCCTCGTCCACGAAAGTGATCTCGGGCGTGTAACTGCACTGCTGCCGAATCACAAATAAGGGGACATCATGGCAAGAGTAAAACGTGGAGTGACGGCCGGGCGTCGTCACAAGAAGGTTCTTGGCAAGGCGAAGGGCTACTACAACGCCCGCCGCAAGGTCTATCGCGCCGCCAAGCAGGCAGTCATCAAGGCTGGGCAGTACGCGTACCGCGACCGCCGCGCGAAGAAGCGCGAGTTCCGCGCGTTGTGGATTGCGCGTATCAACGCTGCGGCACGCCTGCATGGCTTGTCCTACAGCCGTTTGATCAACGGACTGCTGAAGGCTGAAGTCGAAGTCGATCGCAAGATGCTTGCGGATCTCGCCATGCATGATGCCGCTGCTTTTGGCGCCATCGCGGCACAGGCAAAGACAGCCCTCGGACTCTCCTAACAGCGCCGGTACGGTCGTGAACGACCTGAGTTCCCTCGTCCGGCAGGCGCTCGACGAGGTCACCGGAGTCGGTGACCTCGCGGCGCTCGATGAGGCGCGAGTCCGATGGCTCGGCAAGAAGGGCACTCTCACCGAGCAGTTGAAATCGCTCGGTGCATTGCCTGCGGCCGAGCGTCCGGCCGCCGGGCAGAAGATCAATGAGGCGAAGCAGAGTGTGCAGACCGCGCTGGATGCGCGGCGTGCTGCGCTCGAGCAGGCCGAGATCGCGAACAAACTCGCGGCGGGCCGCATCGATGTCACTCTACCCGGCCGCGGCGAGGAGCGCGGTGGCCTGCATCCGGTAACCAAGGCACGTCTGCGGATTGAGCAGTTGTTTCGCCGTGCGGGCTTCGACGTCGCCACCGGGCCCGAGATCGAAGACGACTTCCATAATTTCGAAGCACTCAACATCCCGCCCGATCATCCGGCGCGCGCGATGCACGATACCTTTTACTTCGCTGACGGGCGGCTGCTGCGCACACATACTTCGCCCGTGCAGATCCGCGCGATGCTGGCGCAAGGGGCGCCGATAGCCATCATCGCGCCGGGCCGTGTGTACCGCAGCGATCACGACATGACCCACTCGCCGATGTTTCATCAGCTGGAGGGGTTGGTCGTCGGTGAGAACGTCAGTTTTGCCAACATGAAGGCGGCGCTGCACGGTTTTCTGCAGGCCTTTTTCGAGAAGGACCTCGCAATGCGGTTACGGCCTTCCTACTTTCCGTTCACCGAGCCTTCGGCCGAGGTGGACATGTCGTGCGTGTTCTGCGAGGGCAAGGGCTGCCGGACGTGCAAGCTGACCGGTTGGCTTGAAATCTCGGGCTGTGGGATGGTGCACCCGAGCGTGTTGAAGGCGAGCAACGTGGACCCTGAGCGTTACACGGGCTATGCCTTCGGCATGGGCATCGACCGGCTGGCCATGTTGCGTTATGGAGTGAACGACCTGCGCCTGGCGTTCGAGAACGATCTGCGCTTCTTGCGGCAATTCCGGACTTTTTGAGTCATGAAGGTTCCCTATTCCTGGCTGGCGGACTGGGTCGACATTCCGTGGGACGCTGCGGAGCTCGGCTCGCGGTTGACCCTGGCTGGCTTCGAGCTGGATGGGCTCGAGCCCGCCGCACCGGAGTTTTCCGGGGTCGTGGTGGCCGAGATCCTCTCGGCACAGCGCCATCCCCAGGCTGACAAGTTGCAGGTCTGCCAGGTGTCAGTGGGTTCGGGCGAGCCCATACAGATTGTTTGCGGCGCCGCGAACGCGCGGGCAGGGCTGAAGAGCGCGCTGGCGGTTGTAGGTTCAAAGCTCCCAGGCGATTTGAACATCAAGGCCGCGAAGCTGCGTGGTGTGGAATCGCAAGGGATGCTCAGCTCCGCCAAGGAGCTGGGCCTGGCGGACACCTCCGCCGGCATCATTGAGCTGCCCGCGGATGCGCCGGTTGGAAAATCGCTGCGCGAATACCTGGGGCTGGATGATTTCGTCCTGGATCTTGCGGTGAGTCCAAACCGCGGCGATGCCATGTCGATTCTCGGTATCGCCCGGGAGGTGGCTGCGCTGACGGGGCAGGGGCTGAAGGGGTCTCAGGCTGCGCCGCCGTTGAGCGTCAGCGTAAAGGCGCCTGCCAATGTGGGTGTCACTGCTGAATTGACCTTCGAGTTCACCGGTGAGCACGAGGTCATCGAGACGTGGTTGTCCCCTGAGGACGCGAACCTTGGGACAGCTGCGAGCGCTAAGGATTCTGGCAGCGAACATCATGCCCCCCTGCACCATTTCGCGGCTGGGGTAGCTGTCCATCTGGACGCCCCGGCTGCATGCCCCACGTTTGTCGGCTGTGTCGTTCGCGGAGTTAATAATCGGTCCGCAACGCCTGTGTGGTTGCGCGAACGGTTGCGGCGGGCCGGTGTGCGGTCTATCAGTCCCGTCGTGGATGTGACCAACTACGTGATGCTCGAGCTCGGGCAACCGATGCATGCGTATGACTTGCGTAAGTTGCGCGGCGATATTCGAGTACGGATGGCCCGTGCGGGCGAGCCGATTACTTTGTTGGACGGCAGGACTGTCGAGGCCGATCCGGACGTTCTGCTGATCACTGACAGCGAGGGCCCGGTGGGGCTCGCCGGCGTCATGGGTGGCCAGCGGACCTCGGTGAGCGACGACACCACGGACGTATTCTTCGAAGTGGCGTATTTCTCGCCTCAGGCGATCGCCGGCCGCGGCCGCCGTTGGGGCCTGATCACCGATGCGAGTCAGCGCTACGAGCGCGGGGTCGATCCGACCCTGCAGCAACGTGCAATGGATAGGGCCGTCACTCTGCTGCAGTCTTTCGCGGCTGGCAACGCGAGTCAGGTCACTGTCACCCAGTCGGCTGAGCACCAACCAACACGCAACCCGGTGCAGTTGCGGCGCGCGCGGCTGGAGCGGTTGTTGGGTGTCGGTTTCGCTGACGAGCGGGTCGCTGCGACGCTGTCGGCCCTGCAAATGAAGGTCGTTGCGAACACGCAAGGGTGGCTGGTCACCCCGCCCGCGCACCGGTTCGATATCACGATCGAGCCGGATCTGATCGAGGAAGTGGCGCGGATCATCGGCTACCAGGCAATACCGGAAAGCGACGCCATCGGCCCGCACCGCTTCAGATCGTCGCCCGAAGAGCACCCCGCGGAACATGTGATCCTCGAAGCTTTGAGTATGCGCGGCTACCAGGAGGGGATTACGTTCGCCTTCGTCGATCCCGCGCTGCAAAAACGGCTGTTTCCCGATGTGGAAGGACTGCCATTGGCAAATCCCATTGCCAGCGATCTGTCAGTCATGCGCGTGTCGTTGTGGCCCGGGCTGGTTCGCGCCGCGCTGGAGAATCAACGCCGCCAGCAGGACCGGATCCGCCTGTTCGAGCACGGAGCGAAGTTTGCCGGCGTTGACGGTGCCATCCGCGAAATCGACACCATCGCCGGTGTTGCAACCGGACCGCGGTTGCCCGAACAGTGGGGAATCCCTACCGAGACACGTGTGCCGGTCGACTTCTATGATGTGAAGGGTGACTTGCAAGCACTGTTTACGGCTACAGGTTGCAGCGGTTCTTTCGTTTTCGAGGCTCCTGCAAAGCCACTGCCGTGTCTGCATCCCGGACGCGCGGCGCGGATAGTGCGGCAGGGGCGCGAAGTCGGCTGGCTCGGCGAGTTGCACCCATCGCTGGTCAAGGAGCTCGACTTTACATATGCGCCAGTGCTCTTCGAGCTCGACGTGGACGCGTTGGGCATCGAAAAGCCGCAGTACCGCGAAATCTCGCGCTTCCCACAGGTGCGGCGCGATCTTGCGGTGGTTGTGGATGAAACCGTCGCTTTAAGTGCCCTCGTCGAGCGTGTAGTCTTGGCGGCGTCCAGCCTGCTATGCGATTTAAGAATATTCGACGTATACCGTGGCCAAGGGGTAGAAACGGGTAGAAAAAGCGTCGCTTTGGGCTTGATTTTTCAGGATATTTCTCGCACCCTAACCGACGATGATGTGGAGCAGCTGATGGCCTCCATCATCACGGATTTGCGTGTGAGCTTGAACGCAAGAATACGAGAATAACGCGATGGCCCTGACCAAGGCGGAGATGGCGGAAGCGCTGTTCAATCAGCTCGGGCTGAATAAGCGCGAAGCGCGCGAGCTCGTGGACCTGTTTTTCGAAGAGGTACGGGCTGCGCTATCCAACGGGGAACAGGTCAAGCTATCCGGTTTTGGAAATTTCGATCTGCGAGACAAAAACCAGCGTCCCGGGCGCAACCCCAAGACAGGCGAAGAAATCCCCATCAGCGCCCGTCGCGTGGTCACGTTCCGTCCCGGCCAGAAGCTGAAAGCACGGGTCGAAGCCTATGTTGGAGCCAAAGAATAACGCCCAGCTGCCGGCGATTCCGGGCAAGCGGTACTTCACCATCGGTGAAGTGAGCGACCTGTGCGGCGTGAAGCCACACGTGCTGCGCTACTGGGAGCAGGAATTTCCGCAGCTGAAGCCGGTAAAACGCCGCGGCAACCGCCGTTATTACCAACGCCAGGACGTAATCGTCATCCGCCAGATCCGCAGCCTGCTCTACGAGCAGGGCTTCACGATCGGCGGCGCGCGCCAGAAGCTCACCGGCGAGGAAGCTCGCACCGATGTGAGCCAGAGCCAGCAGATCGTGAAACAGGTGAGGCTGGAGCTCGAGGAGCTGTTGAAGGTGTTGCGGCGCTGAGCTATCGCACCGCGGAACGCGAAAACGGCGTATCATTAGTGGTCCGCGCGGTGGTCCCCGATCGCGCGGTTATTGAGCCTGGAATCGAAGAAGAATAATCGAGTCGGAGCGTGGCGCAGCCTGGTAGCGCACTTGCATGGGGTGCAAGGGGTCCCGAGTTCAAATCTCGGCGCTCCGACCAATACTTACGAGTTTCCGCTCCGTGCTACATGGACAGTTGCATGGACATTTCTCCTTCTCGGTTTTCGCCCTGTCGCGGGGCCTGCGCCGGTTTGAGAATAATTGCGACGCGGGCGAGCCGTAGCGAACTTACCGTCCGCGCCGGTCCTTGATTTGCGGCGGTGATGGCCGGCCTTCCAGAAGTAGTGCCGAGTGGCATCGTGAGCTTCAAAAGGGGCCGCCAATCTGGCCGGGATTGATCCGCAAACAGGCGATGTCGTTCACCTGTTTCACCTCCGGCGCGACGCCTGATCCGATCACTTCGTCTACGAGGGCCAGCACGTTGTTGGGATTACTGCGCTGGCTCGTGATACAGCGTCAGTCGGTGCACTGAGTGTCTTTGAAAAGATATTCAAGAAGCCCTTCCAGCTTCTCGACCTGGACAGGCTAGTTGGAACAGTTGAGCCGGGAGCTGTAACCCCGTGGGTGTATAACGTTTGCTACACCCGTGGAGCGAACGTTATACACGGCGGCCGGGAGCCACCAACCTGGAGCGAAGGACGAGCCGAGCTGTCGGTTCCATGCGCTGTACGACAAGTTGATAGACCCACCTCCTCGTATGCCCCGATCCAGTCCCAGCACCGCGGGGATGTGGTCAATTCAAGGGCGCACCCAATCGGTTTGGACAGCCCGCGCCTCTCCGGTCTTTGTGTTAGGCACCGTTACCGTGCCCTGCAGTCGTTTCTCGTCCGCGGATAGGCGCATCTGTACCCTTCCATAACGTGTTCGCTCGTGAACCATCCCGGCATTTGCAGGCTCAACAAAAATGTCTCCCTCCACGTTCCCGTTGCTCACCTCTGCATCAATCGACTCAATGGGGAGGCCGGCGCGGCCATATGTAACAGAGTGGAAACTGCGGCCCTTTATTGTGACGTTCACAAACGTTTCCCTGTCATCAAGACTATTCCAGCGTCCAGCCATCTTCGCGGCGGAGGGGTCATCGGTGATGTTGGGCAGCAATCGACTCGCGAGAACGTCCAACACGTGCAGATTACATTCGTTCGCGTCTTTGTAGGATCCCGCGAGGTCCTTTTGAAGGATCCCGCGCGCTTGCTCATCCCTGTACTTGGCGGCTCCATTGATTCCGAGGCCGACGATTTTGGATATGATGTTGTCAAGCTTAATATCCGCCCCTCCGGAGAACTCGACGACCTTGTTACTCGAGTTCGAGTCTGGCCGCACGCAAAGTTCGCGCGCGAAAGCGGAAATGGACTTGAGCGCTTCGTTCGTCGTAACTGTGTCGTTCTGCGCCGAGACAACGGCCATATCGGCCATTGATAGACACGTCACCACCAGCCCCTGCCATCCAACTCTTTTTGACAGGATACGGAGACCGTTAGGAGAACGTCTCAACTGTTCACCCTCCCCAGGATTTCTGGAGTTCAGACCGTACGGTGCGTGGCTACGAGGCTAGTCACCTTGTCGGGGATGATACACCCGCAAATCGCCAGACTGTTCTCGGAAAGGCAGCAATACAGCGAACAGGACCGGACACTGCTGTTTGGACTAGAGCGACTACCCGGCAATCTTTCGCGATGAAGGAGGCCATCGACACACTGGGCAAGGCTCTTGAGGCGGGCTACATCATCAATGCGCATTGTCGCCCGCGCGATCGACCGTTCCCTCACTTTCTGCGAAATTGACTCTAAGCGGCGGGCTCTCCGCAACTAAAGCAAGGTGCCCCGTAGGGGAGCAATGACGCGTTGCGCCATGAAGTCGGTCACAGGGCCCGCGCCCCACATCATCCGCTGGCTTGACATCCCGCAATCCGAGGTACGATGAATGCCGGAGCCGACTTTCCGCCGCGAGGCAGCAAAGTAGACAGAGCCTTGCTACCTAGCGCAGATTGGCCGACGATAGCGCAAACGATAAGAAAGGGGCGTATGCGAACCGCTATTTTCGCTGCGACTATAGAACTGATTGCGGGCTGCCAGATCTCGTCACCGATTACCCCCGCGGGTAAGGATACCTATTTGGTCTCATCGCATGTTGGTGCATGCATCAGCTGCTCCGCGCAGGTCAAGAGCCTGACAACTGCCAACGAATTCTGTGCCAAAGAGGGTAGATTTGCGATCGTGCGCAACACGAGCGGTGCCGTTAATCCATTCGGATACGACAATGGCAATCAGATGATCTTCAGCTGCGTGACGGCGGACGATCCCGAATATACCCGGCCAACCTTGCGTCAGGACAATGGTGTCACGACCATTGAGAACAGGCATTAATTAACGAACTGCCGGTTTCATCGAGGGTCTTCCTATGAACAGCGCGGTAGAAACTCGAATGGCAATCTCATCACTGCTCAAGAGACTCGAGACCGTATCGACGCGATTTCCGCCTGATGTTGCGCCTATCGCTATGCTTCACATGCACAAGGTCGTTCTCGCGATTATGGAGAGGGTAAATCCGAAGGGCGGCATTCACGGGGGCGCGAGCGGCGATCCAGGATCAGCGGCAGCACACAAACTGGATGATGACATCGGTGACTTGCTCGATTTCCTGGATGATCAGTCGAAGCAGCAACCAACGAAACAAACGGGGACAAGTAATTCTAAGTCCAAGAAAAAGCCTTCGCCTAACACACCTTCAAAATCGCAACCCGGTTCAAATACCGCGTCATCTCCGCCTAAGACCTTACATGGTGCGCAGTGTCTATCTTACTACCAGACATATCAGGCAGCCCTGAAAAATAAAAACTATACTGAGGCCGACGCCGCGTTGAAGAGTTATCAGAATTGCCTAAACGGGTTCAAGAAAGCAACAAAGTAGAGTATAGCGGCTGAGTTAGTATCGTTCGTGACATCAAGAAGCACGCAGCAACATTGCGCAAGACGGGTAAGTGGTCAGTGACCACTTGACTGGCAACGGTCAGACGGGAACTCGATATCGAGGGTGGAGCTTTCGTCACTTGCTCGAGGCAGCGGGTTGAATCGGCGCGGTCACTGCGCATCCGACCAGCCAGCACCCGCATACTGCGCCAAGTAAGAGCGATCGTACCCGGTCCATTGTTCCGATTTCTCCCGGCAATCGATTGAAGGGGATACGCGCTCCGTGGACCGCCAGCAACCGCGCCGCCGCGATTTACTCCTACTTGGGTCGACACATAGGATTTTGAGGCGTAAGCGTGCCGCCGTCACCCCTGGCTTTGAGGTTGCCATTGAGCGAAGCTGTGTCACGACATACCGTTCTCCGCGACGGTGTCGCGAGGATGACGCCGGGACTGCCGTGATTGCCGGCGAATCGGGTATGCCGGGGCCCAACGACATATGTGGCCGTCCGCCGTTGTAATGACGAATCCACGTTTTCAAAATGTGCCACAGATGATGTTCAGACACGGGGATCAGCCAGTCCAGACACTCGCGACGAATTGTCCCGATAACGCGTTCGCAGACCGCATTTGCTTTAGGGCTGCGCGGCGGTGATCTCAACACTTTGACTCCGAGCCGTTCAACCGACTCGTCCAGGTGGGCGGCAAAAATGCTATCGCGATCGTGGAGCAGGTATTCGTATCGCTCTTCGAGCCCGATGGCCTCACGCAGATGTTGCAGCGTCCAAGCGGCACTTGGATGGGCGGTGACGTTGGAGAGGATCAGGCGCCGGCTGTGGTGTTCGATGACCACAAACACATACAGCAGACGAAAGGTTGCGGTTACGGTGACGAAGAAGTCGCAGGCAATGGTCCCCTGAGCGTGCAGGCATAAGAAGGTCGACCAGCGTAAATCGCCTCTCGGCCGACCTTGCGGACGCCGAGGAAGATACTTGTTCACGGTCCGGGGAGACACCCGAATTCCGATCTTCAGCTGCAGTTCATTGGCGATGCGTTCCTCGCCCCACGAGGGATTCTCATTCGCGATCCGGCGAATCAGTGCTCGTAGTTCAGCAGGAATCGGCGGTCGGCCGGGGCGAGATTTCAAACGCCAGAACAACTTCCAACCCGCCCTATGCCAACGGATCAATGTCCGCGGATGAACCACAACCAAGGCATCGCGCCAGTCAAACCATCCTGACAGGATCGTCAGTGCAATGCGCGTGATCGAATCAATCCGGCGGGGTTGACGCGGCGCTCCACATAGAGCGCCAACTGACGCCGTAGAAATAGATTCTCGGCTTGAATCGACTGGCTCGATCGGAAGGCGAGCAGTACCCAGCGCAGCGCCTCAGCTAACACTTTGATCAGAATTCCCGAGACCCTCAGCATCTTCTAATCATGCCATAGTGCGCACGAATGAGCTTCACGGCAGATGGGTCGGCCGCGGTACTGGATATTTGCGGACCACAGGGGCGAGCTGCATTTCTACGCGGATTACATTCGCGGGCGCCGCCTCAAGACTGACATCGTCGTGCGCAAAGACGGTACGGCGACTCTGCAAACATTCGGTCGGGGCAAGGCGGCGGTTCGGTGGCTGGAAAAGCTCCAAGGGAAGAAGATGATGCAGGTTGTGAAACAGACCTGAACGGCACTTCTGCCACCCCGGGCTTGCTCCGCGAACAATGCTGTTAGGCGCCGCCGGAGGGACACGGGATGAAGCGCGTACGAAATAGGAAAAATGAGGCCGTGACGTTGAGGGGGGAGGTGGGGCCGAATTCGAGTATTGTCAACGAGCGAGCGTCCATAGTCCGCGAGAGCGCCAAGCAGTTCGTGCAGATCCCGCGAGAATTGCATTTCCCGGCGGCTGTCAAGGAAGTCTGGATTCGCAAGCGAGGAGGCGGACTTTGTATCTCGCCCGTCAGGCCTAGCTGGTCATCGTTCTTCTCGATCCAAGTTGATGTACCGGATGATTTTCTGGAGAGCCGTGACGATTCGCTTCCGGAGTCACGCGACCCCTGAAGCGGGGTCGGGCCCAGAACGGTGTTTCGCTAGGGGTGGCGACGGCCGGCGCTGATAATTTAGATTATGTTAATTAAAGTTACGACCTAGATTTAATTAGAGCTATCCGCTAGTTAAATCTTTTGCTTTAATTGGCACACTAGTTAAATTTAGAGCTATAGATTTAAATAGGAAGGTCGGCTGGTAAGGTCGTTTAGCTCTGGGTCGAAGGGTATGAAGCGGAATCCATTCGGGACCTATATCGAGACTACGACGCTGGGCGAGACCGTCCGCGCCTTCGTCCCCCCAGAGTTGCCTCCCAATCCGCCCCTCGTCTTTATGGCAGGGGCTGCGCATTCGTTAGATCGAGCCATGCTCTCCCTCGGACGGCTGGATGGCGCGGCGACGACGATGCCCGATGTTGACTTGCTGCTCTATACATTTGTCCGAAAGGAGGCGATTCTATCCTCCCAGATCGAAGGGACCCAATCTACGCTAGACGAGTTGCTAGCACATGAAGTCGAGGCTGTGCCCGGCGCACCGGGCGATGACGTCCGAGAGGTCTCGCGCTACGTCGACGCCATGAATCACGGCCTGGAGCGAATGGCAGCCGGGTTCCCACTGTCAACCCGGCTGTTACGCGAAATGCACGGCATCTTGCTCGCCGATGGCCGCGGCGCACAAAAGCAGCCCGGCGAATTTCGTCTCTCCCAGAATTGGATCGGAGGCACTCGGCCCGGAAATGCGGCTTTCGTGCCGCCACCGCCAACTCATCTGGCCGCGGGTCTCACGAATCTCGAGCAGTACATGCACGAACCGGCTAACCCGGTTGTAAAGGCAGCTTTGGCCCATGCGCAGTTCGAAACCATTCATCCGTTTCTGGACGGCAATGGCCGTGTCGGCCGACTCCTCATCACGCTGATGTTCTGCCATGACAACGTTCTGAGCAAACCATTGCTGTATCCCAGTTTGTATTTCAAACAGCACAGACAGCAGTACTACGAGGAATTGAACGCGGTGCGTGCCGGTGGCGACTACGAGCGCTGGATCGACTTTTTCGCTGAGGCAATTCGGCACAGCGCGGAAGTTGCGATCGAAACCGGCCGACGCGTGACGAAGGTTTTCCGCGAAGATCGAACGCAGCTACGCGCCGCACCGCGGATTGCCGGCTCGCTGCTCATGATCCAGGAGGAACTGCAGGCGAAGCCTGTCGCTACGGTGGCGACGCTGAGAAATGCTACGGGGCTCACGACGCCGACCATCAATTCACTGCTTCGCGAGCTGGAGTCGCGGGGGATCATCAAAGAATCTACTGGGCGCGCCCGAGATCGCGTGTACGTCTACCGACGTTACCTCGAGGCATTGGCCGCCGAGGAGGAGGCGCGTGCCAGCTAGTGGCGCGCTGGCCTCTTGACGGGGTACGCGCCACGCTGACGGTCGCTCGGCGATGGCCCGATCGAGAGCGCCGCCTTCGGGCGGCGTTTCGTCTAAGGCGGCGCTTTCTTGCGCTGTTCCAATAATTCCCTCGCACCTGCCCGAGGCGTTCCGTTCGGAGGAGTAGCTGATACGCTTTCAACCCGTGCAGGACTATCCGGGCGCTGTGTGCACACGCATGACGTGGAGAATCAAACGCCTTGTGCACCTCCAGATCGCGGCGCAACGGACAAAAGTAACAGTCAATTATCCCTGAATTTGCAGGCTATTCCACTTGCGCGAGATTCGCGAAAGTCAGAGGTGGCTCGGAGTTTTCGGACACGCCGATAAGTGGGAAATCTGCTGTACATTCCGGTAGCGGAAGGAGTAGATCCCATGAGACGACCCAGACGCAATCATTCCCCAGCCTTCAAAGCCCGGGTGGCGGTTGAGGCGCTGAAGGGCGAGAAGACGGTGGCGGAGCTGGCAGCCCTGCACGACGTGCATCCGACCCAGATCGTGAGCTGGAAAAACGAACTGCTCGGGCGGGCCACCGAGATTTTCGGCAGCGGCTCCAACGGGGACGCCCAGAACCAGGAGAAGATCCGGGAGCTGCATGAGAAGATCGGCGAGCTCACCGTGGAGAAGGATTTTTTGGATCGCGCGCTCGGGCGCTTCCCCGGTCCGAGCGGCAAGCGATGATCGAGCGAGGTGGCAAGCTGTCGGTGAAGCGGCAGTGTGAGCTGTTGGGACTGAACCGCACCGGCGTGTACTACCAACCGCGTCCGGTGCCGGAGGCAGACCTGCGGCTGATGCGTCGGATTGACGAGTTGCATCTGGAGTTTCCCTACTACGGTGCGCGACGTCTGGCCGAGCAGCTCAAGCGCGAGGACTGGAACATTGGGCGGCTGCACGTGAGATCGCTCATGCGCCGCATGGGCATTGCCGCACTGTACCGGCGACCACGCACAAGCATTCCAGCACGGGGCGCCACGATCTACCCGTATCTGCTCGAGAAGGTTGCGGTCGAGCGGCCCGGGCAGGTCTGGGCGAGTGATATCACCTATTTGCCGATGGCCCACGGGTTTCTCTACCTCGTGGCGATCCTGGATGTCGCTAGCCGCAAGGTGCTGGCCTTTCGGCTTTCCAACACGCTGACCACCGATTTCTGTGTGGCAGCGCTGCAGGAAGCACTGGAGCGATTTGGGGTGCCAGAGATCTTCAACACCGACCACGATCTAAGTTTGGAGTCAACGGCTGCATGACGCTTGCATTGCCCTGGGGCCGGTAGGGTTGGCTATCGGCCGCTTCGACTTAGGGCTGCCAATCGACTCACCACCCAGCGGTCTTCCACGAAGTTGGTATCCCGCTAACCATTTTTGCAAACACAGGGTCTGACGGTACCTGGGCTCAGCCCTCATCGATCTCAAAATAGCGTAGGGTCCCAGTGGAAGGTCCGATCATGATCTACGAGGTCCTGCTGGCCTCAAGGGCTGCGTTCAGAGAGATCGATCCACTGGGTAAACCAACTTCGAAGCGGCCGCGATACGGCCGATCAAATTTCACGAGCGAGTAAGCCACGCGAGCCAGCTTGGCGGTGACAGCAGTGCGTGCCTTGCGTCGCCGGTCTCGATTCTCAGGATCTGCTGCAATGTATCGCGTGTACTTGTCGCGGAAGGCATTCTCGCGCATCCGAATGGCGCTGATCGAAGCTTGCCACAGCGCGCAGCGAAGCCGCGCGTTACCGCGCTTGGATAGGCGCTCGTGCCCGCGCGATACCCCGGATTGCACCTTGGCGAGGTCCAGTCCGCAGTACTTGAGAAATTGTTTGTGGTGAGAGAACCGTCGCAGATCGCCGCCCTCTGCCAAAATGACCAAAGCGATGATCGGTCCGATGCCGGGGATTTCGCATAAGCGCTGGTAGTCGTGACGGTCTTTGAGCAGTGCGTGGGCTCGTGCCTCAAGCGCGTTGCGCTGCTGGTTGAGTGCATCATATCGGGATAATTGCAACCGGAACGTCTCGACGGCGATCGAATCTGCAGCCAATGGCAGAGCAATGCTCTTCTTGGCAAGCTCATGGATCTCGTCGAGCTGGCGGCGCTTGTCAACTTTGCGTCCGACGACTTCCCAGGCCGCGGCAACGAACTCTTCGCGGGTCAGGGCACTCACGGCTGCTGCGGTAGGAAATTGTATGAGGAAGCGGACGAACCAGTCGTTGCGACTCGAGTACCAAAAGCGCTCTATCTCAGGGAAGTGCAGCGGCAAATAGTGCGTGATGATCCCATGGCGCAACCTGGTGCGTGCGCGGGATATCAGCTCGTAGGTCTTGGAGATCTCCTCGAGATCGTGTGTACCCTTAACCAGAGGGTCGTGGTACTGCTGTGTCACTCCCTGCTTGAGCAGCTCGAGAATGACCTGGGCGTCCTTGGGATCGTTCTTGTCCCAACTGTTGAACATCGCGTCGCGATAGCGTGCCCCCGCAACCGAGGATACCTGGCAGACGTGAAAACCCTCCTGCAGGAGTCGGTATGCCAGCGTCCGGTGATAGACGCCGGTCGGTTCGAAGGCGATCCGGCAACTCGATCCAGTGCTGTGCAGTAGCCTGACCAGGCGGTCGTAATCTTCCTGCTCGTGCTTGAACTGAAATCGTTGCCGTTTGCCGTCCGGGTATTCGATGAGCGCGGCGTTCCACTGCTTTGCTATGTCTATCGCCACCAGTACGCACGTGGGCGTACGATCCGCTTGGTTAGCCATCGTCGGTGCCCTCCCGAGTGTCCCAATCAACCTCAGGATGCTCGCGCTGGCGGTGGCTGGCCAGAGCGCCGAGAGCTTCTGCCGTCCCCCTGCGGGGGCCGTCAGATTCACCTTCGGCTTTGCCGATTAAAAAGGATCTCAAGACCAGGAGCGGAGCCACAATACCCTCCACCTTCCTTCAACTCACGGTGGCGAAGCAGAGCTCCGAATGTAAAAAGGCGCGCAGTTCACTAGCGAGGACTGGCTCGGGGTTCTTAGCCACCGGCTGCCGTATCAGCATGGATGGCAAGGGTCGCTGGATCGACAACGTGTTTATCGAGCGTCTGTGGCGCTTCTGTGCCCAGGGCCGTTATGTGACCGGCTGTGATGGATGCAGGTCGCAGATCGCTTGCGCGGTTGCGGTGAGGGCACATAACGAGCTGGACAGTGACAACATTCCTCTGCCCGCTGTTGGGCAATGGGGTGATTGTCATGCTGGAACGTTACTACGCCCTACCATCAACCGCAGACCGGATTCGTGCCCTGTGGCTGGGACCAGCCATCGAGCGTTACGCCGTATGGCTTGCAGAGCGCCGTATCTCAGGCGCCAGGGGACGTGGGTGCATTGCGGTACTGATCCAGTTCAACTGCTTCGCGCAAGCACACGGGGCGCGAGACTGGAGTTCGCTCCCTGAGCAGGTGGCCCCTTTCATCGCGTCGAGGATGCGGCGGCAGCGTCGGTCCCGAGACCGGCACGAGCTCCAGACACGCAGATCGCAGTTCCGTGTTCCAGTGGAGCAACTGCTGCGACTGGTGATAGCGGGTTACGTGGGAACGGTTCGGCGCAGTCCTTGGCCATTCTCCACCATCGCGCCGCACTTTCCAGATTACCTTCGAGACGAGCGCGGGCTGCGGTGGCCGAGTATTGGAGGCTATGCCGGTCACTTGCGTGCCCTTCAACGCTATCTTGCAAGGACCGGGGTAGGGAAGCTCTCGCAACTGACTCCGCGACTCATATCGGGATTCTTGACGGCCCACGCGCGTCATGTTCGTGGTCGCCAAGTTGTTCGTTGCGCCGGCAACTTACGTGTATTTCTTCGTTATCTGCATCGCGAGCGGATTCTCCCGAAGGATCTCAGTCGAGCGGTACCGCGTGGTCGTGTATATCAGGACGCTGCCCTGCCTCGGGCAATCCCGTGGACCGATGTTGATCGGGCCGTGACGGGCATTGACCGGCGTTCCGCTGTAGGCAAGCGGGATTACGCGATCTTGCTGCTACTCACAACCTACGGCCTGCGTGCGAACGAGGTCGCCTCGCTCAAGCTCGATGACCTGGATTGGTGTGCCGTGCAGATGCGCATCGTAGAACGCAAAGCGGGTAATACGACTGTTTACCCGCTCGCTGGGACGGTGGGCGATGCGATCATCACCTATCTCCGCGAGGCGCGACCAGAGTGTAGCGATCGACACGTGTTCCTCACGGTCAGAGCTCCTTTCAGACCTTTGGTGTACTGGGACGTCTCGCAACGTGCGGCGTGGCACCTCCGCAGAGCAGGTGTACGCATCCCACGCGTCGGCTCGCGCACGTTGCGCCACAGCTGTGTTCAACATCTCGTTGACGCCGATGTTCCTTTCAAAGTCATCGGCGACTACATTGGCCACCGCACAGATGTGGCGACCCAGAACTATGCGAAGGTCGCGGTACACAAGCTTCGGGCACTCGTCATTGGTGAAGCGGAGGACATCCTATGAGCGTCAACATCAGTGCCCATGTCACGGGCTCACGTGGGGGTAGGTCCCGCACAGAGATCACCGATGTGATCAGTCGCTATCTCAACACCAAGCGTGCCTTGGGTTGCCGCTTCAATACCGAAGAGCGCTCGTTGCGCATGTTCGAACGGTTTCTCGCTAAGCAGCGGCTGCGCCGCACTGATCAGATCACGAGCGAGTGTGTGGACCGGTTTCTCGCGTCACGCCCGCGCCTTGAACCACGGAGCTTCAACCAGCTCCTGGGATGCGTGCGTCGCCTTTTTGAGTGGATGGTCGATCAGGAAGAGATCGATACCTCACCGGTACGGACGCCCGCGCGACGGGAGACGAGTCGTCGATTGCCCTACCTCTTTGAACCGGAGACCTTGCGTTCGCTGATCAGACTCGCCGGAGGTTTGCCGGACCAGTCACGATGCGCCCACCGAGGTCCGACCCAAGCTACGATCTTTGCACTTTTGGCCACGCTCGGATTGCGCATCGGGGAGGTCTCACGGCTTACATGTGGAGATGTCGATCTCGAGCGAGAGACAGTGCTGATCCGGAACAGCAAATTTGGAAAGACCAGGGTCCTGCCTTTTGGGCCGCAGCTCGCGGCTCGACTCCGCACATACCTGGCCCTGCGAGAGCAGCGTTTAGGGCCAGCAGGGCCTGATGCGCCGTTGTTCTCCTGGCAAGGACGACAGCCCGTTCATCCCAACACGATCAGACGAGCCTTTCGGGATCACTTGCTCCCAAAACTCTCGTTGACCATCCCACCCGGAACCTCACGGCCATGCGTGCACTCGCTTCGACATTCATTCGCGGTGCGGACACTCCTGCGCTGGTATCGCGAAGGACTCGATCCGGCTGCCCGCCTGAACTACCTGTCGACATTTCTCGGCCACGTCAATCCGCAGAGCACAGCCGTTTACCTCACCATTACCAGCGAGTTACTTGAGGCGGCCAACGAGCGCTTCGAGACGTATTCGGCTCCGCTTCGGCAGGGGAGGCAACAATCATGAGCACGTCCACTCTCGGAACCCTGGTGCACGAGTTCTTCGCGAACCATCTCGTCGAGCAAAAGGGCTTGCGGCAAGGTTCCGTACGCAGCTACCGTGACACACTGCGCTTGTTCCTTCAATTCGTCGCCTACGAGACCCGTCGTAATGTCAGTCAGCTCACTCCCGAAGATCTCAGCTTCAAGCGGGTGCTGGCATTTCTCTGCCATCTCGAGCAGCAGCGGCACAATCGGATTACTACGCGCAACCAGCGATTGGCAGCATTGCACACGTTCTTTGAGTTCGTCGCCAGGCGTGATCCAGATCGACTACACGATTGTCAGCAAATCGCGGCGATCCCAGTCAAGCGCTGCCCGCAGCCGATCATGCGCTCTCTCACACGTGACGAAGTCCAGGCCCTCTTCGCTGGACTGCCCAACGAGGGCCGCCTCACGCTCCGCGACCGAGCATTGCTGCTATTCCTCTACAACACCGGTGCTCGAGTGCAGGAGGTTGCCGACCTTCGAGTCGACCAGCTCGCGCTCGACCGTCCCGCGCACGTGCGCCTGTACGGGAAAGGCGGGAAGTGGCGTCAGTGTCCACTGTGGAACGAGACCGCAGCAATACTGCGGCGCCTTGTCGAGACTCACGGCAACGGCGACTCGCAGGGGCACGTGTTCCGTTCCGCAACCGGAAGAGCACTCACTCGTTTTGGTCTCTACAAGCGCGTGCGTCGACTTGCGGCCAATCTCACCGTCCGCACCTCAACGGCGCGCCAATGTTACGTCTCGCCGCATGTCTTCCGCCGAACCGCCGCCGTACACCTACTGGATGCCGGTGTCGACGTGAACGTCGTTCGCGGCTGGCTCGGTCATACAAACCTTGCAACTACAAATCGGTATGCCGAGATTACAACTCGCATGAAGGCCGAGGTAATCCGCTTGTGCGAGATGCCGATCGCAGGTGGCCGGCATACCGGTCCAGCCACGTGGCGCGGTAATGCATCATTGCTCGATTGGCTGAGTTCCCTATGACCTTTAGGCCCGCCCGCTCAACGGACTCAACAATACGCAAGCGGGCGGGCCTGACTTTATCAAAATCGTCCCTTCGACCCATTGCGACATCTTCCTTTGTCCGCCCTCCCACCGTCATTATGTGGCTTCTTTTCCCCCAGCAGGTCCGGCCCGCGTACTGCGGCCAGCACAGTCGGTCACATAACGGCCCTGGGCACAGAAGCGCCATTTTGTGTCGCGACACAAAATGGCGCTCGGTCAAGTACGAGGAGGTGTATCTGCACGCTTACCGTGACGGCCGGGAGGCGCAGCAACGCCTGCGGGCCTATTTTGAAACCTACAACGGACGCCGCCTGCACCAGGCCCTAAACTACCGCACACCGGATGAAGTGTATTTCGGCGCCAACCTGGTACCTGCGGCACTAGCGGCCTGACCATGATGTTGAGCGTAATGCACGACTAGAGGTTTACCGATGGACCAACCTTCATGGGTGAGGAACGAGGCGGATTGGCTTGCGGATTGCGCCTCGATCGTTCAGTGCGCGCTTGCCCTGATCGAAGGGCGCACCGGTGTCATTGAATCAGCTCGAGCGATGTTCCGGCTGGCCCACAACGTTCGTGACGAAGGCGATCCTGCCTTTACAGTTTTCTGCGCTATTTACTCGGAGAGCGACGTGTTGCCTGTGGGCGAGGAGCGCAAGAACTGGTCCCCTTCGGCACTGCAACGGGAGGACACCAAAATCGAGTTGTTCGAAGAGCGCTGGCGGGACCGCGCGTTGCAGGCCGCACAACTCTTGGTCAAGAAATATCGAACGAGCTGAACACCGTGCGCTTGCACTCATTACAGTGTCGGGTGGGCCTGTTGAGCCGTCAGTCGCAGAGCTTCTGCCACCCCCTGGCGGGGTGTCAGACTCCCCTACGGGTTGCCGACAGAGGAGGAGAGAAGACAGAAGACCCTAGACGAGACCGGAGGCAGAATGCCTCCTCGTTGTTCAACCCCAGGCAGATCCACTTATCTCAGCGCAAGATCTGTCCGAATTACCCGAGCCACCCCTGTCTATCATTTCGCACAACAAACACTACGTTCTCAGAGAGCCGAAATGAAGATCGACGAAATCCTGGCCGAGATGCCGAACCTCAGTCCCGAGGAGCTAGAGGCCATTGGGGCGAAGTCGCATGAGCTGGACATAAAGGCACGCAAACAGCGGATGGCGCAAAGCGATTCTGAGCCCTGGCCGCCGTCGCGTGATCCCAAGTGGGATGAATTCATGGCGCGGATTGAATCGCGGCCGGATGACCATCTTCCGGATGATCTGGCGCACAATCACGACCGCTATTGGAAGCGGCGGCCATGAAGCGCGTATTTGTTAAGTGGGCGGGGAAAGCCGGCAGGACGGAATAATATGGTGAGTCCAGGCGCTGGGTAATCCGCAGCGTTCCTAGCGCTCAGTTGCGAGAAGAACCTTGGGAATGGTGAGATAGTAGAAGGCACAACCGAGCGAAAGGAACCCTCTCGATGAATGGCCGAATACTTGCGTTGCGTGATACAGCTCGGGATTTCGCCCTCGCCATCTCGACCATAGCGGTCCTGCTGTATTCGGCAGGTAGTTCCGCTGGTTGCATCAAGCCCGAGTGGCCGGATCCGATATCTTTCAAGGATTCGGCCAATGGAAGCCAGATGCTCGTTCGGCACACATTCCCATTTCAGTCCGGCGTATATGAATTCATTGCCTGTCAGAGGAGCTCTCTGGAGAAACGTGCGGGCGGGCTTGCGCCGTCGGACGTGCGACAGCTCATCCTGCGAGATCGTGCGGCCGAAGACCGCGCTTTCGCCGAGCTGCAGTCTATCGATCAGTGCTTCAGAATTTCGAAGCGGGAATCAGATCCAGCGATCGCGCGCGCGGAATGTGAACGCGTCATCGAGGGGGCGCTCCGAGATCGGCGCCAGAATGGGTTACCACAGAACCCAGAGCTGACAAACGAGCAGCACAGCGCGTATGGAGGTGTCTGGAGCTATCGAACCTTGGACCTGGGCCGACCGGGCAGGTGCATGGATAGCCCTTGCGATCAGATGCTCGGTGTTGAAGTAACCAACATGACCCCAGTGGTGCTGAGCTGCGAAGTGGTGCTGACGGTGTCCAATCGGCAAGAAGGCAAACGGCGAAGTGAACAGATGATCACATTGAATCCCGGCGACGCACTTCCGGCGGCGCGGGTCACCACCTACTCTTCTGCGGAGGACATCGAGCCTGCAGTGACGTGTGCTCCCGCAAGTCCACTTCCGCCACCGGCGCGCGTGCCGGCCGAGTGTGTCGTGAACTGGATACCTGGTCCGTTTGACTTTCCGAGGGGCTTGACACGTTCCGCATGGGAGAGTGGCACTGCTTTAGTGGAGTTCGCCGCACCCCAGGGGCATAACCCGCCCGAGGCTATCCGCATCGTGCACGCCGACTCTGAGCTAATCGGTCAAAGTGCGCAGGCGCTGATCACGGCGCAAAGCGTTTCCACGAACTGCGCCCGTCAACGTTTTCGTATCCGCGTGGAGTACCGGCCCTTCCCCTGCTACGGATGTGGGTTCAGTTCTGGAGTAGTGACGTTGTATCGAGATGGGTAAACCACCACTTCGATGCATAGCGACGCCTCTTATTCACTCAGCGATCAGGCTCACTTGCAGATCAGTACCGCTGGCGTCCAACAGCACCGCAGAGGGTGTACCTGAGCGCGTCACAGGTTGTGAGGTCGTCTCTCCTGCGAGCCATGTCGAGATATCGTGATGTAGCCGCAGAATCCGCTTGCGTGGGTGAGGCCAGGCGTCTTCGGGAAAATCTCCCCGCGGGGCTGTGCGTACCTCGAAACATGCCAGCTCAAAATGAATCACATCCTCCAGAGAGCCGCCGGGAATGTCGCCGCGCGAAATTCGCTCGAGGAGCCAAGTCCCGAAGCGCCATGCCTCCCACCGGTATTGCAATGTTGCATCTCGCGACACCGCCCAAAACGCATCGAGTTCGTGCGCTATCGAATCGCCCAACATCCGACAAGTGAGTGGAAGGACGGAGTAGACGGGCGTGAGGCGATTGACGCGGTAGAGCGTGCAGTTGATGGACATGCCCGCGTCCATCACCATTCGCTCCAAGCGTGTGATCTCCCGTTCTGTCAGAGCGTACTCGGCAAAAGCCACTCGCCCGGCCTTCCGCGCTTCGAGGCATCTTTGCGGAGACGCGATCAGGTCTGCGAGTGCACGTTGGAACTCGGCAATTGCCATGGTGTCGGTCCTCCTTCTGACTTGAGGGCATCACGTGCGAGTTGCAATTCGCGCAGTACACCCTCATCACCCATCTGGGGAAAGTACGACTCGTGAAATTCAAACGTGACACCGCGAAGGTTGCCGCACCTCGGAACGACTTTTGCAAGCCACTGCCAGACTTGCTGCGGACACTTCCCCGAGTGAGAGTCCAGGTAGACGCCGTACAATTTGTTGCCACCGGCGACGTGGACTTCACCAACGGCATCCATGTTCAGCGCATCGAGAAACGCTGCGCCATCGACCTGCTGATTGGCGTGGTTGACATACAGATTGTGAAGATCCAGAAGCATCCCGCAGCCGCTGCGTTCGAAGAGCGCATTGAGAAATTCAATTTCGCTCATGTCCGTCTCGGGAACGGGCGTGTGCACAACACCATTCTCCAGCAGCAGCTGGCACCCGAGTGTGTCTTGCGCAATCGCAATCCGTTCGCAAAGCATATCTAGTAACTCTTCGTCCCACGCCAAGGGCAACGTGAGTCCCGCGTGATGATCCGACGTCACCTCGGTGCGCACACGCACGGCGGCCAGGTGCTCACTGACCCACCCAAACTGAAACTTTGCTCGCCAACGCGCGAGCTCTCGTATGTGCTCGACATCGAACGTCGAGCCGCTCGCGATAGATAGGCCAATACCGTGAGCCACGAGCTGGTGATCACGCGCAAGACGCTCCAGGCGCTCCAATTCCTCCGGCAAAGGGGCAAAACGCGTCGCTGCATCTCGCCCGTGATCGGTCCAGAAGCGCTCGGGTATCACCGAGACGAAATCGACGGCGTCGGCATGCTCTTGCAGTAAACGATCGAGTGTTCCGTTATAGAGAATACCGACGCCGGTTTTCATGGCTTGCCTACCTCAGCCGATCCGTTGCATGTTCGATAAGTCGATGCGCACGACGTTCTCGATCTCCTCCCGCTCGTGGAAAAAGATTGGGATTCCGGAATTGCAAGGCAAACAGCCGCGCAGCTTGCCAAGGATGTCAGAAATCGTCGGCTGAAGCTTCAACGTTTCGACGAGAGTTGTGCCTTTCGGCACCGTGACTTTAAGCGTCGGTTGAATGGCGTCCTTGATCAGCTGAATTTCCGCAATGCGCTCTGTCTTCATTGTGCTCTCCTGTTATGTCCCGCTACCGATGTGGAGACGCCTCGCGAGACGATCCGACGTCCCCGCCTATGGCAGCCGATATCGCGAATCCCGGCGATTCGCGCAACTACGGTTTTGGACGGCCGCGTTAGCAAGCAGAAAAGGTCGTTAAGCGCCACGCCACCTCGAATTGCATGCTCGGTCTTCTGCCGAACTGGCCAGAGCTGTCGCTGTTCTTGTATCAGTACTGTCTTTAGCCCGATCGATATCGCAACCCGATGCCAAACATTCGGTGGATGAAGCGCATGGCAGGCGTATCTGCACCGCGCCCCTGACCAATGGGCGCGAACCGAGGCGTTCTGGCGTGCCGATGCGAACGCGGTGCGTCAGATGCCACCGGACTGCGGTGCGTCAGATGCTTCAGACTGATAACTCGACGGATTGAGGTATGCGCGAATGGCGTCAACGCCACCTCGAAATCTCGGTAGCTGGGACCTCCCGAACCCTCCCGGGGTACTACATCATTATCTGACTTTGTCTGACAGATAGCGGCAAGCGTTGCCCCGAATATAGCTTTTATTTTAGAGAATTCGAGGGAGGGCTTCCATGGCCGCGCACTTGAAATATCTTGTAACAGCGGTTGTGTCGAGTTTGGTCGCCATAGCCGGCATTGCATTGGCAGCGGACACCGGCCTCACTGCGGACGAACGGGAATTCATCAACAAGGCGGCGCAAGGCGGGCAGATGGAAGTGCTGGCTGGCAAGCTTGCCGTGCAGCGGGCGCTGGACCCGGCCGTCAAGGATTTCGGCCAGAAGATGGCCAGCGACCATACGGCCGCGAACGCGCAGCTAAAAAAGCTCGCCGAGTCCAAGCAGATCAACCTGCCGGATTCAGTTTCGCCGGAGGAGCACACTGCTCTGGGCAAGCTCGAAGGTCTCACCGGTGCCGATTTCGACAAAGCCTACTCCCGGATGATGGTCAAGGACCACGAGACCGACATCAGCGATTTCCAGAAAGAAATCAAAAAGGGCCAGGATGCCGACGTCAAGGCGTTTGCTGAGCAAACACTGCCTACGCTGCAACATCACCTGATGTTGGCGAAGCGCTTGAGCGCGGCTGAGAAGAAGAGCCCCTAACCGTCGCCGGCGGGCGCGCTGCATGTTTCCAGTGGTGTAAGTGCGAAGATGTGGGATGCTCTCATTGTTGGTGCAGGTCCGGCGGGCCTCACCGCTGCCATCTACCTGGGCCGATTTCACCGTAAAACCCTCGTGATCGATGCGGGCGTCTCACGTGCCCGATGGATTCCGGAAAGCCACAATATTCCCGGCTTTTGCTCCGGCATTGCTGGCCAAGAACTGCTTACGCAGATGACGACGCAGGCGCGCAGCTATGGAGCTCAGATTCGCCGCGGCACGGTTGAAAGTGTGACCGCCAGCAATGGTGTGTTTCGAGCTCAGGTTGGAAGAGAAGTCCATGCGAGCCCTTATCTGCTGCTGGCCAGCGGAGTGGAGGATCGTTTACCCGCTGTTGGCGGCGCGGAAGAGGCTATATTGCGCAGCCGGCTGAGAGTTTGTCCGATCTGCGATGCCTTCGAGGCCACCGGTAGGGACATAGCGGTTATCGGCGACGGGGAGCATGCCGCTCGCGAAGCCGAATTCCTGACTACATACTCTGACAGAATCACACTTCTTCACATCGGCCCTGAACGGGACATCTCAGCGATACAGCATTTGGCCCAACGAGGTATTCAGGTTATCGGGACTTCTCTGGAGGCTATCGAGCTCACCGACGATTCCTGGTGCCTGCGACTGCCGGATCACCGGGTTCGCACGTTCGACGTCTGTTATGCGGCGCTTGGCTGCACTGCGCGAAATGAGTTGGCAGTGGGTTTGGGGGCACGTCTCGATGAAAGTCACTCGCTGGTTGTCAATGCTCACCAGGAGACTTCCGTTTCGAACCTGTACGCAGCAGGGGACGTCGTTCGCGGTTTGAATCAAGTCGTCGTCGCTGCGGCCGAGGCGGCAATCGCTGCTACTGACATTCATAACAAGCTGCGAAAGTCGCGCTGAAGTTCGCCGCGAGCCCAATGCTAATGACCCAGTCGCCGGTAAATCTCTACATAATCCCTAGCCATGCGTGGCGCTGAGAAGCGCTCCTCGAACCGACCACGGATCGCCGCGCGGTCCAGCTCTCCGAGGCGACTCACGGCCTGCACCGCCTCGTCCGTACTGTTGACTATAAACCCTGTGCCTTCTTCAATGATCTCCGGTACAGACCCTTCAGGGTAGGCAATAACGGGTGTGCCACACGCCATGGCTTCGATCATCACCAACCCAAAGGGCTCGGGCCAATCGATGGGGAAGAGCAGGGCGCGCGCCTGTCCCAGAAACTCACCTTTGTCGCAGTCGCCAATCTCGTCTACGAATTCGATGAGAGGATGATCGAGCAGGGGGCGGACTTGCTCCTCGAAGTACGCCCGATCCTGATCGTCGATCTTCGCGGCGAGTCGCAGTGGCACGCCGGAGCGCTTGGCGATCTCAATGGCGCGATCCGGACGCTTCTCAGGAGCGAACCGACCCAGGAAAGCGAGATAACCGCCCTCAGGATGAGCGTTGAACTCCAACAACTCGAGCGGCAGGCCGTGATAGACCGTGCCCGCCCAGTTGACGGGAGGCATCGGCTGGCGCTGCTCGTTGGAAATCGAGACCAGCGGAAACTGCGAAAAGCGAGTGTAAAACGGGCTCAATTCGTTCGCATCGAGCCGGCAATGCAACGTGGTGACCGTCCGTGCCGCGATGTCCTGAAACACCGGAAAATGCTCGAGATCGGTATGAAAATGCAGGACATCGAATTCGTTGGCGCGCTGCCGCACGAGATCGAGCATCATGAGCGTATACGGGACGGGATCTTTCACCGACTCATCGAGGCGTAACGCGGTCGAACAACAGGGCACGAGCTTGGCGCTCGTCCGCGAATCACCTGATGCGAAGAGTGTGACGTCATGTCCCTGGCGTACCAGCTCTTCGGTGAGATAGGAAACCACCCGCTCGGTCCCGCCATAGCGCTTTGGCGGAACGGCTTCAGCGAGCGGGGCAATCTGAGCTATGCGCATCAGTGTCTGAACCTCTCTCCTGGGCCTGACACTAAGGCACCTACGATGCGCCGCTCCATCGGCGGGCCACTGCAAACAGAGTCGGCCGGCTCCTACCTGCATCGCAAGCAAGGCGCTGAGCGCGTTCGAGCGAGGCCACTCGGTGGGCTAGGTTGGGCTGTGTCAGAGAAGGCCGACGCCGGCCAGCGACATCGCCTCCTAGTCTTCCGTCGCAACGCCTTCTATTGTCAGTTGAGTCGGATTTCAACGCGCGTTAGCCACCCGGAGTGAGTAACCATGGCCAATACCTCACAATCGCAGGACGTTGAGCACAAGGGTCCCAAATCCAATCCGCTGGAGTCACGCCAATCCGGCTCCTCGGACAGGCCAGCCCAAGGCGGGCTCGATCGCGAAATGGTTCGCAAGAGCGAGGTTCGTCAAATCGAAAAGGCTATGGACGAGACAACTGCTCAACCAGCCTCACCCACTGTGAGGAATGCCATTGAAGGCAATAGTCTCGCACCTCATCATCCCGACGTTGATGCACGCCATCGCCGGATATCTGAAGCTGCATATAGAATTGCCGAGGCCCGCGGATTCGCAAGTGGATCGGAACTGGATGATTGGCTTGCAGCTGAGCGGGATGTTGACGCGACAGATCAAGAAAGACTCGCGCCCGCTTCAAAGCCGGCCCCTGCCAAACAAGGAGAGTGTGCTCCGGATCGGGCGGCAGCTCCTGCGCCTGAAGTTCCAAAAGTGGGATCCCGGGATGCTCCTGGCGGATGAGCGAATTTCAAAACACGTTGCAAGGGTCGGGACTCTGAGCCTCGCGCAGGGAGTCCCTTGAGGTGGCCAGAAAACGCGCAGCCGAAATGCTCGTCGTCGCCGGGCGCGAAATCGCGATCTCGAACCCGGATAAGCTACTGTTCCCGAAGCCAAAGCACACCAAGCTCGACGTCGCGCGCTACTACATCGCCGTAGCAGGAGGGGCGCTGCGCGCCGCCGGCGGTCGTCCGAACATGCTCGTGCGTTACCCCGACGGCATCGAGGGCGAGCACTTCTACCAGAAGCGTGCTCCGCGAAGTCGTCCCCGCTGGATTGAGGTAGCCGAGCTGCGCTTCCCTTCGGGACGGATCGCGCAGGAGGTCGTGCCGCGTGACGCGGCGGCGCTTGCCTGGCTCGCGAACCTCGCTTGTCTCGAGCTACACCCGCACCCCGTTCGAGCTGAGGATCTCGATCATCCCGACGAATTGCGCGTGGACCTCGACCCGGTGCCTGGAGTTACATGGAAGCAGGTGCAGATGGTCACTACAGTGACACATGCTGTTCTTCATGACCTCAACCTCGTCGGCTGGCCGAAGACGTCCGGGTCGCGGGGCATGCACATTTATGTGCGTCTCGAGCCGCGCTGGGGCTTCGACGAAGTCCGGCGCGCCGCACTCGCGCTGGCGCGCGAAATCGAGAAGCGCGTGCCAAAGCTCGCCACCAGCAAGTGGTGGAAAGAGGAGCGCCACGGTGTGTTTGTCGACTATAACCAAAACGCCAAGGATCGCACCGTGGCAGCAGCGTACTCCGTAAGACCAACTCCCGACGCGCGCGTCTCAGCGCCCCTTGCCTGGGACGAGGTCGAGGAGTGCGACCCGGCGGACTTCACCCTGGCCTCTATGCCTGCGCGCTTCAAGAAACGCGGTGACCTTCATGCGGCGATCGACGAGCAACCAGGCTCCATCGAAGGCCTGCTCGAACTGTTTGAGCGCCAGGGGTTGGGCGATGCACCGTGGCCGCCGCATTACAGGAAACAGGCGTCGGAACCGTCTCGTGTCCAACCATCCAAGCGCAAGCGTCCTTTGCTCGAGATCGGACGCGCTCGGCGCAAAGAGGACGCCCTGGCAGGCTTGCAGCGCTGGAAAGCGCGCCACCCGCAAGTGGCGGAACATTTGGAGCCGGCCGACGTGCTGGTTGATGCCATGCGCGGGCGCTACAGCACCTGGACGCGGATCCGCGTCAACCTACAGCACGTATCCGAAGAGCTGCGGCCAACTCAGGAGCCGCTAGACCCGGACGAGAAGATTCTCTCGAGTTCGTAGGGCTTCGTGACTTCGAGCTGGTCGTAGCGGCAGTCCTGCGGCCTCTTGTCGGGTCGCCAGCGCAGGAAAAACGCTGCGTGGCGGAAGCGATCCCCCTGCATGTGGTCATACTTCACTTCGCAGACGCGCTCGATCCTCAGCGGTTCCCACGACAGATCCTTTCCAGCGCTCCAGCGGCTCTGCGCGCCTGGCATGCGGCTTGATTCGCCCGCGGCGCCTGCCCACTCGCGCCAAGGGTGGTCGTCCATCGCGTTCTTGCGCAGCGGCGCGAGGTCCTTCACGAGCTGTCGGCGTATGGACATCGTGAAAGATGAGGTGACGCCGACGTGTTGAAGCACTCCATTCTCGTCGTATAGGCCGAGCAGTAGCGAACCGATCGCGTCATTGCCGCTCTTGTGCCAACGGAATCCGGCTACCACACACTCGGCCGTGCGTGCGTGCTTCACCTTAATCATCGCGCGCTTGCCCGGCAGGTATGTTCCCGACTCCAGCTTCGCGATCACGCCGTCCAAGCCGGCTCCTTCGAAGCGCGTCAGCCAGTCGAGCGCAACGGCACGGTCGCGCGTGACCGGTGTCAGGTGCACGGGCCGTTTCACTTTACTGAGCAACTTTTCGAGGGCAGCACGGCGCGCCGCTTGCCGCAAAGTCATGAGATTGCGTCCTCCCACCGCGAGCACGTCGAAAGCGATCAAGGAGGAGGGTGTTTCTTTAGCGAGCTTCTCGACGCGCGATGCCGCCGGATGTAGCCGGAGCTGCAGCGCGTCGAAGTCGAGCCCCCGCGCCGTCGCGATCACAATCTCGCCATCTACGACACAGTTCTGCGGCAGAACCTCGAGGAGCGCGTCGTGAAGCTCCGGAAAATACCGATCGAGCGGCCGCGAATCGCGGCTTTGGAGGTACACCCCGTCCTTGCCGCGGAATACGATCGCCCGGAAGCCATCCCATTTCGGTTCATATAGGTAGGGGCCGACCGGGAGCTCGTCCGCGAGCTTGGCGAGCATTGGTTCGACGGGCGGCGTCACAGCCGCCCTTGCGGCGCGCTTCAACGACGCCTTCGTTTCGCTATTGCGAGCATCCATTCTGGAATGCCTCCGCGAGCCCTGTGTGTATGCGCCGCAAGATCGGGGCCCAGCAGCCGGGCGCGCAGGTGGGAGTGGCTTCACTCCGGTTGAAGGGCACGGCAATTGCTAACACGACAATGCCAAATGTAACACCAACGGAACCCCCCCCCGCGAGAATCCGCTGGAAATGTCTGCGTGGAACACGAGGGTGCATATGTCGGTCTTTGGACCCTGTGTCGAAGAGGGCCTTGTGCAGCAGGCACGGTCGCTTGTTGATGAGTTGAGACGGCGTCAGCTCACGGTCGTTACAGCAGAATCTTGCACCGGTGGACTCATTGCAGCCCTCCTCTCGCACGGGGCCGGGGCGAGCGAATGTCTCCACGGCGGATATGTTGTCTATACGAAAGAGCAGAAGGCGACAGCGCTAGATGTCTCCCGGGAGCTGTTGCAGCGCCAAGGGAGCGTGAATGCTGAAGTTGCACGTCAGTTAGCGCAGGGAGCGCTGGGGCGCTCGCCCGCCAACATCGCCTTGGCCGTGACCGGTGTCCTCGGCCCGGACGCCGACGAGGATGGAAACCCTCCCGGACTCGTCTGGATTGCGGTGATGCGGGCGGGGCAAGATCCCCGGGTCGTTGAAGAGCATTTCAACGATTGCGACCCTGATGGCGTCAGGCGCGCGGCAGTCCTTCGTGCGCTCACGCTATTGGACGAGAGTGCGCGCACGTAGCAAGCCTCACGGTAAGCTCACTGCGCGGCCAGTTCACCGCGCGGCAAGCTCACCGCACGCTCATTGCTTGCGCCGGTCAGATTCCGTCGCGCTGGCAGAACGCATTGCCCCCGGCAGCTGCTCCGCCATTTTTTCATGCTCCTTCAAAGTTGGCAGCGTCTTTTGGGCGAACGCGGCTAAATCGCTATCTGAGGACTCGCTCGCTCCCTCGAAAAGGGAAACCGCCTTCTTGTGGTCCTTGAGCATTGCTTTCGAGTAAGCGGTGTCGAAATCGGCTCCGGACTTCTGGCTCATCTTCTGAACGATGGCCTGGTGTTCTGCGTCGAGAGAGCTCGGAACCTGCAGTCCTTTCTTCCTGGCTACAGTCGTCAGTTCATCATTGGCCTTGCTGTGATCCTGCACCATATGGTCTGCGAACTGCTTGATCTGCGGGTCCTGCGCTTTGGTCGCCGCCTGTTTTCCTAGAGCCACCTCCGTCAGGCCGTCTTGCGCTGCTTTTTTGACGAAGGTCTCCGCGTCTACAGCCTGGTGTTTGGTGCCGGCTTTCCTTGTGTCAGTCATATGTGAGTCGGCCGGTGCAGTTGATTCGGGACCCGAGGTTGCGGGGGCGCGCGCCTGCGCGTGTACCATTCCCACTACGCCAACGACGAGCAACGCTGTCAGCGTTGATTGCCTATATATGGTCATGCTTGCTCCTTGAGTAGTTATCATCGCGAGGGTACTCAGGATGGAACGCGGCCATAACAGGCTGGTTCCCGCAGCGGTCATGGGAGGAACCACCCGCAGAATCCCGCTGATGCTGTTGCCGCCGGGGTACTGGCCAGCTCGCCCGGGAAAGGGTGCACGATGGGGACGTGTTCACTGCCGCGGTGGCTCTGCCCGAAGGACCCTAGGCCATGCGGATTGGAGGTATTGGAGCCTGGAGTCGTTATCAGTTCCTACAGTCACCTGTTGTAGCACCTGCAAAGATGCGCTTCCCCCAATTTTCAAGCGAGAAGCGTACATGGAAGCCACCGCGCCTGGGCCGAACCGGACCGGAGCCGCTCTAGTCCAGAACGAAGTCAACCTGATGTTGGAGGCGGTCCGAGACTTGTCACCGCCGATCCCCATCAGCACTTTGCAGATCGACGTTGAGCGGCAGAGTTATATCGTGGAGGCGGACAGCGTAGGCTCCATCCCGCCGCCCAAGTCCTCGCTGAAGCGCGCGGCGGCGAAGGGTAGCGCTAAAACCAAAAGCGCGGGTGCCAATGCTGAGGTCTTTCTCGACAAGCTCGGAGAGCGGATTGCCTTCGAGCGGACAGGGACGCGCCTGTACGATGCCCTGATCACCAAGTACCTTGCGCTGCACAACGCTGGCGGCGAAGTCTTGCCGCCGACCGACGGCACAGGCGAAGCTGTTGAGGAGACAGCACTGCAGACGCTTCAGCGCATCCGTGCGGAAGAGCTCGGCCACTTCCGCATGTTGTGCGAGTCAGTGGTGAAACTAGGTGCCGATCCGACGGCGCAAACGCCCTGTGCCGACGTAGCTGCGGCTGCTTCGAGTGGGTTGATACAAGTCATCACTGACCCACGAACCACGCTTGCACAGTGTCTGAATACCATCCTGACAGCCGAGCTGACCGACAACGCCGGTTGGGAGTTGCTGGGGCAGCTTGCGCAAGAGGCTGGCCACAACGAGCTGGGGGTGCCGTTCTCGCAGGCGCTCGAGGCTGAGCAACGTCATCTGGTGATCATTCGCGACTGGCTGAAGCTCCTGCTGACGACCGAAGCAGGAACAGCGGCCGTATAGCCTCATTTTTTGGCCTCATTTTCGGAGCAGAATATGGGTATAGATCTACTGCGAGACAAGGGCACGCCGGTATCGCAACAGCGCATGAGCTGGAAAGACATGGTCGGCAAACCGATCAGCAAGCTCGACGATGATGCCTTTACCCGGGTCCGCATCATCCTCATGAATGGGCTCGAGCTCGATTCCCTTCGGACCAAACAGGTGGCTCTGCGCATGAATCGGGACGCGCGGGTGCAGCTCGCCGAGCTCATGCGCGTCGAGCAGCACCAGGCAACGACGATCAACTGGCTGATTGGCGCCGATCATTCTCCGATCGAGACTACGATCGGTTACGAGCAGACCGCCATTGAGGTCACAGCATCCGTCGCGCAACTGGAGCCTGATACTTATCTGGCATGTGGGTACCGTTACGCGCTGCTGGAGGATTTCGATCATCTGTATCGATACGCGGCACTGCTCGATCGCCTGGAGGGTAAGGATGCCAACAACATCATCCAGGGTTACACCGATATCGTGCCGGCCCGTCCGACCATAGCGCATCACAGGGCTCCAGAGCACGATCTGCTACGGCCTTACGGCTCGGATGCGCCGCTGGCAACCAAGCTAAATGCGGTGACCCTGGTGGGCGGCGAATATCAGACCCACGATTACTACATGAATATCGGTCCGCTGTTCGCCGATCCTTTGGCGCGGCAGTTGTACGCAGAGATCGCCTCCGTGGAGTCGCAGCACATCACCCATTACGGGTCCATGCTGAATCCAGACGAATCCGTACTCGAAAAACTGTTGGTGAGTGAAGCGTGCGAGGTCTGGAATTATGCCGGTTGCCTGGAGCAGGAGAGCAATCCACGGGTGAAGGCGATCTGGGAGAAGTTTCTGGACTACGAGCTCGGACATTTTCAGGTGGCATTGAAGTTGTTCAAGGAGCTCGAGCGGCGGGATCCAGCGGAAGTCCTGGGAGATGGCCGCCTGCCACCGTTTATCCAATTCGAGAGTCATCGGCGGTTTGTGCGGGAAACGATCGCGCGGGAGACTTCGCTTCGTAAGGACGGCGTGCAGTTCGTGCAGGAGGACGCGGAAGGAGCTTCCTCGATCGCATACCGGGAGGCCGTTAACGCAGCCGGTTCGCCCTCGAGCACGGTGTCGCATACGTATAGCTGGATGCCTGGCACGGAACTCATGCGCAGTGGCGTCAAGGCTGCGTAGTAGCTCCCATTACGCGTCAGTCGCAGAGGGGCGGGCATGCGCCCTTCTGGCGTACACCCCCTCGGGGCGACTGTCGTCTTTCAATCCAGCGTGTATAAGAAGGCCGCGACGTCGCGGGCTTCCTGATCGTTCAACCCGACGTTGGGCATTGCCGTTTTGGGATCAATCGAGGGCGGATCGAGCAGCCATTGCCGCAGATAGTCGGGCGTGTTCAAGAGGACGCCGCCAACGTAAACGCGCCTGGCAAATGAAGTCAGTGGCGGTCCGACGTGGCCATTTGCTCCATCGATGCCGGGAATTTCGTGACATCCCGCGCAACCCCTCGCTTTCGCAAGTGTCCTTCCGTGCTCCACATTGCCACCCGTCATGGCGCTCGCGCGTCTAGCGAGATCGTCACGCTGCGCGGTCGCCTCGAACCATGTTCCAATCACAGCGGCCGCTACAACAACGGCTGATAAGGCTTTGAGCCAGTGGATGACTGAGATGCTACGCATGCGACGCGAGCGTGCTTCGGTCACGCACTTTTCCCTGCTTCAATGCACCGTATGCGAACACCAGCGCCGCAATGAAGTGCACCAGCCCGCCAGGAATCCACATGATCAGTCCGGCGAGCTGCTGATCCTCGGCGGCCGTCAAACCACCCGGTAGAAGCCCATGCAGGTCCATGGCGGCATATCCGGCATACCAAGGGCTTGAGGACACGGCCATGAGTGCACCAAGAGCTCCCGAGGCCAGTGATGTGATGAAAAGACAAAGCGCGGCAATGGCACGTCGATTACTGTGATGAGAGCCGCGAGTCATTGACCACCAGAACAGAAGCGAGCTGCCGAGAAAGCTCAAGTGCTGGATGGCATGCCACCACTCGCTCTCGAGTGCCCTGTCAAACAGAGAAGGCATATGCCACAGCCATAGCGCGCCGATCTGCACTCCCGTGGTTACAACAGGATCCGAAATGATTCTCCACGGATGACTGACCCAGCGGCTGTTGCACCCTTGCACCAGAGCTCGCCGCATGTAGGCGGGGCATGCCCAAAGGAATACGGAAATAGGTCTGGAAAGCGCCATCAGCGGCGCTGCGACGAGCATCAGAAGCTCGTGCTCCGCCATGTGGGCTGTGAAAGAGACTTCGCCGAGCTCATGAAGTGGGCTCAGCAGAGATGCGACGAGCGTAATCCATCCAAGCCCGAACAGCGCGCCGTTGCGCCGGAAGGGGCTATGGATGGAGGAGACGCGTGTAGCCAGGCGCAGAAAACCAACGCCGTACCAAAGTCCGCTGAGCAACAGTGGAGCCAACAGCGCGATTTCATTTTGCCACGCGACCAGTTCTTCACCCGCCGCGCTATGTACGATTTCACCCGCTGCGCTGTGTGCGGTCGCCGCGGCCGGAAAGATAGCAGCCGCGAAGACAGCAGGCGCGAAGATTAGCAGTGCGTGTCTCATCGATAGCATCCCGGAAGCAGGAAACCAGCCGCAGTCCCTGAGACGATAACGAGGAGGGACATCCCTGCGGCAAGTGCGCCGAGCGTTGCTGTGAAGGACGTCGTTGATTCGTCCGCGGCCGAACGCCGCGCTGACCAGGATAGCAGCAGTCCCGCAAGCGCGACGCACGCGCAGGAGATTCCACTCGTAAGAACCAGAGACAGATTGGCTGCGTCACACTTTGCAAAGGTGAACGTGGACGTAAATTGCTGATTCAAGCCCCAGGCGAGCGGACCCAGTATCAACCCGGATCGTGCGGACCACCGAAGTGTCTTCGAGGGGGCGGGCATGTGCTCACAACCATCGGGGCAATAGATAGATGATCGCGTAGACGGGCAGCCACGCGATCACGACGAAATTCCAATACATTGCATTTTCGGCACTGTCCACGAACCGGCGCGCGTGGTTACCGTGGCGAGTGAAAAGTAGGATAGCGAGGACGACTGTATCAACGAGATCGGTCACGAGGTGCGCGGTATGCAGGCCGAGCAATCCCCAGACCGCGGAGCCGTAGGCGTTCGAATCCCACCGCACATTCAGGTGACTGAACTCATAAAGGCGCAATACGACGAGCACAGCGCCAATCAGACTCATCAGGACCATGCCGATGCGAACCGCGGGTAGATCGTATTTTTCCGCCCGCTTTTCGAGCCACACGTTCGGTATCACGCTGAGCAGAAGGAGCAGGGTCACTGTTGTCGAAACGCTGAGGTCGGGGTTCTTAGCAACCGGCGGCCAGTGCGGCTCTTGTCCCATCAGGTACAGATACGCCGCGGCGCCAATAGCGAGTGTGGTTGATTCGATTGCAAACATCCCGACCGTTCCCCACCAGGTGAGGGAGCGGGTTCCGAAGCCATGGTCCGGAAGATCTCCGAGGTCCAGCACGAATTTGGGCTGCATCATCCCTCCCGCTCGATCGATTCGCCCGGCCTTGGCCAGAACCAGCCGATCAAAGTGATCGCAACCGGCACGGCACCGATGTAGAGACCCCAAGGCGTGAAGATCGACAGGATAAAGAGGAAGGTGGCGGCGAGGGCGGCCAGAAAGGGCCAGATCGATGGGTCTGCGGAAGGCTCGCGCAGGTCCGGACTTGCCTCGCCGACGCTCGTGAGCAGCAGTTCCCGCCGATCCAACCGCAGACCGTGTGCAACTGGGAGCTCGTGAGGATGATCCCACAGCGGCTCGCTTGTCTCGGCGACCGGTATGTGCGCGAAATTGTAATTGGGTGGCGGAGAATCGGTCGCCCACTCGAGTCCCGAGGCACCCCAGGGGTTTGCAGCGGCGCGTTGGCCGCTGCGAAGTGAACGTGCCACGTTGACGAGGAAAAGCAACACGCCGATTGCGAGCACGAATGCACCGGTCGTTGCCAACAGGTTCATGCTGCCCCAACCGAGCTGTGCTGAATAGGTGTAGACCCTGCGCGGCATTCCCTCCAGCCCGAGAATATGCATGGGGAAGAAGGTTACGTTGAAACCAATGAAAAACAGCCAGAAGTTCCACTTGCCGAGCCGCTCGCTCAACAGCCGCCCGGTCATCTTCGGGAACCAGTAATAGAAACCACCGAGCAGGGGGAAGACGGCACCGCCGATGAGGACGTAGTGAAAGTGCGCTACCACAAAATAGGTGTCGTGCACTTGCAGATCCATAGGCACGGACGCGAGCATCACACCGGTCAGGCCTCCCAGCACGAAGACCACCACGAAGCCGATGACGAACAGCATCGGAGTCGTGAATCTGATACGTCCCTCCCACATCGTTGCGATCCAACAGAAGATCTGAATGCCGCTCGGGAGCGCGATCATGGCGCTTGCTGCAGTGTAGAAACTGTCCCCGAGCCGAGGCAGCCCCGTGGCGAACATGTGGTGCACCCACAAGCCGAATGCCAGAAAACCCGTCGCCAGGAGGGAGAGAACCATGAGTGGATAAGCGACAACCGGGCGCCCGCTGAACGTCGCGGTAATCGCGGATACGATGCCGAGCCCCGGAATGAAGATGATGTAGACCTCCGGATGTCCGAAGAACCAGAACAGGTGCTGCCAAAGCAGCGGATCACCGCCCTCGGCAGGGTTGAAGAACTGTGTTGCGATCGAGCGGTCCAGCAGCAGGTACGTGCTGGCGATCATGACGGCCGGCATTGCAAAACAGACCATGAAGTTCGTCACCAGCAGAGCCCAGACAAACAGCGGCATCTTCTGCAGAGACATTCCGGGAGCGCGCTGCTTGAAGATCGTGCAGATCGTGCTGACCGCGATCGCGAGCGAGGAGAGCTCGGTAAATGTGATCATCTGTGCCCAGAAGTCGACGCGCTTGCCAGAGGAGTACTGGGGGCCGGAAAGCGGCACGTAGCTAAACCAACCGGTGTCCGGGCCGATGTTGAGCGCGAATGCAACATAGAGCATCACGCCGCCGAACAGGTATACCCAGAACGCGAAGGCGTTGAGCCGCGGAAACGCGATTGCTCGCGTGCCCACCATGAGCGGGACCAGGTACACGCCGAGCGCCTGCATGACGGGCACCGCGAACAGAAACATCATCGTCGAGCCGTGCATGGAGAAAAGCTGGTTGTACAGATCCGGTCCAATCAGGTTGTTGTCGGGCTTGGCAAGCTGTACGCGCATCGTCAAAGCAAGTAGACCCCCAAGCGCAAAGAACGCAACCGCGGTAATGAGCGAACGGCGGCCGACGATCTTGTGATCGACCTCCGAGAGCCAGCCTATGAGCCCCTGAGGTGTCGCCCAGGTCCGGCTGAGCCACTCGTGCGTGGCAGCTTCCGCCCGCGTCGTCTCATCTCGAGGAAAGGTGACTTCGGTAGCCATCACTTCAGTCCATCGAGGTACGCTGCGATGGACTGCAGATCCTGCGGACTCAGTCCAACTGTCGGCATGTGGTTGCCTGGCTTGATGCCCTGCGGGTCCGCGATCCATGCGGCGAGATTTCCACGGTTGTAGTCCAGAGCTCCGGCCGCCAGCGATGCGCGGCTGGCAACATGTGTAAGATCTGGGCCGGTGACACCGGCAGCGTCGGTGCCACGGATTGTGTGGCAGAGTGGGCAAGCGGATGTCATAAAGGAATCCCGCCCCTGGGCTGCAGTGCTGCCCGTGGGAGCGGTTGCGGCTTGCAGTTGTCCGGCGCGCCAGCGGTCAAAGTCCTGCTGGGACTCGACAAAGACATACACAGCCATGTTCGCGTGCTGCGCGCCGCAAAATTCCGCGCATTGACCCCGGAATACGCCGGTGCGGGTCGGTCGCAGATGGATGTCGGTATCCCGGCCTGGGATCAAGTCCTGTTTGCCATGCAGGTTCGGTACCCAGAAACTGTGGATGACATCCGGCGAGCGCAGGGAGATCGTGACCGGCACATTGACAGGTAAGTGAATCTCGTTTGCGGTATGAAAGCTCTGGCTGGGATCATCATTCTGGTACTTGATGTCCCACCACCACTGCTGGGAGGTCACTTCCAGCGCAAGGCCGCTCTTCTGCCCCGCGGCGAAGATCGCGCGATCGACTGCATAACTGGTGATGGTAATTCCAAACAGGCCGACTATCACGAGACCGATCCACGCATATAACGCCGATTCAACTCCGGTTGATTCCGCGGGCCTGACCGGGTCAGGTGTCCGGCGTGCGCGCAGCAGTGCCCAGAGCAGAAACCCTAGGACTAACACGTACATCAGCGCGCAGATACCCAGCAGAACCGTCCACATTGTGTGAATGTAGGCGTTCTGCACGCCCGCGACATCGAGCACCGAATGCTCGAATGGAGTCATTTCTGGGTTCCCTCCGTGGCTGCAGGCGAGCTCGTGACGGGCGGCTGCTTTTCCATCAGCTGTTCCGGGGGTGAGGTTTGCATCTCATCGTTGCGTCCCGGAGATGCTGAGCGCGAGAGATTGCCGCTGATAGATCTGACGTACCCGGCGATCTGCCAGATCTGCTGTTCCGGGATCTTTCCGCCGAATGCCGGCATGCCATTGGGCCGTCCCTGCTGAATGGTGGCGTAGATCTGCTCGATTTCGCCGCCATAGCGCCAAGCGCTGTCTATCAGCGGTGGTCCGGAATCGCCGCCTCCATGCGCGTGACACCCCACACAATTGAACCATTGATACAACCGTTTGCCTTCTGACAAATTGTAGGCATTGTTTTCGTACAGGGCGCGGCGCGCGTCAGGCTGCAGAGGCGTTGTCTGTCCTGCCTGCAGATCGGTTGTACGAACCTGCATCGGTCCACTCTCGGTGACCGGCGAGGACTGGAACTGCCGCTTTTCGCGTTGGCATCCGCCGAGCGCAAGAAGCGTCACGATCCATAGCGGCCCAACGAGACTAATGCGCAGATAACGCGAACACATACAGCATGCCGCCCTTGGTAGTCTTGTCAGGAAGATCCGTCGTGGCATTGACCATGCCCTTCGCCGCGGTAGGATCCCGTTTGTCGAGTCCGCCAGCAACGATCGCACCCGCCCAGCCGCCCACTCCCGAAAGGATGGCGACATACTGTCGTCCGTCCGGACCGCGATAGCTGACGGGTTGGCCGATGATTCCGGAGCCCGTCTTGAACTGCCACTCGAGCGCTCCCGAGCGGGCATTGACGGCCTTGAACCAGCCTTCCAGGGTGCCGTAGAACACCAGGTCTCCACCCGTTGCGAGCGCGCCGCTCCAGACTGGCAGGTCCTCCTTCACCTCCCATGCTTTGGCGCGTTTTTTCAGGTCCCAGGCAGTAAACACGCCACGGTTGCCGCCCGGCCCGGCATACATCTTGACGTCGGCTCCAACGTAAGGAGTGCCCGCAATGTAGTTCGTGGCGTAGGACTGCCAGTCCATGCACAGATTTGTGTGGGGTACATAGAGCAGGCCTGTGCGCGGCGAATAAGCTGATGGATTCCAGTCCTTGGCCCCGGGAGCGGTAGGGCAGATGTTACGCACGACCTCTCCCTGACGCGGCTTCTTCTCATCGTTGTATTTAAGCTTGCCCGTGTTCAGATCGACGCCAAGTGTCGAATTGACAGTACCGTAGGCGTCCGCGGACAAAACCTCGCCAGTGGCGCGGTCGATGATATAGATGTAACCGTTGCGCTCGGGGCGTACAACAACCTTTCTCTGCTGGCCCTTCAGCTCCAGATCGAGCAGGATGAGCTCGTTGATCGAGTCGTAGTCGTAAAGATCGTGCGGTACTGTCTGATAAAACCACCGCGCCCTACCGGTGTCGGGATCGCGCGCAAATATTCCGCCGGTCCATTTGTTGTCCCCGGGACGTTGTTCGGGGTTCCACGGGCCGGGATTGCCCGTGCCGTAATAGACCAGATTCAGATCGGGGTCGTACGAGATCCAGCCCCAGACAGTGCCGCCGCCGATCGTCCAAGCCCCTGGAGGCCACGTGTGTACTCCAAGATCGCCCCCCTTATCGCTTGCGTAGAACGGCTTGAATTCAGGGCCGATCAAGACGTCACTGTCGGGACCTGTGCTGAAAGCTTTCCATTGGATTGCGCCGCTCTTTGCGTCGAGCGCCGTAAGCCAACCCCGTACGCCATACTCACCGCCGCTGTTGCCGATGAGGACTTTGCCTTTGACGACTTCCGGGGCCATCGTAATCGTCTCGCCTTTGTTGATGTTTCCCAGCGTCGTATTCCAGAGCTCCCTGCCATTTTGAGCATCGACGGCGATCACGTGACCGTCCAGAGTCGCATAGTAGATCGCGCCGTCGTAATAGAAGGCACCGCGATTTACTACATCGCAGCAGGCCACGCCCTGCGCGGCGGCCTTCGGGTTTGGTTTGTAGCTCCACTTGAGCGGTGCGCCCGGCTTGGTCAGATCGAGTGCAAACAGATCGTTGGGATAGGGCGCCACGATGTACATTGTGTTGCCCACAACCAGCGGTGCGCCCTCTTGACCACGCGCGACGCCGGTGGAGAAAGTGAACTGAACAGTCAGATTCTTGACGTTGCTTGCATTGATTTCCGCAAGATCTGTGTAACGCGTCGAAGCGTAGTCATGCGCGGGCATAGTCCAGTCGCTGGGGTTGCCCGGCTCAGCGGCACCAACCCTGCATGTGCCGATCGCGATGGTTGCGGCCAACAGCAGACGGCGTGTTCCTATCCTGGCAGGAACCCGGCGAAACCCTGTTTGAGGATCCGGCATCGTCTTCCCCGCTTTGAGTGCTGTTGCTTCGCCCGTGCTGATGCAGGGTGCAGCACAAAGCGTGCCGGGTTTAGGCCTGCGGCGATGCGGAAGAGGGTGCGGGTGAGGCGAGCGGGCAACGGAAAGTAGGATCGCTCTGACGGGCAAATCACTCTGTGGAGGACAGCCAGGGATGCCAGCATAAAAGAACATCGCCGCTGTCAGGGCAACCGAGGACGCGGCGGCGCAATGAAAACGAGCCGGACAGAGATTCGACGCGTGTTGGTGGTCGATGATGATCTCGAGGCGGCGGCCGCAATGGCAACGCTCGTCGTACACCCGCTGCGCCGTCGCTGCAACGGGTCCTACGCTCCGTCCCTACGCGGCTGGGACTTCGTCGTTCCGCCCATAGGCTCCGACAGTCAACCGCCCGTGCGAATTAGGACCTTGCCGCGCGCGTGTCCCGTGGCCAGCTTCTCCAGCGCCGAACGCGTTTGGTCGAGTGGAAATATCGCATCGGTGATGATCTGTAGCTGACCGCCTTGGAACAGGCGGAGCCCTTCCGGCAGGAAAGGCGCCGCAACTGCGAAGAACACGAACTCGCCCGCATGGCCGTTCTGAGGCTTGATACCGAACTCCACGAGGCTCGCAATGCGCCCGCCGGGACGGAGCACCGACCACGACTTTGCCAGCGTCTCACCGCCGATAGTGTCGAGCACCAGGTCGATCTCATGCACGTCGGTGGAATCGTGGGTGCGGTAGTCAACAACCTCATCTGCGCCGAGGCTCTTCAACAATTCATGGTTCCTGGCCGACGCCGTGGCGATGACGTAGGCACCCGCGTGGTGGGCCAACTGGACGGCCATGCTGCCAACGCCTCCGGCCGCGGCATGGATCAAAACCCGCTGGCCGCGTTGCAGATGACCGACATCGAAGAGAGCTTGCCGTGCTGTGCCGAAGGCGGTCGGCAAAGCGGCCGCCTGCTCGAAGCTCATCTCCGGCGGGATGACGCACAGATCGCCAGCGGCAATCATCAGGCGCCGGGCAAACGCGCCGCCTGCACTCGGCGCGGTGCGTCCCGCCACGCGATCTCCCGGTCTCAGGTTGGTCACGTGCGCGCCAACAGCCTCGATTACACCACTGAAGTCCGTGCCAGGGTTATAGGGAAACGTGATCGGGAAGACCTGTTGCATGTAACCTGCGATGATCTTCAGATCCAGAGGGTTGAGGCCCGCCGCCTCGACGCGCACGGCGGCTTCGTCAGGCTGCAGGTCGCGCAGTTTGACTTCCTCGACCGTGATTACATCCGGGCCGCCGAAGGTGCTGATAAGAGCTGCTTTCATGTATGCCTCGTCAAGCGGGTCAAGGTTGCGGCGGGAACTGACCGAGCTGCAGGAACAGTCCGAACCAGTCTTCCATGTGCCATGTTGTGGTCAGGCGCTTTCCGTCGAGCGTGTGGAACTCGTGGAGCCGGAAACTGACCTGCTTGCCCGTAGGTGGAATACCAAACAATTCGCCTTGATGCGTGCCGGTGATAGCGGCGCGAACGGCAATCTTGCCGGGCACCTGGATCAGGTCTTGGATACTGATGCGAAGGTCTGGGAACGCCTGGCCGAAACTGCTGATGATGGGCTTGATGCCTTCCGGTCCCGGCTGTTGTCCGGGCGCTAACGGAATGTCGTCCCAGTTCGGGGCGAGGACAGCATCAACAAGAGCGGGGTTCTTTTCGCTGAACGCCCGGTACAGCGTTTCCACAGCCTCGCGCTGCGCACGAAGCTCATCGAGAAGGTCAATGTCGGATGCACTCATGTTCGTTGCCTATGGATGTTCGTTGGACGTGGCAGAAGTTTGTCGATCGGCGTAAAATCTGTCCAACAAATATCTGGCATATATCTATATTTGTTCTATGAATTTTCATGGCATCGATTTGAACCTGCTCGCGGCTTTTGACGCCTTGATGAGCGAGCGTAATGTGACCCGCGCGGCCACTCGGGTCGGGGTCAGCCAGCCGGCCATGAGCGCGGCGTTGTCGCGGCTGCGGAAACTTGTCGGCGACCCACTGTTTCTTCGTAGCGCCGCGGGGCTGCTGCCTACACCGCGCGCGCGGGACCTCGCTGGGCCTATCGCGCAAGCGCTCCAGCAGATCGAAAGCACACTCGTGGAGAAGCCCCAGTTCATGCCGGAGAAGGCATCGTTGATGTTCAACTTGGGGTTGTCGGACTATCCCGCCTTTGTCCTGCTGCCCTCGCTACTGGAGTCGCTCGAGCGGCAGGCGCCAGGGATTTCGGTCGCAGTGCATGCCTTCAACGACCGCGACGATGCCGTGGATCTGCTCGATAGCGGCGCGATTGACGCCGCCATTGGCGTGCCACCGGTGCATTCGGATAGGCGGATATTGACGCGCCACATCCTGCGAGACGAGTTCGTTACGATCCTCGCAAGAGCTCACCCTGCGGCGCGGCGCGGGATGAGCATGAAGACTTACCTCGGGCTTGCCCATGTGCTCGCGTCCCCTGAGGGCGACCGGTATGGGCTCGTCGATCAAGTACTGGCGGAGCAAGGGAAGAAGCGCCGTCTTGCATTTACGCTGCCGCAAATGTTTGCTGTACCGGGTATCGTTGCGCGGACGAATACAACGGCTACTGTCATGAAGCGGGTTGCACTCGGTTCACCGGCCAGTCGCCAGCTAATGGTATTTGCCCCGCCCGTTGCGCTGCCAGATGTCGTGTTCGACCTGATCTGGCATCGCAGGAGCGACAACCATCCCGCTCAATTGTGGTTGAGAGAGTTCATTGCCCGGCATGCTGCTTCCTTGCAATGAATTGCGGAGTCAGTGACGCAGAGAATCGGGCACCTTGCCGCCGCTGGCCGCCAATTTCTGCATGACCTCCTTATGCAACCACATGTTCATACGGGCAGAATCCTGGGTGTCGCCGGTGTACCCGAGTTCATTGGCCAACGTCTTTCGGTTCTCGAGACTGGGATCCAGATCGACCAGCTTCATCAAATCGACGATTGAACTTTGCCAATTGAGTTTCTCGTGTTTCTGCGCTGCCTTTTGATTCAGCACGGCCTCAATGTCTACCTGAGTAGTCGCGTTAGAGCTGGATGCCTGCGTGCTCCCGGCAGGCCTGGATGTACCTTGTCCAGGTACAGACTGCGGTGACTGCATTCCGGACTGTTGATGCGACGCGGTGGCTTGCGGGGATGGAGTCGCCGGCGTTGTACCTGCACTCTGGCTGCTGGGGGGTACTGGGCCCGGGTGAAGTTGGGTGCCCAGGATCGCGTTCTTGAGTCTATCGAAGATGCCCATTTTCTTCCCCTGCGTGAAATGGCTGACCCTGAGAGACTAGCAAGCGCCAGACCTATCGAACGCGATCGTACAAGGTCCCCGTCACGAACATGCCCGGCACAGACTACGATCCTGCCCGCGCCGCGAGTCCACCGAATGGCAAGCGAACGCCTGGCGTTCTGCTGCGACGAGCAATGTAGGACTTTTTGCAACGCCAAACCGTCGATTCGACGCACTGTTCGCCACATCGCTGATCCTTTGTGCAACAGTCGCATGATATCTCCCAAAAGCCCATCTCCCGGGCTCGGAGATAAGAGCATCTGATGCACATCGAAACCTTCTACGCGCCTTGGCGATCAATGCTGATTCGCCTCGTCGCCGCAGCGCTGTTGCTGACTCTCGTGGCCTGTAGTTTGTTGAGCCACACCAAAAAGCCTGACCCGGACAAGAACGCCGCACGCGCGCAGCTGTCCATCGGCTACAGCCTGCTTTACCAGGAGGCCGATGGGATTCCCAAACTGAAGTGGATCCTCATGTTCAAGGACAACCCCGAAGAAATGGGGCGGCTCACCAATGATCTGGTCAGCTATTACCAGGAGCTGGCCGACACCCTGCAAAGACTATCCAAGCAATTTCCCGGCATGCGCATCGACGTGACAGCCATGTCTGAGATCGAGGCCGAAGCGCGTAAAGCCATTGGCACAGACTTGGCCAAGGACTTCGCCCCGCTCATTGGCAAGACCGGTGTCGAATTCGAGCGGGAGGCACTCCTCATGTTCTACAACACACTCAACGAGCAGCGTCATCTTGTCGGGGTGATGTTAGAACGCGAAACCGACCCGGCCTTGAAAAAGGTCTTGGAGACGACAAAAGCCCAGTTGGAAGCACGCTACACAAAAGTCGGGGCGCTATTGAATCGCCGTTATTTTACTCATTGAGTGGCGCGGGTGAATCCCAAGTTGATAATTCCGCGGGTCTACGGGGATCTCTGCTCCCGAGTGCGATTGCCAGGCGGCCACCCTGGGCATGTGGTGGCCGCCTGAAACATTCGCTGCCGCCAAATATGCGATTGCGCCAGCGCCGGCATATATTGCGGCGGAATCAGTCCAATTGAAGGGAGGATTGCGGAGCGTCGCTCTGCTTGCTGCCGGGTCCTCAGTGGAGTTGCCAGTGGGATTGCGAGGGTTCCCTGATGCTTCGGGACCAGGCGCGTGACCTTGGTGATGATTGCCGTTATAGCCTTGGTGAGGAATGCCGTCGTCATCATGTTCATAGCCGTGGTCTGCGTCATGGTCCGATGGCCGGGTTGGTTTCCCTCGCCGTGATATCTGCTGGCTCTGGCTCCT